>Ga0209793_1000184_pt1 | contig 106492 bp, 91 predicted proteins | sample EBPBio122009_DNA_FD_185863 | JGI IMG/M metagenome (GOLD analysis project Ga0209793, IMG submission 185863) | Wastewater treatment Type I Accumulibacter community from EBPR Bioreactor in Madison, WI, USA - Reactor 1_2/2/2009_ DNA (SPAdes) (version 2) | ecosystem: Engineered > Bioreactor > EBPR >... | reverse complement strand
GCAACAACAGCAGCAACAACAGCAGCAACAACAGCAGCAACAACAGCAACAACAGCAACAACAACAACAACAGCAACAACAACAACAACAGCAACAACAACAGCAACAACAACAACAACAACAACAGCAACAACAACAACAACAACAGCAACAGCAACAACAACAACAACAACAGCAACAACAACAACAACAACAACAACAGCAACAACAACAGCAACAACAGGGCGATCGGGGGCAGGAATCCGAATCGGCCTCCGGTCCGGCCGATGCTGCGGCCCAGCGCGCCGCGGAACGGGCGCAACGAGAACGCATGACGCGTGCGCTTGCCGAGCGCACGCAGGGCGACCGGATGCCCTCCAACGGCCGGCGCACCCAGACTCGCGCCGAATCGCAAGCCGAACGCGAGCAGCGCGAGGCGGTTGATGCCTGGCTTCGGCGCGTGCCCGACACGCCCGGCGACTGGCTCCGACAGAAGTTCTGGATCGAGTACCAGCGCAGGCGGATGGGAGACGACCGGTGATCCGACGCATCCGCACCTTGCTCTTCGCCCTGTTGCTGGTGGCCGCCCTGCCGCTGTCGGCCGCCACCCGCGTCACCCTCTCGCAGGATGCCGTGCAACTGGGCGGATCGGTGGTCCTGACCATCGAGACCGACCAGCCGGTCGCCTCGCCGGATCTGGCGCCTTTGGGCGGTGATTTTCGGGTGGGGGGCATCGACAGCGCTCGGCAGATCCGGATCGAGAACGGCGGCCTGCGGACCACCCAGGAAATCCGCATCCAACTGAAGCCGCTGCGGGCCGGCCTGCTGAAGATCCCGGCGCTGGCGATCGGCAACCAGCGCACCGCGCCCTTGCTGCTGGAGGTGCTTGCATCCGGCCAGGCGCCTAGCGCTCCCGCGCGGGCCAGCAGTGCGGCCACGGATGCCGCCGGGCCGGTGTTCGTCGAGACCGTGCTGGACGACGACACGCCCTACGTGCAGCAGGCGGTGGGCGTGAGTGCGCGCCTGTACTACGCAGTGGACCTGTACAACGGCGATTTCCGCCAGCCGGAGCCGTCGCAGGGGGGCAGCCTGCAGCCGGTGGGCCAGGACAGCCGTTCGCTCCGCGTGGTGGGTGGACGCCAGTACCAGGTGCTCGAGCGGCATTACCTGCTGATCCCGGAACGCAGCGGCGTGCTGCGCTTGCCGGGGGCCACGTTCAACGGGGAAGGCGAAAGCGGTTTCCTCGACGGACTGTTCGGTAACGGGCGCGATGTGGTCTCAACGGAGGCGCCGGCACGGACTTTGCGGGTCAAGCCGATTCCGGCCGGTGCCGGGGCATCCTGGTTGCCGGCGCGCAAGGTGACGATGGCCATCGCTTCTCCCCCGGACCGTGTTCCAGCCGGCGAGGCCTTCGACCTGGTGGTGGAATTGCGCGTGGATGGTGCCACCGCCGCGCAGTTGCCCGAGCTGCGGCTGGAAGCCGATGGCGCGCAGGTGTTCGCCGAACCCGCGCAACCGGCCGAAACCTTCGCCGATGGCCGGCCGCAGGTCGTGCTCGCGCGCCGCTTCTCGGTCGTCCCGCAGCAGGCGGGCGAGCTTCGCCTGCGGGTGGCGCCGATCGCCTGGTGGGACGTTGCGGCCGATGCCCCGCGCAGCGCTGGCGTACAGGAGCTTCGCCTGCAGGTCTTGCCGGGCGTGGGCGGCCCGATGCGCCCGTCGACGTCCCCGCCGGCGCATGGCGCACGCGATGAAGGCAATGAGGCGGCCGATGCACCTGCATCGCCGTTGCGCGCCATCATGGTGTGGGCGATGGCGGTCGGCGCGCTGGCGGCGGTCGGGTTGTTGGCATGGCTGGCCTCGCGACATGGCCGTTCGAGCAACGGCAGCGGCAAACGGCCGCAGGCCGCTGCGGACGAAAATGCGCAGGATCGTGGCCGAGCGGTTGCCGCCGACGCCGGTGAAGTCGCGGCATCGGCCCGTCGCGACGAACTCCGGCGCGCGCTGGCGCAAGGCGACCTGCTGGCGACCGCGCGCCTGCTGCCCTTGATGGCCAATCCCCCGGCAGCCACGCTGGGCGAGGCAAGGGCGCGCCTGGCCGATGTGGAGCAGGCGGATGCAATGGCACTGCTGGAGCGCGCGCTCTGGGGTGCCGGCGATGCGGATGCCGCCCGGTCCGCCCTGAGTCTGGCCTTCGCGCGCGGTCCCGAGTGGCGCGCCCAGGTGGCGGCGGAGCGGCCATTGCTGCCGCCCCTGTATCCGGAATCCTGAAAAGGGACGGGCGGCGTTTGCTAAGCTCCCGCCATCCACGAAGGGGGCCGCATGTCCGAAGTCACGCAGAAAAAGCGCATGCCATTGCACTGGAAGATGGCGATCGGCTTCTTCGCCGGCCTGGTGATCGGCCTGGTCGCGCATTCGATGGGCGGCGCCGACCTGCCGTGGGTGGGATGGCTGACCGATTACGTGACCCAGCCGATCGGCACGCTGTTCCTGCGCCTGATCTTCATGTTGGTCATCCCGCTGCTGTTTTCGGCATTGGTGATGGGCGTGGCCGAGATGGGCGATGTCCGCTCCCTCGGGCGCGTTGGCTGGAAGACGCTCGGATACACCGTGCTGGCATCGGGCATGGCGGTGGTCATCGGCCTGGTGCTGGTGAACACGCTCAAGCCCGGCGCCGGCGTCGACCCGGCGGCGGCGCAGGCCATGCTCTCGCAAGGCGCCGAGCGCGCCAGCCAGATCGTCGGCAGTGGCGGCAGCCAGCCCAAGGGCCTCGACATGCTGGTGTCGATCGTGCCGGACAACGTGGTCAAGGCCGCGGCCGACAACACCATTCTCGCGGTGATGTTCTTCGCGCTGATGCTCGGCATCGGCCTGGTGCTGACCCGCAGCAAGGCGACCGAAACGCTGCTGTCGGGCATCCAGGGGTTGTTCGAGGTGTCGATGACGCTGATCGGTCTGGTCATCCGCCTCGCCCCTTACGCGGTGTTCTGCTTCATGTTCAACCTGGCTGCGCTGTTCGGCTGGGATTTGCTGCGCAGCCTCGGCAATTACGTCGGCGTGGTGGTGCTGGCGCTGGCCATCCACATGTTCGTGGTCTATTCGTTGATGCTGAAGTTCCTGGCCGGCTGGTCGCCGCCCAAGTTCTTCAAGGGCGTGCAGGAAGCGATGGTGATGGCGTTCTCGACCGCCTCCAGCAACGCGACGCTGCCGGTGGCGCTGCGGGTGGCGGAGGACAAGCTGCACCTGCCGCGCAAGGTCTCGCGCTTCGTGCTGACGGTCGGCGCGACGGCCAACCAGAACGGCACGGCCCTGTTCGAAGGCGTGACCGTGCTGTTCCTCGCGCAGTTCTTTGGCGTGGACCTCACCCTCATGCAGCAGCTGACGGTGATGTTCGTCTGCATCCTCGGCGGCATCGGCACCGCCGGCGTGCCGGCCGGCTCGCTGCCGGTAGTGGCGCTGATCTGCGGGATGGTGGGTGTGCCGCCCGAAGGCATCGGCCTGATTTTGGGCGTGGACCGTTTCCTCGACATGTGCCGCACCACGCTCAACGTCACCGGCGACCTGATGCTGGCGACGGTGGTGTCGAAGGGGGAAGGTGACAACTCGTTGCCGGATGCCGTAACGTCCGAGGCGGGTTGAACCCGGCGGAACGGCTGCCCCGCATCGCTAGGCAGCCGGATACAGGGAGAGTACGGTGAAAACGAAGCACGCATGGATCGTCGTGGCGCTGCTGGCCCCGGGGATGGCGATGGCCGGCCAGGCCTGCCGGGACAACTATTCGCAGGAAGGCAGTTTCATCAAGGGCCGGACCTTCAAGTCCTGGCAGGAGTATCCGGCCTTGCCGGTCGACAAGGCCTTCAAGAAGGCTTACCAGAAGCTGGTCGGCGACGGCTACAAGATCATCACCGCCGACAAGGAGATGGGCGCGATTTCAGCGCAGCAGAACGTGACCGGCAGCGACAAGACCGTGCCGCTGAACGTGCTGGTCGAGGAGCAGGGCAAGGGCGCCAGGGTGGCGCTGACCTTCGCCACCAGTGGCGGCCTGGCGGTCGGCCAGGAAGCCGTGCAGGGCGGGATGTGCGACATCCTGGAGACCATCGGCAAATAAGCCGCTCCGGGTCTGTGGGACAATGGCGGCGCCCCGGTCCGCGGGCGCCGTCTCCCGAACGACCCATGACGCAGCCCAGCCGCCGCGACCTCGCCAACGCGCTCCGTTTCCTCGCCATCGACGCCGTGCAGGCGGCCAACTCCGGCCATCCGGGCATGCCGATGGGCATGGCCGACATCGCCGAAGTGCTCTGGCGCGACCATCATCGCCACAATCCGGTCAACCCGCAGTGGCTGAACCGCGACCGCTTCATCCTCTCCAACGGCCATGGGTCGATGCTGCAGTACGGGCTGCTGCACCTGGCCGGCTACGATCTCGCCATCGACGACCTGAAAGCCTTCCGCCAGTTCGAATCGAAGACGCCGGGCCACCCCGAGAATTTCATGACGCCGGGCGTGGAGACCACGACCGGTCCGCTGGGCCAGGGCCTGGCGAATGCGGTCGGCATGGCGCTGGCGGAAAAGATCCTCGCCAGGCGCTTCAACCGCGAAGGCTTCGACATCGTCGACCATCGCACCTGGGTGTTCCTGGGCGACGGTTGCCTGATGGAAGGCGTGAGCCACGAGGTCGCCTCGCTGGCTGGCACCTGGAAGCTCAACAAGCTGGTCGCCTTCTGGGACGACAACCACATCTCCATCGACGGCAACGTCCAGGGCTGGTTCACCGACGATACCGCCGCGCGCTTCGAGGCCTACGGCTGGAAGGTGATCCGCGGCGTCAACGGCCACGACAGCGAGGAGATCGAGACCGCGATCCAGACCGCGCTCGCATCCTCCGACAAGCCGGTGCTGGTCTGCTGCCGTACGATGATCGGCTTCGGTTCGCCCAACAAGGCCGGCAAGGAATCCAGTCACGGCGCGCCGCTGGGCAAGGACGAGATCCAGCTGACGCGCGACGAGCTGGGCTGGAAGTACGCGCCGTTCGAGATCCCGGCGGAGATCGCCGAGGCATGGGATGCGCGTGAAGCGGGCCGGCAGAACGAAGCCGATTGGCAGGCCGTGTTCGATGCCTATGCGGCCGCGCATCCGGAACTGGCCGAGGAGTTCTCGCGCCGGATGGCGGGCGAGTTGCCGCAGGGCTTCGCCGGCACGGCGGACGACTACATCGCCAAGCTGCAGGCCGATGGCCCGGTGGTCGCCAGCCGCAAGGCTTCGCAGATGGCGATCGAGGCGTTTGCGCCGAAGTTGCCGGAGTTGATCGGCGGCTCCGCCGACCTCGCGCATTCCAACCTGACGCTGTGGAGCGGCAGCAAGGACGCGAACAGTGACGATGCCAACGCCAACTACATCTATTTTGGCGTGCGCGAATTCGGCATGAGCGCGATCTGCAACGGCATGGCGCTGCATGGCGGCTTCATCCCGTACGACGCGACCTTCCTGGTCTTCAGCGATTACGCCCGCAACGCGGTGCGCATGAGCGCGCTGATGGGCGCGCACGTCATCCATGTCTATACCCATGATTCGATTGGTTTGGGTGAGGATGGCCCGACCCACCAGCCGATCGAGCACCTCGCCAGCCTGCGCTACATCCCCGGCAACGACGTCTGGCGCCCGTGCGACGCGGTGGAATCCGCGGTGGCGTGGCGCGCCGCGATCGAGCGCAAGGACGGGCCGAGCTGCCTGGTGTTCTCGCGCCAGAACCTCGACCACCAGGCCCGCGAGGGCGAGCAGCTGCGCAACGTCGCGCGCGGCGGCTACGTGCTGAAGGACAGCGTCGGCGAGCCCGAACTGATCCTGATCGCCACCGGCTCCGAAGTGGGCTTGGCGATGCGGGCCGTGGCCGAGCTGGGCGAAGGCGTGCGCGTGGTGTCGATGCCCGCTACCTCCGTGTTCGACCGCCAGGACGCGGCCTACCGTGAAGCCGTGTTGCCCAAGGCTTGCCGCAAGCGCGTGGCCATCGAGGCCGGCACCGCGGATTTCTGGGCCAAGTACGTGGGACTGGATGGTGCGGTCATCGGCATGCACGGGTACGGCGCATCGGCGCCGGCGGATGCGCTGTTCAAGCACTTCGGTTTCACCGTCGACAAGGTGGTGGCCGCGGCGCGCGCGCTGGGCTGACGCCCACGCGGATTCCGGACGGAAACGGCGCCTGCGGGCGCCGTTTCCGTTTGGGCGCCGGGCGCTTGACATCTAAAAATTACATGCGTAATTTCAATCGAAAATTACGGGTGTAAACGATGCAGATCAGCGAAGCCGAATCGGCGGTGATGGAAGTCCTCTGGCGCAGCCGCGCGCCGCTGACCTCGGAGGAGGTGGTGGCCGCGCTGGCGCAAACCCACGATTGGCAGGAGCCCACGATCAAGACGCTGCTGAACCGGCTGCTCAACAAGGGGGCGATCAGCGCCGGGCGTGAAGGCCGGCGCTATCGGTATGTTCCCGTGCTCAAGCGCGAAGACTGGCTGAGCGACGAAAGCGGCAGCCTGCTCGACCGCCTGTTCGGTGGCCGCGTCGCGCCGCTGGTCGCCCACTTCTCCGAGCAGCGCAAGCTGTCGAAGAAGGACGTCGCCGAATTGCGCAAGCTGATCGAGGAGATGGACCGATGAACATCGCGACCGATGCGATCGACATGCTCTGGCGGCTGACCTGGACGGGCAGCCTCGCCATCCTCGTGGTCTTGCTGCTGCGTGCCCCGGTGCGCCGTCGCTTCGGGGCCGGTACCGCCTACATGCTGTGGTGGTTGCCGGTCGCGACGTGGCTGGCCCAATTGCTGCCTGCACGAACGATGGAAGTCCCAGTATTCGCGGCACTGGAGCCGGTCGCATCCGGTGCGGCAAGCGTGGTGCTGTCGGCGCCCGCGTCGGCGCCGTTCGACATCCGCCCGCTTGGACTGGCGCTGTGGCTGCTCGGCGCGTGCGCGATGTTCGGCCTGCTGTGCTGGCAGCAGCGGCGTTTCGAGCGCGGCCTCGGGCGGATGCAGGCGATCGATGGCGAGCGTCGCGCATGGCGCGCGGAAGGCGCCGAAGGCCTGCCCGCGGTCATCGGCCTGCTGCGTCCGCGCATCATCCTGCCCGCGGACATCGACACCCGATTCGACAGCGAGCAGCGGCGCTTGATGCTGGCCCATGAAGGCATCCACCTGCGTCGCGGCGATGCGTGGGCGAACGCCCTGGCTGCGCTGGCCCGCAGCGTGTTCTGGTTCAACCCGCTGGTCCATGCCGCCGCATCGCGCATGCGCCACGACCAGGAGCTGGCCTGCGACGCGCGCGTGATCGCCGCGCATCCGCATGCACGCCGCGCATATGGCGAGGCGATGCTGAAGAACGCGGCTTCACCCTTGATGATGCCGCTTGGCTGCCATTGGGGCGTCACCCATCCGATGAAGGAGAGAGTCATGTTGCTCAAGAGCGCGATTCCGCCGCGCGGCACGCGCCTGGCCGGCGCATTGATGGTGGGCGCGGCTGCGCTCGCGGTGGCTGCGGCGGCATGGGCGGCCATGCCGCCACGCCAGGTCGAACGCCGCAGCGAGGTCGAGGTGCGCTCCGATGGCCACGATTTCCAGGCGGACATCACCGTTTCGATCGATGGCGCGTCGGCCAGCGACATGACGATCATCGGCGGCTACGGCAAGCCGTTCTCGGTGCAAATCCAGGACAACCAGACCGGTGCGCTGGACTTGCAGGGCACGGTGACACAGACGAAGACGGACAAAGGACTGCCCGCCTATCGCATCCAGACCCGCCTGCTTCGGGACGGAAAGCTGCTCGGCCAGCCCGGGCTGGTGGTGGCGCCCGACAAGGATGCGCGGATCAGGATCGGCGAACAGTCCGCCGCAGGTGCATTCGCCGGCATCGAGATGAAGCTGCGTATCGGCGCCGTCAGCAAACGCGCGAAGCAGGCCATGCGCGATGCGGACGAAGCGGCGGCCAACGCCATCGTCGCGGCCGAAGCGGCGGATCAGGCCGCCAAGAATGCAGACCGCGCGGCCATGGATGCGGAAAAAGCGGCGGAGGCGGCGGTCGGCACGGCCGCCGAACAGGCGCGCATCGCGGCGGACCAAGCCAGCAAGGCTGCTGATGCAGCAGCAGGGGCGGCAGCGGAAGCCGCCATCCATGAAGCCGAAGCGCAGGGCGAACGCCAGCGCATCGAGCGCAGGATCATCATCCGCAATGACAGCATCGCTTCGCCGCCGGCACCGCCCGCACCGCCTGCGGTACCCGGCGTGAAAGGCGCCCCTCCGGCGCCGCTCGCCCCGCCCATGCCACCGGCATTGGCCGCATCGGGCAAGGCCGTGGTGCATATCGAACGGCAAGTCCGCAATGGCCCCGCGCGACCCGCGCCGCCAACCCCACCCGCGCCACCGACCCGCATCGACAGCGCCGCCAAGGCGGTGGCTGCCGGCGGGCGTGAACTGACGCCAGCCGAGGTGAAGGCAGCAGGCCTCAAGTCAGGGTATCGCTGGGTGGATGTGCAGTCGCTGGTGGCGGGCCAGGGCGCACTCTCGATCATGATCGAGGCCGATGTCGTTACGGTGCAGGAAGAGGGCGAAGGCCCGCATTACGCCGGATACAAACCCTGATCGCGACATCGCGCACTGCGCAAACCGAGCGCGCGTGATCGGCGCAGGCGCGGGTCAGCGCTCCAGCGCGCGGGCAAGCAGCCGGGCGTAAAGCTTCTCCTGCAGGCCCTTGGGCGATGCCAGCTCCATCCGCGCCATCGCTTCCGGATCCATGCCGGTGTCGGCGAACAAGGCCGATGCGATGGCGCGCAGCTTCCCGCCGGTGCTGGCCGTCTGGCCTTTCAGGCGGGTCAGCGCCTTGGCCAGCCGTTGCTCGACGTCGGTGAAATCGCTGCCGAGCGGATAGTCCGGCAGGCTGCCATCGGCGCGGAAGGGCGCCAAGGCCCCGCGCAGGCGCGCAGCGCTGTTGACCGTTCCGCACTGCGATATGCGGAAGTGGAAATCCTTCGACAGCTTGCCGTTGCGCTTGGCCGTCTCGATGAGGCCCGGCTGGTCGCGCGAATCGGCGATGCCGCACATCCGGATGATCGTTTCCTCGTCGGTCAGGCCGCGCACGTCGGCGATGCCGTACTCGGTGATGTAGACATCACGCAGGTGGCGCGGGATGGTGGTATGGCCGTAGTCCCACAAGATGTTGCCGCTGACCTCGCCACCCGATTCGCGCGTGGCGCGCAGCATCAGGATCGAGCGGCCGTCGTCCAGCTCGTGCGCCATCGCCACGAAGTTGTACTGGCCGCCGACGCCCGACACCACCCGGCCGTCCTCCAGCGCATCCGAAGTGGCCGAGCCCAGTGCGGTGGCCATCATGCAGGTATTGAAGAAGCGGCCTTCGCGGCGCTGCAGGCGCTCCAGCGTCTCGTTGTCGCGGCTGAGCGCGTTGATCTCGCTGATCGGGCGCATGTCGATGGCGCGCGCGGCCTCCTCATCCATGTCGCGCAGCCAGTCGTAGAACGCCGGCGAGCCGAGGTAGAACGCCCCGCGCAGGCTGTTGCCCTCGGCCTCGACGCGCGCGCGATCCGCCGCATCGGCGCTGCCGTCCTCGATGCGCCGCATCAGCGGCAGGTCGTCGACGACCTTGCGCTTGAGCACGCCGCGTTCGGCCAGCACGCGGAAGCCTTCGTTGATCATCTCGCTGCAGCCGTAGAGGCCGCGCTCGAACGCATCGAGGCCGCCGCGGCGCCGCACCAGCGGATGCCGTTCGATGTCCGGATCGAGCGCGTGCAGCACGCGGCGGTACTTCGCGTTGTCGACGTGGCGGAGCACCAGCGCGTGCGAGAGCGCATCGGCCAGCGCGCCGATGCCGATCTGCAGGGTGCCGCCATCCTTCACCAGCGCGCTGGCATACAGGCCGATCGCGTAGTCGGTATCGCCGATAGGTTGCCGCGGCAGCGCGAACAGCTTCGGATGCGGTGCCGGCGGCCGCAGCACGAGGTCGAAGAAGCCGTCGTCGACCAGCGCATGCCCGCCGAGCCACGGCATTTCCGGATCGATCTCGGCCACCATAAGCGGGCGCGGCAGCCCGGCACGGGCGATGGCGGACAGCGCGTCGGAAGTGAGATCGGTGTTGGACGACAGCGAGAGCCGCGAGTCGCCTTCGCGCGCGGCCACCCGCTGCACGATGCAATTCACCTCGCGGTCGGCGATCGCATCCGCCACGTAGGTGTAGTTCAGGCTGGCGTAACGACGCTGCGCCTGGGTGGAGCCCATCAATGCGCCGGACTGGAAGTAGAACTCCTCGACCTCGATCCCGGGCGGCAAGGCATCGCGCTTGAGCGCTTCGACATAGCGCAACCGCGGGAAGTCGGTGCCGTACAGGCGCTCGACCAGCGGCCCGAGAAAGCGCTTTTCCAGCAAGCTGGCGCCGGTCGGCGGGTCAAGCGAGAGCGCGGTGTAGAGATGCAGGGCTCGGCCGCCTTCCGCTGCGCAATTGTCGTAAAGCGCATTGAGCAGCAGGTGCGGCTTGCCGAGCCCGAGCGGGGCGGCGATCCGCAGTGGGCCTGCGATCCGCCCGAGGATCGCGGCGACCGCAGTGTCGGCATCGTGCAGCGTTTCGCCCATGCATCGAGCATACGCGAGGCCCGCGTCAAAGCACGTCGACGGGAATCCTGAGGTAGCGCATGCCGTTGGCTTCGGGCCTAGGCAGGGCGCCGGCGCGGATGTTCACCTGCACGGCCGGCAGGATCAGCGCCGGCAGGGCCAGCGTGCGGTCGCGGGCTTCGCGCATTGCCACGAATTCGGCTTCGGGCGTATCGGCGCGAACGTGGATGTTGTGCCGTTTCTGCTCGCCGATGGTGCTTTCGCAACGATGTTCGCGGCCGCCCGGCGCGTAGTCGTGGCAGACGAAGACGCGGGTTTCGTCCGGCAATGCGTACAGCCGCCGGATCGAGCGGAACAGCGTGGCGGCGTCGCCGCCTGGGAAATCGCAACGGGCGGTGCCGCCATCGGGCATGAACAGCGAATCGCCCGCGAACAGCGCGTCGCCCATCAGGAAGGCGTTGCTGTCGCTGGTGTGGCCGGGCACGGCGATGACGCGGGCCTGCAGCGTCCCGATGGCGAAGGTTTCCCCGTCGGCGAACAAATGGTCGAACTGCGAGCCGTCGACCGGAAAGCGTTCGCCCAGCCCGAAGACCTCGCGGAACGTTTCCTGGACGCGGGTGATGCCCTTGCCGATGGCGATGGATGCGCGACGGAAGCGCTTGTGCCGCAGCCAGTATGCGGCGCTCAGGTGGTCGGCATGGGCATGCGTTTCCAGCAGCCATTCGATCTTGAGCGAATGCGCATCGATGTAGTCGACGATCGCCTGCACGCTGGCGGTGGACGTGCGGGCCGATGCCGGATCGTAATCGAGCACCGGGTCGATGATGGCCGCCGACGCACTGGCCGGATCGCGCACCACATAGCTCCAGGTGCCGGTGCCGGGGTGGAAGAACGGTTGAACGTGGGGCGTGGCGGCCATGGCGGTGTCCGGTGGCGGAGCGTCGGTCAGCACGGCGGTCGTTCGCCGCAATAGAGTTCGTGAAGCGTGGACAGGATGCGCTGCGCGGGGCCGTCGGCCAGCGCGTAGAGAATGGTCTGCGCTTCGCGGCGGGTGCTGACCAGGCCTTCTTCGCGCAGCACGGCCAGGTGTTGCGAGAGCGCGGACTGGCTGAGGTCGACGCTGGCGTTGAGTTCGCCCACCGAACATTCGCCTTCGACCAGCCGGCACAGCAGCAACAGGCGCTTCTTATTGGACAGGGCCTTCAGGATGCGCGCGGCCTCGGCGGCGTGTTCGCGCATCGCATCGCCGTCGATGGCCGCGATCGCGCTCAATCCTACATCACCGGCAAGCCCGCCTCGCGCCAGCCGTTGAGGCCACCGGCGATCGAACGCACGTCGCTGAAGCCCAGTTGCCGGAGGCTGTCCGCCGAGAGGGCGGCCCGTCCGCCGGACAGGCAATAGACCACTACAGGGCGATCGCGGTGCGACAGCGCCGGAGCGGTTGCATCCGCCACGGCCGGATGCGCATCGACCTGGAATTCCAGCACGCCGCGCGGGATGTTGATCGCACCCGGGAGATGACCGGCCTCGAACTCGGCCGGTTCGCGCACGTCGATGACCACGGCATCGTCCGGGACTGTATGGAATTCGGCCGGGGCGACCTCGCGGATGCGTTGGCGGGCGGCGGCGACCAGATCGGCAGCGTTGAGCGGCATCGGAAGATCCTCGAAGGCAGGCGTGGCAACGCCGGGATTCAATATTAGCAAATGCTAATTTTATCGATGCATCTTCGCGGCCGCAGGCGGCCGGTCCGATGTCGACGACGGCCCGGCTCGTCTCGCATTCATGCCGGTTGCGCGATCATCGTGGTGCCGACAATGGAACCAGCGTCATGGCCGACTCCTTCATCGTTGCCTGTCCGCACTGTCATTCACTCAACCGCGTGCCCGGTGCGCGGCTTGCCGAACATCCCCGATGCGGCAAGTGCGGTCGTGCGTTGTTCGAGGGCAAGCCGCTGGCGCTGGATGCCGCCGCCTTCGCTACCCATGCAGAGCGCGCGGACTTGCCCTTGCTGGTGGATTTCTGGGCGCTGTGGTGCGGGCCTTGCCGGATGATGGCGCCGCAGTTCGAAGCCGCCGCCGCCGAGCTGGAGCCGCAGTTGCGGCTGGGCAAGGTGGATACCGAGTCGCAACCGGCGCTGGGTTCGCGTTTCGGCATCCGCAGCATCCCCACGCTCGTGCTGTTCCGGCATGGCCGTGAACTGGCGCGGCAGCCGGGCGCGATGGGGCAGGCCGACATCGTGCGCTGGACGCGCCAGCATCTTTGAAACGCCTTGTGCGAGGAGGACACCGATGAACCACAGGATTTTCATGCTCGGATGGGTCGGGTTGACATGCGCAGCCCTGTCCGGTTGCGCGCAACCGCAAGTGGAAGCCGGCATGCGGCAGCCGGCGACCGCCTCGCAGCAGGCCGTGAGCATCGCGCTCAACCAGCCGCGACCGGGCTTGTACACCGCAGGCCAGCCCGCGGAATCGGACTGGCGCGCGATCGCCGCACGCGGCGTGACCGCGGTGATCAACCTGCGGCCCGACGCCGAAATGCAGGGGCGCGATGAAGCCGCCGAGGTGCGCGCCGCCGGCATGGCTTACATCCGGATCCCGGTCGCCAACGGAGCAGACCTCACCCTCGACAACGCACGCAAGCTGCACGGCGCCATCGCCAGCACGAACGGCGCGCCCGTGTTGGTGCATTGCGCTTCGGCCAACCGTGCCGGCGGCCTGTTGGCGTTGATGGCGGCCAGCGAGGAAGGCATGGCTCATGACGCGGCGTTGGAATTCGGCCGCAAGGCCGGGATGAAAAGCACCGAAGCGCGAGTGCGCGGAGTTCTCTCGCAGGACGACTAGCGCGTCAGCGCTGCGTTCAGCACCAGCGCCAGGCGGGTGCCGGCACGGCGCAGCTGCGCCTCGGCGGTCGGCGTCCAACGGATGAAATAATCGTCCTGCAGCGCGGGTTTGGCGGGATAGAAGCCGGGCTGCGACATGATCGCGCAACTGGCTTCGGCCCAGCCGGCGGCATCCGGTGGCAGGGACTGGCGCGCCAGCGGCACCACCAACGGCATCGCCCGCAGGCGAGTGGCATAGGCTTCGTCGGACAGGTGCTGGCGGAACAGCAGGCGGCTGTCCCAGAGCGCGTGCAGATTGGTGCCGAAACCGGCATCGTTCACCTGCGTGTCGTTGCCGCCGCGGTCACGGGCGTAACCGGCATGCAGCGGCTGGTGCACGTCGCCGACGAAATGCACGACGAATTTCAGCGCGTCGCGTCGTGCTTCCAGCGGTTGGCGGCGGTCGGCGAGGATCCCGGCCTGCCTGCGGATCGCCTCGACCACGCAGTCGCCGCCGGGACAGTCGCGCCGCATTTCGTACCGGCAACCGTTTTCGGCGATGTTGACGAAATGCCAGCGCCCCGTGCGTCGGTAGCGTGCGGGATCGGAGTCGCGCAGGTCGTCGGCCCAGTTGGCGATGCCGGGCAGGCTGGGGTCGGCTTCGCCGGCCAAGAGGCGCGAGATTTCCGCGCGGGCCGCGGGCGTGAGCTCGGCCTCGGCGAGCCGGGCGACCAGGCGGTGTCCCATCGCGCCCCAGGCGAAACCGGGCAGCGCGATGCACGCGAGGACGAGGGCGGTGGCGCAGCGCGCGATGCGCGGAAACGAAAAAGCCATGCCGACAGGATAGCCGGCATGGCCCGGGTTCGGACCGGGGGGCGCCCCGCGGTCAGAACTTCAGCACGTAGGCAACACCGTAGACCAGCGGATCGACGTTCACGGTGGCCAGCTTGGCACCGTTGAGATGGGCATCGGTGTCGATGTCGATCTTGCGCGCGTCAATGCGGAACATGCCCTTTCCGGCCTTGAAATCGATGCCGGCGTGGAAGGCGGCGCCCCACGAGTTGTCGAGGCTCAGGTTGCTGCCGGCCAGCGCGCCACGGGTGTCTTCGCTGAAGAACCAGGTGTAGTTGAGGCCGGCACCGACGAACGGCTTGATCTTCGCGTCGGGTGCGCCGAAGTGATACTGCAGGCTCAGCGTCGGCGGCAGGTGCTTGGTGGAGCCGACCTTGGACGTGCCGGCCGGGGTGGCCAGTTCGATGTGGTGCTGGAACGGCAGCGCGGCGATCAGCTCGATGCCCAGATTGTCGGCGATGAAGTACTCGCCGGTGACCGTCGGGCGGACGCTGTCGGCAACCTCGATGTAGGTGCCGCCACCGAGGTTGGCATTGCGGGACTTGGGCGACACCTGGTGCACGCCGAAGCCGACGGTGAAGTCGCCCTTGGACTGCGCCATGGCGGGGGCGGCCACGGACAGCGCGATGGCGGCGGCAAGGGGAAGAAGCAGCTTGCGGTTCATGGTGTATCTCCTGGGTAAGGGGGTCTGCTGGAGCCATGATGCGACGCACAAAGCCAGGGGAATTTGAGAATGATCAAAAAATCGTTAATCGGATGAATGGGCCGTTTTGCTGCGGTTTAGACGGCCCCATGAGGCTGCCGGGCAGGGGAGCCGGTACAATGGGCGTTTGTCCACGCGCCACGCACACAAGGAGCAGGCAATGGCCATCAAGGTCGGCATCAACGGGTTCGGTCGCATCGGCCGCAACGTCTTCCGTTCGGCGGTCCAGAACTTCGGCGATGAGATCGAGATCGTCGGTATCAACGACCTCCTCGAGCCGGATTACCTGGCCTACATGCTGAAGTACGACAGCGTGCACGGCCGCTTCGACGGCGATGTGTCGGTGGACGGCAACGACCTGGTGGTGAACGGCAAGAAGATCCGTCTGTCCCAGGAACGCGATCCGGCCAACCTGAAGTGGGACGAGGTCGGTGCCGAGGTGGTCATCGAGTCCACCGGCCTGTTCCTGACCAGGGAAACCTGCCAGAAGCACCTCGACGCGGGCGCCAAGAAAGTCGTCATGTCGGCGCCGGCCAAGGACGACACGCCGATGTTCGTGCACAAGGTCAACTGCGGGAAGTACGCCGGCGAGGCCATCATCTCCAACGCCTCGTGCACGACCAACTGCCTGGCGCCGATCGCCAAGGTGCTGAACGACAAGTGGGGCATCAAGCGCGGCCTGATGACCACCGTGCACGCCGCCACCGCGACCCAGAAGACCGTCGACGGCCCGTCCAACAAGGACTGGCGCGGCGGCCGCGGCATCCTCGAGAACATCATTCCCTCCTCGACCGGTGCGGCCAAGGCCGTCGGCGTGGTGCTGCCGGAGCTGAAGGGCAAGCTCACCGGCATGGCCTTCCGCGTGCCGACCAGCGACGTGTCGGTGGTCGACCTGACCGTCGAGCTCGAGAAGCCCGCGACCTACGCCGAGATCTGCGCCGAGATGAAGGCGCAGAGCGAAGACGCGATGAAGGGCGTGCTGGGTTACACCGAGGACAAGGTGGTCGCCACCGACTTCCGCGGCGACGCGCGCACCAGCATCTTCGACGCCGAAGCCGGCATCCAGCTCGACGGCACCTTCGTCAAGCTGGTGAGCTGGTACGACAACGAATGGGGCTATTCCAACAAGTGCCTGGAGATGGTCAAGGTGGTCGCGGCGAAGTAAGCCGCGCATCCGCCGTCTCCCCCGAAGCCGCGCATCCGCGGGGCTTCGCGTTTGGGCGTTGACGCGTGTCAATGCGCAGCCTTCCCGCCATGCCCCAGACTGGACGTATGGAAAGGTCCGACAACGATGCCGGCCTGCAGCGCGACGACATCGTCCGTCTGGTCGATGTCTTCTACGACAAGGTGCAGGCCGATCCGATTCTCGGGCCGGTGTTCAACCCCGTCGTGCACGACTGGCCGGAACACAAGGCGACGCTGGTGAAATTCTGGGCATCGGTGGCGCTGGGCACCCGCGAGTACCGCGGCAACCCGATGGCCGCGCATCGCCCGCATCCCATTCTCGATGCGCACTTCGGCCACTGGCTGGCGCTGTGGCAGGACACCGCGCGCGAGGTACTGGGTGATGCCAAGGCAGCCGAGATGTACGCCTATGCCCAGCGCATCGGCCAGAGCCTGCGCTACGGGCTTGGGCTGGACCGTACCCGGCCGCTGCCGCTGCACCCGGAAGGCTGATCCGCCCGCCGGGTTTGAACCGGCCTGTCGCGCGGCGGACAATAGGCGTTTCCCAAGCCTTGGAGCGCCTGCGCATGTCCATCCTCCGCATGACCGATCTCGACCTGTCCGGCAAGCGCGTGCTGATCCGGCAGGACCTGAACGTGCCCGTCGCGGACGGCAGGGTGACTTCGGACCAGCGCATCACCGCCTCCATCCCCACGCTGAAGGCCGCGCTGGAGGCGGGCGCCGCAGTGATGGTGATGTCGCACCTGGGCCGCCCGACCGAAGGCGAGTGGAGCGAGGCGAACTCGCTGGCGCCGGTCGCCGCACGCCTGTCCGAGCTGGTGGGCCGCGAGGTGCCGCTGGTGAAGGATTATCTGGACGGCGTGGAGGTGGCGCCCGGGCAGATCGTGTTGCTCGAGAACTGCCGCATGAACGTCGGCGAAGGCAAGGACAGCGAGGCGCTGTCCAGGCAGTACGCCGACCTCGCCGATGTGTTCGTGATGGATGCCTTCGGCACCGCGCATCGCGCGCAGGCTTCCACGCATGGCGTCATCAAGTTCGCCCAGCAGGCCGTGGGCGGTCCGTTGCTGATGGCCGAGCTCGACGCGCTGGCCAAGGCGCTCGACAACCCGGCGCGGCCGCTGCTGGCCATCGTCGCGGGCAGCAAGGTGAGCACGAAGCTGGAACTGCTGGCTTCGCTGGTGTCCAAGGTGGATCAGTTGATCGTCGGTGGCGGCATCGCCAACACCTTCATCGCGGCGATGGGGCACGGCGTCGGCAAGTCGCTGGTGGAGATGGATCTTGTCGACACCGCCAAGAAGATCATGGCGGATGCCAAGGCGCGCGGCGCGGGCATTCCGCTGCCAGTGGATGTCGTCGTGGCACCGGCGTTCGCCGCCGATGCACCGGCCACGGTCAAGCCGGTTGATGCGGTTGGCACGGACGACATGATTCTCGATATCGGTCCGGAGACGGCCACGCAGTACGCGGCACTGATCGCCAAGGCGGGCACCGTGGTGTGGAACGGCCCGGTCGGCGTGTTCGAGTTCGATGCGTTCGGCCACGGCACCGAGGCCTTGGCTCGCGCGATCGCCGCATCGTCCGCGTTCTCCATTGCCGGTGGCGGCGACACGCTGGCCGCCGTCGACAAGTACGGTATCGAGGATGAGGTGTCCTACATCTCGACCGGCGGCGGCGCCTTCCTCGAATTCCTGGAAGGCAAGACCCTGCCGGCGGTGGCGGCGCTGGAGGCGCGCGCCTAGCCCGCGCCTCTTGCCTTCAGTTGTTGCCGGTGTAATCGCGCGGGTGCCGGCAGGCGCGGATACCGTCCAGCTTCAGCATGCCCTTGCCGCGGATCGTGACACGCGACACGGCCGCGCCGTTGGCGGTCAACGGCAGCCGCAGCACGCCGCCGCTGGCGCCGATCGGGATCGACTGTCGTTGCGGGCCCGCGCTGCCGGAAAGCTCGACATCCAGCGTGCCGTTGCCGGCCGACGCCACCCGCGCATCGAGGAAATCCATGCCGGGCTCGTTGCCCGACACCTTCAGCCCGACCTGCCCGTTTCCTGACCGCGTGTCGGCATCGAACCTGACGCCGGACGTCGGGCAGGTCTTCTGCACGGCAGCGGCGGCGCTGAGCAGCCAGTCGCCGTTCGGCATCCTGTAGCGCTCTTCGCGAAACCGGAAGTCCGGGCCGGCGTGCATGTCGCGCTCGGGCATCTCCCACAGGATCATTTCCGGCGGTGCCTTCTGGAAGGCGCCGTCGCGCAACATGCCGAGCATGCCGAGCATGCCGACCCAGGCACCCTGGTTGGCGGGGACGCTGTAATTGCCGATGTCGCGCTGGAATTCATAGCTCAGGAAATCGGCGAAGCCGGTCCAATCCATCGAATAGCTGCTGCCGACCAGTGCGATCCGGGTCAGGCCGTCGTCGCCGGTCAGCGATCCCGATCCCGCGGGCTTCTGCACCAGGATGGTGGGAATCGCTTCAGGGGCGTACTTCTGCGAACTCGCCGCCGGCAACAGTTGCAGCAGGTCGCGTCCGCGGGAAGGGCGCCGGTTGGTCTTCTCGACCAATGTGTAGGCGACCGGCTGCGAATCCTTCATCGTCTTGAGGAAGGCGGGCATGTCCTTCACGTCCGCCTTCACCGTTTCGGCGGCGAGCAAGGCGCCCGTGCGCGACCAGTGCGAATCCAGCCGGTAGAACAGCGGCGTGTCGCTGCCGCGCTTGGGGGAGTCCAGGAAGGCACGGTTGAGGTCCGTCACGTGCACGCCATGGGTGCGCAGCGATTGCGCCACGCGGTCGTAGTAGCCAGCGCCGTACGTCCCCAGCGGTTGCGTGTCGGGCAGGTATTCGCGGTAGATGCGCATCTTCATCGGCACGATCACCACCGCCATGCCGATGCCGTTGTCGGCCAGGATGCGGTTGAACCGGTTGACGACGTCGATGGTCTTGTCGGTCTCCGGCGACCACTTGGCGTCGAGGATTTCGTTGCTGTAGAACAGCCAGTCGCTTTTGCCGATGACGGCCTGGTTGGGGATGTCCTGCGCCATTGCGGCGGCGCCGAGGCAGGAGAAGAGGGCGGCAGCCGCCAGGAGCGTCATCGTGCGCATGGGAATCCCGGGACAAAACCCGCGGACGAAGGTATCAGACGGAAAACATGATCGCCTTCACAAAATAGAAGCACATGAACAGTGCCGAATGGATTCGATGTTGCTTTGCAACAAAAACCCCGGCTTGTGGCCGGGGTTTTGTGGATCGAATCGGCAATGCTTACTTGAGCAACTGCTTCATGTCCGAAAGCCATTTCGCGTTGTCGATCTGGTAGCGCGCTTCGCGCCACGAAGCGGCCGGCGGCGAACGCAGCTCGCGCTCCGGAATTTCCCAGAGCACCAGCTTCGGCTTGGTCGTCTTGAACTCGCCGTTGAGGTACTTGACCATGCCCGACCACGGCCCCTGGTCGACCGGCAGCGAGATGTCCAGCACGTCGCGCTGCAGGTTGTAGCGGATCGCGTCCGGATAGCCGGTGTTGGCATTGGTGAAGCTGCTGCCGAGCATGGTGACTTCGACCGGATCGCCGCTGCCGGTCAGGCTCGCCTGCGAGGCCTGGCCGCGGTTGACGCGAAAGGTCAGCACTTCTTCGGGCGGGAAGGTGGCGGTCCCGGGCGGCAGATAGTTGACCAGGTCGCGGGAGCGCGTCGGACGCGGACGGGCCGCCCAGTTCAGGTCGTACTTGACCGGCTTGGCCGCGTCCCATGCCTGCTTGAGTTCGGGGGTCGCGGCGACGGTCGCCTTGACGGTCTCGCCCGCCAGCATCGCGCCCTTCGGCGCCCAGTGCGTATCCAGGCGATAGAACAGCTGGTTGGTGCCGTAACGGTCCTTGGTGGCGAGGAACGGCGTGTTGAGATCGACCACGTTCACGCCACCCGCGCGCAACTGCGCGACGGCCTTCGCGTACAGGTCGCGGTTGTAGGCATCCAGCGGACGGCTGGACGGGAGCTGGTCCTCATAGATGCGGATCTTGGAGGGCACCAGCACGATCGCGAGCGCGGTTCCGTTCTGGCGGAACAGCTTGGACGCCTCGATCAGGTCGTTGATCGTGGTCTGCACGTTCGCGGCGTCGGCCGGCTTGCCGTATTCGTAGCCGGTGAACAGCCAGTCCTTGTTCTTGCCGAAGACGACGTCGTACTGTTCGGCGATCGCGGGCAGGGCAGCGGCGGCGACCAGGCCGACGGCGAGCAGGCGGAGAGGAGTGTGCGATTTCATGGGTGGCTCCTGCATGGGGAATGGGATGTCGATGGAAACTTATTTGCCGGTATAGCGTTCGCGCTGGTTCTGCAGCGTGACCGCGTTGACGCCCTGGGCGCCGGACGGGAAGAGGAATACGCTGTAGGCATTGCCCTGGCGCATGTTGAGCGCGGCGTTCGCCAACGGCACGCCGCCGCGGCTGGCAACCAGCTTGACCTGGATCGGGTTCACTTCAATGATGGCCGGCGCGCCCGCTTTCAGTCCGTTGAAGACCTTGGTCTTGCCGTCCGCCGTGGTCACGTCGAGCGTGCCCGCGCCCGGCGCGAGGTGGTAGACGGCCATCATCGCCTTCAGCTTGTTGGTACCGGTGCGGTCCTGGAAGGCGTAGGCGCGGGCATTCGCCGCGGCGGACGGGAATGCGATGGTGTAGGCGCCCTGTTCCGCGGCGTCCAGCGTCATCCTGGGCCCGGCCTTGCCGCCGGACTGCAGCTGGATGACATGCTTGCCCGCCGGCAGCACCCAATACTCGCTGGCGGTGCGTGCCGCCAGTTGCTTGACCCTGACCTTGCCGTCGACCGACACCACGACCGGGGCGCCCGAGCCGGCCTGCACCACGCGTACGTAGGCGGAGTCCTCAGGGGGCATGGGGTCATAGAGGCGGCCGGTGGATTGCGCGGATGCCGCGAGCGGAATCGCTGCCAGGGCGACGGCGAGCCAGCCGATGCGGGCGGGCAATGGATGCTTGTTTGTGGTCATGTTTCCCCCGATGGATCGGTAATGAGAACGCGTTCGCGTTTCTCGGACAGTGTAGAGCGACGCGGCATGCCGTGGCACGCTGGCCCGATCATGCCAACACAACCGGGGTGAATAGGCGCGGACTGCAGCAATGTCGAACGCATGCCGGATGGCCTCCATTCATCCTGGGATGAATGGAGCGGAAACCGGCCAGGTCACGGCGTCGGGAAGCGGACGCTCCATCGGTGCTGGCCTGCCGGCAGGCCGCGCAACAGGTAAGCCGCGCGCGATTCCGTCTTGGCCGCGACCTTGAGCGCAGGGGCGCCGTCGATCGGCGCGAGGACCGGCTCGGCGTTGGCTGCGGGGAAATTGAGCCAGACCACCGCGTCCTCGCCGAGCGGACCGCTGCCGTCGATATCCACCGTGAGCGTGGCATCGGCGAGTGTGCCGGAAAGATCGATCTTTACCCGCTCGCGCGCCAGCCACCAGCGTGCGGCGTCGTTGCCGGTCGTGCCCCACATGCGCGGCTTGTGCCGGGTGTATTCGCCCAGCAACGCATCCTTGGCGACGCTGCTCAACAGCGACTGGTTGGCGAAACGGACGATGCTGAGGCAGCCCATGCGGTTGGAGGCGTCGATCTCGGTCCGCAACTGCTCGATGGCTGCGTCCTCGTCCACTTCCTCGAGCATCTCTTCGGCACCGGGATGGATGCGCGGCAGCATGACCAGCGGCTTGCCGCGGGCGACGCCGGCGGCATCGTCGGAGAAGTAGGGTACGCAGCCGTCGGTGCCGCCGATCCACGCGACCATGTGGCCGAACGGCTGCGTGGCGGCGGCCGCGACGGTATTGGCGTCGATGTCGTCCATCGGCGGAGCGAAGCCGGGATCGGGCGAGATCGGCAGTTTCAGCGCGGCGATGTCCGCGCGCATCTTCTGCATCCGCGCGGCCTGCTCCTCTCGTGGCAGGCCCTTGAAGCCTTCGTAGACATCGCCTTCGTAGCCGAGCACGTGGCCGAGGGCCTGGATCTTCTTGAGCGCGTCGCCGGATTTGTCCAGATCGAACGCGAGAACGTAGTAACTGCCGCGCAATCCGGTCTTCTTCAGCTGGTTGGCGAAGGGCAGATCGTTGTCGTTGAACACGTCCGCCATGTAGACCAGCGGCATGTAGGCGCTCGCGAGCCCGCCCGGCCAGGTGGCGAGATAGGCCGATGGCTGGCGCAACAGCCACATCATCGAATCGAACAACAGCGCCTCGTGCTTGCTCGGATCGGCCGCCAGCCACAGCCTTTCCGGCCAGCCGAAATAGACCATGCGCGAGGACGCCCCGTTCGGCATCCGCATGTCGTCGTAGGCGATGGTGGTGTCGACGCGGGCCTTCGGCATCTGCCGGGCCCAGTTGGTGACCAGCGCCGCATGCTGGCGGCCGGCGACGCGGAGTATCCAGTAGCCATCGGCGCGCTCGGTCCAGATGCGCGAGCCGGCCGGCACCGAATGCGAGACCTCGGTGTCCGCATAGGGATTGAGGTAGCGCTGCTCCTCGTCCGTCGCGGTGTTGCCGGCGACGCGGATGCCGAGCAGCGATTCCATGTAGCCGAAACCTTGCCACGTTCCGCTTTCGTCGCGGGTGCCGACCATCCACGAGGCGAACACGCTGCCGCCGCGCCGTCGGAAATCGGCGATCGCCTCCCGTTCCGCCGCCGACAGCGCCACGTCCGAAGGCAGCACCAGCACGCCGGTCTGCGCCTGTGCCAGCGCGCTGGCATCGCGCAACACCCGATACGGCATGCGGTACTTGCGCAGGAAGCGCTCCCACACGAACGTGTTGAAGACGCCGTCCACGCCGCCGCGCTTGAAGTAACTGGCGCTCGCCTGCGAGTGGTAGACCAGCACCCGGGGAACGAACGGCACCGGCGCCACGGTGGTCGGCTGGGCGGAGATCGCCGCCGCCTGCGCCGCGCTGCGGTCGCCGTTCTGGTCGAACTCCCCGCTCGGCATGAAATAGTCCGGCGCGACCGGAGCCAACATTGGGTTCACGACCTTGGGCTGGATACCTTCGGTCTTGTCACCGCCGGCATCGGACGGCTTGTCGGCGACCTTGCCGGCGCTGGCGCAGCCGGCGCAAAGGACGGCAACCAGCGCGATGGCGGCGACGCGTGCCTGTGTCCCCCGGCTTGCCGGCGCGATCGGACGCATGATGGTCATGGGCGGTCCTCCCTGTTCGGATGGGCGGGGGATGTGGTCGGGCTCATGGCTGGTCCAGCCCCACCTCGTGCAGCCAACGGGCTTCGTCCGTGAGCGGTTGGGTCAGGAAGCGTTCGGGGACTTCCCATACCAGCCATTTCGGCTTGGACGTGCGGAAGGCGTCGTCCTTGAGGTACTGCGTGGTCGCCGTGAGGAAACCGCCGCCGTCCTGCGCGCTGTTCAGCACCTTGCAGGAAAGCGCCTGTTGCAGTGCGCCGCTGAAATTGCCGCGCATCGAGAACGAGGTGCCGGTCAGCACCACGGGCACGCTGTTGTCGCCGAACAGGCCGAGGCCCGCATCCCCGCCGCCCGGTTGCTCAACCGTGCTTGCCGGGGCTTCCCGGTCGGGGCGTGGGCGGAAGGCGTTCGGGACATGTTCAAGTCCCATCATCCGGATCAGGTCGCCGGGGCGTTCCACGGGCTTGCCCTGCGTGGTGACGTAGGACGTGGGCGGCTCGCAGGGACCGTCGGCCAGCACGATGCGTGCGATGGCCGACGCGGCCACGGCCGCCCCGCGCTGGTTCCAGTGGGTGTCGGTGCGGTAATAGGTGGTGTCGTCGCCGCCCGCTTCGGCCAGCGCCGATCGCAAGTCCGCCACCGGCACGCCGCGAGCGCGCAGCCCGGCGACGGCATTGGCGTAGCGCAACTCGTTGTAGGCCGGATAGCGGCCAAGCGGCATCCACTCGGAATACATCCTCGCCTTGTCCGGCACCAACGCCACCAGCAGGTTCACGCCTTGCGCCTGGAGCGCTTTCCGCGCGGAGGCCAGGAGTTCGACGCGGGTCCGCTCGGGCTGCTGCTTCGGCGGGTCGTAGCGGATCTCCTCGGTCAGGAACAGCCAGCCGTCGCGCCCGACGACGACGTCGTTGCCGCCGCCGCGCAGCAGCAGGTAGCGCAGGCTGTTGGCGAAGCCGATCAACCCCTCCCGGGCGGGCAGGTGCTGGTCCATCTGCTTTTCGAGCTTGTGCGTGGTGCGCCCATCGGTGAAGTCGTGCCAGCCGAGCGGAACGCCTTCCATCGATTCCGGATTGCGCCAGGCGGCGATCGCCTGCCATGCGCCGAAGGCCATCACCAGCAGCAGGGTGAAGGTCACGATGCGCTCGCGGAGCGAGAACGGGAGTTCGCCATGCGGGATGTCGGGATGCGTGTCCATGGCGCCCTCAGAACTGGAAGTACAGGAACGGGATGAAGGCCTGCGACGACAGCGTCGCCACCGCCCACAGGAACAGCGGGATCACCAGGTAGCCGAGCGCCGGATGTCCGCGGCGCTTGACCCACGGCAGGCCGTAGACCAGTGCGCAGGCGACCACCATCATCAACACGCGGTCGGTGGTGACGTGCCAGGAAAACGAGGGGCTGATGCCCCAGCCGTTCGCCCCGAGCATGCCGCCGAACATCTTCATCGCATCGTGCATGCTGGCCGCGCGGAACATCACCCAGCCGATGATGACCAGCAGCATCGTCCGCGCCACCCGCACCGCGTGTGGCAGGCGGGAGGGCCCGAAACGGCTCTCCAGGTAGCGCTCGGCGGCGAGGATGCCGCCGTGCCAGGCACCCCAGACCAGGAAGGTCCAGTTCGCGCCGTGCCAGAGGCCGCCCAGGACCATCGTCAACAGCAAGTTGACGTAGGTCCGCACCGCTCCCTTGCGGTTGCCGCCGAGCGAGATGTAGAGATACTCGCGCAGCCAACTGGACAGCGACATGTGCCAGCGTTTCCAGAAGTCGGTGATCGACACCGACCAGTACGGGTCGTTGAAGTTCTTCGGGAAGACGAAGCCGATCATCAGCGCCAGGCCGATGGCCATGGTGCTGTAGCCGCTGAAGTCGAAGAACAGCTGGCCGGTGTAGGCCAGCGCGCCGAGCCAGGCATCGACGAAATGCGGCTTGTCCAGTGCGAAGGCCGCGTCGGCGAGCGGCGCGATGGGGTCCGCCACCAGCACCTTCATGCAGAAACCACCCATGAAGATCATCGAGCCCTTGGCGAAGCGGTTCAGGCTGTGCACGCGCTCGCGGAACTGTCGCGCCAGCAGGTGGTAGCGCAGTACCGGGCCGGCGACCAGGTGCGGGAACAGCGCGATGAAAGCGGCGAAGTCGATCAGGTTGCGCGCCGGCGGCGCCTCCTTCCGATAGATGTCGACCAGGTAGCTGATCGCGTGGAAGATGTAGAAGGACAGGCCGATCGGCAGGATCACGTGGGCGAAGCTGAGCGGCTGCGCCCCGAACACGCCGATCATGTCGTTGAACGCCTGCACGCCGAAGTTCGCGTACTTGAAGTAACCCAGCGTCGCCAGGTTGAGCGCGATGGCGATGCCCAGAAGCCACTTGCGGCGCCGCTCGCCGGTGCTCGCGTCGATCATCAGCGCGAAGGCGTAGCTGCCCACCGTCACCCCGATCAGCAGCCACAGGAAATCCGGCCGCCACCAGGCATAGAAGGCGTAGCTGAAGGCCAGGATCAGCGCCGATTTCCCGCGCTTTGGCGTCAGGTAGTAGCAGACCAGGAACAGCGGCAGGAAAACGAACAGGAAGATGTTTGAACTGAAGACCATCAGGCGGCCTGCACGGTTGGCATGGGGAAGGCTACGACCGTTGCGACCGCAGGCATGGAAACACGGGTGGGGTTCATCTGCATGGCGCCGAATCCGCAGGTTCCAGCGCATGGGCCACGCGCGCCCGGTCCAGCCTGGGCGTGAGCGCGTAATCGTCGTAGCCGGCGATGAAGAAGGCGATCCCGGCCAGGCCGTGCCGCACCAGGAAATCGCGCTTGCGCGACAGCGACCACGCGCCCTCGTACCAGCCGCTCACCCAGCCGCGCACGGGATCCAAATAGAGGTAATTGGAAGAGCCGGCGAGCGCGTCGTGGCGGCAACCGTGCTGCTGGACCCTCTCGTCGACGTTGCCGGCCATCTCCGGCAGCGGATGGGCGCGCACCCGCGCCAGCGTCGTCGTCACCGCCGGCCCGGCGGAAAGGCCGCGCGCATCGCGCGAGAGCACCGGCCATTCGTAGCCGTAAAGCGGGAAGCTCATCACCACCCGCTCCGGGGGAATGCGCAGCGCGCGCGCGTCTTGCCAGACCTTCACCCAGGTGACGCGCTCCGGCCCGTCCAGCGGCGCCACCGGGCCGGCGTCGGGCCCGGTGATCCAGTGCGCGTCGTACGCCTGCATCACTGCCCAGTCGACTTCGGCCAGGCTGTCGGCGTCGTACAAGGGCGGGCCGCCGGTCGGGACGAAGACCGACAGTTGGCGGCGGGGCGAAAGTGCGTGCAGCGCGCGCGCCAGCCGTGGGACAAAGGCGCGCAGCGCGTCGAGCGAGCGCGGCGAGGATTCGTCGTAGTGCTCGAAATCGAGCTGCAGGCCCAGCAGGAACGGGTCTTCCTCGACCAGGCCCAGGCAGGTGGCCAACAGCCGATCCACTGCCTCGGGCGAGCCGAACAGCGATTCGAAGTTCTGCCGGCCGCGCAGCGTCACGGTGGCATCGAGCGGGATCTGCAGGCGAGCGGTCGCTTCGCGCAGGCGCGAGTAGGCGCGAGGCCAGCCATGCGGGTTCGCGATGCCGCCGCTGGCGTCCAGTTCGATCTCGAAAAAGGCCAGACGATCGAACTTCGAGGCGCGCAGGTCGCCGATCTCGGGCGGCAGCCACCAGCTCGCATAGCCCCAGGACTGCAGATGCACCTTGTTCGGCGCATCGGAGACGCACCCGGCCAGGCACGCGGCCAGCAGCGCCGAAGTCCATGCGGCGCGGTGCCGCTTCTTCAGCGTGCGGGCAGGCAGGCGGAGCATCAGGGTGTTGTCTGGTCCAGGAGCCAGTCGACGAGGTATTCGATGTCCATCGACACCATCGCGTTGGGTGCGTAGACGACCGCCGGTTCCTGGTTCGCCATTGCCATGCCGACGCGTGGATCGTGGTGGATCGACACCGGGGCCATGACGACGTCCGATTCGCCGCCGAGCGCGGTGCGGACCTGGTGCCCGAGCCGGCTGCTGAGCGGCATCTGGTTGATCAGCAGGGTGAGGCCGCGGAAATCGTCGCGCCCGCGGGTATGCAGCGCGACCAGCTCGGCGATCTGCGGCACGGTCGCATAGGAGGCGGCGTCGGCGAGCACGATCGCGATGGCGCGGTCGGAGGCCTGCAGGGCCTGCTGGAGGTAGGGCGTCGGGCCGGGCGGCGTGTCGATGCAGACGAAATCGAAACCCAGCGGCTCGAGCGCGGCCAGGTTGCCGGCCAGCCAGCGCGGATTGTCCTGCAGGAACGCGCCGAATTCCTTGATGTCGGCGTCGTCTGCGTCGCCGAACGGCGCGAAATGGACCCCGAAGGGGCTGGTGAACAGCGCATGGCGCTGCAGCCCCTCGCGGATGATCCCGCTCTGGTCCTCGGCATCCATGCCCAGGTGCAGGCGCAGGCTGTTCTGCGGATCCAGGTCGATGGCCAGCACGCGGTAGCCGCGTTGGTGCAGGGCCACTGCGACATTCGCGGTCAGCGTGGACTTGCCTACGCCGCCTTTGCTGGAGACGAACGAAATCGCTTGCATGGGTTCACCAGTCAATCAGTCGGGGGCAGGCCGGTCACGGACGCCTGCGTCTGCGCAACGCCCAGTAGCCGAGCGCGGCGAGCAGAAGGACGGCGAGGATGCCGACCAGACCGACCAGCCAGGGCTGGTCCTGCAGGAACCAGCGGAACTTCCGGTCCGCTGACAGCGAGCCGATGTAGTAGGTCGGCGTCACCTTGGCCGTTTCGATGAACTTGTCGTCGACCAGGGTGAAGTCGCCGCGGATCTGCGGCCAGCGTTCCGGATCGGACAGGGCATGCGAGAGCTTGGGCAAGTCCTCGGGCCGGTCGGCATACAGGAAGACCACGCTGCGGCCGGATTTCAGCGGCGACTCGATGCCCATCAGTACCGCGATGGAACCGGCCCCGGCCAGGTTGAAGGACGCGGGCGGGGTGTCGATCATGTCGATGTCGCGCTCTTCCCAGCGGTACACCGGGCGCCAACTGCGAACCACCTCGCGCAGGCGGCGTTCACTGCCGGAGTTGGCCAGCGGCAGTTGTTCGGCCCAGCGCGAGAGCAGGTCCTGATCGCCGGCCGAGCCGATCACCAGCAGGTCGCGGTCCGCCATCTGCTCGACGCCGCCGGCGGTCACGATCTCATGGCGCAGCACCGGATAGCCGGTGGATTCGCCCATCAGCGCCATCACCGTCAGGTAGGCGGCCAGTTCCTGGGTCCCAGGCCGTTCGGGCAGGACGACGGCGGTTTCGGCCAGGTCGGCCATTCGCGTGAATGGGAAGCCGAGATTGGCGAAGTGCGCGAGGTTCGGCATCGCCGCGTAATGCGGGAATCCACTGAAATCGACCGTCGATTCGCTGTCGATCGCGGCCAGCAGGTTGTCCGGGGGCAGGTCCTGGCAAAGGCCGCGACGAAGCACGTCGAAGCTGAAGGCCAATTGCAGCTGGTCGCGGCCGTTCAGCGCATAGGCCGGCATGTAGAACGCGCTCGAGCGCAGCGGCGATTCGGCGAGCCGGGTGACCTGGTTCTCCTGGCGTTCCGGGGCGGGCGAGGGCAGGCGCGAGGCGTTGGCGGAAGTGACCCCGCGGCTGTTGGTGATGACGCCGGAATTGATCGCGATGCTTTGCAGCGTATGCCGGTTGAGGGCGATGTTCAGGGCCGAGTTCTGCTGGCCCGGGAAATCGACGGTGCGGTACTTGACGTCGATCGGCACGCCCTGGGTACGCCAGGCGAACAGGTCCGGCGGCACCCGGTAGTTCACCCGGATCACGCCGGGGTAATAACCGCTGACGTTCAGCTCGGCCATCCGTGCGATCTCGCCGAACTTCACCGGTCGGTCGGTCGGCAGCCATGCCGGCGCATCGTAGGGCTTGCGTTCGGGCGGCAACACTTCGTTGTTGATCGTGACCTGCGGGCCGGACAGGCTGCGCTGGGTCAGCGCCAGTGCGCGAGCGGCGCGCATCAGCGCATTGTCGTCGGGGCCGCTGACCACCAGCAGCTTGGCGGCGGGATTGGCCGGGTTGGGCTGGATCGACAGCATGGTGGTCTGGCTGCCACCGACGCCGCCGACATTCTCGCCGGCCTTGACCATGACGATGGCGTTGGTTGGCGGCAACTGGCCGTTCAGCACCCGGAAGTCGATGTTGCGGGAGCCGGATTCCGCACCCAGCCAGGAGGCCACGATGCCCGCAGCCTTGTATGTGCCGAATCCAGGCGAGCCGCCGAAGACCATGGGCACGACCTGGGCGTCGGGGCTGTCCTTCTGCAGGAACAGCAGGTGGGCCTGCTTGAGGTCGACGATGCCCGGCTGCACGGGCGCGACGGTCACCTCCAGCCGCGTGCGGTCGTTCACCGTCATCCACAGCGAACTGTGGAAGGGGTCCTCGCACATCCGCGTGTAGTGGCCGATGAAGCCCAGCAGCAGCTCGTTGCGCGGCTTGAACAGGGCCGGGTTGATCGGGATATCGCGAATGTTGCCGAGGTTGCGGCCCTCCTGCGGCATCGACACCAGGGCCACGTTGCTGCCGTTGAGCCCGACCACCAGGTGGCTGAGGTCGGGCAGCAGCGCGGGTGAATAGTCGTAGCCGAGTTTCAGCGTCGCGGCCACCACGGCCTCGTCGGGACGGACGTTGAAGGCAAGAAAACGGTTGAAGGCGACGCCGGAGAGGCGCGGGGGCGACCACGCGCCCATCTGCCTCAGGTCGAGGGAATAGGTGCGTTGGCCCGGGACCGGCGTCCAGTCGTTGTCGCGCTCGCCGACGGGTGCCGTGGCGAGCATCTCCGGGGCGCCCGGATTGGCGCTGGCCCCCGCCAGGCCCTCGGCCATGCGCGAGGATTGCGCCGCGGCGTCCGCGGCCAGGCCGCCGGTCGTCGGTGGCGCGGACTGGGCGGCAGCGGTGGCCGGTTGTGCGGCGGGCGGCGCCGACTGCGCGCTCGCGTCGGTGAGCATCTGGCCGGAAATCACGACGGCCAGCGCGGTCGCGATGGCGGGGTGGACCCGGTTCAGGCGTCCGGTGAGGTGTCGTTTCTTGTCCATATGAGCCTGCTGCGCCGTAGTCTGGTGGAAGGATTCAGGAAAAATCACCGGCACGCCCGCGATGCGTCGCGTTCATGCCGAACATCGAGCGGAACCAGCGGTCGAGGTGCTTCCCCGGCAGCCAGTATTGCCGTGCGAGGAAGCGCATGCGCACCCGCTGCACGAAGGCGTGATAGGCGGGCAGCGAAGCCGGTGCGATGCGGAAATGCATTTCGCGGTCATGGTCGGGCGCGAGCGTGCCGGAAATCCGCAACTCCTCGCCCTCAGAACCCAATGTCAGCGTGAACCCGTGACCACCGGCGATGTCGGCATCCCCATGCGTGCGCAGGGTCAGCGGATCGGCGGGGAAATCCAATGTGTGGCAGGGCAGCAGATGGCCATCGGGCAGGCGCAGCAATGCCTGCAGCCGGCGATACCCGGCCTGCAGCGATTTCAGCAAGTCCGCTTCGCGCTGGACCGCCCAGTTCGCGACTTCCAGCAGAAGCAGATAAAGGAAGACCAAGCAGGTACAGGCCAGCCAGGGCCGGGCGGTCGCTTCGGCGGCCGGTAGGCGCAGCAGCGACGCGACCACGCCCGTCACGGCCAGTGCCCGCCACAGCCAGCGCCATGCCGGGACCGACACGCGGGCTTCGTTCCTCGGGTAGCTGGCGTGCAAGCGCCGGCGCCAGGCCGACCAGGCCGAAGCGGCCATCGCGACCGGCATGAGCGCAGCCAGGGCCCATTCCCTCAGCTCGACCCAGGGCGAGATGCGTTGGGGCGAAGCCGAACGTTGCCAGACAAGGGCCATCAGGGCCAGCGCCGGCAGGATGTACGCGGCGAACCAGCCGAAGGGCGCGTGGATCGGATAGCGTTCGAGCAGCGGCATCGCGAACCATGCCGCGAAGACGATGGCCCAGGCAACCGGCAGCCCGGCATTGAAGCTCTTGCGCAAGGCATGCAGGAAGCCGCGCCAGCGCATCGAGCCCGCATGCCCCGGATCGTCGACCCGGCGCCACAAGCCCTCGGTATCGCCCGGCTGCGCGGGGTGGCCGACGGCCGCCGTCCGCAGGCCGGCCCGCTCCAGTTGCGTGGCCACCGGCGGCGAATGCGGGGAGGCGTCGACATGGCGCCAGGCGCTGCGGCGGATGACGGCGATCGCGTGGGCCGGGGTCGGCGCCAGCAGGCGGGCGACCGAGCGGCGCATCCGTGCCGCCAATGAATGGCCGGGACTGTAGAGCAGCGCGAGATTCGGGTCGCGGCGCATCCATGCGATCCAGTAATGCAGCAGGCTGGGATCGGCCAGCAGCGAGTCGGCCTCGCCGACCCGCGCGATCACCACGTGCTCGCCGTTGCCGCGCGAGAGCGCCGGCATGCGGCGGCTGGCCAGGCCGGACGAAAAGCGGGTGATGCCGTGCCGCTGCGCCAGGGCACGGATGTCGGCGGAATCGTGCGCGTCCAGAAAGATGTCGATGCGTTCGGCCGGCCATTGCTGGCGCCTGGCGAGCAGGAGCGCATTCTCGATCTCCGCCATATCGGCGCCTTCGCCCTGCAGCAGCAGGTCGATATAGGGCCAGTCCGAGGGGGCGCCGGGCATCGGTTCGGCGGCCCGGTACAAGGGCCAGATCAGGTTGGCGATCCACAGGCAGGCCATGACGGCCAGATAGCATTCTGCCACCCACAGGGTCAGCTCCGGCCAGGCGGCCGGGCCGGCGGGCAGCGTGTACTGCCAGCGCCAGGCGAGGTAACGGCAGGTAGCCAGGATGGCGAGGCCGGCGAGGACCATGAACGGCAACATGCCGACGTAGCGGCGGATATAGAGGGCCACGCCGAACATGGCCAGACCGATCAAGGCCTGGGCGGCTGGCGTGTACACGATGACCGTGGCAGGCAGCAGCAGCAGCAGGCCTACGGCGAAGGCCAGGGCCGGCAACCCTCGCAACGACCAGGCGTCCGAATGGGCGAGTCGCCATTCCCAGGATTGCTCCGTGGGGGGAATGTAGTCGGCGACCGGAGTCTGGCTTTCGGCCATGCCCCAGCGTTCGCGCCACAGACGGAGCAGTCGGAACGGGTTCATGTCGCCAGCAGCTCCCCGATCAGCTCGGCGGCCCGGCGCAGATCCCTTGCGGCTTGGGAGTCGGCATCGTAGTCGTTGACCGTGCGGTGCAGCGCTAGGGCCTCGGCCACGGATTCGTCGCGGTGGATGCGGACCGGCAACAGCCTGGGGCCGAAGCGGTCCTGCAGCAGTTCCGCCATCTGCATCCCGAGCGGCTGGCCGGGTTCGGCCTGGTTGATCAGGTAGTGGTTGACCAGATCCGGTCGCCGGGCCAGTACCGGCTCGAGCAGGCTCTCCATGTCGCCGACCGTGGCCAGCGAGGCCATGTCCGGCAGCAGGAGCATCAGCAGCTGATCCGCGCAGGCAAGCACCTGTTCCAGATAGACGGAATGCCCTGGAGGCGTGTCGATCAGGACGATGGTGCCGGGACGTTCGCGCTGGATCCGCGCAATCCGCTCGCCCAGCCAGCCGGGCTGCCGCATCAGCAGGGATTCGAAGGCCAGCCGCCGGGATTCGTCGGCATGCCCGTACGGGTACAGGCGGATGCCGTTCGACGGCAGCAGCCAGCCGTTGCCGAGATCGTCGTGCTCCAGCGCATAGTCGCTGATGCCGGGGATCTCGGCCGCACGCCCGCTGAAATGCCAGGCCAGGCCGTTCTGCGGGTCGAGTTCGATGATGACGACGGGGTCGCGATGCGCACGCGCGAAAGCGGCCGCGAGATTGGCCGCGAGCGTCGTCTTGCCGACGCCGCCCTTCATGGACACGATGCCCAACGTTCTCATTTCTTCCCCAGCCGGCTGAGGAAGCCGCCGCGCGGTTTCGCGGGATCGGCCGCGGGCGTGGCTGCAGGGGCTTTCGCCGATGCCTCATCGCCACGCAGGCGGGCAAATACCTGGCGGATGTCCTTGCCCTCGGGCGCAGCCGGAACCGCTGCCGCGATGGGGGCGCTCGGGGCGACGGGGGCGGCAGGCGGCGGTGCCGGGGTCGGCACCGGTGGCACCTCCGGCCGGGCTTGCGCCTGTGGCCACACGGGCGGAAGGGGCGCCGCAGGCGGGGTCGGCCGGGGTGCCGCGGCCGCAGGCTGCGGGCCAGGCCAGGCGGGTACCGGAGCGGGTGCGGCGGGCATGGGCTGCTGCGGTGCGGGGGAGGGTTGCGTCACGGTGGCTGCGGGGGCTGACGCCGGCGGGCGCGGTGCAGCGGTTTCCTCGATCGGCATCGGCGGCGAGGGCACTCGCGCTTCGGGGCTGATCGGCACGCTGATCCGCTGGTCGGGCCAGGTCATGTCGGCGGTGACCGTATGCGGTCTGGGATCGGGAGCGGGCGCCTGCGCAGGCTGGCCGCCGGCCGCGCGCTCGGCCTGCGTGCGCTGCGATTGCCGCATCTGGCGCAACCCCGCTGCCAGCAGTTCGCCCTTGCTGGGAGGGCGGGGTGCCGTCCGTTCGCCCTCGGAGCGGGCTTCCGGCGTCGTGCGCCACGCGGCGTGCTTCTCGTCGCGGGAGAGCATCGCCGGTTCGTTGCCGGGCCCCAGTGGCAGCGCGTGGGCCAGCGGCCATGCGTTTTCAGGCGTGGGCGCGGGTGCCTGCGCAGGCGCGGGAGCGGGCGGCGGCACCGGCGCGGCCGTCGAAGCGGGGGGCACCAGGCCGAAGAAACCGTTCTTGCTGTTCATGGCGTCGTCCGGGGCTCGGGGGTCATGCGGAAAACTGGAAATGCAGATCGAAACCGTCCACCGCGATCTGGGTCACGTGCACGCGCATGTCGTCCGCGGCTCCCAATTGCTTGAACACGGTGTCGTAGAAGCCTTCGAGCAGGCCGATCCCCCAGTCGAGGTTCTGCACGCCGAAGCCCTGCGGCAATGGCGAGGCCTGGTGGTGGACTTGGAGGCCGTGCTCGGACTCCTCCAGATAGACCCAGCCCCAGCCGGCCTGAGCCCAGTAGGCGTTCAGCGCATCGGTGAGGCTCGGCAGGTCACTGGCCTGGGCGTAGGCGTCGCGCGCCTGCATCGCCCATTGCTGGCCCAGCACCCGGCACCACATGCGCAGGGTGTCGGCGGGGAAGCGCGATGTGAGCTCGAGCGCCACCGCTTCATAGAGCGCCTTCGGCATCTGCATCGGCTGCGCCTGGAAGTAGCGGACGAAGCCGGGCACGTTCTGTTCGGCGGCGGTGGCTTGGGGATCCTGCGTCGTCTGGTTCATTGGCTGGGTTCTGCGAAGTTGATTTGGTAAGCGTAATTGCCCGGCTTGAGGCTGGTGAACACGAACTGGCTGCGGAAATCGTCGATCGGCCGCACGACCGGTTGCGGCTCCCCGACCTTGGTATTGCGCACGCTCGCCGTGGCGCGCCGGTAGGGGAGCATGACGACCACGCTGGCGCCCTCGACGGGACGCTCGCCCTTGACGGTCACGTCCATCTCGAGCCGGTGGCCGCGCAGCACGCCAGTGACCGTGAAACGGCGACGGTCGCGCCACCAGGCGTCCACCTGCGCGCCGCTGGCGGCCCACAGCAGGCCCGCACGCGCCTTGGATGCGACATCGGCGAGGTAGACTGGCATGGCGACCGAAAGCGGCGATCCCGGAGCGAAGTTCTGGCTGTGGACACTCAGCAGGCCCAGCGAACCGAGCTGCACCGTCTCGTTGAGATCGGCCAGCAGCAGCCTGAGCAGCGGATCGGGCGTGTTCGCCTGCGAAAGCAGGTTGAAATCGTCGCGCTGGGTGCGGGGGATCACCAGCAGCTCGTCCTCCTGGGCGACGTCCTGCATCCGGGCGAAGATCGGCAACTGGCCGTCGCTGCGGCTGGGATCGGCGACGTGGTAGCGGATGCCGTTGCGCTGCAGGATCCGCTCGGTCGTGGCGTCATAGCCCTCGAACGGCGCGCGGAAGCCGATCGCCCGGGTCGCCGCGTCCGGCGCCACCGAGGCGAGCTGCGACCTCATCACCTGGATGCGCCGCTCCTGCTCGGGTGCCGGCTGCTCCTTGAACGAGAGATGGGTGTCGCCGTGGTAGGCGATCTCGTAATCGCGCGCGTAGACGCGCAGATCTTCCGCGTATTGCGCGGCGAGCGAGGTCAGCACGAAGAAGGTGGCCGGAACCCTGGCCTGGGCGAGCATCGACACGAGCTGGCGGCCGTTCTGGAAATCCTGCTCGGTGTCCATCTCGACGATCTGCGCGGCGCGGTGGCCGCCCGGCCAGTTGGCCATCGCGATGCCGGGCTGCCGCTGCAGCCACGCCAGCGAATTGTCGATCAGCTCGTAGGTGGCGGTCGGGGCGGCGGCCCAGACCGATTCCGAGAAGGCGAAGGCGACCGTCCGGCTGTTCCGGCTTTCGGTGAAGACGACGGCGCCTTCCTCCTTGCGCTCGTCCGGTGCTGTGCGTGTCCAGTTGGTGAAGCGGGCGGCCACCGCTTCGCCGCGGAAGCGCAGCAGCGGCTCGCTGGTGCGCGACATCCAGACCCGCTGGCCCGGCGTCATGTTCAGGGTGATCGGGGTTTCGCCGGTGATGGTGAGCTGGCGGTCATCGGACTGGGACGGGATCTCGCCCAGCACGTACACGCCGAGTTCCTGCATGAACGCCCAACCCTGCCACTCGCCGGCCCCGTCGCGGGAGCCGCTGGCCCAGGTGGCGACCACGCCGCCGCCGGCATTCTGGAAGCCGGCGATGCGCGAGCGTTCCTCGCTGCCCAGCGCCACCGCCGAAGGCAGCACGAGGACGTTGCCGGCCTTGTCGGGGATGTCGGCCAGGTTGTCGATCTCGCGGAAGGTCTTGCCACGGGTACTGAAGTAGGCGCGCCAGGGGTCGAGCAGAACGGCGTAATCGCCGCCCACGCTGGCGAAGTAGCGCTCCGTGGCCGGCGAGCGGTAAAGATAGACCGAGCCTTCGCTCACCACCGGCGGCGCACCGCTGTTGCGGCCGAGCACGGGGTCGCGCCAGCCCAGGTTGACCATCATGAGCACATAGCTCAGGACAGGCAGCGCCAACCCGAGAACCAGCAGGCTCGGCATGAAGGGGCCCGTGTGATGCCACCATGGACGCCTGCGCCATTCCCTGTTGGCATCCTCCTGTGCGTGCGAATCGCGGGTCGGCATTGGCTCAGTAGCTGCGTTCTTCGGCGGCGGGGCGCATGTCCATGCCGTTCGGCACGTAGCGAGTGAAGAAGATCGGTTCGCCGCCGTCGTCGACGGGCAGGTCCATCGAACCGCGGCCTCCGGGGCGCCGTCGTTCGCGCAGCTTAAAGGCGGCGTAGGCGACGAAGCCCATGATCACGGTAGCGATCGTGGTGGCCAGGATCACGGTGGCGAGGATTGAGATCAGATCCATGTCAGAGTCTTCCTTCCCGTTCGAGTTTGCCCCAGGTCATGGAATAGCCGCGCCATTCCTCGATCGTGGCCAGTACCTTCGAGATGTCGATGATGTTGATGTAGAACAGCCGGAAAAGGATCGAATACGGAATGATGGAGGGCTCCTCGTCCTCGACCACGCAACAGTAAGTCGCCGCGGCCAGGTCGAGCATCGTCAGCTGCACCCACCAGTAGAAGAGCAGGATGATCAGGCCGTAGTTGAGGCTGACGTAGATGAAGAAGATGCTGGACAGCAGGTTCGAAAACGGCCAGATGATGCCTTCGAACAACATGTACCACAGGATGTAGAAATTGACACCCGCCTTGCGCGGATGCCACAGCGCCCAGCGGTGCTTCGAGGTGGCCTGCAGGATGCCGCGGGTCCAGCGGTAGCGCTGCTTGAGCAGGTTGAGCAGCCGAAGCGGGGTTTCCACCCAGGCGACCGCGCGCGATTCGTAGACCACGTGCCAGCCGCGCATCAGCAGCTTGAGCGTGAGGTCGCAGTCTTCCGCGTAGGTGTGGTGGTCGTATCCGCCCACCTCCATCAGCACGCTCTTGCGGAACATCCCCAGCGGGCCGGGGATGATGTTCACCGTGCGGGTGAAGCTCTGCGCCCTGCGCGCCATCGCCAGACCTTCGATGTACTCCAGCGCCTGGATGCGCGACCAGATGTTGTCGCGGTTGATGACTTTCACGTTGCCGGCCACCGCGCCCACGCGGGGGTCGCGGAAGTGGCGGACACACACGCGCAGCGTGTTGGGGGAGAGCTTGGCGTCCCCGTCCATGTTCAGTACCAGTTCGCCGCGGGCCAGCGACATGCCGGTGTTGAGCGCCTGGGCCTTGCCGGCGTTGGGCTTGGTGATCACGCGCACGGGCACGTCGTGGGAGAACCGGGCAACCTCCATCGCCTTGACGTAGGTGTCGTCGGTCGAGCCATCGTCCACCACGATGATCTCGTAGTTGGGATAGTCCAGCTCCAGCAGCGATTTCAGCGCGGGCTGGATCACCAAGCCTTCGTTGTAGGCCGGCACCACCAGGGTGACCATCGGCAGGCTGTTGAGCTCGGATTCGGTGTAGACGGCGTCGCCGCGCCGCAGCGATTCGATGTGGTCGAGGAACGAGTACAGGATGATGACCGCGTAGCGCACCACCAGCAGCACCAGGATCAGCAGCAGGTACAGGGAAATGGCGGCGAGCAGCACGCTGTTCATCGCGGCGGTGAACGAGGCGCCCTTTTCCTCCAGCGCGCGGTAGCTCAGGCCGAGCATGACGATCAAGCTGATGAACAGCATCGCCACGAGGCCGAACACGATGGTGCGCTTGCGCGTCACCAGCGGTGCTCGACGAAAAGGGTGATGGCGCCACCGCGGTACGGGGCGTCCTCGCGGCGGTTGCGCACCACCCAGGCGCGCGCGCCGGCGGTCCAGTTCTGGCCGAAGTCGTAGCTGCCGCTGAGCGAGGCGCCCCAGCTGGCGCCGGCTTCCCCATACAGCCGCCAGCCGCGCTGCACGGAGGCGGCCAGGCTCCAGCGGTCGTCGCTCCAGTCGCCTTCGATGCCCGCGAAGGCGGCGCCGTAGCCCCGCACGGGCGACCAGTAGGAAGGTGAGTTGTAACGTGCCTTGCGGTGCTCGATGCCCAGCACCGGGCGCAGGTGGCGGCTGATCAGCTTGAACGGCGGGGTGTAACGCACCAGCGCGGTCTGCATGTTGTTGCCGTCGTCGATCTGGTAGTGATCCGCCAGCACACCGAGCCGTCCGGCCCGACCGTCGAAATTCGCGCTCAGGCCCACGTTGACGGCGGACAGGCGCTCATCGAGGGCGCGTGCATTGAACACCATCTGGCCCCAGTTCACGTTGCCGGCGTGCAGACGCACGGGCACGCGCTTGCTGGGTTGGAAGCTGCCCATCAGATAGACCCTGTCGCCGAGCGAAACCTCGAACGCCGGGTCGGTCGGCAGGTCGTGCGCCTGCATCCGGCCGGTCAGCAGCGCCTGGCCGGCGGAAAGACCGGGGATCTTGGCGTGCATCGTGCTGACCTCCGCCTCCCACACCCGCATGCCTTCGTCGGTGGTCCAGCGATAGTTGATGCGCGATCCCAGCGTACGGGTTCGGGTCTGGACGTAGATCGGGACGGCGGCGGCCGTCGCGGGCATCGGAGTCGGGGTGACGGGGATCGCGTCTGCGCCGATCGGAAACGGGCTCGGCAACGGCGTGATCGGGGGCGAGGTCGAGGAGGTGGTCGCGAGCGTGGTCGGCGTGGTCAGGATGGTCTGCCGCCCGTAATCCCCAGTCGTCGTGGATTCGATGAGCAGGCGCGGACGCAGGGCCCGCTCGGTGAGGTCGAGGCCGTGGCGCGCCTCCGCGTGCCCGGGCTGCGCGGCCAGCACGCTGCGATAGCCGGCCGCGGCGAGCGCATCCTTGCCGCGCCAGCGCTGGATGTTGGCCATTGCGACCTGCGCATCGAGCCGGCGCGGCGTATCGAGCAGCTCGCCGTAGACGCGTTCGGCATCGTGGAGGCGGCCGCTCCATGCCAGCGCATTGGCGATGTTGAAGCGGAGTTCGTCGTCCACTTTCTCGCGCTTCATCAGCGCGAGCCCTTCGCGTCCGACCTGGCTGTAGTGTCCGGCCAGGCTGAGGGCCATCAGCCGCTGTTGCTCCGGCGGGCGCTGGGGCTGGGATTGCGCCGTGTCGAGCGTGTTCTGTGGTTGTTGCGCCACCACCGCCGATTCCGCCGAACTCGGCACGTACTCGTAGGGGCGCAACGGAATCGAGGGGGCTTCCGGATCGGGCACGATGCTCAGCGGCTGCTGCGGCGTATCGGGCTGCGCGGATCCGGATTCCGGATCAGGCGTCTCGGCATAGGCGGAGGCGTGCGGAGCGGCGGCCGTCACCGCGGCGATGCGCGGGGCGCCGGCCAGAAGATCCACGTCGCCTATCGTGGACGGCGCAGCGACGGTTGCAGCGGGGGGCGTGGCGTCGGCCGGCAGCATCCGCCGAGCGCGGGGAGCGGCGGTGATGACCGGCGTCGCGTCGTTCGGCGCGACCGGTTCGGGTGCTGCGGGCTGGACGGGAGTGGGTCGGCTTTCCTTCGCAGCCGTCGACGACACGGGCACGGCTTCGGCCGGCGCCGTGGCGGTGAACATGCGGCGAGCCGCGCGGCGGACAGGCTTGATGGCCGAGGGCTTGCGCACCGGTGCCGCGGCATCGGCCGTTGTTGCGCCCGCCGCCATGCCGGTCGGGGTGCCGGATGCGGCGGCGGCCAGCATCCGCTGTGCTCGCGGGTAGGTTCGGCGCACGGGTGCCGTTGCCGCAGGCGTGGGCGGCGGCGTCGAGCGGGAGGCATCGAAGGTGACCTGGACATCGCCCGCCACGGGCGGTGGTGCCGGCCAGCTGCGAACGGCGCGGCGTCGCGCCGCAGTCAGTCCGGGTGTGGCGCGCGCGCTCTTGACCGGCCGCGTGCGTGGCGGCGCCTTGCCGGGAACGATGATGGTGGGCGCGCTGCCGCTGGCGACCGCGGCCATGGCGCGGCGGGAGGGCGTGTCGTCGCCGAGCGACCTGACATAGGCCGATGCGCTCTGAGGCGTGAAATCGGCAGGCAGGATGACGTCGGGCGCGGGGCCCGGGCGGGCAGCCCCGATCGCGGGAATCGACAACAGGGCCAGTCCCAGGCAGCGCCGGGACCACTGCGCGGAGGACACGTTGCGCACCGGGGAGATCGGCGGTGTCTGCGCTGAAGTGCCTTGATGGTCAGTGCGCGGCGACATCGTGGGTCCTTGGGGCGCTGCTCGGTTCTTTCGGAGTGAAGGTAGGGGTAGGGCGTCAGCGGGCTTCTTCGGCGAAATCGTTGGGCACGCTGCGTTTGGCCTTCGTGTTCAAGCGGCGTACCCGGGCGCTGAACTCGGTCACTTGCGGGGCGTGGCGGCCTTCGAAATCCCGGGATGGCGACGAGGCAGGAAACAGCCTGGCACCGGAATCGCCGGCGGCATGCGCTGGTTCGGGCGGATAGCCCGGGGTCGCGCCGCGCATCAACGCCTCGTTTTCGCGCGATGCCGGCCATTCCTCCGCCGGAACCGGGCGCACCCAGTCGGGCGAAGCCAGCATCAGCGGCGAAGCGACGTATTCGCCCTGCGGGGACATCTGTACGCGGGTCAGCAATCCGGAAACCAGCTGCCCGTTGGAGCGCCAGTAAGGGAAGCTGACGAGCAGGCCGTCCAGGCCCTGCTCCATCCGGGCCATGCCCGCCATGCCGTCGAGCAGGGCCTTGGGCGGCAGTGCATTTCGGACCTGCACACCGGAGAACACCAGCAGCGCGGTAATGCCCTGGTTAGCGCACCAGTCGGAGATCGCATCGAGCTGGGCCGAGGCATATTGCTGATCGAACATGTTGAGTATTTCGGACGCGTGCTCGAAGACGACCAGGCTCCCGGATTCGATGCCATAGCGGGTCAGTTCGCCCAGCATGCGGTTCGGCCCGACCTGGAACAGCTTCTTCTGGAAGTCGTCCTGCATCGAGAACACGTTGAGCTGGCGTCGTGCCAGCACTTCGCCCATGTCGAACTTGGGCGGGGTGTTCAGGCTCTCCAGATAGTGTTCCGGCTTGGAACGGACGATCAACGTGCAGGGAACGCCTTCCGCCATCGCACTGGCGAGGCAGGAGGAGACCAGGGGGAAGCGGATGGAGGGGACGTCGGTATCCAATGCGTATACCCGACCGACCTGCATCTGGCCGGCCGCCGTGTCGTGCAGCCCGGAAACACCGAGGCTCAGCGCGGTCATGCCGGCCGACTTGTACGCAATGCCTGTAGTGCCCGCTCGCCCGTTTGAATCCATGTTGGCACCCCTACCCCTTTTTATGCGTGCACCAAGAACATCGGGTGGTCTTGGGCATTCGTGGCAACGTCTTGGAAGCCGGGCAAGTACGGACCGGATCGCAAGGACGGGCAGGTATGCGGCGCGCCGACCTTCCGAATTGCAATCAGGACCATAGTTCAGGCCTTACTTTAAATGTATTTCTTTAAAAGAATAGCCAGATGTCCTGATTTCATGACCTTTACCCGTGCATTTATCCCATGATGCAGAATCACTGTTGATCGGACCATAACCCACTTTTGTGACGGTGTCATCATTTTGGACACATGTCATTGATTGAACTTAGCTTGTATTTCGGCCACTGCCATTCATCGAATCTTGCATGGATTATGAATGCGGCTATCGCGGCGGAAGGCGCCCAAATCGCCCCGTTTTCTCGCGGTCATGGCAGGCTGGCACCCAATCCCACTTCTATGGCGGCCCAAATACCATGCATTCGCGACGTACTCGCATCCTGGCCACGCTGGGCCCCGCCACCGACGACGAAGGTGGCATCGAACGCCTGATCCGGGCGGGCGTGGATTGCGTCAGGCTCAATCTTTCGCATGGCGATGCGGCCGATCATCGCGAACGGGCACGTCAGGTCCGGGAAGCTGCAGCGCGGGTCGGACGTGAGATCGGCATCCTGGCCGACCTGCCCGGTCCGAAGATCCGCATCGAACGATTTGCCGAAGGCAAGGTCGCGCTCGAGGCCGGCGCGCGCTTCGACCTGCTTGCCGATCCGGCCGCATCGCCGGGCGATGTGCACCAGGTGGGCGTGAGCTACATCGGCCTGCCGGGCGATCTGGTGCCCGGGGACGTCCTGCTGCTCGACGACGGCTTGCTGCAGTTGGAGGTGAAAGCGATCGAAGGCCAGCGCATCGTGACCCGCGTGGCCAACGCCGCCGTGCTGTCCGACCGCAAGGGCCTCAACAAGCAAGGGGGCGGCCTGTCGCTGGGCGCGATCACCGCGCGCGATCGCGAATTGATCGCGCTCGCCGCCGGGATCGAGGCGGATTTCATCGCCGTGTCCTTCGCACGCGATGCCGCGGACATGCACGAGGCGCGTCGCGTGGCGGAATCGCATGGCAGCCGGGCGGCGATGGTGGCCAAGATCGAGCGCGCGGAGGCGATCGAACGCCTGGACGAGATCATCGACGCCAGCGATGTCGTGATGGTGGCACGAGGCGACCTCGGGGTCGAGATCGGCGATGCCGAACTGCCCGGGCTGCAGAAGAAGATCATCCGCGAATCGATCGCGCGCAACCGCGTGGTCATCACCGCGACCCAGATGCTGCAGTCGATGGTGGAAAATCCGCTGCCCACCCGCGCCGAAGTGCTCGATGTCGCCAACGCGGTCATCGACGGCACCGATGCGGTGATGCTTTCGGCCGAGACCGCCGCCGGCCGGCATCCTGTCCGTGCGGTCGAGGCGATGGCGCGCATCTGCGCGGGCGCCGAGAAGCAGTTCCAGCACGACACCGATTACGAGCAGGCGCAGCGCGGGCTGGAACGCGTCGACCATGCCATCGCGATGGCGACGATGTTCCTGACCGAACACATGCCGATCGCGGCGATCATCGCGCTGACCGAATCCGGCGGCACCGCGCGCTACCTCTCGCGCTTCCGCTCGCCGGTGCCGATCTATGCGCTTTCCCGGCATGCCGGCGCGCGCCGGCAGATGAGCCTGATGCGCGATGTCTTCCCGATGGCGTTCGACAGCCGGGGCCGGCATGCGGAAGATGCCGCGCGCGGCGCGATCGCCATGCTGCGCGAAGCCGGCCTGCTCGCGTCGGGCAGCCGCGTGCTGTTCACCAGCGGCGACACCATGGAGCGGCATGGCGCCACCAATACCCTGCGCGTGCTGGAGGCCTGAATCCGATCCGGAAGCATGCCGGCATCACGGATCGCCGTGAGGCGGCATCGATCAGCGCAGGAGGGACGGAAAAGCCGTGGCTGAAGGCTATAATAGGCGTTTCCACTCGCCGGATCCGCCTGCCATGAGCATCGAACAGCTTGCCGAAACCGCCCGGGCGATGGTCGCTCCTGGCAAGGGCATCATCGCCATCGACGAATCCGCCTCGACCTGCCAGAAGCGCTTCGATGGCGTCGGCATCGAGTCCACGGAAGAGAACCGCCGCGCCTACCGCGAACTGCTGCTGACCGCGCCCAAGGCCAACGACTACCTGTCCGGCGCGATCCTGTTCGACGAGACCATCCGCCAGAAGACCCGCGACGGCGTGCCGTTCGCCCAGTACATGGCCGAGCACGGCATGATCCCGGGCATCAAGGTCGACAAGGGCACGCATCCGCTGGCCGGCTTCCCGGGCGAAGTCGTGACCGAAGGGCTCGACGGCCTGCGCGATCGCCTGAAGGAGTACTACAAGCTCGGCGCGCGCTTCGCCAAGTGGCGCGCCGTGATCGCCATCGGCGAGGACATGCCCTCCGGCACCTGCATCGACGCCAACTGCCACGCACTGGCCCGCTACGCGGCGCTGTGCCAGGAGCAGGGCCTGGTGCCGATGGTGGAGCCGGAAGTGCTGATGGACGGCGACCACGCCATCGAGACCTGCTACGAGGTCACGGAAGTGACGCTGCGCTCGCTCTTCGATGCGCTGTACCAGCAGAACGTCATGCTCGAAGGCACCATCCTCAAGGCCTCGATGGTCGTGCCCGGCAAGGATTGCCCGGTGCAGGCGAGCGTCGAGGAAGTTGCCGAGGCCACCCTGATGTGCCTCAAGAGCGCCGTTCCCGCGATCCTGCCGGGCATCGTGTTCCTCTCCGGCGGACAGTCGGACGAGGCCGCGACCGCGCATCTGGACGCGATGAACCGCATGGGCCCGAATCCGTGGCCGTTGTCTTTCTCCTATGGCCGCGCGATGCAGCAGGCGGCGCTCAAGCTGTGGGCGCAGGACATGAGTGGCAACTGGGACAAGGCGCAGGCCACCGTCTACGACCGCGCCAAGGCCAACGGCCTGGCTGCGCTCGGCCAGTGGGAAAGGGCCGCCTGACACGCATGCCCGATGGCATCGGAAACGCCGGCCACATGTCGGCGTTTTTTCTGGGCGCGGCATATCCGTCGCGACCGAATTGCGTAACGCCCGGGATCGCCTCCGGTTGACACCGGACAGGCATGCCCGATGGCACACGGGGCCTTGATGCCCAGTGGCTACAATCGGGACTTCCCACGCGCGACGAACGCATGCGCCACGAACGAATCTCGCGGGCGCCCGCCCGCATGTTCCTGCTGATCCTGTCGTTGTCGCTGGCCGCTTGTTCAGGCGAGGACAAGGCCGGCGGCAGGCAAGCGGGTGACCGCGCCACGCCGGTTGGCATCGAGTCGGTCCGGGTGCGTCCATGGGTGGACGAAGTCCGCGCGCTGGGCACCGTGCGCGCCCGCGAATCGGTCGAGGTCACCGCCAAGGTCAGTGAGACCGTGCAGCGGGTCCATTTCGAGAGTGGGCAACAGGTTGCGCGGGGCGCGCCGCTGGTGACGCTTTCGGGCCAGCAGCAACAGGCCGCGTTGCGCGCCGCGGAAGCGGCATCCGTCGAAGCCGACCGGCTCTACGAGCGCCAGGCGCAACTGGCCGCGCAGCAGCTCATCGCGCGCGCGTCGCTGGACAGCCAGCGCGCCACGCGCGACGCGGCGCGTGCGCAGGTCACCCAGATCCGCGCCAACCTGGCCGACCGCGTGGTGCGGGCGCCATTCTCGGGCGTCCTCGGCATCCGCCAGGTCAGCCCGGGCGCGTTGGTCACCCCGGGCACGGTGATCGCCACTCTCGACGACGTGTCGCGCGTGTACGTCGACTTCCCCTTACCCGAGCGCGCCATCGCCGGTGCAGGCGTCGGGCAGGCGGTGACCGCGACCACGGCCGCGTGGCCCGGTCGCGATTTCGACGGCACCGTGTCCACCGTGTCCGCGCGGCTGGACGAAGGCAGCCGCGCGGCGATGGTGCGCGCGGACCTCCCCAATCCCGATGGTGCCCTGAAGCCCGGCATGTTGATGGAAGTGCGGCTGGCGCGGGGCCAGACGCAGGCGGTGGTCGTGCCGGAGATCGCCGTACAGCAGGTCGGCAGCGAAACCTTCGTCTGGCGGGTGAAGGGCGACGGCAGCGTCGAGAAGGCGCAGGTGGAGATCGGCGGACGCGTGCCCGGTAGCGCGATGGTCGCCAAGGGACTTTCGGCGGGCGAGCGCATCGTCACTGCCGGCGTCGGCAAGCTGAAGGCGGGGGACAAGGTGGTGCAGGCCGTCGAGGCGCCGGCGCAGGCGGCGAAGGGCGGATGAAGATTTCCGATCTGTCGATCCGCCGGCCGGTGCTGGCGGTGGTGATGAGCCTGCTGCTGGTGGTGCTGGGCATCATGGCGTTCACGCGGCTGACGCTGCGCGAGCTGCCGGCTATCGATCCGCCCATCGTCTCGGTGGACGTGAACTATCCGGGTGCCTCCGCCAGCGTGATCGAGACGCGCATCACCCAGACGATGGAGGACGCGCTCTCCGGCATCGAGGGCATCAACACCATCGATTCGCGGAGCCGCAACGGCAGCTCGGACATCAGCATCGAATTCCTGCCCACGCGCGACATCGAGGCGGCGGCGAACGACGTCCGCAACGCGGTCAGTCGTGTGGCCGACCGCCTGCCGGAGGAAGCCGATCCGCCCGAGATCAGCAAGGTCGAGAGCGATTCGGACGCCATCATCTGGCTCAACCTGCGTTCGGCCACGATGGACCGCCTGCAGCTCACCGACTATGCCGAGCGCTACATCGTCGACCAGCTTTCCAGCCTGCAGGGCGTGGCGCAGGTGCGCCTGGGTGGCGGGCAACGCTATGCGATGCGGATCTGGCTTGACGGCGATGCGCTGGCCGCGCGCGGGCTGACGGCGGCAGACGTGGAATCGACATTGCGTGCCGAGAACGTGGAGCTGGGCGCCGGACGTATCGAATCGAAGGATCGCGACTTCATCCTGCGTGTGGCGCGCGATTACACCAGCGATGCGGCCTTCGCGGCGATGCCGATCGGCCGCGGCAAGGACGGCTACGTGGTGCGGCTGGGAGACGTGGCGAAAGTCAGGCTGGAATCGACCGAGCGGCGCTCCTACTACAACAGCAACGGCGAGCCGGCCATGGGTCTGGGCGTGGTCAAGACTTCGACCGCCAACAGCCTGGACGTCGCCCGCGAGGCCAAGGCTGCGGCCGAACGGATCCAGAAGACCCTGCCCGAAGGCACCGACATCTACGTCGCCTTCGACAGCACGCTGTTCATCGAGAGTGCGGTGGAACGCGTCTACGCGACGCTCGCCGAAGCGATCGCGCTGGTGCTGATCGTGATCTGGCTCTTCCTCGGCAGCGTGCGCGCCGCGCTGATCCCCGCGGTCACGGTGCCGGTCTGCCTGGTCGCCGCGTTCATCGCGCTCTGGGTGTTCGGCTACACCATCAACCTGCTCACCCTGCTGGCGCTGGTGCTGTGCATCGGGCTGGTGGTGGACGACGCCATCGTGGTGGTGGAGAACATCCAGCGGCGCGTGGACCTCGGCGAACCGGCGCTGGTCGCGGCCAAGCGCGGCACGGCGCAGGTCGCGTTCGCGGTGCTGGCGACGACCGCGGTGCTGATCGCGGTGTTCCTGCCGGTCGGGTTCCTGCAGGGCAACACCGGGCGCCTGTTCCGCGAGCTGTCGGTGGCGTTGGCCGCGGCCGTGGCGATCTCCGCCTTCGTCGCGCTTACGCTGACGCCGATGATGGCGTCCAAGCTGCTCAAGCCGCACAACGGCCCGCATGCGGTGAAGGAAAACCGCGTCAGCGCCTGGCTCAACGCGCGCTTCGAGAAGGTGGCGGGCGCCTATCGTAGCCTGCTGGATCGGCACGTGCATCGCATCGGCTTCTTTGCCGCGGCGATGGCGGCGTGCGTCGTCGGCCTGCTGCTGCTGTTCAAGCTGTTGCCGAGCGAACTGGCACCGGCCGAGGATCGCGGTTCGTTCTCGCTCTCGATGGACGGGCCGGAAGGCGCCGGCTTCGACTACACCGTGGCGCGGATGCAGCAGGTGGAGAAGATCCTCGCCGGCGAGATCGGCGAGGGCAAGCCGATCGTGCGCGCCAATCCGCGGGTCCCCGGCGGTTGGGGCGCGAGCGAGGAGATGCACACCGGCCGCGCGATCATCTTCCTGCAGGACTGGCGCCAGCGCGACCAATCGACGGCGGAAGTCGCCGAGGACCTGCAGAAGAAATTCGCCGGGTTGACCGACGTGCGCGTGCGCACGCAGGTGGGCGGCGGCCTGGTGCGCACGCGCGGGCAACCGTTCCAGATGGTGCTGGGCGGTCCCGATTACGCGGAGCTGGCGCAGTGGCGCGACATCCTGTTGGCGCGAATGGAGGCGAACCCGGGACTGACCGGCCCGGATTCCGACTACAAGGAAACCCGGCCGCAGATGCGCGTGGTGATCGACAAGCAGCGCGCCGCTGACCTGGGCGTCACCGCGACCGCGATCGGTCGCGCGCTGGAGACGATGATGGGCGGACGCCGCATCACCACCTTCGTCGACAACGGCGAGGAATACGACGTGATGCTGCAGGCCGAGCGCGATGCCCGCGCGTCCGTCGCCGATCTCGACGCCCTGCAGGTGCGCGGCCGCGACGGCGTGTTGATTCCGCTCGGCAACCTGGTGACGCTGCGCGAGATCGCCGAGCCGGCCACGTTCAACCGCTTCAACCGCCTGCGTTCGATCACCCTGTCGGCCGGCCTCGCGCCGGGCTACCGGTTGGGCGATGCGGTGGCGTGGGCGCAGGAGATCGCGCGCAGCGAGTTGCCGGAGTACGCGCAGGTCAGCTGGAAGGGCGAGTCGCGCGAGCTGCAGCAATCCGGCGGCGAGGTGCTGCTGACTTTCGCGATGGCGCTGCTCATCGTCTATCTGGCGCTGGCCGCCCAGTTCGAGAGCTTCGTGCACCCGCTGGTGATCATGCTGACCGTGCCGCTGGGCGTGCTCGGCGCGCTGATCGGCCTGTGGATCAGCGGCGGCACGCTCAACCTGTTCTCGCAGATCGGCATCGTGATGCTGGTCGGACTGGCGGCGAAGAACGGCATCCTCATCGTCGAATTCGCCAACCAGTTGCGCGATGCCGGCCGCAGCGTACACGAGGCCATCGTCGAATCCGCCTCGGTGCGCCTGCGCCCGATCCTCATGACCTCCATCGCCACCATCATGGGCGCGGTGCCGCTGGTGCTGGCGGGCGGCCCGGGCTCGGCCAGCCGCGGCACGATCGGCATCGTGGTCATCTTCGGCCTCGCGTTCTCCACGCTGCTGTCGCTGTTCGTGGTGCCGGCGTTCTATGCCTTGCTGGCGCCACGCACCAAGTCGCCGGAAGCGCTGTCGCGCAAGCTCGACGAGCTCGATGCCGAAACGCCGCAGGCAGGCGGCCACGCATGAGTTCGCCCTGGGACAAGGCGCGCACGAAGGTGGATGCGCCGTGCGCACCCGCCGCCAATCCGCGCGAATTGCGCCTGCATGGCTTCAACGCCGTGCAGGCGGCCTTCGCGCGTCGGCCCGAGGCGCTGCGCAAGCTCTACCTGTCCGAAGCGCGCGTGCCGGAACTCAAGGCGATGCTGAAATGGTGCGCGGCCCATCGCATCGGTTATCGCGTCGTTGCCGAAGACGATCTGCGCAAGCTCGCCGCCAGCACGCATCACGAAGGCGTGGTCGCCGACATGTTGCGCGAGGTGCCGCTGTCGCTCGCCGATTGGCTGGCGGGCCTGCCCGATGGCCCGGCCTGCGCGTTGTGGCTGGATGGCGTGGGCAATCCGCACAACCTCGGTGCCATCCTGCGCAGCGCGGCACATTTCGGCGTGGCCGCTGTGCTGGTACCTGCACACGGCGAGCTGCAGCTGTCCGGTGCCGCCGCGCGCGTGGCCGAAGGCGGCGCGGAAGCGGTGCCATGGGTGCGGATGGGCGATGCGGCTTCGGACATCGACATGCTGCATCGCGCCGGTTTCGTGCTGGCCGCGACGCTGGTCGAAGGCGGCAGCGACCTGTTCGCCGCCGAGCTCCCGGGCCGCCTTGTCTACGTGATGGGCGCCGAACAGGGCGGCATGGATCGTGACTTCGCGCAGCGTTGCGACCTGCAGGTGTCGATCCCCGGCAGCGGCGCGGTGGAAAGCCTCAACGTGGCTTCAGCGACCGCGGTACTGCTGGCCGCGTGGGCCAGTCGGCGGCGCGGATAGCGCTTACTTCCGCCGGGCTTCAGCTTCGGCTTTGGTCTTCGGCGTGCTGCCGAAATCGCCCTCGGCATCCGCCGCGAGGAACGCGAACACGGTGTACGCGGCCACGTTTTGCGCCAGCGCTGCCGGATCGATCTTGTCCAGGGTGTCGTCCGGCGTGTGGTGCAGGTCGAAGTAGTCGCTGCCGTCCTGCGACAGCCCCGCGCAGGCCATGCCGATCGCCGCGAACGGCGACAGGTCCGGCCCGCAGCCCTCGCCGTCGGCGCGATGCTCGATGCCCAGCGGTGCCAGCGCCTGCGCGATCCGCGCCACCGCGCCCTTGGCGTAATCCGGGGTCTTCGCCGCGAACGCATAGATGCGGCCGGCGCCGAAGTCGCTCTCCGCGCCGAGCTGGTGCTTGCGCAGGTCTTGCTCATGCGCCTTGGCGTAGGCGCGGCCGCCGTGCAGGCCCTGTTCCTCGTTGGCAAAGGCGATCACGCGGATCGTGCGTGCCGGCCGCTGCCCCTTCGATAGCGCGCCGATCAGGTGCCCGGCGGCCATGCTGATGCCGACGCCGGCGCCATCATCGATCGCGCCCGTGCCCAGGTCCCAGGAATCCAGGTGGCCGCCGATCACCACCACTTCGTCGGGCTTGCTGCGGCCGGTGATCTCGCCAATGACATTTTGCGAGGTGTATTCGCCGTCCCAGCCGCAATCCAGCGCGAGCTTCACCGTGGTCGGTCCCAGCGCGACCAGCCGCGTCAGCTGGTCGGCATCCGGCAGCGACAACGCGGCGGCGGGGATCGGCGTCAGCCCGTCATCGAAACGGGTGATGCCGGTATGCGGGTTCCGATGGGAATCGGTGCCGGCCGAACGCATCAGATAGCCGATCGCGCCGGCGCGGATCGCCGCCGATGGGCCGCGGCTGCGCACGCGGCCGCCGGGGCCGTAGCCGCTGCCGTCCTTCGCCCGCGCCATCGGGAAATCGACGAAGGCGATCTTGCCGGCCAGCGAACCGGGCGCGGCCTGTTCCAGCGCCTCCAGCGTGGCGAAGCGCACCACTTCGGCCTGCACCGTGCCCGCCGGGCTGCCGCCGAGCGCGGTGATGTGCAGCGGCTGCGCCGACGCGCCGACCACCTGCGCGGATTCGCTGCGGCGTTCCCACTTCGGGAAGGTCACTGGCTCGGTCCACACCTTGTCGTAGCCCAGCGCCTTGAACTTGGCCTTCGCCCATTCCACTGCGCGGGCATCGGCCTCGCTGCCGGCCATGCGCGGGCCGACTTCGGTGGTCAGCGATTCGACCACCTTCCAGCCGGTGTCGTCCTTCAGCGCGGCATCACGCAGCTGCGCGGCGCGCGCCATCGAGGCATCGTCGATGCGAGTGGCCTGTTGTGCCTGCAGCGGTAGCGATACCAGCAGGGACAGGGCGAGGGCGAGTGCAGTGCGGCGCATCGGCGGACTCCTGAAGTCGGAAACGACGAAGCCGCAGCCTAGCAGGCCACGGCTCCGGGTCATGTGCCAGTGGTTGGACTACTTCTTCAGCGAATCGCGGATCTCGCGCAGCAGCAGCACGTCTTCGCTGGGGCCGGCCGGCGGCGCTTCCTCCGGCTTCTTGTGCATGCGGTTGATCGCCTTGACCACCAGGAAGATGGCGAACGCGACGATGACGAACTGGATGACCGCGTTGATGAATTCGCCGTAGGCCAGCACCACTGCGGGCACTTCCTTGCCGGCGGCATCCACCGAGGCTTCCTTGAGTACGATGCCGAGCTTGGAGAAATCCACGCCACCAATGGCCAGGCCGATGGGCGGCATGATCACCTTGTCGACCAGAGCGGTGACGATCTTGCCGAATGCGGCGCCGATCACCACGCCGACGGCGAGGTCGATGACGTTGCCGCGCATGGCGAACTCCTTGAACTCACTCATCATTCCCATCGTGCTGTCCCTTCGGCTGGCGGATTGTGCGAAGACCGCAGCCTACACCGCCGCCGCGACGATGTGGCCGTCCAACTGCAGCAGGTCGCCGAGCCGCGCGCGGAAACGGTCGCCGGGTTGGAGTGCGGCGACGCCGGCCGGCGTGCCCATGAACACCAGGTCGCCGGCGCGCAGCGCGTACAGCCTGGACAGCTCGTGCAGGATCTCCGGCACGTTCCAGATCAGCTGGTCCAGCGTCGAATGCTGGCGGCGTTCGCCGTTGACCTCGAGCGAAAGCGCGAGTGGGGCCAATTCGCCGACGTCATCGGCGCGCAGCAATGCGCTCACGGGCGCGGAATGATCGAAGGCCTTGCCGGTATCCCAGGGCAGGCCCTTGGCCTTGGCGGCGGCCTGCAGATCGCGGCGGGTGAGGTCCAGGCCGATGCCGTAGCCGAAGACCAGCGCCGATGCGGCATCCACCGTCAGTTCGCCGGCGGGCGCATCGAGGCCGATCGCCACCACCAGTTCGACCTCGTGCTGCAGGTCGGTGGTACCCGGCGGGTAGGGGACGATGCCATCGACGACGACGGCATCGGCGGGCTTCATGAAGAATATCGGCGTGCCGCGTTCGGCCTTCGATGCCGGCGCGACGGCGCCCATCTCGCGGGCGTGGTCGGCGAAGTTGCGCCCGACGCAATAGACGCGCCGGATCGGGAAGGTCGTCGCCTCGGTGCCGCCCGCGCCTCGGACCGCGAGGCGAACCGGAGCGCGGGCAGGAGCGGCATCGGTCACGGAGAATCAGTGCGGATGCGGCAGCGCAGCCTGGCGGGCATGCCGGTACTGGCCTTCGATCACGCGTCCGCCGGCGGCCTGCGGTTGCCTGCGCTGGCGCAAGGTCCGCCACACGGTGGCGCCCAGCACCATCGCGATGCCCAGCACGACCCCGATCACCAGCAGCACCAGCAGCAGCGCGATGCCGACCAACGCGACCACCGCGCGTGCGATCGGATTGCGTGGCCGACGGGCGGCGAAGCGTGCCTGCAGGCGCGTGATCTGGGGATGGTGCAACCACTGTGCGAACATCGAAGGCTCCAGGCCCGTGGATCGGGATGACAGTATCCGGCGGTCGCCGGAGCCAGATGTAAGGAGTGCGTTAAACGATGTCCGGAATCAGGCTGGAGGCATTGGAGCCGGGCGGTTTGGCCGAGACCGAGATGCAGGTCGATGGCGCGCCCGAATCGGTGATCGTGCATCGCGACGGCGATGAAGTGCGCGCGTGGCTGAACGTCTGCCCGCATGCGGGTCGCCGGCTGGATTGGGCGCCGGGGCAGTTCCTGAAAAGCCGGGAGGGCCTGTTGATATGCGCGGTGCATGGCGCCAGCTTCGAGCTGATGAAGGGCGAATGCATGGCCGGTCCCTGCCGCGGGGAGTCGCTGCGCCCGGTGGCCGTGATCGTGCGCGATGGCCAGATCGTGCGCGACGGCGAATGAATCACCAGAGCAGGTTCACCATCACCACCACCACCGCGGTGTAGAGCAGCGAGAGCGGCAGGCCCAGCCGCCACAGGTCGCGCGGGCTGTAGTTGCCGGGGCCGATCACCATCGAGATGAGCGGGTTGGTCGCGGTCATGAAGTTGTTGGATGCCGACAGCGCCACGATCAGCGCGAACACCATCGGGTTGCCGTTGGCGGCCAGCGCCAGGTTGATTGCCAGCGGCACCATCATGATCGTCGCGCCGACGTGGCTGACCACCAGCGAGAACGCGACGGTGAGGATCGCCAGCGCGATCTCGATCAGCCACAGCGGCGTGCCTTCGGGGATCTTGTCGATGGTGTGGCCGGCCACCCATGCGGCCGCGCCGGAGGAGTCCATCGCCCAGCCGAGCGGGATCAGGCAGGCCATCAGGAACACGGTTTTCCAGTTGATCGAGGCATAGGCCTCGTCCATGTTGATGACGCCGGCCAGCAGCATGCCGGCGACGCCGGTCATCAGCGCGATCGGCACCGGGATCCGCGAGGACAGCGCGATCAGCATCGTCACCGCGAAGATCGCCATCGCGATCTTGAACTTGTGCGGCCGCTGCTCACCCTTTGGGTAGTCGGTGACGACCACGAAATCCTTTTTCGATGCCACATCGCCCAGGTTGCGCCAGATGCTGTGCAGCACCAGCATGTCGCCGGCGCGCAGCGGCAGCTTGCGCACGTCCTCGCGGATCACGTCCTTGTCGCGGTTCACCGCCAGCAGGCTGAGGCGGTACTTCTTGCGCAACTGCAGCTCGCTGGCGGTCTTGCCGATGAAACGCGAGTTGGGCGGGATGACGGCTTCGGCGATGCCGGCGCGGCTGGGATTGAACAGGTCGGCGAACTGGCGCAGGCGGGAGTTCATGCGCAGGAAATTGGCCTGCGAGAAATCCGCGATGGCCTGGCGCGGACCCATCGCGCCGATCACGTCGCCCACCCAGATGCGCGCATCCGCAGGCGGTGCCAGCCGGGCTTCGTCGCTCGATTTCAGCGCCAGCACCAGCGGCGCGCCGGGCAGGCTTTCGGCCTCGCCAAGCGTCATGCCGACCAACGGGCTGTCGGCGCTGACCGTGAGCTCGTATACGTCGCCGTCGATGCCGTAGGCCTGTGCGAAATAGCTTTGCGTGCGACCGGGGGTGACGCCGCTGCTGCCGTCCTCGTCGCCGAGCAGGCGGTTGCCGCGCCAGCGGAAATACGCCAGAGACAGCGTCAGCAATGCGAGGCCGATCGGCAACGGGGCGAACATCTTCAACGGCGCCAGCGATGCCGCGCCGGAAGGCAGGTTGGCGTTGGCGGAGACCAGCAGGTCGTTGAGCAGGATCAGCGGCGAGTTGCCGACCATCGTCAGGGCGCCGCCCATCACGATGGCTGCGGCGATCGGCAGCAACATGCGCGAGAGCGCGACGCCGGTGCGTGCGGACAGGCGCGAGGCGACCGGCAGGTACAGCGCCATCACCGCAGGGTTCTGCATGATCGAGGAATTGAGGCCGGCGATCGCACTGGTCAGGAACAGCAGCTTGCGTTCGCTGCCGTCGGCGCGCCGCAGCAGCCATCCGGCGAGGCGGTTCAGCGCGCCGGTGCGCTCCAGCCCGGCGCCGAGGATCATGGTGGCGATGATGCTCATCACTGCGTTGCCGGCGAAGCCGCCGAACAGGTCCTCGGGCGCCACCAGGCCGGTCAGGCCGAGCAGCACCAGCACCACTAGGGCGACGACGTCCGGGCGGATCCGGTCGAACAGGAACAACACCATCGTCATCCCCACCAGCCCGAGGACGAGCTTCATGTCGGTGGTGAGGGTGAGGGCGGTGTCCATCGCTTCGCTGCGTCGGGTTTCGGGCCAGCTTAGCCCGCGGGTGCGGACGATGCGATGCCGCCGCCGCGGTCGTACAGCAGGTCCCAGACCCCATGCCCCAGGCGCTGGCCGCGGGATTCGAAATGCGTCTGCGGCCGCCAGTCGGGGCGCGGCACGTGGCCGCGGGCTCCAGCGCGGTTGACGAGGTCGGGCGTGGCGTCCAGCACGTCCCACATCTGCTCGGCGTAATCGGCCCAGTCGGTGGCGAGGTGCAGGCGGCCATCGTGGCGCAGCTTGCGCACCAGCAGCGCCGCGAACGCCGGATTCACCAGACGCCGCTTGTTGTGGCGCTTCTTGTGCCAAGGGTCGGGGAAATAGATGCGGATTTCATCGAGGCTGCCGTCCGCGACCTCGTTCTCCAGCACTTCCACCGCGTCGTGGTGGTAGAGGCGGACATGGCCAGCGCCATCGGCCTCCAGCGCGTTGAGCAGGCGGCCGACGCCGGGCGCATGCACCTCGATGCCGATGTGGTCGCGGTCGGGGTCGCGCGCGGCGGAGTAGCGCAAGGCCTCGCCGTTGCCGAAGCCGATCTCGAGGATACGCTTGGCGCTGCGGCCGAAAGCGGCATCGAAATCGCGCGGCTGGCCGCTGTAATCCAGCCCGAAGCGCGGCCACAGCGCGTCGAAGGCGCGTTGCTGCGCGGGCGTGAAGCGGCCCTGGCGCAGCACGAAGCTGCGCACGCGGCGGTGGCCTGTCTCGACGGTGAAGGGCTTGGGCGGCGTCTTCGCGCCTGCGCTGGAAAACGGATCGGTCATCGCGGCCGGTCAGCCGATCAGGCCATCGACCGGCGAGGACGCACTGGCGAAACGCTTGCGCGGAATGCGTCCGGCGAGGAAGGCCTCGCGGCCGGCCTCCACCGCGAGCTTCATCGCATGCGCCATCCGCACGGGTTCCCTGGCACCGGCGATCGCGGTGTTCATCAGCACGCCGTCGCAGCCGAGCTCCATCGCGATGGCCGCATCGCTGGCGGTGCCGACACCGGCATCGACGATGATCGGCACCTTCGCGTTCTCGACGATCTCGATCAGGTTGTACTTGTTCTGGATGCCCAGCCCGGAGCCGATCGGCGCCGCCAGCGGCATCACCGCCACGCAGCCGATGTCCTCCAATTGCCTGCACAGGATCGGATCGTCGCTGGTGTAGACCATGACCTCGAAACCATCCTTCACCAGCATTTCGGCAGCGGCGATCGTCTGCACCACGTCCGGGTAGAGCGTGCGCTGGTCGCCCAGCACCTCGAGCTTCACCAGGTTGTGGCCAGCCAGCAGCTCGCGCGCCAGCCGGCAGGTGCGCACCGCGTCGTCCGCGGTGTAGCAGCCGGCGGTGTTGGGCAGGATGGTGTAGCGATCCGGCGGCAGCACATCGAGCAGGTTGGGCTCGCCCGGATTCTGGCCGATGTTGCTGCGGCGGATGGCGACGGTGACGATCTCGGCGCCGGCGGCCTCGGTGGCCAGGCGGGTTTCCTCGAGGTCCTTGAACTTGCCGGTGCCGGTCAAGAGGCGTGAGCGATAGGTCTTGCCGGCGATGGACAGCGGCTTCGGGTCGGGGAGATCTGACATCCGCGAATTATGGCGCACCCGGCATGACAGGGGGCAAAACGATCGCGATCAAAATGGTGGCCGATCCACTCGACCCGTGCAGCCATCGCGTCGGAGGGCTGCACGGGGAGGCGCGAATGCGCCCTGCCAGACGCAAGGGCGGTCAGTGCGCGATGCGGTCGGCGAGGCTGATCAGGCGTTCTTTCGCCGCGAGCTTCTCGCGCTTCATGCGATTGAGGGATACGTCGTCGAGCGGCAGAACGCCCAGCTCGGCATCGGTCACTTTCTTGTCCAGCTCCTGATGGTGGAAGTAGAGCTGGCGGAATTCGCTGCTCTGCTTCATCAGGGATTCCACTTCGTTCTGCGATCGGTCTTCGAACATGCAAAGCCCTCCTGTGCGTGTGGGACCGCCGCAGCGCGCGCGCCGTCGCAGGGGAAGTGGCGGTATGCCTCGATACCGGGGGCTTCCGGAGCGGGCCGGCGGACGTGCGCCGCGTCGGCAAGCTCACCTTACTCCTGCCGCATCGAAGGGTGCAATGCCTGCGTCAGGCGCGCCGGGATAGTTAAAAAAACGTTGTAAAACAAGGAGGAAGCCATGATCCAGTGGGTTCAGCCGCCGCCCAGTGCGTGTACGACTTCGACGACGTCGCCGGAGGCCAGGACCCGGGTCCCGTGGATTGATCGCGGCACGATCTCGCCGTTGACTTCGACCGCGACCCGGCGCCCGGCCAGTTGCTCCGCCTGCAACAGGTCCGCGACCGTCGCCCCCTCCGGCAGCGACCGGTTTTCGCCATTGAATCTGAGTCGGATGTCCATGCCCCATTGTCCGTTCCGGACCGGGCGCTGTCATCCGCTTGCTGCATTCGCCCTTGTACGGAAGCCGCAGGCATGGAAATATCCGGGCACTTTCCCGTACGTGACCGCACGCCATGACCCGACGCACCTCCCGCCGACTGCTCGCCCTTGCTCTGGCGCTCGCTGTCACCCCCGCTTTCGCACAGAAGGCCAAGACCTTCAGCGAAACCGTCTTCTTCGGCGACAGCCTGACGGACGCCGGCTATTTCCGTCCGCTGTTGCCGGCCACGGCCCAGGCCGTGACCGGGCAGTTCACCACCAACCCGGGCCTGGTCTGGTCGCAGTACCTGGCCGATTACTACGGCACCAACGGCAGCACCGCATGGCTGGGCGCAGGCTTGGTCGCGCGTGCGGACAGTGGCAGCAACTATGCGGTCGGCGGCGCTCGGGTCGGTCTCGATACCGGCGGTGCACTGGGTTACACACCGTCACTGAACGCCCAGGTCACCGAATACCTGCGTCGCACGGGTGGGCGTGCCAATCCCAATGCGCTGTACACGGTATGGGGCGGTGCCAATGATCTGTTCGCCATTACCGCCGGCGCGCCGATGCAGGCGACCATCGCGAGTGCGGTGGGCACGCAGATCGGCCTGGTCGGACGCCTGTCGGCCGCGGGTGCGCAGTACATTCTGGTGCCGACGATCCCGGACCTCGGCGTGACCCCGTCCTTCCTTGCCCAGGGCGCGGTCGCGGCCGGCCAAGGCACGGCGCTTTCCGCCGGATACAACGATGCGCTCTACAAGGGGCTGGCCGCGCAGGGCCTGCGGGTGATTCCGCTCGACACCTTCAACCTGCTGCGCGAGATCACCGCCAACGCATCCCTCTATGGGTTCCGCAACGTCACCGGCACCGCATGCCAGCCGCAGATCACCGCGCAATCGCTGACCTGCAATCCCGGCAGCTATGTCAGCCCGGATGCCGCTACGGCCTACGCTTTCGCCGATGGCGTGCATCCCAGCACCGCCGCCCACCGGATCCTGGCCGATTACGCCACCGCCACCATCGAGGGGCCGCGCCAGATCGCGTTGTTGCCCCAGTCCGTGGCGATGGTCGGCCGCGCACGCGCCGACATGATCGCCGACATGATGTCCGGTCCGGCTGGCGACGATGGCCGCCGCATCTGGGGCGATGTGCGCTACGACTCGCAGCGCTTCGATCGCGGCATGGCGGGCGAGGGCTTCGATGGCGGCGGTCCGGGCCTGACCATCGGCTTCGACCAGGGCATGGGCGCATGGCGCTTCGGCGGTTATGCCACCCTGGGACAGCAGCGCATCGATTTCGGCATGCGTCGCGGCGATTTCCGGCAGAACGAGGCGGGGATCGGCGGTGTCGCGAAGTGGCAGGCCGGTGCCGGCTGGATCGGCGCGCAACTGGCCTACACGCACCTGGATTTCGACATCGACCGTGAGGTGCCGCTGGGCATCGCGACGCGCACCCATCGCGGCAGCGCCAAGGGCCGCAACATCACCGGTGCGCTGGCTGCAGGCTGGACCTTCACGGCCGGTGATCATCTGACCCATGGTCCGGTGCTGCGGGTCACCTCGCAGAACATCCAGGTCGATGGGTTCACCGAATCCGATCCTCAGCTCGCCACCGCGCTGGCGTTCCCGGAGCAGAAGCACGATTCACTGCTGGCTTCGGCGGGCTGGGAGGCGAACCTCAAGATCAACGACAACCTGACCCCGTTCCTGCGGGCGACGGTGGATCGCGAGTACGGCGACGAGCCGAAGCAGGCGTTCGCGCACATGACCACGGTGCCGTCCAGCCTGCCGTACGCCGTCCCGGCACCGGAGTTCGACCGCAGCTACGGCACGCTGAGTTTCGGCATCCGCAGCACGCTGTGGGGCATGGACCTGATGACCGGCAGCAGCCTCACCGTCGGGCAGTCGGGCGGCAACAACGCGAGCACCTACGTCACCGTGGGCAAGCGTTTCTGAGAAAGCATTTGCGCGCCGCACGGGAGGGGACATAGACTGCCTGCCGCGCGGGTGTAGCTCAATGGCAGAGCAGAAGCTTCCCAAGCTTACGACGAGGGTTCGATTCCCTTCACCCGCTCCAAACTCACGCCGGCGACCTTCGGGTCGCCGGCGTTTTTATGCCTGGTCGGTGATGTTGCGTGTCGGATACGGATGCATTCGTGTTACCGCGCATCGTTGTCTGAACGAGAGAGCCTCGGCATCGATGGCGCGAAACTTGCCGGGTGCCGATGGCGGAGATAAGGTGCCCATGGGTTCCCTTCCGGCACTGGTTTGATGAGTTTGAGCTCCTTCTTGACCCACAGTTTGCCGAGAATGGATGCGGCCGCGAACGGACGCCTGTCGCGCTGGGGGCCATTCGTGCTGGCCTACCTGCTCATGCTCGTGTACGGATACAACAACCTCCATCTGGAGTTCCGTGGGGATGCGTACGAGACTTGGGCGGTGGCCAGTTCCTTGTGGAATCCGGAGCAGCCGTATCGATCGTTCGTCGAATACCGGGGGTTTCCCGTATTCCTGATCAGCGCGCTCATCCAGAAGTTCGCATCCGTCGCGCACCTGACCGACATATTCGCTTTCCGGCTGTTCGGCTCGTTGCTGTTCGCCGGCCTGGCGGCCATCAGCCTGCCGAACCTGATCGCGCGGATCGGCGGGCGCGAGCCCGCTACCGTATTGGGAAAATTCCTCAGCGTTCTGCTGGTTTTCTATTTCTTCAGGGGCCAGTTCCTCTATCCATCCAACGACGCCATCACGGTCTTCTTCCTGGCCCTCTCGCTCAATGCCGCTTTCCGGAATGATTCGCCGTCATGGGTGGGCGCGGCGATTTCGGGGGCGTGGCTTGCGTTGGCGATCCTGTGTCGCGGGAATTACATCGTGGCCATTCCATTCCTGCTGCTGGCCATGTTCCGGTCCAACGGCGGGTTGGCCTTCGGCGGCGTGGCATCGTGGGTTCGCGTTGCGGCGCTGGTGGTGCCCCTTTTCATCTTCCATGCCGCGGACGACATGTATGACCGCTACAGGACCGAAACCGCGGGCGTTGCAAAATCGTCGAATGAAGGCGTCCTGTCGGGCCAGCTGACGAACGGTTTGAAGATACAAAAAATCGAGTGGAATATCGGCAACCAATATCCGGGAATGCTGATCTACGAGGAGCCGATCGGGAAGCGAATCCTCGAAGAAAACGGCATCACCACGAACTTCATGGAGCTTCCGGATTATTTTTCGCTGGCCGCCAGGCATCCGCTGGATTTCATCGGGATCTACCTCCGTCACGCCTTTGGCGGGGTTGACGTGAACTACCACTCCACCTAGGTCACCAATATCAGGCACAGGAGCCTGGTTTTTTCGCTGCTGAATTACACGCTGATCTTCCTCACCTTGGCGATGGCCTTGAAGTTGGTCCGCGCCAGGCGCGACCTGCGGCTGCCCATGTTCGTCGCGTTCGGGGCGATGTGCCTGCCGGCCCTGGCCTGCGCGCCTTTCCCGGTCGAGCCGCGTTTCTACATGTCGATGTCGATGTTGCTCGCGGTTTGCCCGGCGATATGGATCCGCAAGCCCGGGAACGCACAGTGGCGGCGCCCGGCGACCATCGCGCTGGCGGCGGCCGGGATCGTATTCGTGCTGGCGTGTCTGGCGCTTTCGGCGCATATCTTCGAATCGGTGGAAGGCGAGCCGCTCAAGTTCCACACCTTGCCCTGATTCGGTCCGGATCATGCATCCCGACCACGGGCGGGGCGCTGCCGCGACCGGGCAACCGTCGGCCGGATACGGTTGAGCCGGGTTTCCCGGGCGGGATCTTTCCCGTCCGTCCCTGCAGGATGCGTTCACGACCGATCCGCCAAGCTGCACACAACCAGTGACGCATCCCGATGAAGCTCGCGATCCTCTCCCGCAACGCCAAGCTCTACTCGACCCGTCGGCTGGTGGAGGCCGCACGCGTGCGCGGGCACAGCGTCCGCATCCTCGACCCGCTGCGCTGCTATCTGCGCATCAGCAGCGACGGTTTCGACATGCATTACAAGGGCGCGCCGATCACCGATTACCACGCGGTCATCCCGCGCATCGGTGCATCCATCACGCGCTACGGCACCGCCGTCCTGCGGCAGTTCGAATTGATGGGCGCCTACACGCCCAATTCGTCCGATGCGATCCTGCGCGCCCGCGACAAGCTGCGTGCGCATCAATTGCTGGCCGCGCAGGGGATCGGCCTGCCGACGACGGTGTTCGGCGACAACCCCGATGACACCGACGACCTGCTGTCGATGCTCGGCAAGCCGCCGCACGTGATCAAGTTGAACGAAGGCACCCAGGGCGCGGGCGTCATGCTTACCGAAAAGCTGTCGGCTTCGCGCGGGGTGATCGAGGCCCTGCGCGGCCTGTATGCGCAGTTCCTCGTGCAGGAATTCGTCGCCGAGGCCGAAGGTGCCGACATGCGCTGCTTCGTCGTCGGCGACCGGGTGGTGGGTGCGATGCAGCGGCAATCCCCGGCCGGGGACTTCCGCTCCAACCTGCATCGCGGCGGCACTGCCAAGCCTGCCATGCCCAGCGAAGGGGAGGTGGCGGTGGCGGTGCGCGCGGCGCAGCTGCTGGGGTTGGGCGTTGCGGGCGTGGACCTGATCCGCTCGCACCGCGGCCCGCTCGTGCTGGAGGTCAACTCCTCGCCCGGTCTCGAGGGCATCGAGGCGACGACCGGGCTCGATATCGCCGGCGCGATCGTCGATCATGTCTGCGCCGGTCATGTCGGCCATGCGCCTGCCAGACGCAGGCGGCATGCGGCCGGGAACCCCGACGGCACCCGCCTGTCCAATCCCAGACCCCCGCGACGGCCGGGCGGTGCGGGCGCACGACGCAGTCCCCGCGCCTGACTTCCGACCGTGTTGTGACAGAATCGGGCCCATGGCGCAGCGACGCGCCCTGTGGCCCATCATGGAGAACCGAATGCGAATTCTGGTCATCGAAGACAACCAGGACATCGCCGCCAACCTCGGCGACTTTCTCGAGGATCGCGGCCACACCGTGGATTTCGCCGCCGACGGCGTGACCGGGCTGCACCTGGCGGTGGTGAACGATTTCGACGCCATCGTGCTCGATCTGAACCTGCCGGGGATGGACGGGCTGGAGGTCTGCCGCAAGCTGCGGACCGATGCCCGCAAGCAGACGCCGGTGCTGATGCTGACCGCCCGCGACACGCTGGACAACAAGCTTGCCGGCTTCGATTCCGGCGCCGACGACTACCTCGTCAAACCGTTCGCGCTGCAGGAGGTGGAGGTGCGCCTGAGCGCGCTCGCACGCCGTGGCAAGGGCATGCAGACCCGCGAACTGCAGGTCGGCGATCTCGAGTACAACCTCGACACGCTGGAAGTGCGCCGTCGCGGCAAGCTGTTGCAGCTCAACCCGACCGCGCTCAAGATCCTGCAGGCACTCATGGAGGCGAGCCCGGCCGTGGTCACCCGGCAGGATCTCGAAACCTGTGTCTGGGGCGAGGAGCTGCCCGATTCCGACAGCCTGCGGGTACACATCCACGGCCTGCGCAGCGTGGTGGACAAGCCGTTCGACGTGCCGCTGATCCAGACCCGCCACGGCATCGGTTACCGGATTGCCGCCCCGGATGACGGGCAGTAGGGACGGCGGCGCGATGCCCTCCGGCCGTCAACCGCTGCATTGGCGGCGACGGCGGCTGCGCAGCCGCATCGTCTGGTCCTTTTTCCTGCTCGGCTTCGGGTTGACGTTGCTGCTCGCCTTCTCGTCCAGCTGGGTGCGCGGGCGGGTCGAGGACGATCTGATCGTCGACATGATGAACCGCAACATCAAGGAGTTCGAATACCAGTACGGCCTGGATCCGGAGAACCCCAAGCTCGCGATCCAGGAAATGAAGATGTTCGCGTTCACGCCGGACAAGTTCGAGACCGTGGTGCGGGAGCGCGAGCCGGACTGGTACGCGCTGGGCGACGGCATCCACACGCTCAACGGACGCAACGACGACGGCACGCCGTTCCGCTACCGGCTGGCGGTGCTGAAGAAGCCGGATGTCTGGTTCTTCATCACCTACGACGTCAGCGAATCGGTGCGCCGCGACGAGCGCTTCCGCGAGGCGTTGATGGTGGTGGTCGCGATCTTCACGCTGATCTCGCTGCTGATCGGCTGGTGGTCCGCCTCCAAGGTGATGAGCCCGGTGACGGATCTGGCGCAACGGCTGCGCCGTGCCGGCAGCAGCTCGGACCCGGAGGCGTTGGCGCCCCATTTCGCCGACGACGAGGTCGGTGCGCTGGCCAAGGCGCTGGACGATTATTCGGACCGCCTGACCGATGTCGTGCAGCGCGACCGCGAGTTCAATGCCGACGTCAGCCATGAGCTGCGCACGCCGCTGGCGGTCATCAAGAGCGCGACCGAGCTGCTGCTCTCGCAGGAAAGCCTGGACGAGAAGACGCGCCAGCGTCTGCTGCGCATCCAGCGCGCGCAGGAGAACGGCACGGACCTCACCAACGCGCTCCTGCAGCTTTCCCGCAACGAGCGCGGACACGGCAACACCGATGTCGCGAAGGTGGCCGAACACCTGCTCGAGGCGCACCGCTTGCAGCTGCGCGGCAAATCGCTGGAGTTGCGCCTGGAAGGGCGGCCGGGCCTGCTGGTGGATGCGCCCGAAGCGGCGGTCAGCGTGGCGCTGGGCAACCTGCTGGGCAATGCGGTGAAGTACACCGCCAGTGGCGAGGTGGTGGTGCGGCTCAACGAGGATTCGGTGGACGTGGTCGATTCCGGCCCGGGCCTGACCGCGGAAGAGGCGGCCCGGCTGTTCGAGCGCGGTTTTCGCGGCACGCACGCCGAGCACACCCACGGCGGCGGGATCGGCCTGTCGATCGTGCGCAGGCTCTGTGATCTCTACGGATGGAACGTGCGCGTGGTGCCGGGCAAGCAGCGCGGCGTCATCGCCACCCTGTCCTTCGCCTGAGCGCTGGCGGCCGAAAGAAGAACGCCGCCCGAAGGCGGCGCACGGCGGGCGTGGGGTGGCTCAGACGTATTCCAGCCAGCCGTGTTCGTCGGGCGTCGAACCATCGAACAGGCCGAAGAACAGCTTCTGGATCCGTCGCGTGACCGGACCGGCCGCACCTTCGCCAATCACCCTGCCGTCGACGGAACGAATCGGTGTGATCTCGGCCGCGGTGCCACACATGAAGAGCTCATCGCACAGGTAGAGGTATTCGCGCGGAAGGTCGCGCTCGACCACGGTGATGCCGGTCTTTCGGGCCAGGGTGATGATGGTGTTGCGGGTGATGCCGTTGAGCAGCGCGGCACTGATCGGCGTGGTGTGCAGCTCGCCGTTGAAGACGAGGAAGAGGTTCTCGCCCGCGCCTTCGCTGAGCAGGCCGGTCGAGGCCAGCGCGATGCCCTCGCCGAAGCCCAGGCGACGCGCCTCGCGCGCGACCAGCTGGCCGGACAGGTAGTTGCCGCCGGCCTTGGCGCCGGCCGGGATGGTGTTCGGCGCGAAGCGCTGCCAACTGGACACGCAGGCGTCGATGCCGTTCTCCAGCACGCCCTCGCCGAGATAGGCGCCCATCTTCCAGGCGGCGACCGACATGTCGACCGGCGTATCGGCGGACAGGCCGAACCCGCCCAGGCCGCGGAACGCGAACGGGCGCAGGTAGGCCGCGCCGAGCCCGTTCTTCTTCAGGACTTCACGGCAGGCCGCGTTGATCTCGTCCAAGCCGTAGGGCATCGGCATGTCGTAGATGCGGGCCGAGGCGTACAGGCGCTTGTTGTGGTCGGTCAGGCGGAAGATCGCCGGACCCTTCGGCGTGTCATAGCTGCGGATGCCCTCGAACACCGAGGAGCCGTAATGCAGCGCATGCGCCATGACGTGGGTGGTGGCTTCCGCCCAAGGCTTGATCTGGCCGTTGTGCCAGATCCATTCGGGGTAGTTCATGGCGCGCTCCGCTTGGTGTGGCGGCATTCTCGCGCGCCGCTCCCATCGCCGCAAACCCGGCTCAGAACGTCAGCCACAGGCAGCCGGCATGGCGGCGCAGTCCGAACGAAGTGCGGGTGGTGGCATCGCCGCGACCCAGCAGCTGCACGATGCGCAATCCGGTCGGCGGCCGGGGCCTGGGGTAGACCGGGACGAGATAGCCTTCTGCATCCTCGCGCCACACCGGCTCGGCATCCGTGCCGCCGCCAATGGGCGCGATGTCGAGCAAGGGCCGGCGTGCGATCGCCTCGAGCCGGCCAAAGATGCGATAGGCCTGGTCGCCGCCCATGCCGACCCAGTGGTAGGAAGCGGCAAGGCGATTGGCATCCTGCAGCTCGATGGCGGTGGCGACTTCATAGCTCAACGCATCAAGCGTATGCGCGCAAGCGCTGCGCCGGGGCGAATACAGGGCGTTGGCCGGCGGGATGCGCTCGAATCCGTCGATCGCCGCGCAGGGCTTGTCGGTGACGACGGTGCCGCCGTCGACAGTGGTGCACCTGCGCACCTCGCGCGCCGCTGCCGGCTGCATCCACATGCAGCCGACGAGCAACAACAGGCAGGCGATGGTCGGGCGCGCGATCACCCGGTCAATCTAGCGGCCAGGGCGTGACGCGCAAGCATGCGGGCGCGGCGCGGTACAGCCGGGCGTCAGGCGAAGCGCGACAGGACGCCGAGCGTGGGCTTCGCCATGTTGAGGGTATAGAAGTGCAGCGCCGGCGCGCCGCCTTCGACCAGCCGGCGGCACAGCGTTGCCACCATGTCGGCGGCGAATTCGCGCACGGCCCCCGTGTCGTCGCCGAATCCACGCATGCGCTGTTCCACCCAGCGCGGGATCTCGGCGCCACAGGCTTCGGAAAACCGGCGCAACTGGGAAAAGTTGGAGATCGGCATGATGCCGGGCACGATCGGCACCTCCACGCCCAGCCGGCGCACGTCCTCCACGAAGCGGAAATAGGCGTCGACGTTGTAGAAATACTGGGTGATCGCGGCATCGGCCCCGGCATCGACCTTGCGCTTGAAGTGGGCCAGGTCGGACTGCGCATCGCGCGCCTGCGGATGGGTCTCCGGGTAGGCGGCGACTTCGATGCGGAATGCGTCGCCCTGTTCGGCACGGATGAATTCGACCAGTTCGTTGGCGTGCCTGAACTCGCCCTGGCCGATCATTCCCGAGGGCATGTCGCCGCGCAGTGCGACGATCCGGCGGCAGCCCAGCGCCCGGTAGAGCTTCAGCAGCGCGCGGATCTCGTCGCGGCTCCCGCCGACACAGGTCAGGTGGGGGACGCCGTCGACGCCATGATCGGTGCGCATGCGGCGAACAGTCTCGGAGGTATTGCTCAATGTCGAGCCGCCGGCGCCGAAGGTGCAGGAGACGTATTCGGGCGCGAACGGCTTCAACCTGGCCAGCGCGCGGTCGAACTGGGCGGTCTGTTCGTCGGTCTTGGGCGGGTAGAACTCGAAGGAAAGCGGAATGCTGGCCATCGCCGGACTCCTGGGGTGCACGGGTGCGGCGGGCGGGGATGCGCCCGCCCGCCATCGACGCGATCAGTAGCGGTAGTGCTCCGGCTTGTACGGGCCGTCCGCCGAGACGCCGAGGTAATCGGCCTGGTCCTTGGTGAGCCGGGTCAGCTTCACGCCGATCTTCGCAAGGTGCAGGCGCGCGACCTCCTCGTCCAGCTTCTTCGGCAGGATGTAGACCTTCGACTCGTAGGTGTCCTTGTTGGCCCACAGGTCGATCTGCGCCAGCGTCTGGTTGGAGAAGGAGTTCGACATCACGAAGCTCGGATGGCCGGTGGCGCAACCCAGGTTCACCAGGCGGCCTTCGGCCAGCAGGAAGATCGCGTTGCCGTTGCTGAAGGTGAACTTGTCCACCTGCGGCTTGATGTTGGTGCGGGTGGCACCCGAGTTGTACAGCGCGTCGACCTGGATCTCGTTGTCGAAGTGGCCGATGTTGCAGACGATCGCCTGGTCCTTCATCGTCTTCATGTGTTCGAGGGTGAGGATGTCCTTGTTGCCGGTGGTGGTGACGTAGATGTCGGCCCAGCCCAGCGTGTCTTCGACCGTGGTGACCTCGTAGCCTTCCATCGCCGCCTGCAGCGCGCAGATCGGGTCGATCTCGGTGACCACGACGCGCGCGCCGTAGGCACGCAGCGACGCGGCCGAACCCTTGCCCACGTCGCCATAGCCGCAGACCACCGCCACCTTGCCGGCCAGCATCACGTCGAGCGCGCGCTTCAGGCCATCGGCCAGCGATTCGCGGCAGCCGTAGAGGTTGTCGAACTTGCTCTTGGTGACCGAGTCGTTGACGTTGATCGCCGGGATCAGCAGCGTGCCGGCTTCGGCCAGCTGGTACAGGCGGTGCACGCCGGTGGTGGTCTCTTCGGACACGCCTTTCCAGTCGGCAACGACCTTGGTCCAGTAGCCCGGGCGCTCCTTGGCGACGCGCTTGAGCAGGTCCTTGATCACCTTCTCTTCGTGGCTGCCGGAGGCGGAGTTCACCCAGCTCTCGTCGCCCTGTTCCAGCTCGTAGCCCTTGTGGATGAGCAGGGTGACGTCGCCGCCGTCATCGACCACCAGTTCCGGGCCGAGGAAACCGCCCTTGCCATCGGGGAAGGACAGCGCGTCGAGCGTGCAGTCCCAATACTCCTCCAGCGACTCGCCCTTCCACGCGAACACCGGCGTGCCGGAGGCGGCGATCGCGGCGGCGGCGTGGTCCTGGGTGGAGAAGATGTTGCACGAAGCCCAACGCACGTCGGCGCCGATGTCCTTCAGCGTCTCGATCAACACCGCGGTCTGGATGGTCATGTGCAGCGAACCGGTCACGCGCACGCCCTTGAGCGGCGCCTCGGTCTGGTACTTGCGGCGGATGGACATCAGGCCCGGCATCTCGTGTTCGGCGATGTCGATTTCCTTGCGACCCCAGTCGGCCAGCGAGATGTCGGCGACCTTGTAGTCGCCTTCCTGGGAGAAAGTCTTGGGTTGGGCGTTCATGTCGGCTCCGTGAATGCGATGGATGCGGTCACGGGCGCCGTTTTCGTACCGAGCCTGGTGGTGCGGGAAGACAAGCCCGGCCATCGCAGCGCCCCTCGGTCGGAAAAGTATATCGCTTTGTCGAGATAAAAAGATGAAATAACGATGACATGACTTACGGGCCATCCATTCATCGGGCCCACAAGCCATGCTGGAACGGGATACCCATGGGAAAAGACCGATGCGCCTCAATCGTCTTGCGCGGCTGTCGCTCGCCGCACTGCTGTGTTTCACGCCGCTTGCCGGCATCGCACAAACTGGTTATCGCGAACCGCCCGCCGCGCTGAAGGCGATCGTCGATGCGCCACGGACGCCGCAGGCCTCGCTCAGTCCGCGCCGCGACCTGATCGCCTTCACCGGCATGCCGGGGTTGCCGGGCATCGATGTCGTCGCCCAGCCGGAGCTGAAGCTGGCCGGCATCCGCATCCATCCCAAGGTGTTCGCGCGCAGCAGTTTCACCTTCGGCGACGATCTCTGGCTGGTCGATGTCGCCAGCGGCAAGGAACTGCGCATCGAGGGCCTGCCCAAACCGTTGTCCATCGCAGGCATGTCATGGTCGCCGGACCAGAAATACCTCGCGTTCAACCAGGTCGAACCGGCCACCGGCACCAACGCGCTGTGGCTGGTCGATGTCGCATCCCGTCGTGCGCGTTTGCTGACGCACGAGCCGCTCAACGGCGTGGCCAGCCGTGGCTGGCGCTGGATGCCCGATAGCCGCGCGCTGCTGGTCAACCTGCGCGCGCCGGGCGAGGGCGGACTGCCTGCGGTCGATGGCACGCCGACCGGCCCCAACGTGCAGCAGACCGGCGGCAGCGGCCGCGTCACCAGCATCCGCACCTACCAGGACCTGCTGGGCAACGAGGCGCAGGCCCGCCAGTTCGAATATCTGCTGCGCTCGCAGCCGGCGTTGGTGGACGTGCAGGGCAAGGTCAGGCGGATCGGCTCGCCGGACCTGTACGTCGGCCTGGACCCGTCGCCGGACGGCCGTCATCTGCTCGTCCAGCGGATCACCCGGCCCTTCTCCTACCTGGTGCCGTACTTCAATTTCCCGCGCGTGATCGAGGTGCGCGACCTCGGCGGCAAGGTGACGCACACGGTCGCCAGGCTGCCGCTGGTCGAAGGCCTGCCCACCGGCAACGATGCCGTGACGACCGGCGTGCGTCGCATCGAATGGCGCAACGACGCCCCGGCCACGCTGGTCTGGGCCGAGGCGCAGGACGGCGGTGATCCGGCCCGTGAAGCGGACGTGCGCGACATCGTCTACCAGCAATCCGCGCCGTTCACCGCCAAGCCGCAGGTGCTGGCCGAGTTGTCCACGCGCTATGCAGGCACCACCTGGGGCCGCGGCGACCTTGCTCTGCTCACCGAATACTGGTGGAAGACGCGCCAGTACAAGACCTGGCGCCTGCAGCCGGATGTCGCAGGGAACGCGCCGAAAGTGTTCGAGGAAGGCAGCGCCGAGGACCGTTACGCCGACAAGGGCAACCCGGTGACCACGCTCGATGCGCGCGGCCAGTCCGTGCTGCTGACCACGCCCGATGGCGCGCGGATCTACCGCATCGGCGATGGCGCATCGCCCGAAGGCGACCGCCCGTTTCTGGACCGGCAGGTCATCGATTCGGGCGAGACGGTTCGCCTGTTCCACTCCAGCGGCGAGCAGTACGAGCGTCCCTTGGCGATGCTGGATGCGGACGGCAGCCGCATCGTCACCACCCGCGAATCGCCGACCGAGCGTCCCAATTTCTACCTGCGCACGTTGGGTGGCGATGCCGCTCCGGTCGCGCTGACGAAGTTCGCGCATCCCACTCCGCAGCTGCGCGACGTGCAGAAGGAGCTGATCCGCTACAAGCGCAAGGACGGCGTGGACCTGACCGGCACGCTATACCTGCCGCCGGGCTATGACGCGAAGCGCGACGGCCCGCTGCCCTTGCTGATGTGGGCCTATCCGGCCGAGTTCAAATCCGCCGCCGCCGCCAGCCAGGTGACGGACTCGCCCTACCGCTTCAACGCGATCAGCTACTGGGGTCCGCTGCCGTTCCTGGCGATGGGCTACGCGGTGCTGGACGATCCCTCGATGCCGATCGTGGGCGAAGGCGATGCCGAGCCCAACGACACCTACGTGCAGCAGCTCAACGCCGATGCCGAGGCCGCCGTGGACGAAGTCGTGCGCCGCGGCGTGGCCGACCGCGATCGCATCGCGGTGGGCGGGCACTCCTACGGCGCCTTCATGACCGCGAACCTGCTGGCGCACACGCGCCTGTTCAAGGCCGGCATCGCCCGCAGCGGTGCGTACAACCGCACGCTGACGCCGTTCGGATTCCAGTCCGAGGAGCGCAACTTCTGGCAGGCCTCGGACATCTATGCCGCGATGTCGCCGTTCAACCACGCCGACAAGATCAAGGATGCCTTGTTGATGATCCACGGCGAGCAGGACAACAACTCCGGCACGTTCCCGATCCAGAGCGAACGCATGTTCGCCGCCATCAAGGGCCTGGGCGGGAACGCCCGGCTGGTGATGCTGCCGAATGAATCGCACGGCTACCGCGCGCGCGAATCGATCATGACGATGCTGGCCGAGAGCAACGACTGGCTGGAGAAATACGTCAAGAACGCCAAGCTTGCCGAGCCTGCCAAGAAGTAGGCCGAAAGGATCTGGCAACGAAAAGGCCCGCATCGTGGCGGGCCTTTTCTAGCGCAACGAATGAAACCGTTGCTTACTTCTTGAGCTTCGCGGCCTTGCGCAGCTCGTCGGCCTTGTCGGTCTTCTCCCAGCTGAAGGCGGTCGCCTTCTGCTTCTTGCCGGCACCGTCGGTGTAGCTGATTTCCTTCGGCTTGCGGCCGAAGTGGCCGTAGGCGGCAGTCTGCTGGTAGATCGGGTGGACCAGATCCAGCATCTTGATGATGCCGTACGGGCGCAGGTCGAAGTGATTGCGGATCAGCTTCTCGATCTGCGAATCCGGGATCTTGCCGGTGCCGAAGGTGGTGACCGAGATCGAGGTCGGCTCGGCCACGCCGATCGCGTACGAAACCTGCACCTCGCACTTGTCGGCCAGGCCGGCCGCGACGATGTTCTTCGCCACGTAGCGCGCGGCGTAGGCGGCGGAACGGTCGACCTTCGACGGATCCTTGCCCGAGAACGCGCCGCCGCCGTGGCGGGCCATGCCGCCGTAGCTGTCGACGATGATCTTGCGGCCGGTCAGGCCGCAATCGCCCACCGGCCCGCCGATCACGAAGATGCCGGTCGGGTTGATGTGCACCTTGCCCTTGGGCAGCGACTCGTACCATTTCTTCGGCAGCACCGGCTTGATGATCTGCTCGCGGACGGCTTCGATCAGGTCCTTCTGCTTGATGCCCGGATCGTGCTGGGTGGAGAGGACGACCGCATCGATGCCTTCGATGGTATGGCCGTCGTCGCTGTAGCGCAGGGTGACCTGCGACTTCGCGTCCGGGCGCAGCCACGGCAGCTTGCCGTTCTTGCGCAGCTTGGCCTGCTGCTCGACCAGGCGGTGGCTGTAGTAGATCGGCGCAGGCATGAATTCGGGCGCCTCGTTGCAGGCATAGCCGAACATCAGGCCCTGGTCGCCTGCGCCCATTTCCTCGGGCTTCTTGGCCTTCTTGTCGGTGCCGTCCACGCCCGCCGCGATGTCCGGCGACTGTTTGCCGAGCATGTTGATGATGGCGCAGGTGTGGCCGTCGAAACCGACGCCCGAATTGTCGTAGCCGATGCCGTTGATGACGTCACGGGCCAGGCCCTCGATGTCCACCCACGCGGAGGTGGTCACTTCGCCGGCGACGATCGCCGCGCCCGTCTTCACCATCGTCTCGCAGGCGACGCGGGCGCGCTTGTCCTGGGCCAGGATGGCGTCGAGCACGGCATCGGAAATCTGGTCGGCGATCTTGTCCGGATGGCCTTCGGAGACCGATTCGGAGGTGAACAGGTAGCTGGACATCGGTTTATATCCTTTGATTCGGATGAAAAGATGATCGCGCATCATACAGCGATGGCGCGGGGTTTGCAGCGTCGTGCCAGTTTGCCCGAAAGCGGTTAAGCGGGCGTTGCCGCGGCGGCACCGGCTGCTAGCATCGGGCCATGGATTCCCTGACCCAGATCGTCCTCGGCGGCGCGGTCGCCGCCGCCATCGCGCCGCCACGCCATCGCCGCGCCGCCCTGCTCGCCGGCGCCGCGCTCGGCACCTTGCCCGACCTGGACGTGATTCCGACCAGCCTGTTGCTGGACGATCCGGTCGACCGCATGACCTGGCATCGCGGCCCGTCGCATTCGCTGCTGCTGTTGCCGCTGCTGGCCTGGTTGATCTGGGCGTTCTTCAAGCGCCAGGGCGGGCGCGTGGCCGAAGCGCCGGTGCGCTGGTGGTGGGCGATCCTCCTCGCGCTCATCACCCATCCGTTGCTGGATGCCTTCACCGTCTACGGCACGCAGTTGTGGTGGCCGGTGCCGGTGTCGCCGGCGATGTGGTCGAGCGTCTTCATCGTCGACCCGATGTACACCGTCTGGCTGTTGTTGGCCTGCATCGCCGCGTGGTTCCTGCGCTGGCGGCCCGCCGCGCAGACCGTGCTGGTCGCCGGGCTGGCGATTTCCAGTGCTTACCTGGCGTGGTCGTTGCTGGCCAAGGCGGCGGTGGATCGCGAGGCGTCGCGCGCGCTGGCATCGATCGGTCTGGCCGATGCGCCGCGCTTCTCGGCGCCGACGCCGTTCAACACGCTGCTGTGGCGCGTGGTGGCGATGACGCCGGACGGTTATGTCGAGGGCGAGCGATCATTGCTCGATGGGCCTGCGCCGATGGCGTTCCGGCATTACCCGAGCGACATCGCCGCGAAGGCTGCAGCCGCCGACATCCCAGCGGCCGCGCGCATGACCTGGTTCAATCACGGCTTCCAGCGCGCGCAGGTGCATGGCGACCAATTGGTGCTGACCGACCTGCGCATGGGCAGCGAGCCGGATTACTTCTTCAACTATGCGGTGGCCAGGCGCGATGCGATGGGTCAGTGGCATGCGCTCGATCCGAGCCAGCGCTTCGCCGTCGAGGGCCTGCGTTCGCGGAACCTGCAACTGCGCCGCCTGTGGAACCGTATCCGGCAGGCACCGGCAGGCGGGGATCAGGCCGCCAGCGGCACGCCGGCGATCAACGCATCGAAGTAGCCGCAGGTCAGCGCGCGCTGCATGCGTGCATCGGTGGCGCGGTTGGCCACGGCGCGGAAGGCCGCGTTCTCCGGGCGATCCTTCGCGTACCAGCCCAGGTGCTTGCGGGCGATCCGCACGCCCATGTCCTCGCCATAGAAATCGTGCAGCGCGTCCAGGTGTGCGAGCAGGACGTCGCGCACTTCCATTAATTCCGGCGGCGGCAACTCGGTACCCGTCGCCAGGTGGTGGGCGATCTCGCGGAAGATCCACGGCCGGCCCTGCGCCGCGCGCCCGATCATCACCGCATCGCAACCCGTGAGTTCAAGCACGCGCCGCGCCTTGGCAGGTGAATCGATGTCGCCGTTGGCGATCACCGGGATGCGCACTTCGGCCTTGATCGCCGTGACGGTCTCGTACTCGGCCAGCCCCGTGTAGTGCTGGTCGCGGGTGCGGCCGTGCACGGTCAGCGCCTGGATGCCGCAGTCCTGGGCGATGCGCGCGATGGCCGGTGCGTTGCGGTTGTCGGCATCCCAGCCGGTGCGGATCTTGAGCGTGACCGGCACGTCCACCGCCGCCACGACCGCCGAGAGGATGCGCGCCACCAAGGCCTCGTCGCGCATCAGTGCCGAACCCGCCCAGACGTTGCAGACCTTCTTGGCCGGGCAGCCCATGTTGATGTCGATGATCTCGGCGCCGTGGTCCACGTTGTGGCGCGCGGCATCGGCCAGCAACTTCGGGTTGGTGCCGGCGATCTGCACGCTGATCGGCGCGGGCTCTCCATCGTGGTCCATGCGATGCCGCGACTTGGCGGTGTTCCAGAAGCGCGGGTCGCTGATCGTCATCTCGGACACCGCGAGCCCTGCGCCCATGCGCTTGCACAGCTGGCGGAATGGCTTGTCGGTCACGCCGGCCATCGGGGCCAGCACGACGCGCGGTTCGATGAAGTGCCGGCCAATCTGCATCCGCCGATTATCGCATCTGCGTTCGCGCGGGCTTGCGCGGTGCCTTCAGCGCACGGCGGCCGACGAACGCAGGGTCAGGCGCGAGATTTCCGGCAGCACGCCGATGCGGATCGGCAGGATGCTGGTGCCGATGCCTGGCGTGACGAACAGCAGGCGGTCGCCGTCCCGCACCTGGCCGCGCAGCCATTGCGACGTGGGCGAATAGCCGGCGGTGCGCCATGGCGATGAGAACGGATTGATCTGCCCGCCATGGGTGTGGCCGCTGATGGCCAGGGCGACGCCGTCCGGCAGCCGGCGCAGCGTCGCCGGTTCGTGCATGAGCGCGATCACCGGCGCGCCGGCCGGGATCCCGGCCCAGGCGGCGCGGGCATCGGGATGGCCTTCCAGTTCGTCGCCCAGGCCGGCCAGGTAGAAGCGGCACGAGCCAAGGCCGATGCCGGCCGATGCGTTGTCGATCATGCGGATGCCGGCACCGGAGAGGGCATCGCCGACGCCCAGGCCGCCTTTCCACCAGTCGTGGTTGCCGAGCACGGCGTACACCGGCTTGCGTGCCGCCAGCGGTGCCAGGTGCGGCGTCATGGCATGCGCAGGCACGTAGCCGCCGAACAGCACCTTGAGGATCACGTAATCGCCGGCCATCAGCACCAGGTCGGCGTCGCTCTTGCGCAGGCGCGCGACCACGCGGTCGAGGTTGTCCAGCCCGTTGCCGAACGAGCCGGTGTGCAGGTCGGCGACGACGTCCACGCGCAAGCCGTCGCAGCTCTTCGGCCAGTTCGCCAGCACCAGCACGTGGTCGCGTTCGACCAGCCGCCTGGGTTCGACGAATCCGTAGGCGAGCAGCACGAGTCCGCATGCGGCCACGATGCCGCTGATCGCGGCCAGCCGGCGCTTCGCCCCCGGCTTGGTGCCGGTCTTGCGCGCGGTGCCTGGGGTCACCGCGGCTTGCCCGTGCGCATGGCTTCGGTCAGTTTGTCGCCGGTCAGGCGCGAGAGGCGCCAGCCGATCGATCCGGCGGCCAGCGCGGACAGCGCGCTGATCGCCGCGAACGTGGCCACGGTCGCGCCCGCAGCGCGCATCAGGTTCATGCCGCTGGCGATCACCAGATCGCCGAAGCGCCAGACGGCCGTGTCGACCACGTTCTGGCCCTTGTAGCGCATCACGCGCGGTGCCTTGGCGAACAGGCTGTGGCGCGCCGGCTCGGCCATCCCGTAGGCCAGGCCGCGGGTGACGATGAGCGCCAGCGCCACTGCCGGCATGCCCGCCAGCAACGGTGCATGCGGATCCGGGACGAGGATCACCAGCAGCAGCATCGCGATGCCCGCCGCCGCCCACACCATGATCACCGGGCCGGCGCCGTGCCGCGGCAGCATCCAGCGCGTCAACAGCAGTTGCGTGGCCACGGTGAGGATATTGGTGGCCAGGTCCACGTCCGCCGCGAAGCGCGTGCGGGCCACGTCGTCGAACAATGCCTGGTGCGAGTAATCGGTGACCAGCGCATAGTTGACCGTTCCGATGCCGTCGGCGAGCAGCAGCAGGATCGCCATGTTGCGCATGAAAGGCGTCGCGAAGATCTGCTTCACCCCGTCCCACATCCCACCGCCCACGGCCGCCCCCTCGGCCTGCTCCGGGCGGACATGCGCATGCGTGCGCGCCCAGCGCCCGAGGATCACCACGCAGCCCACCGCGACGGCCAGCAGCGATGCCGAGACGATGAGCAGTGGCGCCACGCCCAGCACCTGCACCAGCCCGCGCGTGAGCGTCGGTCCCGCCACGGCGCCGGCGGTGCCGGCGACGGCGATCACCGGGAACAGGCGGCGGGCCTGTTCCGGACTCCAGATGTCGGTCATGAAGATCCAGAACAGCGACACCACGAACAGGTTGAACACGCTGACCCAGACGAAGAACACGATGCCCAGCGTGCGTTGCGGCAACAGCGAGGGGTCCGCGAAGAAAGGCACGAAGGCCAGCAGGCAGGCGATGCCGGTCAGGTTGAACAGCGGCACCACCACCCGACGGGGCCAGCGCGAAACCACCGCGCCGAACACGGGCGCCAGCAGCAGCATGCAGGCGAAGGTGGCGCCGTAGAACCAGGGCAGTTGGGTCGAGCCGACCGACGCCGAAAGCTGCTCGCGCACCGGCCGGATCATGTAGTAGGCCGCCAGCACGCAGAAGAAGTACAGGAAGGAAACCGCCACGGCGGACCATTCGCCTTCGCGGACGCGGCGGCCGTGGCCGGTGTCGAGGGGTGCATTCATGCCGGCAAGGTAGCCGACCGGTCGCGCCCCTGCCAGCCGTGGCGGCCGGGATCGCCCGCGCTGGCGCATGACGTGGATCCGAGGGCACTGCTCCCGACCAGGAAATTCATGCGAATCATGTGGATATCCGGGTTATCTCGCCCTGTTCATGCATTCGGCCGGCGTCCGCACTAGTATCTGCGTCGAATCGGATGATCGGAGGCGGAACGATGCGCGCACGCGGTCGGCAAGCACTCATCGCGCTCAAGCTCGCAAGTTTCGCCTTCCTGCTGCCGGTGACGGCCGGGACTTCGGCGCAGACGGTGGTGCCGGCCGGCATCAGCCGCCCCGCCGCGGTGCCCGCCCAGCGCGCAGGCACCTCCGGGCTCGACAATTACCTCCAGTACCAACAGGAGCCGGTCTCTTCGACGCCGGCGCCGCTGCCGTTCGATGTCCATGCCTTCGAAGCCGTCGCCCAACAGCTGGTCGCCAACCAGCGGGTGCCGGGGCTGGCCGTGGCCATCGTGCAGAACGGGCGGATACTCACTGCCCGCGGTTACGGCGTGACCGACGTGCAGCGGCCCGAGCCGGTGGATGCCAGGACGGTGTTCCGTCTGGCATCCCTCTCCAAGACTTTCGCCGGGACGCTTAGCGGGATGCTGGCCAGCGAGGGCGCTCTGGACCTGAGCCAGCCCGTCGTCGACTACGTGCCGGGATTCCGCCTGCGCGATGCCGCTTCCACCTCGAGCCTGACGATCGGCAACGTGCTGAGCCAGGCGACGGGCTTGACCCGCAATGCCTACGACCGCGACATCGAGGCCAATGCCAGCTATTACGATGTCCGCGGCAAGCTGGCGCAGGCCGCATTGCGCTGCCGTCCGGGCGAGTGCTACTCGTACCAGAACGTGGCCTTCAGCCTGATCGGCGACGTGGTGCATGCCGCGACCGGGCATTACTACGAAGACAACGTGCAGAGCCGGATATTCAAGCCGCTCGGCATGCTCGATGCCAGCTTGGGGCTGGACGGCATCACTGGCAGCCCGCGGTGGGCCAAGCCGCACGTGCGTGGCGGCGGCGGCTGGCGCTCGCTGATGCCCAAGCCGACCTACTACCGGCTGGTGCCGGCGGCGGGCGTCAATGCCAGCATCAGCGACATGGCGCAATACCTCGTCGCGCAAACGGGCCATCGGCCGGACGTGCTCTCCCCGCAACTGCTGGACAACATCCACTCCGCGCGCGTCGCCACGCCGACGGAACTGCGCGGCTCGAGCTGGCGTCGCGAACGGCTGGATTCCGCCGGTTACGGCCTCGGCTGGCGCATATACCGCTATGCCGGCCATTCGGTTTTCTTCCATGGCGGGGCGGTGCAGGGCTATCGGGCGGCGATGGCGCTGTTGCCGGATCGCGATCTGGGCATCGCCATCCTCTGGAACAGCGAGAGCAGCCTGCCTTCCGGCTTGCTGCCCACCATCCTCGACAGCGCCATCGGGCTGCCGCGGGTGGCATGGCTGAAGCTCGACCCCAACGTGCTCTCCCCGCGCGACGACGACGATGCCGAAGGCGTCGGCGGCGCAGGCAGCGGGGATTCCAGCGCCTCACCGCGCTGAGGCGCACATGGTCCACGGAAAAGAAAACCCGCGCCGTGGCGCGGGTTCCGGGTATCCGGTGAGCGGAACCTGAAACGGCGTCTCCCCTGCCTGGGCGCAGGGGGAGCCGCAATGCCCGTCAGAGCGAGGGCATCGGCATCGGCGGCATCGCAGCCGGGGCCTTCTTCGCTTTCTTGGCAGATTTCTTTGCCGGTTTCTTGGCGACCTTCTTGGCGGCCTTCTTCACCGTTTTCTTGGCGGCCTTCTTCGCCGGCTTCTTGGCGACCTTCTTGGCGGCCTTCTTCGCCGGTTTCTTGGCGACCTTCTTGGCGGCCTTCTTCACCGTTTTCTTGGCGGCCTTCTTCGCCGGTTTCTTGGCGACCTTCTTGGCGGCCTTCTTCACCGTTTTCTTGGCGGCCTTCTTTGCCGGCTTCTTGGCGACCTTCTTGGCGGCTTTCTTCACCGTTTTCTTGGCAGCCTTCTTCGCCGGTTTCTTGGCGACCTTCTTGGCGACCTTCTTCGCCGGTTTCTTGGCGACCTTCTTCACCGCTTTCTTCGCGGCTTTCTTCGCCGGTTTCTTGGCGGCGGCCTTCTTCACTGCTTTCTTCATGGCCATGTGATGGCTCCTCTCGATTGGACGATTTGACAGCTGCCCAGGCTTTGACGCACGGCAGGTATCGGACCTGCCGCGGACCGGTTTCGCGCAAAGCGCGAAACGACGGGTTCGGAAGGCCGCATCGCGGTGCGAATGCGGCCCGAAGAAAACCCGCTTCTCTCGAAGCGGGTCGGGAATGTCGTTTGCGAACGGAACGGCGTCGCCGGCATCGGGCGTTCGCCGGATGTCTGTTTCGAATCTTGGATGACTATTGCCGGGATCATCCTTCGCTTCGCCCTTCCGTCCATCAAGCCGTTTGCGCGAAACCTAATCACGGTCTTTTCGACTGTCAACACGTTGATGGGGAATTCCGGCGGCGGTGGCGGTTTCGGAAGCACCAAGAAACCGGATCGGCGAACGCGCATCGAGGCGATGAAGAAGCAGAAGTGCGAATGCACATTCCAATCCGTTCGCCGCAAAGCGCTTAAAAAAAGCACCTTCCTGAAAAGAAACAAATGGCTTCTCCAGCGCGTTGCATTGCGGACAGACACGGAAAACCCAGAGCGCCCGGTTCGCGGAAGGCGTCAGGCCCGAGGCGAAAAATTTTTCCGGGGCGAGCGTTTCCACGTATCGCAAAAGACGATTTGCGCGAAAAACTTCCGTCTGCGAACCGCACAAAGAAAGACGGTCGCCATCGGCGACCGTCATCTGCGAGCATCGCGAACGGTGTTTCAGTGCTCGTCGTCTTCCATCGTCGCGGCGTAGTCGTCCGCGTTGAGCAGCTCGTTCGCCTGTTCCGGCTCGCTCATCCTGATCACGAACAGCCAGCCGTCGCCGAATGCATCCTCGTTGATCGTCTCCGGCTTGTCGGCCAGCGACTCGTTGACCTCGACGATCTTGCCGCTGACCGGTGCGTACACGTCCGATGCGGCCTTGACCGACTCGACCACTGCGCACGCGTTGCCGACTTCGACATCGTCGCCCACTGCGGGTAGTTCCACGTAGACCAGGTCACCCAGCAGGCCTTGGGCATGATCGGAGATGCCGACAGTGGCAAGGCCATCGCCTTCGATGCGCAGCCATTCGTGTGACTTGAGGAACTTGAGGTCGCCGGGGATTTCGCTGCTCATGGGGACTCCGGAAAGTGGGGTTGGGAAATCGATGCCAAGTCTAGCGGCTCAGACGCCGTCTTGCGGCTTGCCGTCGCGCACGAACGGAAACCTGACCACGCGCACCGGCACCTCACGGCCGCGGATGTCAACGCGCACGTCACCCGGCTCGCCGGCCGGCACGCGAGCGAAGGCGATGGCCTTGCCGAGCGTCGGCGAGAAGGTGCCGGAGAGGATCTCGCCATCACCGTTCGCCGTCAGCACGCGCTGGCCGTGGCGCAGCACGCCCTTCTCGTCCATCACCAGGCCGATCATCTGGCGCGGTGCGCCGTTGGCGGCCTGCTGCTCCAGTGTGCCGCGGCCGTTGAAGTCGCGCCCTTCGTCCAGCGCGACCGTCCAGCCGAGCGCAGCCTCGTAGGGCGAGACCGTTTCGTCCATGTCCTGGCCATAGAGGTTCATGCCGGCTTCCAGTCGCAGGGTGTCGCGGGCGCCCAAGCCTGCCGGCTTGACGCCGGCGGCGGCCAGCGCATTCCACAACGCGACCGTGTCCGGCTCCGGAACGATCACTTCGAAACCATCCTCGCCGGTGTAACCGGTGCGCGCGACGAACAACGGGACGCCATCGGCCGTGCGGGTTTCCAGCGCGGCGAAGCGGGCGAGCTTGCCGGCCTTGGCGCGGTCGGCCTCGTCCAGCAAGCCGATGACCTTGTCGCGCGCATTTGGGCCCTGCACCGCGATCATGCCGAACTCGGGGCGTTCTACCACCCGCACCCCGAAATCTTCGGCCTGCGCGGTGATCCATGTCAGGTCCTTGTCGCGCGTGGCCGCGTTGACGACCAGGCGGAACCAGTCCTCGCGCATGTAGTAGACGATGAGGTCGTCGATGACGCCACCCTCCGGCGTCAGCATGCAGGTGTAGAGCGCCTTGCCCGGCTTCTGCAGCTTGTCGACGGAGTTCGCGACCAGCTTGCGCAGGAAATCGCGCACGCGCTCGCCGGTCAGGTCGACCACGGTCATGTGCGAGACGTCGAACATGCCGGCGTCGCGGCGCACCTCGTGGTGCTCGTCGATCTGCGAGCCGTAGTGGATCGGCATGTCCCAGCCGCCGAAGTCGACCATCTTCGCGCCCATCGCGCGGTGGGTGTCGTTGAGGACGGTCTTCTGGGGCATGGCGGTCTCGCGCGTGGGATAGGGCGCGATTATCGCATCGTGCGCTGGCCCGGGCCGTTTCGCGCCACCGACAAAAAAAGCATGATGCAACCTACGCCCCCGCATGCAGGGGCGCAGGTGCGGCGATCAGGCGGCTTCGACCTTCAGCGTCATTCCGTTGACGGCCACGACGCGCACGCGCGTACCGACCGGCAGATCCGGGCCCGCCACGTTCCAGAACGCATCGCCCAACTGCGTGCGTCCTTCTCCATCGACGATGGGCGCGGTGAGTACGGCGGTGTGGCCGATCAATTGCTCGCCGCGGCGATTGAGCAGCGGTTGGTCGCTGGCGCGGCCGCGGCCACGGAACCATTTCCGATAGATCGCCACCGAGATGAAGCTGAGCACGATGAAGATGGCGACCTGCATGAGCACGCTCATGCCCGGCACCAGCAGCACGATCAGGAACACCGCGGCGGCGGCGAAGCCCAGCCACAGCAGAAACGCACCCGGCACCAGGGTTTCCGCGGCGATCAAGGCGAAGGCGAGTGCGGCCCAGGTGAAGACATCCCAGCGCATGGCTCAGCTCCCGCTCGGGAATTGCGGGCGCGGCGGTGGGCGCGGCGGCGTGCCGTCGTTGCGATCCAGGGCTTCCTTCGCCAGTTCGGCGATGCCGCCGAGCGATCCGATCACGCCGGCGGATTCCATCGGCATCATCACGAACTTCTGGTTCGGCGCCTCGGCCAAGGCCTTGAACGCCTCGATGTACTTCTGCGCGACGAAGTAGTTGATCGCCTGCACGTTGCCGCCCGCGATGGCCTCGGACACCACGCGCGTCGCATTGGCTTCGGCTTCGGCCAGGCGCTCGCGCGCTTCGGCCTCGCGGAAGGCCGCTTCGCGCTCGCCCTCGGCCTCTAGGATGGTCGATTGCTTCTCGCCTTCGGCCTTCAGGATCGCCGCCTCGCGGAAGCCCTGCGCTTCGAGGATGTTGGCGCGCTTCTCACGCTCGGCCTTCATCTGGCGGGCCATGGAATCCACCAGGTCGCGCGGCGGCTGGATGTCCTTCAGCTCGATGCGGTTGACCTTGATGCCCCACGGATGGGTCGCCTGATCAACGGCGACCAGCACCTTGGCATTGATTTCGTCGCGCTTGGAGAGTGACTCGTCCAGATCCATCGAACCGATCGCGGTACGGATATTGGTCATCACCAGGTTCAACGTGGCGATCTCGAGCTGGGCCACTTCGTACGCCGCCTTGGCCGCATCGAGCACTTGGAAAAACACGATGCCGTCGACCTTCACCACGGCGTTGTCCTTGGTGATGACGTCTTGGCTAGGTACCTCCAGCACCTGTTCCATCATGTTGATCTTGCGACCGACGCCCTGGTAGATCGGAATCAGGAAATGCAGGCCCGGCGACATCGTGTGGGTGTACTTGCCGAACGCTTCCACCGTCCATTCATAGCCCTGCGGCACCATGCGCACCGCCTTGAACAGGACGATGACGCCCGCCACCAGCAACACCAATGCCAATATCGGCCCAGTAAACATCGACACTCTCCCTGCTTTGATGTTCCGAGTATACGGAGTGGCGGGGTCGCGACCTGCCCGCCGAAGCAGGTTTCGGGCGGGCGAAGGGCCGGCAACCAGGCACGACCGGCCCCGCGGAGCCGCCAAGATCGCCGAAAGCCCGTGAGTTTGACTTCGCATCCCGACGCATTAATATGACGCCACCTCCTCGGGGAGTAGCCCCCCGGCAGCGATGTCGGGGCGCGCGTCAACACACTTGGCCGGCTGGCCATGGCGCGCGAAGCGATGCCGAAGGCATCGCAGGGCAAGACCGAAGGCGGGCAGGGCGCCCCATGGCTGGGCGACGCCTTGCCGGCTTTCGTGTCCAAGCGTTTCGCCCGGCCCCGGAGTTTTCGATGAACGATTTCCCCTTGTATCCGGCCCTGTTGTCGACCGGTACCGTCGCGCTGGCCGAAATCGGCGACAAGACCCAGCTGCTGGCCCTGTTGCTGGCCGCGCGCTTCCGCAAGCCCTGGCCGATCATCTGGGGCATCCTGGTCGCGACCCTGCTCAACCACGCGCTGGCCGGCTGGCTGGGATCGCTGGTGGCGCAGTGGCTGACGCCCGACGTCCTGCGCTGGGTGGTCGCGGTCAGCTTCATCGCCATCGCGCTGTGGACGCTGAAACCCGACACGCTGGAAGATGACACCAGCCTGCCCGCACGTGGTGCCTTCATTGCCACCAGCATCGCGTTCTTCCTGGCCGAGATCGGTGACAAGACCCAGGTCGCCACGGTGCTCCTGGCCGCCAAGTACCCGCCGCTGTGGCAGGTGGTCGCGGGCACGACGGTGGGGATGCTGCTGGCGAATGTGCCCGTGGTACTGCTCGGCAGCAAGTTCGCCGGCAAGCTGCCGTTGAAGGCGGCACGGATCACCGCGGCCATCGTCTTCCTCGTCCTGGGCCTGTGGGCGGCGGTGCGGGGAATCGGCTAATCTGCGCCGCAATGTCCGGGGAGTGATGTATGGAAGGTCTGGCGAGGATCGGGTTCGGCCTGTTCGGCCTGGCGGTGCTGATTGGCGTGGCCTGGTTGTTCTCCAACAATCGCCGGGCAGTGGACTGGAGACTGGTCCTGACCGGCATCACGCTGCAGATCGGCTTCGCGGCACTGGTGCTGCTGGTGCCGGGCGGCCGCGAGGTGTTCGACTGGCTGGGCCACGGCTTCGTCAAGCTGCTGGATTTCGTCAAGGCCGGTTCCGGTTTCATCTTCGGCTCGCTGATGGATGTCGACAAGTTCGGCTTCATCTTCGCCTTCCAGGTGCTGCCGACGATCATCTTCTTCGCCGCGTTCATGGGCGTGCTCTACCACCTGGGCGTGATGCAGGTGATCGTCAAGGGCATGGCCTGGGCGATCACCAAGGTGATGCGGGTCTCGGGAGCCGAAACCACCAGCGTCTGCGCCAGCGTGTTCATCGGCCAGACCGAGGCGCCGCTGACGGTGCGCCCGTACATCGCGCGGATGACCAACTCCGAGCTGTTGACGATGATGATCGGCGGCATGGCGCACATCGCCGGCGGCGTGCTGGCGGCCTACGTCGGCATGCTCGGCGGCAGCGATCCGGAGGCGCAGGCCTTCTACGCCAAACACCTGCTCGCCGCCTCGATCATGGCCGCGCCGGCCACGCTGGTGGTGGCGAAGTTGCTGATCCCCGAGACGCAGGAACCACTGACCCGCGGCACGGTGAAGATGGAAGTGGAGAAGAACACGGCCAACATCATCGATGCCGCCGCCTCCGGCGCCGCCGATGGCTTGAAGCTGGCGCTGAACATCGCCGCGATGCTACTCGCCTTCATCGCGCTGATCGCGATGGTCAACGCACCGCTGACCTGGTTCGGCGAAGTGACCGGGATCGCCGCCGCCATCGGCAAGCCGACCAGCCTCGAGACCATCCTCGGTGCGGTGCTGGCCCCGGTGGCCTGGGTGATCGGCGTGCCCTGGCAGGACGCGACGACAGTGGGGTCGCTGATCGGCCAGAAGGTCGTCATCAACGAATTCATCGCCTACACGGAGTTGGCCAAGATCACCAATGGCCAGGTGCCGGGCGTGGTGCTCAGCGAGGAAGCCAGGCTGATCGCCACCTACGCGCTGTGCGGCTTCGCCAACTTCAGCTCGATCGCGATCCAGATCGGCGGCATCGGTGGCCTGGCACCGGAACGCCGCGCCGACCTGGCGCGCTTCGGCCTGCGTGCGGTGCTGGGCGGCTCCATCGCCACCTTCATGACCGCGACCATCGCCGGCGTGTTGAGTCATTTCGGTTGATGCGATGACGCGGGTCGTCGTCGTCGGTTCGTTCAACGTCGACCACGTCTGGCGTTGCGAATCGCTGCCCGTGCCGGGTGCGACGCTGTCGGGCGAGTACGCCAGCGGTCCGGGCGGCAAGGGCTTCAACCAGGCGATGGCAGCGCGGCGCGCCGGCGTGGACACCGTGTTCGTCTGTGCGCTCGGCATCGATGCCGGCGGCCAGCTTGCGCGCGTGCTCACCGCCGCCGACGGCATCGACCTGCGCGACCAGCCGAGCGAGGCGCCGACGGGCACCGCGGGCATCTTCGTCGATGCAGCCGGGCGCAACAGCATCGTGATCGGGCCGGGCGCGAACGCCGCGTTGGATGTTGCGCACATCGGCGCGCAGGCGGCGGCCATCGCCGAATCGCGGGTACTGCTGGTCCAGTTGGAGTCCCCGATCGCGGCCGTGCTGCACGCGCTCGCACTGGCAGGCGAGGCCGGTGTCGCCCGCGTGCTCAATCCCGCGCCCGCCAATGCCCCAGCCACCGCCGAGCTGCTGGCATCGGCCGATATCCTGACGCCCAACGAAACCGAGTTCTCGGCATTGGTCGCGCGCCACACGGCGATGGCGATACCTGCCGATGCGGTGTCCACGGCCGGAGACGATGCGTTGCACCTGCTCTGCCGGGCCTTGCACCCGGCCGGCACGGTGGTGATCACGCTGGGGGCGATGGGCAGCTTCGTTTCCCACGCGGCCGGCGCACTGCGGGGGGATGCCGAGGCGCACTACCGCGTCGCCGCGGCGAAAGCGCAGGCTGTCGATACCACCGGTGCGGGGGATGCGTTCAATGGGGCGTTGTGCGCGTCGATGGCGTTGCGCCCCGGCATGGCATTCGCCATCCATGCCGGCTTTGCCAGCCGTTACGCCGCGCGGTCGACGGAGAGCGTCGGCGCCGCTGTGGCGATGCCCCGCATGACGGCCGGCTAGGGCGCGTCCGCGGCACGCTGGAGGAGTGGCGATACCCACATGTCGATGCGGGCGCGGAACACTTCCGTGCCGCCGGCATTGGTCACGGAGACGGTGACTGGCAGGTCGTAGCCCTCCGTCGCGACCTGCGGCTCGAAATCGGTCGTGGCGGTCGCGGTCATGGTGCCTGCCGCCTTCTTCAAGTACTCGACCCGCATGCCTCTCGGGATCCAGCGCATGCCCTTGGGCAGGCTGACATCGCAGGTCAGACCGCCGACGAACTCCGCCAGGTTGCACAGCGCGATCGCATGCACGGTGCCGATGTGGTTGCTGACCCCGCGGCGATGCTTGAGCCGGGCCACGCCGCGTTGCGGTTCAAGCGACACGATGCGCGGCGCGATGCTGGCGAAGTAGGGCGCCTTGAAGCACACCAGTTTCGAGAACAGCCAGCGGCCGCCGGGCTTGTCGGCAAGGCGTTGATAGAGGTCGAGGATGCGCATGGATGCTGGTGTCCGGATGAAGCAAGGCCCGGCGCATGGCCGGGCCTTGTCGGGGCGTCGATCAGGCGACTTCGCGTTGCTCGTGCCCGCGCTCGCGGGCGATCAGCCCGGCATAGCCGGCCGAACGCAGCTCCTCGGTGTCGAAATCGTCCACCGTGATGGTGTCGAGGGTCAACGCACGCAGCTCCTTCAGCTGGGCGGCTTCCTCGGCGGTGATCCAGCCCTCGCGCACGCCTTCGGCCAACTGGTCGTCGAACTCCAGCGCCTCGATGTCGCTGTTCTTCAGCGCCTTCTGGAACTTGCGCTCCACCGGCTCGGCGATGACGAACTTGGGCAGGTAGCTGATGATGCGGCCGGCTGGGTTCAGCTCGGTCGGCGTGGTGAACACGCCGGTGGCGAGACGGTCGCGTGCATCCGACGGCGTCATCAGCAGGGACGCGACCTTGTGGCCCAGGCGATCACTCGGCGCCTGCGCGCGACGACCCAGCGGGAAGATCAGCGGCCACAGCAACCACGCCATCGGACGCACCGGGAAGTTGCGCAGCGCGGTCGAAAGCGCAGTCTCGATCTTGTTGACCGAGTCGTGCACGGCCCAGGCGAGCAGGGGCTGGTCGCCGACCGGACGGCCTTCGTCCTCATAGCGCTTGAGCATGCTGCTGACGATGTAGAGCTGGCTGAGCACATCGCCCAGGCGCCCGGACAGCGATTCCTTGAACTTCAGCTTGCCACCGAGCAGCAGCATCGACACGTCCGCAAACAGGGCGAGGTTGGCCGAGTAGCGGTTGAGCTTGCGGAAGTAGCGGCGCGTGTAGTCGTCACCCGGTGCGGCGCCGAAGCGCGAGCCGGTCAGGCCGAACCAGAAGCTGCGCACCGCGCTGGAAATCGCGAAACCGATGTGGCCGAACAGCGCGCCGTCGAACTGGTCGATGCGCTGCTTGGGGTCGGCCAGCATCGTCGCCTTCATCTCCTTCATCACCCACGGATGGCAGAGGATCGCGCCCTGGCCGAAGATCATCAGCGAGCGGGTCATGATGTTGGCGCCTTCCACCGTGATGGCGATGGGCGAGGCCTGCCACGAGCGACCGGCGAAGTTGCGCGGGCCGAGGATGATGCCCTTGCCGCCGATCACGTCCATGACGTCCTTGGCGACGATGCGGCCCATCTCGGTGCAGTGGTACTTGGAGATGGTCGAGGGCACCGCCGGGTTCTCGCCGCGCGCCACCGCCGCCGCGGTCGCCTGCGACAGCGCGCTGATCGCATAGGCATGGCCGCCCATGCGCGCCAGCGGTTCCTCCACGCCCTCGAAACGGCCGATCGACAGGCCGAACTGCTTGCGGATGCGCGCGTAGGAGCCCACCGTGACCGCACCCATCTTGGCGCCGCCGCTGGCGGTGGAGGGCAGAGTGATGGAGCGGCCGATCGACAGGCATTCCATCAGCATGCGCCAGCCCTGGCCAGCGTAGTCCTCGCCGCCGATCAGCTGCGACAGCGGCACGAACACGTCGCGGCCCTTGATCGGCCCGTTCTGGAACGGCGAATTCAGCGGGAAGTGGCGACGACCGATCTCAAGCCCGGCGGTGTCGCTCGGGACCAGCGCCAGCGAGATGCCGATGTCTTCCTTGTCGCCCAGCATCTTGTCCGGGTCATACATGCGGAAGGCCACGCCGATCAGCGTCGCCACCGGCGCCAGGGTGATGTAGCGCTTGTTGAGGGTCAGGCGAATGCCCAGCACCTGCGCGCCGTTCCATTCGCCCATGCAGACGATGCCGTAATCGGGGATGGAGGTGGCGTCCGAACCCGCGAACGGGCCGGTCAGCGCAAAGCAGGGCACTTCGCGCCCGTCGGCCAGGCGGGGCAGGTAGTGGCGCTTCTGCTCCTCGGTGCCGTAGTGCATCAAGAGTTCCGCCGGGCCGAGCGAGTTGGGCACGCCCACCGTCGAACTCACCACCGAGCTGATCGAGGCCAGCTTCTGGATCACCTTGTGGTTCATCAGCGCGGAGAAGCCGAGGCCGCCGTATTCCTTGGGGATGTTCAGGCCGAAGAACTTGTTGCGCTTGATGAAGTCCCACGTGGCCGGCGACAGGTCGGCGCGGACGTGGTCGATCTCCCAGTTGTCGATCATCCGGCACAGGTCTTCGGTCGGGCCGTCGAGATAGGCTTGCTCCTCCTCGGTCAGCACCGGCTTGGGCTGCGACAGCAGCTGGTCCCAGTCGGGCTTGCCGGAGAAGAGCTCGCCCTCGAAACCGACCGTGCCGGACTCGAGCGCCGTGCGCTCGGTATCCGAGAGCGGCGGCAGGATCCTGGTGTAGAACTTCAGCAGCGGCGCGGTGATCGCCGCCTTGCGCAGGCCGGGGATCAGCAGTGGGATGGCGATGATGGCCGAGATCGCGGCGGCCACGAAGGTGGCGGTGGGGTTGGCACCAAGCAGCCAGCAGGCCAGCAGGAGGCAGGCGGTGATCGCCACCCAGACCGGCAGGCGCCAGCGATGGTAGGAGGCAAGCCCGGTGGCGAGCAGAATGGCCAGGAACGGGGTCAGGATGGACATGCGGCACTCCTGTGGGCTTGCGGGTCTGGTGATGGGAAGTATGCGAGTTTGCTGCAGCCTCGGTGGCGATAGCCCTGGCCGGCAAACCATACGCAAAGGTATGTTTGAGAGCGAGAGCTGTCAAGTTGCACTGCCGCATACGCATTTCGACGCCGGCGTATGGTTAAAATGCCGACCATGACGCCATCCACCGACAAACCCGAACGCAGCGGCCGCCTGAGCGCCGACGACTGGGCGCAGGCCGCGCTCGACCAGATCGCCGAACAGGGCGTCTCCGCGGTGGCGGTCGAACCGCTGGCGCGCAGGCTGGGCGTGACCAAGGGAAGTTTCTATTGGCACTTTCCTTCGCGCGACGCCTTGTTGCAGGCTGCACTGGAGCGTTGGGAAACCCACGAGCAGGACGAGGTGTTCGGCCAGCTCGAAGGCATCACCAATCCGGCGCAGCGCCTGGGCGCGCTGTTCAAGCTGGTCGCCAACGAGGTGCAGTCGCACGTCATCTACAGCGAATTGCTGAAGGCACTGGATAACCCGGCGGTGCAGCCGGTGATCGGCCGGGTATCGAAGCGCCGCCTTGACTACCTGACTTCGGCGTTCCGGGCCGCGGGCCTGGATGCCACCGACGCGCAGCACCGCGCCCGGCTGGCCTATGCCGCCTACGTGGGTTTCCTTCAGCTGAACCTGCAGCTCGGCCAGCGCGACATGCACCGCGACGAGTTCGAGGATTACGTCGACCACATGATGGCGACGCTGATCCCCGCCAAGGCCTGAACTTTCCTTTCCGCCGTGCGTCCTGCGCGGCTTCGCTCCATTTCCGGAACCGACATGACCGAGATCGCAGAGAAACCCAAGAGCCAGCTGGACGCCCTGAACCAATGGGTGCTCGAAGTCGCGCGGCTGACCCGCCCCGACCGGATCCACTGGTGCGACGGCAGCGATGCGGAGAACGAGGCGCTGATCGCGGCGATGCAGGCCGACGGCACGCTCGTCAAGCTCAACGGGGACACCCATCCCAACAGCTACCTGCACCGCTCGCATCCGGACGATGTGGCGCGCGTGGAGCACCTCACCTTCGTCTGCACCACCGATCGCGACGATGCCGGCCCGAACAACCACTGGATGGCCCCGGACCTGGCCCGCCAGCAGATGAAGTCGCTGTTCGAGGGCTGCATGGAAGGCCGCACGATGTATGTCGTGCCGTATTGCATGGGGCCGATCGACTCGCCCTTGTCGCGCTGCGGCGTGGAGATCACCGACTCGGCCTACGTCGTCGCCAACATGCGCATCATGACCCGCATGGGTGCTGCGGCATTGGCGCGCATCGAGCGCGACGGCAGCTTCGTCAGGGGCCTGCATTCCACCGGCGACCTCAATCCCGACCGCCGCTTCATCATGCATTTCCCCGAGGACCTGGAGATCCAGTCCTTCGGCTCCGGCTACGGCGGCAACGCGCTGCTCGGCAAGAAGTGCCATGCGCTGCGCATCGCCTCGCACCAGGCGCGTAACGAGGGCTGGCTGGCCGAGCACATGCTGATCCTCGGCATCGAGAACCCCAAGGGCCAGACGCACTACGTCGCCGCCGCATTCCCGAGCGCCTGCGGCAAGACCAACCTCGCCATGCTGATCCCGCCGGAAGGCTATGTGCGCGATGGCTGGAAGATCACCACGATCGGCGACGACATCTGCTGGATGCGTCCGGGTGCCGATGGCCGCCTGTATGCGATCAATCCCGAAGCCGGTTTCTTCGGCGTTGCGCCGGGCACGTCCGAGAAATCGAACCCGAACGCACTGGCCTCGCTGCAGCACGACGCGATCTTCACCAACGTCGCGGTCACCGACGACAACCAGCCGTGGTGGGAAGGGCTCGACAAGCGCGTGCCGGCCACCGACTGGCGCGGCAACGCGTTCGATGCCGAGGCCGGCAAGCCGGCCGCGCATCCCAACTCGCGCTTCACCGTGAGCGCCAGGCAGTGCCCGTCGTACTCGCCGATGGCCGAAGACCCGCAGGGCGTGCCGATCAGCGCCATCGTGTTCGGTGGACGCCGTGCGTCACTGGTGCCGCTGGTGTTCGAGGCGCGCGACTGGACCCATGGCGTGCTGGTTGGCGCCGCGATGGGCTCGGAGACAACGGCGGCGGCGACCGGCGCGGTCGGCGTGATGCGCCGCGACCCGATGGCGATGAAGCCGTTCTGTGGCTACAACTTCGCCGACTACTTCGCCCACTGGCTGTCCTTCGACCAGGCCGGGGCGAAGTTGCCGAAGGTCTTCCACGTCAACTGGTTCCGCAAGGGCGACGGCGGCGATTTCCTCTGGCCGGGCTTCGGCGACAACATGCGCGTGCTGGAATGGATGCTCAAGCGCGTGGACGGCGAGGTGGGTAGCGTCGAGACTCCGATCGGCCGGCTGCCCGAGCTGGGCGACGTCAACCTGGAAGGCGTGGCGCTGACCGCCGAGGCACGCGACAAGCTGTTCGGCTACGACCGCGACGGCTGGCGGCAGGAATTCGCGGGGATCGGTGAGTTCCTCGATGAATACGGGGTGCGGATGCCGGAAGCCTTGAAAACTCAGGCCGCATCCATCCAGAAGACCTTAGGGCCATAAGCCGGAGCAGCGCTGCGTCATCAAACTGAATGCGACAACTGCCTCTGGCCGCGGTCTGCCGGCATGCGCAGATTTAATCGGTTATTCATGGGTAATTAACATGAATACGAACTAAGGGGCTTGTTAAAGTTTTGTTCCATGCCTATAGTCCGGGCAGTCGGGCGTGACGCCGGACCATTCATGTGTTGAGTCGAGCAACCATTTTTTCTCCTTTCCAACGGGGGTTCCACCAATGGCTTCATCCAATTTCCGTAAGGGCCTGAAGCGCAGCACGCTTGCTGTCGCGATGGGTCTTTGCTTCGCCGGCGGCGTCCAGGCGCAGACCAATACCGCGGGTGCCGTCACCGGCCGTGCTGCCTCGGGCGACACCATCACCGTCACCAATCCGGCCACCGGCTTCAGCCGTACCATCACGGTCGATGCCTCGGGCACCTATCGCTTCTCGCAGCTGCCGACCGGTCAGTACACCGTGAGCCGCAACGGCGAAGCTCCGCGTACCGTCAACGTCAATGTGGGTACCGCCGCCAACGTCGATTTCGTTGCTGCCAGCGGTTCCTCGCTGGGCACGGTGACCGTCGTCGGTACCGGTGCGATCAACCCGATCGACGTGTCCTCGGTTGAGTCGACCACCATCCTGACCGCCGAGCAGATCAAGCAGATCCCGGTTGCGCAGAACACCACGGCTGTCGCCCTGCTGGCTCCGGGCACCGTGCGTGGCGATGCCGCGTTCGGCAACCTGGCTTCCTTCGGCGGCTCCTCGGTAGCCGAGAACCAGTACTATCTGAACGGCTTCAACATCACGAACTCGTTCCGCAGCCTCAACTTTGCCGGCGTGCCGTTCGAGGCCATTTCCGAGCAGCAGGTCAAGACCGGCGGCTACGGTGCCGAATTCGGTCGCGCGCTGGGCGGCGTTGTCAACCAGATCTCCAAGCGTGGTACCAACACGTTCCACGCGGGCGGCAACATCTACTACGCGCCGGACAGCCTGCGCAGCAACGCCAAGGACGTTTATTACTCCAACCCGCTGGCGCCTGCCGTCAACGGCAAGCTCCGCTCCAACAACAGCCAAGACTCGGTCGATTCGACCACGGCCAATCTGTGGGTCAGCGGTCCGTTGGTGAAGGATCGCCTGTTCGGCTACGCATTGGTGTCCTACAACCGCACCGACTCGGACTCCTTCGGCTCCGTGCTGGCGACCGCCAACACGGGCAACGAAACCCGCTCGCCGAAGTGGCTGGTCAAGCTGGACTGGAACATCAACGACAACAACATCCTCGAGTTCACGGGCTTCTCCGACAAGCAGAAGTTCACCAGTTCGACGTACCTGAACGCGCCCGGCCAGTTTGCCCGCACGAGTTACGTCGGCGACACGGTCACCGAGAACGGCGGCAACAACTACGTCCTCAAGTACACCGGCTATCTGACCGACAACTTCACCCTGTCGGCGCTGGCCGGCTTCGGCAAGTTCTCGCGCTCCGTCTACCTGCGCTCGCCCTCGGGCATGAGGGTCAGCTATGACGGCAACATCGCGGCACCCGCGCAGCCGGGTTGCCCGGTCGTCGCAGACGGTCGCGCCGCCGCTCGCCAGGCCATCACCGGGTCCTATTCGAGCAAGTGCAACATCAGCGGCGGTACCATCGATCGCAGCGATTCCGGCGACGAGCGCAAGCAGTTCCGCGTGGACGGCGAATGGCAGCTGGGCGATCACCGCCTGCGTTTCGGCTACGATCGCGACGATTACAGCTCGATCGCAGGTGTTGCGCTCGAAGGTGGCTTCCAGTGGACGTATCAGTCCCTCAGCCTCCCGTCGTCGACCAGCCCGGGTACCGATATCGTCCAGAAGCAGTACTTCAGCCAAGGCGCGGTCGTCGAGGTCAAGCAGCAGGCGTACTACATCGAAGACAGCTGGAACATCACCGACAACTTCATCGCTTACCTGGGCGCACGCTGGGACAGCTTTGAGAACATCAACGGCATCGGCAAGACCTACGTCGACATCAAGGACCAGTTCGGTCCGCGCCTGGGCTTCTCCTGGGACGTCAATGGCGATGGCTCGTTCAAGGTCTTCGGTAACGCCGGCCGCTACGCGCTGCCGCTGACCCCGAGCGTTGCGGTCCGTGGTGCCTCTGCGTCCTTGTTCAGCCGCGAGACCTTCACGTTCAGCGGCGTCGATCCGAATACCGGCGCGCCGATCAACCCGGTGTCGCGCGGCGACTTCTTCTACTTGAACGGTGAAGATGGTCAGGCCAAGGCGGCGAACACGATTGCCTCGTCCAACCTGAAGCCGATGTACCAGGATGAGTACATCCTGGGCTTCCAGAGGCAGATGACCGACCACTTCTCGCTGGGTATCCGTGCGGTGTTCCGTGATCTCAAGACCGCGATCGACGACAACTGCGATTACACCGCGCTGTTGACCGCCGCCGGCTTCACCAATAACCCGACCACCCATGCTTGGGAGCGCAACGGTCAGGCGGCTGTCCTGCCGAACCCGGGCTTCCCGTACTGCCGCATGTTCAACCCGGGCGAAGATGCCATCTGGGTGACGGATTTCTTCCAGAACGGCAAGTTCGAGACCACCCGCGTGCCGGGCGACATGCTTTCGCCGAAAGCCAAGCGTTCCTACAGCGCCCTCGAGTTCTTCTTCGACGGTAATTGGGATCGCTTCTTCCTGCAGGGTTCGTACACCTATGCCCGCAGCAAGGGCAATACCGAAGGCGGCGTCAAGTCCGACAACGGTCAGAGCGATACCAACGTGACCCAGGACTTCGACTACAAGGAACTTACGGTCGATACCTACGGCTTCCTGCCGAACGATCGTCGTCACACCCTCAAGTTGTTCGGCAGCATGAAGGTGACGGACGAGTGGCGCGTTGGTGCCAACCTGCTGGTGCAGTCCGGCCGTCCGCTGAACTGCTTCGGCGTGTTCGACCGCGATCCGCGTCTGCCGCTGCGTGATGTCAATGGCAACATCATCACCACGCCGTCGTCTTCGCGTCGTTACAGCCCGCATCCGTACGGTTCTTCCTTCATGCAGTGCGGTACCACGACGGAAGGTGCTCTGAACGATGCGACGGTGCAGAAGTTCCCGCGTGGCACCAAGGGCCGTTTGCCCTGGACCAACAGCGTCGATCTGAACGTCGCTTACACTCCGATGTGGGCCAAGGGGCTGACGCTGAAGATGGATGTCTTCAACGTCTTCAACCACCAGAACGTCACCTCGGTCAACGAGACGGCCGAAGTGCGCTCCACCGGTCTGCCCTCCGAAACCTACCTGCTGCCGCTGTCCAACCAGTCTCCGCGTGCAGTGCGTTTCATGGTGCAGTACGAGTTCTGATCCGGAACTTGGCAAGTCAAAAGCGGCCGCCTCGTGCGGCCGCTTTTTTTGGAGGATAGATTTGGAGACTTTTGAAACACGCTGGGTCCGCGCCAGACGACTGGAGGCTAACGGCGAACTGGAAGCTGCTTGTGCCGCGTACGAGCAGATTCTTGTCGATGAGCCGAATCGGCTCTATGCCCGCCTGCGTCTCTCCGACCTGCTGCAGGTCGCAGGCAGGTACCGCGAGGCACATGATCATTTGATACGAGCGATTGAGGATATTGACGGTGGGAAACGGCCTGCCGACCTTCATCAGGTCACCCGGCGATTGCTGGCTTTTGCCGAGCATGCGCATGTCCATCGATTGATCGAAGGCGCTGATTGGCGGAAGCCGGAAATTGCCGGGACTGCGCCCATGCTGATTCAGTACCTGTGGCTTTCCGGAAAAATCGACGCGGCATTACGACGTTGCGAGCAGATGCTGGAGTTGGCACCGGGCCATGCCGCCCTCAATTATTCGCACGGTATCCTGCTGAACTACATGGGCAGGGCGGACGAGGCCGAAGCGGCATTCGAGCGCTGCATTGCGATCCAGCCCGGTCATCCTGGCGCGCATTGGTCGCTGGCCTATCTCAAGGCGTCGGCAACGCCTTTGTCGAGGCTGCCGGCGGTCGAGCGCGCTATGGACCTGAATGCAGGAAATGTGGATTCCTCTGTATTCCTGCACTATGCGCTGCATCGGGAATACGCCAATGCAGGGAAAATATCGGAAGCTTGGCAGCACCTGAGCACTGGTGCATCCCTCAAGAGGAGCATGCTTTCTTACGATTCCGCGGCCGAACAAGCGGCGACAGCGAGCCTGCTTGCGCTGCCCCCGCCTAGGAGTGCGGGTGAGAAGACGGACCGACCTGAGACCCGGCAGGTATTCATCGTCGGCATGCCGCGCACAGGCACTACGTTGTTGGAGCGAATATTAGGGGGGCATCCGCGCACAGTGTCGGCGGGTGAGTTGACGGAGTTCCAGGCGGCTCTCTCTTGGCAGGTCGATCGCTTCGTCGGCACCGGGCTGGCCCCGGGCATCGTCTCGCGCGTCAAGGAGGCCGATTTGCAGGAGGTGGGCCGACGGTATCGCGACATGGTCGATTGGCGGTTGGAAGCCGAAGATGTCGTGCTGGTCGACAAGAACCCCGAGAATTTCTTCTTGAGCCGTTTTATTGCCGAGGCGCTGCCGGAGGCGAAGATCATATGCATTCGACGCAACCCGATGGATGCGTGCTTCTCGAACCTGAAGGAATTGTTCGCCAACGATTCCTATGGCTACAGTTATCGTCTGGATGAATTGGCCGAGCATTACCATCGTTTCAACCAGTTGGTGCAACATTGGAATGCGACGATGCCCGACAACTTCCGTGTCGTCGAATACGAAGACCTGGTGTCTGATCCGGTCGTGGCAAGTGCGGAGGTCTTTGCGTTCTGCGGCCTCGATTTCGACGAGGCGTATGTCGACATCACGCGCAACAGCGCTCCGGTGGCGACGGCAAGCGCAGCGCAGGTGCGGCGCCCGATTGAATCGAAGAACATCGGCTCCTGGAAGGACTATGGAGCCGAGCTCGATGCCTTAAGGAGCCGATTGGAGACGCTTGGTTATGCAGTCGGATAAGGGGCACGCTTGGCAGTTGGCCCAAGCGGCATTCGCATCCCGGCAATGGGATGTCGCAAGGCGCCATCTGGAAGTCGCGATTTCTTCCGAACCGCGCTCCCCGGCCATGCTGTTGCTGTTGTCCTATACGCACTCCTACCTCGGGCAATATCGTGCCGCGAGGGAAGCGGCCTTGAGGGCCGCATCCATGCCGCCCGACAGCGCGGAGACCGTATCCGATATCGCCGCGCGGTTGAGAACGTTCAATGAGGGCGAGCTGATGGTCGGCTATCTCGACCGCCTTGGGCCATTGTCGAGTATTCCGATTCCACTTCTTCTGCAGTGCGCTGCACAATTTTCGTACCTGAACTTGCAGGAAGAAGCGCATCGGTTCCTTGCCGAAGCATTGGCGGCCGATCCGGACTTTCCCCCCACTCTGGTGTCCATGTCGCAGGTGCTGGTCTATTTGGGGCGTGGCGACGAGGCGTTGCCCTTGCTGAGGAAGGCCATGTCCAAGGCGCCTGCGATACCTGAGATCTACGGAGTGGTAGGGCAGCTGGGAAAGCTGGTGAAGGACGCGGACAGATACATGGCCTCGGCACTGCGCCTGTTGAAGGGGCCGGGGCTGCCAGAGGCGCAGCGCGCCAAGCTTGCGTTTGCCCTGCACCATATGCTGGACAGAGCCGGAGCCCATGAAGAAGCCTTTCGGATGTTGGAGGCGGGTTGCCGCTTGAAGCGACATGCGTTGCAGTATTCCGATCAGGAATCGATGCGGGTCTTCCAGGGTCTGAAGTCGCTGCCGACCGATGCCGGCGTCAAGGCGGTCGAGCAAGGACCGATGCCCATCTTCATCGTAGGCATGCACCGTTCGGGTACCACGTTGCTGGAGCAACTGCTGACGGCGCACCCGGGCGTTCGTGGAGTTGGGGAGTTGTACGACTTCACCGGAGCCATGCGCTGGGCCGCAGACTACCACTGCCGGGGTGTCATAGATGCGGCGCTGGTCCAAAAGATACTCGATGAGCCGCCTTCCTACGAGGCCATCGGGCGCGATTATGTGCGCAGCGTGTCTTGGCGACTCGATGGGGAGTCCGCTTTCACAGACAAGTTGCCCTCGAATTTCCTGAATATCGGCTTCATCGCGCAAGCGCTACCTAACGCCAAGATCCTGCATATGGCCAGGGATCCCGTCGAAACCTGTTTCTCGAACTTGCGCGAACTTTTCTCGGACGCCAATCCGTATTCCTATGACCAGCTCGAGTTGGCCGATTACTACAGTCGCTATCAAGACCTGATGGCGCATTGGCACATGCGCTTCCCGGGCCGGATATGCGACGTTCCCTATGAAGAACTTGTTTCCGACACCGAATCCACCATGCGTCGCGTGGCCGGCTTCTGCGGCATCGACTTCCTGCCCTCCATGACTGACCCGTCAGCTTCGAAGCGTGGCGTATCCACCGCAAGCGCGGTTCAGGTCAGGGAAGGCATTACACGGCGCAAGGTGCCGAAATGGAAGCCGTATGAGGCCCAACTTGGCCCGATGATCGCGAAGCTTCGCGGGAACAGCTTGAGCTGACTGAAACATGGATGGATCTTGGGCTTGGCATCAGCAGGCAGTCATTGCCATGCTGGCACAAAAATGATCCTGAAGGCGGGCATGCCGAGTGATCAGTAGCTCTGGATGAAACGCTGCTCTGTCCTCTCGTAAGACAGGGCCGGGACTGTTAAGTCTCCGGCCCTGTTTCGAGAACAAATCAAGTCGGCCGTGATGGCCGGGATTCAAAATGACGCATGCCTTTCGGCTGCTTGATCAGGGACGAGTAACCGGCTGCTCTACCGCCGGCTGCCTTGTGTTGGTGGGGCGCATCGCCTCCGCCTCGAATTGCCGCAGTCTGGCTGCTTCGATCTCGCGGTTGATGCGCTCGTTACGCGCTTGCTCATAAGCCAGATGGCCATTGAATCCGGGCGACTTTTCGGCAGCCATTTGGGACGAGGTGCTGGCACAGCCGGCCAAGATCATCGCCATGACGCTAGCTATCAAGATACGCATGTGAGCTCCTTATTTTCGACTGTGTGCGGGTACCTTTTTGGCTCAAGTATGCGCGCGCGTCCAGATTGATGTCCACACTGGTTATTGGTCGTTCATAAATAGGCCTGCCCGCTCCAAAGGGCTCTGGAACCCTACGTTTACAAGGTATAGAAACGGCTTCTCTCCTATTATTAAACCGATGCATATTCAGTTTTCCGGTTGATAACAGAAAGCGGATTCTTCATGCAGGCGATATGGCGGCCGGTCATTGGTGTTGCTTCCATTCAAACGGGATGAACATGGGTCATGTGTGTGGCAGTCGTGTCCGGCGCGATGACGACGAGCGAATGGCTGGAAAAGGCTCCCGTCGAGCTTTATGTTGATTTAACTTCCCATCGGCACCATTTCCACGTGATCGCGGCCAGGCCGCCCACCGGAGATACGCCATGCGGATGGACAAGCTCACCTCGCGCTTCCAACAGGCGATCGCCGACGCGCAATCGCTGGCCGTGGGGCGCGACAACTCGATCATCGAACCCGCGCATCTGCTGCTTGCGCTGCTGGATCAGCAGGGCGGCGGCACTCGCCCGCTGCTGTCGCAGGCCGGCGTCAACGTGCCCCTGCTGCGGGAAAAACTCACCGAGGCGCTCGACCGGCTGCCCAGGGTCAGCGGCCAGGCCGGCAACGTCAGCGTCAGCAATGACTTCTCGCGCCTGCTCAACGTCACCGACAAGCTGGCCCAGCAGCGCGGCGATGCCTTCATCGCCAGCGAACTGTTCCTGCTCGCCGCGCTCGACGACGGTGGCGATGCCGGGCGTGCGCTGAAGGCAGCCGGGGCGAACAAGGCGCAGCTTGAGGCTGCCATCGACAACATGCGGGGAGGAGACACCGTGCAGGATGAAAATGCCGAAGACCAGCGCCAGGCGCTGGAGAAATACACCATCGACCTCACCGCGCGCCACGAGAAAGGCAAGCTGGATCCGGTCATCGGCCGCGACGAAGAGATCCGCCGTTGCATCCAGGTGTTGCAGCGCCGCACCAAGAACAACCCGGTGCTGATCGGCGAGCCGGGCGTGGGCAAGACCGCGATCGTCGAGGGTCTGGCCCAGCGCATCGTCAACAACGAGGTGCCGGAGGGCTTGCGCGGCAAGCGCGTGCTCTCGCTCGACATGGGCGCGTTGATCGCCGGCGCGAAGTTCCGCGGCGAGTTCGAGGAACGCCTGAAGGCGGTGCTGAACGACCTGTCCAAGAGCGAAGGCCAGATCATCCTGTTCATCGACGAGCTGCACACGATGGTCGGTGCCGGCAAGGCCGATGGCGCGATGGACGCCGGCAACATGCTCAAGCCCGCACTCGCGCGCGGCGAGCTGCATTGCATCGGCGCGACCACGCTGGATGAGTACCGCAAGTACATCGAGAAGGATGCCGCGCTGGAGCGCCGCTTCCAGAAGGTGTTCGTGGGCGAGCCCTCGGTCGAGGACACCATCGCCATCCTGCGCGGCCTGAAAGAGAAGTACGCGGTCCATCACGGCGTGGAGATCACCGACCCGGCCATCGTCGCCGCGGCCACGCTGTCCAACCGCTACATCAGCGACCGCCAGCTGCCGGACAAGGCCATCGACCTGATGGACGAGGCCGCCTCGCGCATCCGCATGGAGATCGACTCCAAGCCGGAGGAGCTGGACCGCAAGGAGCGCCGCCTCATCCAGCTCAAGATCCAGCGCGAGGCGCTGAAGAAAGAGAAGGACGACGCATCGAAACAGCGACTTGCGGATCTTGAATCCGAGATCAGCGGGCTGGAGCGCGAATACAACGATCTGGAGGAAGTCTGGAAGTCGGAGAAGGCCACGCTTCAGGGCGCGACCCGGATCAAGGAACAAATTGAAGAGGCGCGCCTGCAACTGGAAGCCGCGCAGCGCCAACAGGATTTCGCGCGCATGAGCGAGATCCAGTACGGCACGCTGCCCGAGCTGGAAAAACAGCTCAAGGCGGCGCAGGAGGTTGAAACCACCGGCTTCCGCCTGCTGCAGGACAAGGTGACCGCCGAAGAGATCGCGGAAGTCGTGTCGCGCTGGACCGGCATCCCGGTCAGCAAGATGCTGGAAGGTGAGCGCGAGAAGTTGCTCAAGATGGAGCAGCATCTGCATACGCGCGTGGTGGGCCAGGAGGAGGCGATCAAGGTCGTGAGTGACGCGGTGCGCCGCTCGCGCGCGGGCCTGTCCGATCCGAATCGCCCGAGTGGCTCGTTCCTGTTCCTCGGCCCGACCGGCGTCGGCAAGACCGAGCTGACCAAGGCGCTGGCCGATTTTCTGTTCGATTCGCCCGACGCGATGATCCGCATCGACATGAGCGAGTTCATGGAGAAGCACAGCGTGGCGCGCCTGATCGGTGCGCCGCCGGGCTACGTCGGTTACGAGGAGGGTGGCTACCTGACGGAGGCCGTGCGCCGTCGTCCGTACAGCGTGATCCTGCTCGACGAGGTGGAGAAGGCGCATCCCGATGTCTTCAACATCCTGCTGCAGGTGCTGGACGATGGCCGCCTGACCGATGGACAAGGCCGCACGGTGGACTTCCGCAACACGGTGATCGTGATGACCTCCAACCTCGGCTCGCACCAGATCCAGGAACTGGCCGGCGACGATTCTCCGGAGGCCTATATCCAGATGAAGGCGGCGGTGATGGGCGTGGTGCAGGCGCATTTCCGCCCGGAGTTCATCAATCGGCTCGACGACATCGTGGTGTTCCACCCGCTGGACAAGCAGCAGATCAAGCAGATCGCGCGCATCCAGCTGCGTGGGTTGGACAAGCGCTTGGCCGAGCGCGGCATCAAGCTGGAGCTCTCAGACAAAGCCTACGATCTGCTGGGCAACGTGGGTTTCGATCCGGTCTACGGCGCGCGCCCGCTCAAGCGCGCGATCCAGCAGCAGATCGAGAACCCGCTGGCGCAGGAAATCCTGGCCGGCAAGTTCGGCAATGGCGATACCGTCAAGGTGGATGCCGAGGGCGGGAAGCTGGTGTTCGTGAAATAAAACGGGCGCCGGTGCGCCATCCGAGGACGCATCGAGCGCGCGACTGCCGCATGCCATTCGTGCAGGCGTTCCCGACAAGGCGCACACTGACGGTTCGTCGAAGGGAAGGCATGGGGATGAGAACTTCGGGTACGTCGCGTTGCAGGTTTGTCGCCGCATTCATGCTTGTGGCTTGCCAGGCCGCCTTGGCCGGCACGCCATTGCGCGTGGTGCTTCCGGCCGATGCCGAGCCGGTCTCCGGCCGTTTGCTGGTCAGCGTGCAGCCTGCTGCCGAGGCGGAGAAGGCGGCCAAGGATGGCAAGGTGGTGCAGGTCGCCGTCAGCCCGTTCGGGAACGCCAGCGGAACGCTGGCCGGCATGGACGTCCCCGCGCTGCTTCCGGGCAAGCCGTTGGCGGTCGATACCGAAACCCAGACCTATCCGGGCGGGATGTCCACCCTTCCTGCCGGCGAGTACTACCTGCAGGCGACGCTGGATGTCGCGCGCGACAACAACTATGGAAAGGGCGCTGGCGACGACATTGCCAGCGCGCCGGTGAAGATCATGCTGGGCGAGGGGCGCGACTTGCCGCTGCTGGCGCTGGATCAACGCGCGCCGGCCCCCGGCGACCTTTGGGACCTGCCGGCTTCGGCGAGCGCTGCGCGCCGCGCGCAGACCGAGGCGGCAAGACCGCACATCAAGCCGCTGGATTTCCAGAGCCCCGTACTCACCGCGTTCTGGGGACGCTCGATCCACATGCGCGGCTGGGTGGTGCTGCCGCCCGGTTATGAAGGCGGCAAGGGCCGGTATCCGGTGGCCTACTGGACCCACGGCTTCGGCGGCAACCTGCGGAACACGCTCGCTTCGGCGATCGGCACGCATGCGGCGATGGCCAGTGGCGCGACCCCGCCGATGATCTGGGTGATGCTGGACCAGTCCAGCGCCACGGGCACGCACGAGTTTGCCGATTCGGTGAACAACGGTCCGTGGGGCACCGCGTTGACTGAAGAACTGATTCCGCGGATCGACCGTGAATACCGCACCGATGGTGTCGCGGACAGCCGCTTCGTTACCGGGCATTCGTCCGGCGGATGGGCGGCACTCTGGCTGCAGGTGAGCTACCCGAAGGTCTTCGGCGGCAGTTGGCCGACCGCCCCGGATTCCAGTGATTTCCACGATTTCACTGGTCCGGACCTGTATGCAGCCGACGCGAACGTCTATCGCCGCGCCGATGGATCGGCGATACCGCTGGTTCGCAACGAGGGCAAGGTGATCGCCACCTTCGAGCAGTTCGCGCGACTGGAGGAAGTGACCGGACCCTATGGCGGACAGATGGCGTCGTTCGAATGGGTGTTCTCGCCACGCGGAGCGGATGGCCGGCCGATGCCGATGTTCGATCGCCGTACCGGGGCGGTGGACCCGCAGGTCGCCGCCTACTGGCGGGAGCATTTCGACATCGCGCACCGCATCGCGACTCGGTGGAATACGCTCAAGTCCGATCTGGACGGCAAGATCCACCTGATCGTGGGGACCGCCGACACCTTCTACCTGGATGGCGCCGCGCGTCGCCTCGACGCGGTGATGAAGTCGGTCGGTGCCCGTGCCGATTTCCGCTATCTCCCCGGACGCACCCATTTCGACCTGTACACCATCGGCGACGACCGGGCCGGGCTGGCGCGGACCATCGCCTGGGAGATGTACCGCCGCGCCCGTCCGCAGGCGCGCGTGCCCGACGACGTGCCGAAACCGGAAACAGAAGCCGCCGCGCATTGAGTTGCCGGGAGGGCGATCATCGCCCGTCTCGATGGGGATGGCGTTGCTCCGTCGCTCCCCGGTGACGCCACCCTCCGGTTTCGGTCAGACCCCCGGCGGATTCGCGGCTGGCGGCGCATCGACTTGCGCGGGCTTCCTGCCGGTCAGATTCAGGCCCGGCGCCTTGAAACGATGCTCGGCATCCAGCTTGATGGTCTTGAGCGACTTGCGCTTGACGATGGGCCTGCCGCCGAGCGCGATCGAGACGCCGAGATCGCAGCTGCCGCCGCAGGCCGACTCGATATGGCCCGACTTGATCTTCAACTCCATCGCATTGACGATCGCGGACATGCCCATCGACAGTTCGATGGGTTTGCCCGCCCAGGGGCCTATCGACACCAGCAGTCTCGGGTTGATGTCGAAGTTCACGGTGTGCTGCCCGAGCTTGACGTACTGCGCCTTGTCCGGCGGATATCGGGCGGGATCGGCGCGATCGCGCAGCACGCCTGCCGTCGTCCATGCGCTTCCGATCAGTTCGAACAGGTCGACTCCGGCCATTGCCTCATTGATCGCTTCGGCCGCTTTCGCCCCGAACCATTCCGCCGAGATGCCGGGCAAACGCCCCTTGCCCTGCTCGCCGAGTGCCTCCTTGATGGCGGCGCCCAGTTCGCGGATCGCCCCCTTGTCCCCGGCATCGATGACGCTGACGCTGATTTCCTCAGGCATGGTGGTTTTCCCCCGTCTCGATGATGAGTTCTCCTGCGAGCGCTGGAGTGCCGATGGTCGCGTCCGCATCCACCGTGAAATCGGGTGGTTGCAGGATCAGGTTTCCCTGCAGCGAGGCATGCGCGATCCCGTGTTCGCAGCGCACCAGCGGCCTCGGCCAGGGCATGAGCATCTTTGAGGCCACCTTCAGGGCGGCCGCGACGATCGCAGCCGCGATCAGCAGGATCGCCCAGCCGGGGAAACCGTTGTCGGGTTCGTCCTGGCCGCTGGACGCGGGTGAAGGCTCGCTCGTGCCGGGAGGTTGCTGACTGGTCGTGATGCCGGGCGTCATCGGGTTCGATGTCGGAGCAGTAGCTTGCGATGTGTCCACGGCAGTGGCCGGGATCGGAGCCACTGGCGATGTCGGAACCGGTTCGCCCGTTTCGACCGCAGTGGTCGTGGCGCTGGGCGGCGGTCTGCCGCCGGCCTGCGGCTGGGTTGCCGTCGATTGCGTCGATGAAGGATAGGGCGGTGGTGTCCCCCAGTCCTGTCGTGGCGCGCTGGCGGGTGGCGTTGCAGACGAGGGATAGGGCGGCGGTTCCCCCCAATCCTGCGACTGGGTGTTGGTCGTCGTTTGCGAAGTGGGATACGGCGGGGGCGTTCCCCAATCCTGCGAAGCCGCCTGGCTCGTCCGCGGAGGCGGTTGGGGCGGGCTCGTATTGGTCGGCGCGGTGGGACGGGCGATCGGCATGCCGTCTTCGTCGACCTGTTGTGCATGCGCCATGCCCGTGCAGGACAAGCCAACCCAGAGCAGGAGTGCGAATGCCGACAACATCGGACGTGGCTGCTTGCGATGACGGACATGCATCGGATGATTCCTCCTTTCCCACCATCGGGCTGCGCTATCGGTCAGGTCTTTGCTGATCGTTTCGCGCCGCAGGCGTGTCATCCCCGGCAACCCGGGCCGTTGGCATCGTGCGCTGCATCCCGTTGGCTGCCGCCCGGGGCCATGTGTTCGCTAGTCCACCGTGCCGGTCAGCGAGATCAGCCAGGTCTGGCTTTGCGAGTTGTTGCAGGGTGCGAGCACCGCCAGCGTCATGCCGTTTACGCTTAGCGTGTCCAGGCAGCGTCCCGGCATGAAGACATTGGTGACGCGGACGCCGAATGGAACCGCCTCGATGTTCCATCGCTGGCCGATCTGTTGTCCGCACGTATCCATGTAGAGCGAGCCATCGCCGGCGACATCGAGACAACGGAGCTTGCCGGTGAACGTATTGGTGAGCCGGGCACCACCGGCCGGGTTCGACGTGATCCGCCAGTACTGGCCGGACACGTTGTTGGTCTTCTGCATCATGCCGAACAGGGCACCGGCAGGTTGCCCGGCCACGCTTCCGACATCCATCGAGATGTTCGCGCCGCCTGCGCGATTGGTGAAGCGGAAATGGGGATCCTGCGCCCGAGCGGGCGAAGGGCAAGCGACCAGCAGGATGGTCAAGGCTGTCGCCAGGCGAAAGGCAGTCAGGCTCATCGGTTTTTCCCCAAAATGGAGCGCCATGCGGGCGGCGTGACGATCAACTCGACTATGTCGACTGAAAAAAGTGATGTCAATCACAAATGGCTTGGAACTTGCGCGTGCCATGATCTTGCGATGAATGCTTCATGTTGAAGGTAATGGGCATACGAAGATCCATACGGCGTTGGATCGCAGCTTGGGCAGCCGCATTCATGTCACGCCTGTGCTAGCCTGCGCGTCGCCTCAGGTGGCCACCTCGCGTGGCTGAAACGGGAATCCGGTGAGCGCCTCGTGCGCGATTCCGGAGCTGCCCCCGCAACGGTAGGCAGGCGGGTCCATCGGACCCGGGCGCGACATCGCCACTGTGCATCACGCATGGGAAGGGTCGCGCCGGATGCTGCTGCATCTTCTGCAAGCCCGGAGACCGGCCAGGGGATGACCCGGCATGCGGTGGGCATGCGGACGGTGGTCGGCGTCCGCGTGATGCCGCTGCGTTCGCTCCTGCTGCATGTCTTCCCTCGACATCTCCGCGCGAAGGGCGCGGAAGCAGGAGCCCACCCATGCAACTTCGTTCCATCCTCCCCCATGCCGCGCTTGCCGTGGCGATTTCCCATGCCTTCGCGCCCGCCGCCATCGCGCAGGACGCTTCGGCCAGTTCGCTCGACCGCGTCGTCGTCACCGGCACCCGCAGCGAGCGCGGCCCGGACACGCTGGCCGCGCGCACGGTCATCGATCGCGCCGAGATCGAGCGCCTGCAACCGGCATCGTTGCCCGACTTGTTGCGCGGGCAGGCGGGCCTGGCCATCTACAACCAGGGCGGCGCGGGCAAGGTGTCCGGGCTGTTCCTGCGCGGCACCAGCCCCGGGCAGGTGCTGGTGCTGGTCGATGGGGTCAAGGTCGGCGCGCCGACCAATGGCATGGCGGCGGTGTGGGACATCCCGGTCTCGC
>Ga0209793_1000183_pt1 | contig 107817 bp, 103 predicted proteins | sample EBPBio122009_DNA_FD_185863 | JGI IMG/M metagenome (GOLD analysis project Ga0209793, IMG submission 185863) | Wastewater treatment Type I Accumulibacter community from EBPR Bioreactor in Madison, WI, USA - Reactor 1_2/2/2009_ DNA (SPAdes) (version 2) | ecosystem: Engineered > Bioreactor > EBPR... | reverse complement strand
TTCCGGCCTCTTCATCGGCGTCGAGATCGTCGCAGACCCCACCGAGAAAAGCCCGGACGCCGCACGCACCACCCGTATCGTCAACGGCCTGCGCGACCGCCGCATCCTGATCAGCGCCTCCGGCCCGCGCGCCAACGTGCTGAAAATCCGCCCGCCGCTCGTCTTTTCCCGCGAGAATGCCGACATGCTGGTGGATGCGCTCGCCGACGTGTTGAAGACGCTCTAGGAAGGGATCCGCCCGATAGCAATCATCGTCCGGGCCTCGTCGAGGAGGCCCGGTCCCACCCCGATACGCCAGAGCGATATCAGGTAACGCGTTTCCAGTAGGCCGTGATCTGGGATTTCGCAGGCATCCCGCCGCGGGACGCAAGGCGCTTGCGCAGCTCGGCGGCGACAGCCAGCTCGCAGCCCGCCCACACAACCAGCTCGGCGTGCTCGTCGGCCAGATGGGAATCCAGCGCCTGCGCGAGCGGCCCGGAATCCCCGGCCCGGCTCCCGCTTCGACAGAGCCAGTTGATTTCGAAACCCGGCCTCGGATCGAGATAGGCGCGCTCCGCCGCGTCCTCGATCTCGACGATTGCCGTGACGCGGGCCTGCGCATCCGCGATTTCGGCTATCCGCGCAATCGCGGGGAGCGCCGTCTCATCGCCAAGCAGGAGAAGGTTGCGCGCGCCCGGCATCCCGCCGCCGCCGGGTCCGAGAAGGCCGGCGACGGAACCGCGCGTTGCCCGGCGGGCGAAAGCCACCCCGGGACCGGCCGCCTGTTCATGGTGCAGCACGAAATCGACGGCAAAGGTTCCAGCCTGCAAATCGGCTGAGCGGACCGTATAGACGCGACTGGCAAGGGCATCCTCGCCCTGCGGCCAGGTCATCCGGCCATCGGCCGAAAGGCGCGGCCAGCGTGGCGCACGCACCGGCGGCGGAATGAGCAGCCGGATATGGTGATGATGCGCCGTGGCAAGGGCGGAAACGTTGTCGCAGCGAAAAACGACGCGCCGCATCCTGGGCGTCACGGCAAACGCATCGACGACGGTCATCTCCTGGAAATGCGGAGGAACGGTATCCCCTGCCCCATGTCCGGACCAGGCGATCCGCGCGTCCTCGGCGAATTCGAAGACATGATCCGCGATGAATGTCTTGACGGTCGCCAGCGCTTCCACCGAGCCGGAGGCCGCGACCACCTCCACCCCCCACGGCTTGTAACGCAACCGCACCCTCCCGTAGGGACTGAGGATCGTCGCACCATCCGGCCCACGCTCGATCTGTGCGTGGGTTTCCAGATGATCCAGCAGGGCGGCGACGAAGGGGGCGGGGTCGGCCAGATGCACACTCGCCGTGGCCTGGAACGACAACTTCATGATACGGCTTCTCCAGCCGCCGCCTCCGACCTATCCAGCCATGTGAGCTGGCGATAGGCAAGCAGGATGCCGAGAACGGAAACCAGCGTGGCTATGCCGAACAGCGGCGCATAGCCGAGATGATCCGCCAGCAGGCCGGCGATGGAAGAGCCGATCAGATACACGATCAGTTCGGCGCATGTCAGGATGGTGAAGTCCGTTCCGGGCTGGTCCTTGGACGAGGCCTTCATGAACAGCGAATAGATGGCGACCAGTTCCATGTAGCGGATGAGCGCCTGGAAGGCTGAAGCTCCCATGGCGATCACGGTGCCGGGCAATATCTGCGCCGCGTTGAGCGCGAAGATGAGGAAGCAGGCCGTTCTGAGAAGCCCGAGCAGGACGAGTGCGACCGTCAATCCAACCTTGCGGATGAGGAATGCACAGACCACGGCGCCGAGCAGTCCCGCCGTCGCGGCGGCACCGCCGCTCAGATAGCCGATCCAGGCGACCGGCAGGCCGATATCGACGAGATAGGCGCCCTCCATACCGCGCACCAGCCCCTCGCTGGCGCGGTATGTCAGGGCGAAGCCGAGCACGATCCAGGCATTCGGACGGGCGAAGAACCCCCGCAGCGTCGCCCGGGGCTTGCCCGTCGCCCGCTCCGCATCCTCCCGCATCCACAGGGCGGCCGCCACGGGCAGCAACGACAATGCCGCCACGATCAGGATGGTCGGCCGCCAGCCGATCCTCTCGAACAGGACGAGGGCCAGCGTGCCGCCGAGGATGACGCCGAGGGCGACCGCGCCGGCCTGGATCGCATTGCCGAACGGGCGCGACCTGTCATCGAGGTGACGCACAGCATAGCCGTCCGTCGCGATGTCCTGCAGCGAGGAGAGGACCGCTATCGCAAGACCGAGCACGAAAAGCGGCACGGCGCGCGACGGATCGAACAATGCCATCGCCGCGATAAGGGCGCTGACCAGGACCTGCGTGGGAATGACCCAGCCGCGCCGGTGCCCCAGCCGGGCGAAAGGAGAGAAGCGATCGACGAACGGCGCGGCGACGAATTTCAGGATCATCGGCAGCATGAGCAGGTAGAACAGGCCGATGGCCGTGCGCGACGCCCCCGCCTCCCGCATCAGCGGCGGCAGGGCGACGAGAAGCAGGTAGGTTGGAATCCCCTGGGCGAGATAAAGCCCGCCGAGGACGGCATAGAGCCGTCCCCGCGCATCCGTTGCCGGCGCCGGCGCGCCGGCAAGCACCTTCGCATCCCCAGCCATCTCAGAAGGACTTCGTCAGGGAGACGGCGAAGGTCCGGCCACGGCCCTTGTAGTCGAAGATCGTTTCACTCGCGAGGGCGCCATAAAGGGCCTTGGCGCGCGAACCCCAGATCGTCGTGTAGTCCTTGTCGAACAGATTGTGGATGCCGAAGTTCAAGGTGGCATTCGCATCCTCGAAGCGATAGGCGCCGACGAGGTCGAAGAGCGTATAGCCCTCGATCCTGTAGTCGTCCTTGTCGGTGAGGTCGAAGACGTGCTGCCCCTGCAGGCGCACGCTCAGCGCCTCGCCCCGCCAGCCGATATGCCCGCCGAGCTTCGATGTGCTGGCGGCCCCGACGCTGTCGGTATCCCAGCCGGCCGGCGTCTTGACCTCGGTGCGGACCCACTGCCCGAGCGCGCCGACATCGAAGCCGTAGGCGAGTTCGACACCGACCTTGCTTTCGATACCGTAGACACGCCGTTCCTGATCCTGCATCTCGACGGCGAGCGTCGTCCGGTTGAGGGTGATCGAGCGATCCGAAATCGAATAGAAGGCCGCGGTGTCGAAGGTGTAGTCGCCTTCGTCCTGTCGGTAGCCGATTTCGAAGGAGTTCGTCTTGATCGCCTCCAGGGCGGACTGGGCGACGTTGACGCTGTTGATCAGCGTGAAATGGCCGCCGGCGAGCGTATAGGCGCCGAGGCCGTAATACTTCGCCGGGTCAGGCAGCTCGAAGCCCTGGCTGAAATTCGCATAGACCTGCTGCGTGTCCGTTATGCTGTAGGTGGCGCCGGCATTGAGCAGAAACGCATCATAGTTGACGGAACCGCCCGGGATGACGTCGGCCGAGGTGGCAAGGCCCTGCAGGATCGCGATCTGCTGCTGGGCGCCGACGAAGTCCCCCACTTGCGTGTCGACATACTGATAGCGAACGCCGCCGTTCAGCGTCAGTGCGTCGGTCATCTCGTAGGACGCTTCCACGAAGCCCGCCACCGTGCTGACATCGATGGCAGGATAGAGGCCGGTGATCCCGACCGTTTCGAACTCCATCGCACCCGATGTCAGCGCCTTCATGCGGTCGAAGATGTTCTGCCGGGATGAAAAGGAATCGCGGTCGGCGTCGATGCCGTAGGTGATGCGCAGGCTGTCGGTCGGCTCGGCGACCATCGCCGCCTTGAGGCCGTAGTAATCCGTTTCCTGAGAGCTGCCGTAGAAATAGGTCGAGGCAGGGAACGGGTGGAACTGAACGGCTTCCGAACGGTAGAACGCCTGCAGGAGCAGGCTCTGGCCGAACACGTCGTCGTCCGTATAGGTCGCGTTCAGCATCGTCCGGCTCGTTTCCGGATTGAAATCCGAGCGATAGCCGCTGCGCACCTCGAAAAGGCTCGGATCGGCGAGAGCGGACAGGAACGGCCCGAAATAGATGCCATGGTCCGTATCCTGCCGGCTATCGAAATGCTGGCCGCTGACCTCCAGCCGCCGGGTGGCGTCGATCTGGAAGCCGAGCGAGCCCATGATGTCGAGGCTGCGGTTGTCGGCGGTGGAGGTCTGCGTGATGTCCGGCATCAACTGGTTGCCGCGCCCATCGTAAAACGTACCGGTGCCAAGGCCCGCGACGGCGAACCGCGCGTCCCAGTCATCGCTTCGGTAGGTCACGGCGGCGGCGCCGTTCTTGTCGAAGTCGCCATTGCCGTTGAAGCCGCTCCTGGCGCCCGCCATGACCTCGGCGTGCAGGCCCTCCTCGGCATGCTTGCCCTTCTTGGTGATGATGTTGATGATGCCGCCCGTCGCATTGCCGCCGTAGATCGCGGTAGCACCGGAAAGAACCTCCACACGCTCGATATTGAAGGGATCGATCGAATCGAACTGGCGGCTGACGGCACGCGCCGAATTCAGCGATACGCCGTCGATCAACACGAGCGCCGTGCGCCCGCGCAGGTTCTGCCCGTAGGATGTCCGCGCGCCGAAACTGGCCGCATCGAAGCTCGGGATCTCCTGGGCGAGGATCTGCTGCAGGTTCTCCCCGGCTCGCGCCCGCGCTTGAATGTCCTCGCCCTGCACGACATGAATCGTCCTTGCCGTTTCGGAAATCTGCTGCGGCGCGCGGCTGCCCGTCACCGTGACGGCCTCCAGAACGGTCGCCCCCCGGGCCGGCGCCTGCCGGGTCGCTTCCGTCCCATTCTCCGGTTCCTGAGCGTGAGCGGAAACCGCCGCCGTCAAAGCGAGCAGGGATACACCGAGCCGAAGTTCCAAACGCATGATTCTACCCCCAAGTCGCTGACCGCCCGCATACATTCGGACCCGTTGTCAAACAGGATTAATTTAGTCATGTTTATAGAGGCAGCGGTCCGGGCGCACAGATTGAGGCGAACCTGACCTGGACGAAAACGAACGGAACAGGTTTTTTGCACAGTGCAGCGCAACCAGGAAATCACGCCCCTCAAATTCGGCGCGAGGACGGACAAGGAAAACCCGAAGGAGTTGTGGCGGCTCGTCCTTCGGGAAATGCTGGGAGATGTCGAACTTGCCTGTGACGGCACGCTCAGCGACACGCCCGGGCTTTTCTTCGCGCGCCTCGGCCTTTCCCTGACGACGCTCTATCTGCCGGCGATGCCTGTCCGCTTCTGGACGAACGGCCTCGTCGATCCCGGCCTTGCCATCATGCGCGCCATGGAAGGCCCCCTTGTCGTCGAGCAGCGGCAACGGCGCACCGAGGCATCCGCGGGGGACGTGATCTTCGCAACGGCGGATTCATCCCTGACGATCGCGCTGCCGCAAGGCGGCCGGCTGGACTGCGCCTATCTGCCGGCACATGTCCTCAACATGTCGGCAAAGCAACTTGCCGCCGTCCTCATGCGGCCGATCTCGCAAACCTGCCTGCCGTTGCAGCTTCTCATCACCTATGCCGGATACATGCTGCAGCAGCAGCGGCAGAACGACACCCACGCCGACATGATGGTCCGCCACTTCTATCAGTTGCTGCCTGTCCTCGTCGCCGAACTGGCCGCCGACGCGGCGCGCGCCGACAGCCCGGACCGGCTGGCCGCGATCAAGGCCGCAATCGCCGCCAACCTGTCGAACAACACCTTTTCGATCGCCGACGTGGCCCGCCTCCAGGGCGTGTCCCCCCGGGCGATCCAGAAACGCCTCCAGCGCACCGGCACGACCTTCTCCCGCTATCTCCTCGAACGCAGGCTGGACGCGGCCAAGGACGCCTTGATGCTGCGCCAGGGAGAAGCGTCGATCACCCAGCTCGCCTACGATTTCGGCTTCGACGATCCCGCCTATTTCAGCCGGGTCTTCCGCAAGCGCTACGGCTTGCGCCCCAGCGAACTCAGGCAATCGGCCCGCAGCGCCAACGCCGCCGCGACATTCCCGTAGCGCCTTCGACACCAAGCGAGGCCATAGGGAGTGCCCCTCCCCATCGCCCGTTCCCGGACGACGCTCGCGCCGGAATCGGGACTGGCGGCGAAGCCGGGCGCGCGCTAGTCTTGCGGAAAGACGATGGCACCCCGCAGGAGGAACGGACGATGACTTCGAAGGCATGGGCAGTTTCCCGTATCGCCGTTATTCTTCTCGCCGGGTGCGCGGCGGCAGCGCCCGCGATGGCGCAGGAAGTGCTCTCAGCCTCTTCCGAGACGGGCGACATGCTGACGGCCCATATCGCCGGGCCGAAACGGAACGCCGGCTGGTGGGAATTCACCGACGTGGCGCAGAATGGCGACGAACTGACCAAGACCCATCTGTGCGTCGGCGACAAGTCGGAAGCCGTCTATTCCGCCTTCGACCAGATTTCCGGCTCCTCGTGCAGCAGCAAGCGCTTCGAGAAAACCGCGGAGGGCTACGCCTACACGACCGTCTGCGGCGTTCCGGGCATGGACAGCGTCACGACCAAGGGAACGCTGACGGGCGACATCGCGACCGCCTACACAATGGACGAGGTGAAGGACATCAGCCCCGCCGGCGACCACGCCAGACGCACCGCGAAGCTGATCGCGCCGAACTGCCCGGACGGATATGCCGACGGCGACGAGTCGACGATGAACGACATGCTCAAAACCTCCGTGCTGATCGGACGTTAGGTGCGACGGCCGGGCTATCGACGCTATCTCTCCCGGCCTCTCGATCCTGCCTGAACTCCTGCACACTGGCGGCCCGCCTTCGCAGGCGCCCTGGCCGCGACCGGCACGCACACCGGAATCCCGTCACATTTGTCACTCCCGGATCGCACGCCTTCCGATCTAGCTTTGCCTTGTAGCCGCCGCACACGACCGGGAGCACAAGGATGGCAACGCTCGCCAAGACCAAGGATGCACAGACAGGCCGCATCGGCGATTGGCTCGCCCTTGCCGCCGCGCCAACCTTTGCCGCCATGGCATGGGTGATGGCGGACGCCCCGGCGGCGATCTGCGTATCGGACGCCGGCATGCTTCCCATGGACGGCATGGCCTGGATGTACCTGCTGATGAGTCTCTTTCATCTGCCGCCCTGGCTGAGGCTCGCGTCCCGCCGCCATGCAGCCGCTCATCGACCCCGCACACAAACCCAAGGAGACTGACCATGGAACACACCATCGTTTCACGCGACGAATGGCTCACGGCCCGCAAGGCGCTTTTCGCCAAGGAGCGCGCCATGACCCACCAGCTCGACGCGCTTCGTGCCGAGCGCCGGCAACTGCCCTGGGTGAAGATCGACAAGCCCTATATCTTCGACGGCCCGGAGGGCGAATGCACGCTGGGCGACCTGTTCGGGGATCGCAGCCAGCTTGCCCTCTACCACTTCATGCTGACGCCGGGCTCGGACCATATCTGCCCGGGTTGCGCGTTCACGGTCGATCACGCCGATGCGGCCCGGCAGCATTTCGAGCAGGCGGACCTCGCCTTCGTCGCGGTCTCGCGCGCCCCCATCCGGCGCATCGAAGAGGTCCGGCAGCGCATGGGCTGGACGTTTCCATGGGTCTCGTCGGGCGACCGCGACTTCAATTACGATTTCGGCGTGTCCTTCACCCCCGAAGACCGCGCCACCGGGCGCGCGGCGTACAATTACGGACTGACGACGATCCGCAACGCCTCCGACATGTTCGGCCTCAGCGTCTTCACGCGGGATGACGAGGGCGACATCTTCCACACCTACTCGACCTATCATCGCGGCACCGAGCTGCTGATGGGCGCCTTCAACTGGCTGGACCTCGCCCCCAAGGGCCGCAACGAGAACGGCACCATGAGCTGGGTGAAGCTGCACGACCAATATTGAAGCGGGTGTGGAGGAACGAGCCGGCCCATCAGCAATCGAGCGGATAGACGGGCCGGCGAAGGCGAAGATAGTCGCGGCGCGTCAGGTCGGGCGAGCTGAGGCCGCCGGCATCCGTGACGATCATACGCGCCGCGACCGAGCCGAATGCGCCCTTGAAATGCTGCATGGATTTCACCGCAAGGATCGCCTTGTCGGTCGGCTCGATGCCTACGGCGCGAAAGATGTTCTTGTCCAGCATCTGCATGCGCTCGGAGACGATCATGATATCGAGACCGCCGACACGCAGGCAGACGCTCCGGCCGCAGGTGCCCGGCAGGCCCGTGAACATAGGCCCCTCGAAGACGAACCGGCCGTCGCTGACGGCCATCACCGTGCCCGTCACCGTCAGCGGCCCGCCACCGACCCCCGGGTCGGTTCGCCCGCCGATCGTCACCGTCACCTCCGCGCCGACGCCGGCCGCGGCGATCTCGGCCACGGCCTCGGGATCGAGCAGCGCTCCGGCCGCGGCATTGGCAACCCCCGCCTCCAGCAGGGCGGCGATCAGGGCGGTGCAATCGCTATAGGCGCCCGAGCCGGGATTGTCGGAAAAATCGGCCACCACGACGATACCGTCCGCCGGGTCGGCGGCTTTCAGCGCGGCGATGCACTCGGCAAGCGGCACCGGCTGCGCCCAGTCGTGGCGGTACGACCAGATGGCGTCGCACAGTCGCCCGCCGATACCCTCCGCAAGGACCGCCGGCGCGACGGCCGCGTCATAGGTGACGACGACGCTCGGTCCCGCCGCCCAGACATCGGCATCGGTAAAGCCTGCATTGATCGAGACATTGAGGATGCCGGGGGCGACAGCTTCCGCATCCGCGATCTCCAGCAGGCGGCACATCGGGCCGTTGTCGGTGGTGCGCCCGTCGTCGCAGCCGAGCAGCATGGGGGGACGCGAAAGAGCAAGCCTCGGTGCAATCGCCCCGGCCATCGTCTCGTGCAGCAATTCGCAGGCCCGGATGCCCACCTCGCGCATATCGACATGCGGATAGGTGCGGAACGAGATGGAGATCTGCGCAAGGCCGGCAAGCTCGTCGAAGACATTGGCGTGGAGATCGAGGGTGATGGCCACCGGGACCTCGTTTCCGACGACGGAGCGAACCGCGCGCAGGAACTGGCAGTCACCGTCCTCGTCCGTCTCCGTGACCATCGCGCCGTGCAGCGCAACGAAGACCCCGTCAAAAGGACCGCCCTCACGGAGGCCGCGCAGACATACCTCGGTGACCTCCGCCCGCGCCTCCTCGCGAACGATGCCGTTCGGCTCGGCATGGGCCGCCACGATGTAGACCGGCGTCCAGCCCTTCGCACGCGCGACCTCGATGGCTCCGCCGACTTCCGAGCCGGTACCCTCGAAATTGCGCGGTATCTCGTCGCCCTTGAAATAGTGCGACGCATGGAAATCGCCGATGCCGGTCCGCTTCAGGGTGAAGGTATTGGACTCGTTGATGAACTCGATGATGGCGACGCGATAGGACATGCAGATTCTTCCCTGCCCCTTGGGGCGGACGACAACGGAAACGACACGAAAGCCGGACCCGGCGAAAACGCCGACGGCAAGACCCGGCAACAGGGCCTTGCCGTCGCGCCCTTCAGGCCGGATCGGCTACTTGCCGAAAAGCGCGCTCGCATTGCTCGGCTTCTGGCGGATATCGAAGTCGAAGTATTTCTTGCGGATCGTATCGTAGGTGCCGTCGCTGACGATCTTGGCGAGCGCCGCATTCACGCGCTCGCGCAGGGCGTCATCCTCCTTCCGGAAGGCGAGGCCTGCACCGAGCGTACCGTCCTGAAGGAACTCCTCGCCGACGAAGGCGCAGCATTCCTCGCCTTGCGCAAGCCAGTCGGCGCTCGCGATCTTGGATTCGACGAGAAGATCGAGGCGGCTGTTCTGCATGTCCAGAAACGCTTCGCCGAGCGTCGGGTAAAGCTTGACCTCATTGTCGGGGAAGAACTGCTTGAGCATGTCGACGGCGATGGAGCCGGACTGCGTGCCGATGACCAGCCCCTTCACGAGGTCCGGCTTGATATCGGCAAGCCCCAGCTCCTTCGACGCGACGAAGCGCATGGCGTTGAAATAGTAGGGATCGGAGAAGCTGACCTTCTCCATGCGCGCTTCCGTTATCGCCATGGAGGAGGCGATGATATCGAACTTGCTCGCCAGAAGCCCCGGAATGATCCCGCTCCACTCGTTGACGCTCCATTCGCACTCGGCCTTCAGCTCGGCGCAGATCGCATTGCCGATATCGATGTCGAAGCCCTTGAGTTCGCCGTCCTCGGCGACGTAGTTGAAGGGCGGATAGGCGCCCTCCGCGCCCATGCGGATCGTCTCCGCCTTCACCGAAACGGTGCCGGCAAGGACAAGCGTCATCGCGGCGCATGCATAAAGCGCAATTTTTCTCATCGTCGTTCCCTCGTTGCTGTTCGTTTCGAGCTTGCCCATCGCACGCGCCGTCCGGCGCGCAAGGCGCCGGAATCGGAAAGAACCTTGAATTTCCTGGATCGCAGCGGACGGGACACCCGGTTTTTCATTCTGCACCGATAGGATTACTGTTGAGGGCGCGGCGCAACAATGCAAAAGATATATTGCTGATTATTAGTTTTCCTCATGATGCCATGACCGATCGCCAACGCCGAAAGCTTCTAGCGAACCTGCGCGCCCTGCGGGCCTTCGAGGCCGTGGGCCATCACCGCAGCTTCACGGCGGCGGCGAACGAGCTGGCCGTCAGCCAGGGCGCAGTGAGCCACCAGATCAAGCAGCTTGAGGAACGGCTCGGCCGGCGCCTGCTCGAGCGCAATGCGCGCGGCGTCGGACTTACCTCAGAGGGCAGCCTCCTTCTGGATGTCTGCGCGCGCGCTTTCGAGGAGATCGCGGGCGCCCTGTCGCTGATCGGGCAGGAGAACGGAACACAGATCCTGCGCATCCGCACCGGCCCCTTCTTCGCGATGGAGGTGCTTGTGCCCCGCATGGCCGGCTTCCTGGAGCGCAATCCCGGCATCCAGCTTCATCTCAGCAATCTGGAGGAACGCAGCGGCGGACAGGAGCGGGAGGATGCGCAGATCAAGTACTGCCTCCACCCGCCGGCGGGCCACTATGCGATCGAGATTCTGCGTGAACGCCTCGTGCCGGTGTGCAGCCCGGCGTTACTGGCGAGCGTCGCGCGCGGCGAGGACCTTTTGTTCAGCCAGAGCGTCGCACGCCTTCACTATCGCAATGCCAGCGACTGGAAGAACTGGCTCACCCACAACAACCTGCAGGAAACGCGCACCAACGCGAACCTCTTCTTCGACGACCAGCACACGCTGCTCGCCGCGGCCCGGTCCGGCCATGGCATCGGCTTCTCGCACCGCGCCTTCGTGGAGGCGGATATCGCGCGCGGCACGCTCTGCGTCCTGTCCGAGGATATGTTCCAGCCGGAGGAATGCTACATGTTCATCTGCCCGAAGGAGAGCATGGCCGCCAATCCAGCCCTCGCGCGCTTCCGCGACTGGCTGCTCGAAGAGGTGGCGGCCATACGCTAGCGCCGTCTAGCCGTCAGGCGCCGAGGAAGTCCGCCATCTCGACATTGTAAAAGGTCTTGGTGCGCGGACCGGCGAGGATCGGATCGATCCGGCGCACACATTCCTGATAGTGCGCGGTCTTGCGGTGGTCGTCGAGCGCTTCCGGCGATTTGAAGACTTCGTAGATGACGAAGCTGTGCTCGTCTTCCGGGTTGCGCAGCACGTCGAAGCGCAGGTTGCCCGGCTCCTGGCGCGTGCCCTCATAGTTGATGCGGAATGCCTCCAGGAACTCGGCGGCATGGCCCGGCTTGACGTTGATGCTGACCATCTGGATGAGCATGTCTTGATCCCTGCTGTGTTAAATCTCGGATGAAAAGGTTAGAGGCCTGGCGCTTTCCACATCGCCGTGGTGACGCCCTCGTCGACGAGCTGGCGCTGCAGCGCATAGGCGCGCGCCCAGCGCTCGCCGGCCTCGTCATAGACGGCCTTGTGATCGACGTTCGGTTCGAAGCGCCTGTCCCAGCGCACCCAGCCCTCGGCCGCCTCGACGAAATCGCGGCGAAGACCGATGCCGATGGCGGCGGCCGCCGCGCAGCCGAGCGCCGTCGCTTCCTTGACGACGGGCGTGACGACCGGAAGGCCCGTCGCGTCGGACAGGATCTGCGACCAGTGGGCCGATTTCGACGCGCCGGCAGCGAAGACGATCTTATCCGGCGTCTTGCCGGAGAGCTTGAAGATGGCCGAAAGGTTGCGGGCCGCGACGATGGCGGCGTTTTCCTGCAAGGCGCGGAAGATCGCGGCCTTGCCGGATTTCTCCGGATCGATGGACAGGTTCAGGAGCGACGGGGCCGCGTGATACCAGTTGCCGTAATGCATGACATCGGAGAAGACCGGGATGATGCCGTAGGCGCCGACGGGTACGCCCGCCGCCTTCTCCTCCAGCAGCCGGTAGGCATCGCCGCCCGGTCCCGCGGCAAGCACCTCCTCCGCGCCAAAACTGTCGCGGAACCAGCGCATGACGATGCCGACGAAGAAGCTGATCGCCTCGGCCTGGTTGAGGCCGGTCACGACATGCGGGTTGATGCGCAAATCCATCGACGGGTCGGAGACATTGGGGCCGACATTGACCACCTGCTGCCAGAAGGTGCCGCCGAGCACCGCACAGTCGCCCTCGTTGACGACGCCGATGGCCGCAGCCCCGCTCTGGCAGTCGCCGCCGCCCATGACGACGGGCGTGCCGGCGGCAAGGCCGGTCTCGTCGGCGGCCTTTTCCGTGACGCGGCCGATGACCGTGCCCGGCTCGACGCTTTCGGGGAAGATGTCGTCGCGCATGCCGGCCTTCGCCATGGCCGCCGGCAGCCAGTCGCGCTTCGCAAGGCTGTAGAGGCCGGTCGTGCCGGCATTGGAGGGATCGCTGGCAATGACGCCGGACAGGCGCGCCAGCACCCAGTCGGAGAGCATGCTGATCCGGTCGATGCGGGCATAGACGTCCGGCAGGTTGCGCTTCAGCCAGAGGAGGCGCGGCAAGGCGCCGAGCGCGAAGGTCTGGCCGCTCTCGGCATAGAGGTCGCGTTCGAGGCCCGGGAATTCGCGCTTGAGGTCGCGCACCTCGCTGACGGCGCGGCTGTCGACATTGGCGCAGGCCCAGATCTCCTTGCCGGCGCGGTCGTAGGCGACGATGGCCTCGCGCATGCTGGTGGCGCTGACGGCGCGGATGTCGGAGGCCGAAATGCCGGCCTCGGCCATCGCCTGCCGGATCGCCCGCGACAGGAGCGACCAGTTGCCTTCGACGTCGAAATCCATGGAGCCGGGAAAGCGCGGATCGGCCTTGTGCCACCATTCGTGCTGGGCGCTGGCGATCTGGTTGCCGTTCTCGTCGAAGATGACGGCGCGGCCGCTGCCGGTGCCGGCGTCGACGGCCAGCAGATAGGAAGTCGTCATGGGTCAGTCCTTGATCTCGATAAGGCCGGCGGCCGTCGTCTCGTCGGTGATGAGGATGCCGACGAATTTTCCGCGCAGCGCCGCGTGGATGGCCTGCACCTTCTGGATGCCGCCCGCCGCCGCCACGACCTTCTCCGCGCGCGACAGCGCCGCGAGCTTCACGCCGATCACCCGGTCGTGCAGCGGCAGGTCGAGCGGTTCGCCGCGCTCGTTGTAGAACTGGCAGAGGATATCGCCGACCGCGCCCTTGCGGCGCAGCGGCTCCACCTCGTCGGGGCTGACATAGCCGGAGCGCACGACAGTGGAGGCGGCGGAAAGCTCGCCGATGCCGACGAGCTGGTAGGTAGCGTTGAGCGCCATGTCCAGGAGATTGGCGACGGCCGGCTCCGAGGAGAGGTTGCGCGCCACGTCCGGGTCGCGCACGACGAGCGGCGCGGGCACCAGATGCACGCCGCTGCCCCAATTGGCCGTGCGCATGCCGTCGACATAGGTGCCGACGCCGCCGGTGAGGCTGACGAGGCCGATATTGCGCTCGTTGGCGAGATGGCCGAGCCGCTGGATGGTGTTGGACACGGTGGCGCCCCAGCCGACCGCCAGGAGGTCGTCCGTCTGCAAACGCTGCATGAGGAACTGCGCGGCCGCCTGGCCGAGCCGGTCGCTCGGGTCCTGATCGGGAAGCTGCGGCACGACATAGGCCTCGAGCAGCCCGTAGCGCTCCTTGATCTGCCGCTCCAAGGCAAGGCACCCCTGGTAGCGCGAATTGATGCGCACCTGGATGATGCCCGAGCGCCGGCCGCTTTCCAGCAGGCGCGAGACCTTGATGCGCGACATGTTGAGCTTTTCGCCGATCTCGTTCTGCGTCAGCCCGTCGTTGTAGTAATACCAGGCGATACGGGTGAGAATCTCCTCATCCGTATCGGCGTAGCTCCATTCCCCGTTGTCCGTCGCCATGCAAGCGGCCCTTTCGGTCGATTTCTGATCATTTGAATAACAAAAAAACTTTTGATACGTCAACGTATCCGTGCAGCGAAAAATTCTTTGCGGCCGCAATTCCTTGATTTCCGCAGATAAATCATATTTTGCAGCGCAATATCGGCCTTGAGTGGCCGTGTCGCGCGATTTGAGCATATTGACGGCCTCGCATCACTATGATCACATGATTGTCACGAGTTACATATGAACAGGTGCAGAATGACGGGTAGCCCGGCGGCCGGGAGGGTCGCGAAGCTGACGGACATCTGGAAGTCCTACGGCGCCGTTCCGGTGCTGAAGGGTGTTTCGCTCGCCTTGCAGGCCGGGGAAGTGCATGCGCTTCTCGGCGGCAACGGCGCCGGCAAGTCGAGCCTCATGAAGATCATGTCCGGCGTCATCCCGGCCAATTCCGGCGCCATCGAGATCAACGGCCGGCCGCTCACCCACGCCTCCCCCGCCCATGCCCAGGACCTAGGCCTCTACTTGGTGCCACAGGAAGCCCATATCCTGCCCAACCAGAGCGTCCTCGAGAACATCTGCCTCGGCCTTGCCGCCTCGCCCAAGGCCCTGCGCCCGCGCGTCGAACAGCTCGTCGCCGAGCTCTCCGTCTCGCTCGACCTCGACGCCCAGGCCGCCGCCCTCGAAATCGCCGAGCGGCAGATCGTCGAGATCCTGCGCGGCCTCGTGCGCGATGCGCGTGTACTCATCCTCGATGAACCCACCTCCGCCCTCACCCCCTTCGAAACGAGCGCACTCTTCCAGCGCGTGCGCAAATTGCAGGCGCAAGGCGTCGGCATCTTCTTCATCTCGCACAAGCTGCGCGAGATCCGCGAGATCTGCGGCACGATCAGCGTGCTGCGCGATGGCGTGATCGTGCTCTACGGCCCGCTCGATAGCTACAGCGACGCCGAGATCATCGACGCGATGAGCCGCGTGCAGATCACGGAGACCTCTGGCAAAGACCGCACCGGCCGCAAGGTCTCGCAGATCGGCAAGCCGCGCCTCAGCGTGCGCGGCCTCAGTGGCGAGGGCTTCCGCAATATCAGCCTCGACGTCCGGGCCGGCGAGATTCTCGGCCTTGCCGGCGTCGTCGGCGCGGGGCGCACGGAATTCGCCGAAACGCTCTTCGGCCTGCGCCCCCAGACGGCGGGCAGCGTCGTCTTCGACGGCGCGGAACTGAAGAAGCGCTCGCCGCGCATCTGCATCGATCGTGGCCTCGTCTACCTGCCGGAAGACCGCCAGCAGCATGGCCTCTTCCTCGAAGCGCCGCTCTTCTGGAACGTCTCTTCCTATCTCGTGCACCGCCTGCCCTTCTTCCTGCGCCCCGGTGCGGAACGGAAGGCGTTCGACGAATTCCGCGCCAGCATGGGCATCAAATGCACCGGCCCCGGCCAGGAGGCGCGCGGCCTTTCGGGCGGCAACCAGCAGAAGGTGCTGCTGGCCAAGTGCCTCTCCGCGCGGCCGAAGGTGCTGATCCTTGACGAGCCGACGCGCGGCGTCGACGTCGCGGCGCGCAACGACATCTACGACCTCATCCGCAAGCTCGCCGCCGAGGGCGTCGCCATCGTCCTCATCTCCTCGGACTTCGACGAGATCGAACAGCTCGCCGACCGCGTCGAGGTCATGGCCTTCGGCCAGTCCGGCGGGGAACTGACGGACGACATCTCGGTGGACGCCATCGCCCGCCTTGCCTTCGGCGCCTCGGAGGCCCGTCATGCTTGACCTCTTCGCGCGCAACCGCGTCGCAACGCTCATCGCCGTTCTCGTCGTCGCCTATGCCGCCATCGGCGCGGTCGCGCCCGGCTATCTCTCCGGCGCGACGGCCTCGGTCGTCCTCTCCAACAGCCTCGTGCTGATGCTCATCTCGCTCGGCACGATGATCGTCATCTTGACGCGCAATATCGACGTTTCCAGCGGCTCGGTGCTCGGCCTCAGCGCTGCCGTGCTTGGCCTCTCGCTCAATGCCGGCCTCGGCCTGCCGCTCGCCGTCGCCTTCTGCCTCATGACGGGGGCCGCAGCCGGCGCCTTCAACGGGCTGATGGTCGCCTATCTCGGTATTCCCTCCATCGTCGCCACACTCGGTACGCTCGGCCTCTATCGCGGCATCATGCTCGTCTTGACCGGCGGTCGCTGGATCGAAGACCTGCCGCAGAACCTGAAGGCGCTGGCCGGCAATCTCGGCCCCGGCTTCTCCGCGCTCACCGTCGTCGTGCTCGTTCTCGTCGTGCTTGCATGGCTCGTGCTGCGCAAAACGCGCTTCGGCCGCTATTTCTACGCCGTCGGCGACAACCGCGCCGCCGCGCACCATCTTGGCGTACCGGTGAAGCGCGTGCAGTTCACCGCCTTCGTCGCGACCGGCATCTGTGCCGCGCTCGCCGGTCTCGTCTTCGCCGCGCAGATCGGCTTCATTCCCAACCAGGCTGGCAATGGCATCGAGCTGAAGGCCATCGCCGTCAACGTGCTCGGCGGGGTGAGCCTGCTCGGCGGCACCGGCTCGGTCGCGGGCGTCTTTTCCGCCGTCATTTTCATCACCTCCATCGACAGCGCGCTCGTCTTCCTGAAAATCCCCGCCTACTGGAACGACTTCATCGCCGGCGCGATCTTGCTCTCGGTGCTGCTGCTCGACGGGCGCATCCGCCAGATCATCGACCGCCGCATCCGCGCCCGCCGCTATGCCGTGCACGAGCGCGGCCCCGCCCAATCCGCTGAAACGACAACGGCGCGCACCGTGGAGGCCGGCCGATGAAGAAGCTCATCTTCCGCTGGGAAACGGCGCTCCTTGCCATGCTCGTCGCCGAGCTTGCCATCTTCGGCCTAATCAATCCGCGCTTCCTCAATGTCGCGAACCTGATCTACGGCACCTCGGACTTCGTGCAGATCGGCATCGTCGCTCTGCCGCTGACCCTCGTCATCATCGCCGGCGGCATCGACGTTTCCTTCGCCTCGGTGATCGGCCTTGCCGCCATCGTCTTCGGCGTTGCAACCTTCTACGGCGTGCCGCTGCCGCTCTCGATCGCGCTGGCGCTCGTTTCCGGCGCGCTCTGCGGCCTTCTCAACGCCACCGTCATTCACCTGTCGAAGATCCAGCCGCTCGTCGTCACACTCGGCAGCCTCTATCTCTTCCAGGGTACGGCGACGGTCGCTTCCGGCCTCGTCGGCGCAGGCGGCTACGAGGGCATCGGCAACTTCCCGGAAGCCTTCAACGCCTTCGGCTATGCGGAAGTCCTCGGTCTTCCGGCCCCGTTCGCGCTGTTCCTCGCGCTCGCCTTCGTGCTGGTCGTGCTCCTGCACTTCACCCGCTTCGGCCGCGCCGTCTTCCTTTCGGGCCAGTCGGAAAGCGCGGCGCGCTTCGCCGGCATTCCTGTCGGCCGCGTGCAGACGATCACCTATGTCATCACGGGTGTTTCCGCCGCCATCGCCGGCCTCGTCATGTCGGCCTATTTCGGCTCGGCGCGCGTCGACCTCGGCTCGGCGACACTGCTACCGGCCGTCACCGCGGCCGTGCTCGGCGGCGCCTCCATCTACGGCGGGCAAGGGTCCATCCTCGGCACCCTGATCGCCACCTTCGTCATCGGCTACCTGCAGCAGGGCCTGCAGGCAGCCGGCGTCCCCAGCCAGATTTCCAGCGCACTTTCGGGAGGGTTGCTGGTTATCGCGGTCGCATTGCGCCACGGAAGCGCAATGCTGGCCGATTTCATCGCCGTCGCCCGGCAGAAAAGACAGAACCGGGCGGCAGTCACTTCAGGAGGAGAATGAGAATGATCAAGAACATCATGAAATCCGGCGCCGTCGCCGCGGCGCTTCTTGCCGGCACCATGCTCGCCTCGGGCACGGCCCATGCCGAAAACCAGATCGCCTTCATCCCCAAGCTGGTGGGCGTCGGCTTCTTCACGTCCGGCGGTGCCGGCGCGACGAAGGCCGGCGAAGAGCTCGGCGCGAAGGTCACCTATGACGGCCCGACGGAGCCCAGCGTCTCCGCCCAGGTGCAGTTCATCAACAACTTCGTCAACCAGGGCTACAACGCGCTGATCGTCTCCTCCGTCTCGCCGGACGGCCTGTGCCCGGCGCTCAAGCGCGCCATGGAGCGCGGCGTACTCGTCATGACCTGGGACAGCGACGTCAACCCGGATTGCCGCAGCTACTACATCAACCAAGGCACGCCCGAGCAGCTCGGCGGCCTCCTGGTCGACATGGCGGCGGAAGGCGTGACGAAGGAAAAGGCCAAGGTCGCCTTCTTCTATTCCAGCCCCACCGTGACCGACCAGAACGCCTGGGCGGAAGCCGCCAAGGCGAAGATCGCCAAGGAACATCCGGGCTGGGAGATCGTCACCACCCAGTACGGCTACAACGACGCGCAGAAGTCGCTGCAGACGGCTGAAAGCATCCTCCAGACCTACCCGGACCTCGACGCGATCATCGCGCCCGACGCCAACGCCCTGCCGGCCGCAGCGCAGGCAGCGGAAAACCTGAAGCGCGCCGAGGGCGTCACCATCGTCGGCTTCTCCACGCCGAACGTCATGCGTCCCTATATCGAACGCGGCACGATCCAGCGCTTCGGCCTGTGGGACGTCACCCAGCAGGGCAAGATCTCGGTCTACGTCGCCGATCACGTCCTGAAGAACGGCCCGATGAAGGTCGGCGACAAGCTGGAGATCCCCGGCGTCGGCACCGTCGAGGTCTCGCCCAACAAGGTACAGGGCTACGACTACGAGGCCGACGGCAACGGCATCATCCTGCTGCCGGAGCGCACCGTCTTCACCAAGGACAACATCGCCAACTTCGACTTCTGATAACACACGAACGGCGGGCGGCTCCGGCTGCCCGCCGCTTTCACTTCAAGGACAGGACAATCCGCATGAAAAGCCGCTGGAACGACGAGGACGCAGCCCGTTACGTGGAGGCCGCGCGCGTGGCCGGACAGAGCGAAGCCCTCGGCCTTCGCATCTATACCTCCCGCATCATCGGCGGCGACCCGGACCTCGTCCTGCACGGCGGCGGCAACACCTCCGTCAAGGTGACTTCGGCGGACGGCGAAGCGCTCATGCACATCAAGGGCAGCGGCTGGGATCTCGACACGATCGAGGCGCCGGGCCTGCCGGCCGTGCGCCTTGCCCCGCTGCTCGAGGCCCGCGACGGCCCGAAACTCTCCGACCCGGACATGGTCGCCCTGCTGCGCGCCAGCCTCATCGAGGCGGATGCGCCGAACCCGTCGGTTGAAGCGCTGCTGCACGCCTTCCTGCCCTTCGCCTTCGTCGACCATACCCACGCAACCGCTATCCTGGCGCTCGCCGACCAGCCCGACATGCGCGACACGATCAAGCGCATCTACGGCGATCGCCTTGCCTATGTGCCCTATGTCATGCCCGGCTTCGATCTTTCCATCGTCGCCGACCGCATCTACCGCGACCATCCCGGCTGCGAGGGCCTCTGGCTGGAGAACCACGGTCTCTTCACCTTCGCCAACGACGCCCGCGCCTCCTATGATCTGATGATCGAGTTCGTCACCATGGCGGAAGACGAGCTTGCGCGCGCCGGCGTCGCACTCACCGGCCCGCAGCAAAGCGACGGTGTGGAGGACGTGGCGCTCCGTGCTCGGCTGGAAACGGCCCTTGCCCGCGACGGCTCCCCCTTCGCCAAAGGCGTCTTCCTCGACTACCGCTCCACCGCCGCAATCCGCGAGCATGCCGCCAAAAGCAATGTCGAGGCCATCAGCCTGCGCGGTACGGTGACGCCGGACCACGTCATCCGCATCAAGCCCTGGCCGATGGTTATCGGCCCGGAGGCGGACGGCGACGCCATTGCCGCGGCCCTCGCCGCCTATGCCGACCGCTACAAGGCCTACTTCACGCGAAATGCCGCGCGCACCAACGAGCCGAAGCGCATGCTGGACGTCTATCCGCGCGTCGTTCTGGTCCTCGGCAAGGGTGTCTACGCCATTGGCGCGACCGCGAAGGCGGCGAAGATCGGCGGCGACCTCTGCGAACAGGCGACACGGGCCATCAACGCCGCCGAAGCCTACGGCCGCTTCACGCCCATCGGCGAGGCCGATCTCTTCGACATGGAATACTGGTCGCTGGAACAGGCCAAACTGGCCGTCGGCGCTTCGTAGCCCACGACCGTCCCAGAGCAGGCGGGCTACCCTGCCCCACCTTCAGCCTTGCGCTGTGTTCCGCCCGCTCGACTTAATCACCTTCGAGGAGGGCGAGCGGCGCGGAGAACTAGGGGCGAATCCGGCCCGCCGGTCAGGCCCGTGCGAGCCTGACGCGATGCCGCGGCGCGATCTCGACCAACTCTGACGCGGCCGGCACCGTGAAGACATCCGGCGCCGTGCTGCCGTCGGAGACGAAGCGGTGGCCGGCAAGCGGGGGCATGTCGGCAAGACGATCCGCCGCCGCCGACGGGTTCAGCGCGGCATCGGGATCGGGAATGGCCGCGATCAGGCGGCGGGTATAGGGATGGGCCGGCGCTTCGAAGATCTCCCGCCAGCCGCCCTCCTCCACGACCTGGCCGAAATACATCACCAGCACCCGGTCGCTCATATGCTCGACCACGCTGAGGTCGTGGCTGATCATGAGATAGGAAAGGCCGAGCTTTTCCTGAAGGTCGAGCAGCAGGTTGATGATCTGCGCGCGGATCGACACGTCGAGCGCGGAGACCGGCTCATCCAGCACGACGATCTCCGGCTCGAGGATGAGCGCCCGGGCGATGCCGACGCGCTGGCGCTGGCCGCCGGAGAATTCGTGCGGGTAGCGGCTCGCCTGCTCGGGCGTCAGGCCGACATTCTTCAGCATCGCCTCAATGCGGCCTTCGATTTCCGAGGACGCGGTGATGCCGTGCAGGCGCAGCGGCGCGGCAAGCGAGGTGCGCACGGACTGGCGCGGATTGAGCGAGGCATAGGGATCCTGGAAGACCATCTGCACCGCCTTGGCGCGCTGCATGCGCCCCGGCCCGCCGGGGCCTGAAAGGGGCTGGCCACGATAGCGGATCGTGCCTTCCGTCGGCTCCTGGAGGCCGAGGATGGAAAGTGCGGTCGTGGACTTGCCGCAGCCGGATTCGCCGACGATGGACAGGCATTCGCCCTTCTCGAGCATGAAGCTGACGCCGTTGACGGCATGCAGCATGCGCTTGCCCGCGCCGAAGAAGCCGCCGCCGGAAATCGGAAAGCGCACATGCAGGTCGTCCACCTGCAACAGAGGGGCGGTCATGGCTGGCTCCCTTCCGCGCCGCGCGGCGCAATGAAGCGGGTCTCGGTCAGTTTCGAACGGTCGGCTATGATGCTGTCGATATCGACCAGCCGCTGCCGGCCGTGCTGGCTGCGGCTGCCGAGGCGCGGCAGGGCGCCGAGCAGGCCGCGGGTATATTCGTGGCGTGGGTTCGCAAACAGCGCCTGCGTCTCGTTCTCTTCCACGAGGCACCCGCCATACATGACGCCGACGCGCTGGCAGGTGCCGGCGATGACGCCGAGATCGTGGCTGATGAAGAGCACGGCGGTGCCGCGCTCGGCGCAAAGCTCCTTGATGAGGCGCAGCACCTCGGCCTGCACCGTCACGTCGAGCGCGGTGGTCGGCTCGTCGGCGATCAGGAGGTCGGGATTGCAGGCGAGCGCCATGGCGATCATCACGCGCTGGCGAAGGCCGCCAGACATCTGGTGCGGATAGTTCTTCGCCCGCCGGTCGGGATTGGGCACCCGCACGCTGGCGAGCGCATCGACCGCCAGCTTCTGCGCCTCATCCCAGCTTTTCCCCTGGTGCAGCACGAACATCTCGGCGATCTGTCGGCCGACGGTTGAAAGCGGGTTCAGCGCCGTCATCGGCTCCTGGAAGATCATGGCGATGCGGTTGCCGCGCAGGCGCCGCATCTCGCGCTTGGGCAAGGCGAACAGGTTCTGCCCCTTGAACAGGATCTCCCCGCCGGAGACGGCGAGCGGCTTCTTCAAAAGCCCCATGACGGCAAGCGACGTCAGCGACTTGCCGGAGCCGCTTTCGCCGACCAGCCCGTAGGCCTCCCCCGGCATGATCTGGAAGGAGACGCCCTTGAGCAGCGGGCGGGGCGCCGCGCCGCCGGCAGCGACGCCGAGACGCAGATCCCTGATATCGAGCAGCGGGGCGGTCATGGCTTGCGTGTCCTCATATGCGGGTCGAGGCTGTCGCGCAGGCCATCGCCCAGAAGGTTGAAGCCCAGCACGGACAGGAAGATGGCGAGGCCGGGGAAGAGCGCCACCCAGGGCGCGAGCTGGATGAGCTGGCGCGCATCCGTCAGCATCGAACCCCAGCTTGGGAACGGCGGCTGGATGCCGAGGCCGAGGAAGGAGAGCGCGGCTTCCGACAGCACGGCCGATCCCATGCCGAGCGTCGCCATGACGAGGATCGGCCCCATCATGTTGGGCAGGATCTGCGTGAACATGATGCGCAGGTCCCCGTAGCCGAGTGTCTGCGCCGCCTGCACGTAGCCCTGCGATTTCAGGGACAGCGTGGAGGAGCGGGCAATGCGGCAGGTCCAGCTCCAGTTGGTGAAGCCGAGCGCGATGAGAAGCGAGGGCAGGCCCGGGCCGAGCACCGCCATCACCGCGAGCGCGAAGATCAGCGAGGGAATGGCGAGCATGACGTTGGTGAGGCCGTTGACGAGGTCGTCCCACCAGCCGCCCCAATAGCCGGCGGTCATGCCGAGCGTGACGCCGATGATCGAATTGATCACCTGCGAGACGATACCGACCGTCAGCGAGATTTGCGCGCCGTAGAGGATGCGGGAGTAGATATCCCGCCCCTGCCCGTCCGTGCCGAGCCAGAAGGTGGCGTCCGGCGGCAGTTCGGAATTCATCAGGTCCGCGTCGAGCACGGGGTCGAAGGGCGCGATCCAGGGAGCGAGGATGCCGGCAAGGATGACCAGCATCGTCAGCCCCGCGCCGAGCCAGAAATTGAAACCGAGGCGCATCGCGTCACTCCTGCTTGATGCGCGGGTCGATCGCGGCATAGATCAGATCGACGGCGGTGTTGATGACGAGGAACCAAAGCACGATGACGAGGATCGTGCCCTGTACCACGGGAATATCGCGCATCGCCGCGCTGTCGACGAGCAACGAACCGATGCCCGGCCAGGCGAAGAGCTTCTCGATGACGACGGCCTGGCCGATCAGCGAGCCGAATTGCAGGCCGACCGTGGTGACGATCAGCACCAGCGCGTTACGCGCCACGTGCCAGCGCACGACCTTCGCCTCGCTCATACCCTTGGAGTGGGCGGTACGGATGAAATCGGCATTCAGGACGTCAAGTACGCCCGCGCGCGTCGTGCGCGCCAGAAGCGCGAGCGGCGTCACGCCGAGGGTCACGGCGGGCAGGATGAGGTTCTGGAACGAGCCGTCGCCATAACCGAAGCTCGGCAACCAGTTCAGTTGCAGGGCGAAGAGATACATCAGCAGGAGGCCGAGCCAGAACTGCGGCATGGAGAGGCCGGAAACGGCGCCGATCATCGTCACCGTATCGAGCAGCGAACCGGGCCGCAGCGCGGCGAGGAAGCCGAGCGGCACGCCGATGAGGAGGGCGAAGGCCATGGCGGCGACCGCCAATTGCAGCGATGCCCACATGCGGTCGTTGATGAGGTCGAGCACCGGCTGGCGGGTGCGGAAGGACGTGCCGAGATCGAAATGCGCAAGATCCACGACATAGCTCACGAAGCGTCCCATCAGCGGCTTGTCGAGGCCGAATTCCTCATTGAGGCGGGCGATCAACTGCGGGTCGGCGGCGCGCTTGCCGTCGGCGAAGAGGCTCGCCGCGAAAGTACCGGGCACCACGGAGAAGATGACGAAGATGAGCAGCGCCACCACGATGACCGTGGGTATGATCTGCAGGATACGGCGCAGGGTAAATCGAAGCATGAGCGGTTCCGTTCCGGTCGCCCTTCGGGCATGGCAATCGATGCGGAGGCGGCGCCGTGCGCCGCCTCCGCACCTTTCAGGGCTTACTTGCGCGAGTCCGGCGCACTCTCGTCGAGCCAGATCTCGTCATAGGGCTGGACCGCGAGTTCCGTCGCGTTCGGCACGAGGCCGTGCACCCAGGGCTGATAGGCCATGACCGCCTTGTTGTAGTTGAAGAACCAGACCGGCGCGTCGTCCTGCACGAGGTTGTTGGCCTGGCGCAGCAGTTCGATCTGCTTGGCCGGATCACGCTCCTGCCGGGCCGCTTCGTAGAGCTTGTCGAAGTCCGGGCTTGCATATTTCGTGTAGTTGCAGGCCGCCTGCGTCGTCTTGGAATGGAAGCAACGCATGGTGTTCAGCGGATCGGGACCCGTCAGGTTCGACAGGATGTAAGCCTGGAAGTTGTCGGTCGTCACCGCCTCGATGAGCGCGGAGCTTTCCACCGGCTTCGGCTTGATGGTGATGCCCACCTTCTTCAGCATCGGCAGGATGGCCTCGACGATCGGCACGCCCCAGCTCTCGTTGGAGGTCGCGGTCACCTCGAACTCGAAGCCGTCGGGATAGCCGGCCTCGGCCAGCAGGGCCTTTGCCTTTTCCGGGTCATAGGCATAGGCGGCCTTGTTCTTGTCGAAGGCCGTCGAGGAGATCGGCAGCCAGCCCACCGCCGGATAGGCCTTGTTCTTGACGAGGCGCTCGATGATCAGCGGCGTGTTGATGGCGTGATTGATCGCCTGACGCACGCGCTTGTCCTTGAAGGGCTCGAAATTCGGGTTGAGGCCGATATGGCGGGTGAAGACCTCGGCGACCTCGAGGAGGTGGTCCTTCAGCCCTTCTTCGGCTTGGTAGGCCTGGTACTGCGCCGGCCCGAGAATGGAGACGTCGATTTCCTTGTTGCGGAAGGCGACGTCGCGGGCGGCGTCCTCGCCCATCAGCACGATGTTGATGCGGTCGAGATAGGGCTTGCCCTCCTCGTAATACTTGTCGAACTTCTCGACGACGACCTGCGAACCCGGCACATATTCCTTGAAGGCGAAGGCGCCGAGACCGATCGGGGTCTTGCCGAAGACGGATTCGTCCTCGACATTCGACGGATAGATGACCGTGGTGTTCTGCATCAGCGGGAAGCCGGGATTGACCGGAGCGGCCAGGGTGATTTCGAGCGTGTTGTCATCGATCTTCCTGAGGCCGGAGATCTCATCGGCCTTGCCGGCGATATAGTCGTCCGCACCCTTGATCGTCGCGATGACGCTTGCGCCCGCATAGGCGTTCTTCGGATTGGCGATGCGCTTGTAGCTGTAGATGATGTCGTCGGCCGTCAGCGGCTTGCCGTTGTGGAACACGGCGTTCTTGCGCAGATGATAGGTGTGGACGAGGCCGTCCTCGGAAACGTCCTCCGAATCCGCCAGCTCCAGCACCGGCTTGTTCTCGATGGAGTTCCAGCTATAGAGCGCACGGTGGATGGCCTGCGTGATGAACTCTTCCTGCGTGTTCGCGCTTGCATGCACGTCGAGCGTCGCGAAACTCGATCCGTAAGGCGCGGTGAAGACGAGCGTTCCGCCGTGGATTTCGCCCGCAGCCAGCGCCCCGGTGGCCACACCAAGGCTGAGCATTGCGGCCAGTGTCAGTTTTTTCAGCATTCTCGTTCCCTCTCTCCTGCCGTTTCCGGCTCCGTTTAGACTGGTCTTTCCGGAACCGTCGTCACTGACGGCGCCTGTTCCAGTCCCTGTTCACCTGCAGTGAATTTAAGCGCTCCGGCGGGCGTACCGCCGACGCATGCATGGAACCCCTCCTCCGGGGTCCGGTCGTTATCTCGAAAATCGAGCTGCCCGCACCGACGGTCACCGGCTCGAAACGGGATCGGTCGGCGTCATGCCAAGGCAGTGCCGCTCCAGCACCTGGCCGGCGGCGAACACGCGCTCCTCCTGGTAGAGCGACCCCATGAGCTGGACGCCCATCGGCACGCCGTCCACCAATCCGGTGGGAGCCGCCAGCGTCGGCAGGCCGAGCAGCGGCACCACATGCAGCGGCGACAGCTCCAGCACCTCTTCGGGCGTCATCGTCACCGGGTTGTCATAGAGGCCGAGCGGCTGCGGCTTGCGCCAGGTCGTCGGCGTCAGCACGATGGGATAGGTCTGCATGAAGGCGAGCCACTCGCGCAGGATGGTCGTGCGACGGGCGAGCCCGGTGCGGAACTCCTCGAAATCGACGGTCGGCGTCGCGGCCAGCAGCGCCCGCGCCTCGTTGACTTCCTCCGGCGGCGCGCTGGCCTCGATCATCGGCAGGCTGTGGATGCGCAGCTCATGGATGAGCAGCTTGTCGCGCAGCACAGAGGCCTCGGCGTAGTGCGGCGGCGCGCATTCCTCGACCTCGTAGCCGGCGTCGGCCAGCCAGCCCGCGGCCTGCCGGACAGCGGCCACGACTTCCGGATCGCTCTTCACGCCGGGAAGCTCCGCCAGGACGGCGACCCGGCACGGCTCGAACGCCGCCTTCTCCGGGATCGGTGCGAAGGACGACCAGGGATCGCGCGGATCGTGACCGGACATGGCGTTCAGCGCGATGCGCAGGTCATCGACGGAGCGGGCGAAAGGACCATTGCAGACGGCAAGCTGCGACATGATCGCCGACTCGCTGGGCGCGGTGCTGCTGTAGTGGGGAACGCGGCCGAAAGTCGGGCGCATGCCGAAGACGCCGCAGCAGTAGGCGGGGTAGCGAATGGAGCCGCCGCTGTCGTTGCCGTGCGCCAGCGGGACCATGCCGGTGGCGACGGATACGGCCGCGCCGCCGCTGGACCCACCGGGACCGACGTCGCGATCCCACGGATTGTAAGTGCGGCCGTAGAGCTTGTTGTTGGTATAGAGGCCGAAGGACATGGCCGGCACATTGGTGCGGCCGAGGATGACCGCGCCCGCCTCGCGCCATTTCCGCACGAGCGGCGCATCGGCCGCCGGAATACGCTCCAGGAACTGCGCCACGCCATTGGTGGTCGGCCGCCCCGCATAGTCGATATTGATCTTGATGGTGGCGGGAACGCCATGGAGCGGCCCCACGCTTTCGCCACGGGCAAGCGCCTTGTCGGCGGCCTCCGCGCCACGCCGCGCTTCGTCATAAAGCGGATCGACGATCGCGTTCACCGACGGATTGACGGCTTCGATGCGCCCGATGCAGCTTTCGACGCATTCCACGGACGAGACCTGCCGCGCCTGAATAGCCGCCGCCATCTGCGTGGCCGTCCACGTCCAGAGTTCCCCACTCATAGTATCCTCCTGGCCCCTCGGGCCGATCATTCCTGCCAGGGTGCGCGCAGCACCCGTTATTCGATACGCGTCAGGCCGCACGCCCTTCGGCCAGCCATGCAACGACCCGGTCAACGATCCGCTCGACCGGCTCGTCGGTGGAAACGACGACACCCGTCTCGTCCTCTCCGAGCGCCTCCAGCGTGGCAAACTGGCTCGGCAGCAGGCTCGCGGACATGAAGTGCCCGTGCCGCGATTCCAGCCTGCGGCCGATGAGATCGGCCGGCCCGTCGAGATGCACGATCGTCAACGGACCGAGCACCGCACGCAGATGGTCGCGATAGGCCCGCTTCAATGCGGAGCAGGCCACGACGACAGGCCCCCGCGACATCGCCAGCGCATCGATGGCCGCCTCTGAAACCGCTTCCAGCCATGGCCAACGATGCGCGTCCGTCAGCGGGCGCCCCGAAGACATGAGAGCGACGTTGCTCTGCGGGTGATAGTCGTCAGCCTCGACGAAAACACCACCAAGCCTTGCGGCAATAGCCTGAGAAACAGACGTTTTTCCGGAACCGCTCACCCCCATGACCAGGATATGGTCGAAACGACGACCGACTCTCCCAACCTGCGTCATACCTGGCCCCGCATAAAAATATCTTCGCCCTCCCAAATGGAAGCGCTTACATTTAATGTCGCAAGCACGCGACCTTGTCAATGCAAAATACTTTTGAGCGAAGCACCATGGACTCTTGCCGCGAAATTGGACACACAGGGCGGACTGATTTGGACAAACCGCATCGACAGGGGGAGCGCGTGGGAGAACGCAACGCGACGCTGGCGGATGTCGCCAAGCTGGCGGGCGTCAGCACGGCGACGGTATCGCGTGCGCTGAGCGCGCCCGATCTGGTCTCCGCCGAATTGCGCGGCCGGATTCAGGAGGTCATCGACCAGCTCGGCTACGTTCCCAACCCGGCGGCGCGGGCGCTCGCCTCCGCCGCGACGAATGTGATCGGCGTCCTCATCCCGTCCGTCACCAACAACGTCTTTTCCGATGTGCTGCGCGGCATCTATTCCGTGCTGCGCAACTCCTCCATGGACGTGCAGCTGGCCAATACCCACTATTCGCCGCTGCAGGAGGAAAAGCTGCTGCGGGTCTTCCTCAGCCAGCGCCCTGCCGGCCTGATCGTCACGGGCATCGACCAGTCCCCCGCCGCGCGCAAGCTGCTCGAGCGCGCCAGGTGCCCCATCGTGCAGATCATGGAGATCGACGACGATCCCGTGGACATGATGGTCGGGTTTTCCCACTGGGCGGGCGCCAGAGCCACGGCCACCCACCTGATCGAGCAGGGATATAGAAAGATCGCCTTTATCGGCGCACGCATGGACCCGCGTACCCAGCGGCGTCTGGACGGCTTCGCCGACGCGCTCAAGGAAGCCGGGATTTACGAAGAGCAACTGATCGTGACGACCCCGCAGCCCTCGACGGTCGGGCTTGGCTGCGTGCTGTTCAGCGAGCTGCTGTCGATAGCACCGGATGTCGATGCCGTGTTCTGCAACAACGACGACCTGGCGCTCGGCGTCCTCTTCGAGAGCCAGCGCCGGCATATCGACGTACCAAACCGGCTGGGCATCTGCGGATTCAACGACCTGGAGATCATGAGCGTCACGAACCCGCCGATCAGCAGCGTAAGAACCTTCCGACACGAGATGGGCGCGCAGGCCGTGCAGATGCTGCTGGACACGATCGCCGGAAAGCGGCCGAGCGTCACCAGGGTGGACATCGGTTTCGACCTGATCAAGCGGCGAAGCTCACGCCGCCAATAGCGCCCTCGCGCACGGCATGTCAGGAACCGAAGCGCGGGCGTCATCCGCCGCTTCGGCCTTCACCTCGAGACAGCAGAGCACCCTCCAGGGCCAGTCGGCACCTGCCGGCCCCAGGAGCCGCGCCTACCCCCTTGCACCCGCATCATCGAGCAGGCGGACGGCGGCGCAGGAGAGCGCCACGACACCAAGGCGGATACAGGCCTCATCCGGCTGATAATCCCCGTTGTGCAGAAAATCGTTCCGCCCCCTGGCCTGTGAGCCGATACCGAGCTGGAACGCCGGCACCCTCTCACCGACAAGCGAGAAATCCTCGGCACCGAGGCTCGGCGCGCGCTTCATGATCGCATCCTTGCCGAAATGATCGGCAATGGCCGCCATGGCGGTCGAGACGATCCTGTCGTCGTGATGAAGCGACGGCAGGTTGCGCATGTAGGTCACGCTGCATTTTACGCGCAGCAGATCTTCCAGCCCCCGGCACTGGCGATGAATCGCCTCGTCGATGGCAACGCGCACCGCCCGGTCCTGGCACCGCACCGTGCCGCTCAACCGGCAGCTTTCAGGGATGACATTGAATGCGTCGCCTCCATGGATGGCGCCGATCGTCAGCACCGCGGGATGCATCGGATTGGTTTCACGCGACACGATGGTCTGCAGCGCGAGTACGAGATGCGCCGAGGCCACGACCGGGTCCACCGCCTGGTCGGGGTGAGCCGCATGGCCGGAGCGGCCATGGACGGTGATCTCGAATTCATCGCACGAGCCGTTCGCGTTGCCATCGATATAGCTGAACATGCCGGTCGGCTCGTCCGGATGATTGTGAAAGCCGAGCGCCATGTCGACGCCTTCCAGAATACCATCCTCGATCATCGCTTTGGCACCGCTTTCCGGCGTCTCCTCCGCCGGCTGGAACATCAGCTTCACCCTGCCGGAAAGGCGCGGGGCGATTTCCTTCAGCACGGCCGCCACGCCGATCAGCGTCGAGGTGTGGAGATCGTGGCCGCAGGCGTGCATCCGCCCCTCGATCGTACTGGCGTAGGGCAGGCCGGTTTCCTCAAGGATAGGCAGGGCATCCATGTCCGCGCGCAGCAGAAGCGTCGGGCCGGGCCGGCCGCCATCGATGATGCCCATGACGCCGGTCCGGCCGACGCCGGTCTCGTGGTCGATACCAAGGCGCGAAAGCTCCCGCGCCACCACGCCCGCCGTGCGCTCGACATCGAAGCCGATTTCGGGATGGGCGTGGATGTCCCGCCGGATTCCGATCAGATGCGGCTCTTCCCTCGCTGCGAGGTCAGCAATAAGGCGGTCGGTGTCGTTGATATGCGTGGACATGGAGGGAAATCCTGCGGGTGTTTCAAAGATGAAGCCCGGCATATGCAAATACCGGGCTTCTGTCCTGCTCTGTTGCGCCGTCGATCAGTTGTTCGAAGGCGTCTGGTCGCTCTTGAACCACTTGATGCTGAGCGCCTTGATCGTGCCGTCGTCGATGGCGGCCTGAATGGCCTTGTCGAACTTCGCCTTCAGCTCGGTATCGCCCTTGTGGAAGGCGGCCGCCGCGCCCTTGCCGAACACGTCGCCGCGCACGCCGGTGCCGACGATTTTCATATCCTTGAATTCCGGCTTTTCCATATCGCCCATCAGCACCGGATATGCCGCGAAGACCGCATCGACGCGTCCCGCCAGAAGATCGAGGTCATGTTCCTCGGTCGAGGGATATTCACGGACCTCGACGACATCCTTCAGATACTTTTCCAGGAAGATCGAGTTGCTGCTGCCGCTCTGAACGCCGATGATCTTGTCCTGAAGAAGCGGCTTCCACTTCTCGATGACTTCAGCGAACTTTTCCGGGTTGGAGCCGATGTTAACGGCCTCGCCGGTGCCCGGCAGATCGGCGAGCGGCGTACCGGCCATGACGCCGAAGCCCATCAGGCCAAGCTGGTAGGGAATGGAGAAATCGACCATCTTTTCCCGTTCCGGGGTGATCGACATGGCGGCCATGAGCACGTCGAACTTGCGCGCCAGCAAGGCGGGAATAGCGCCGTCCCAATCCTGGGTGACGATCTCGCACTTCACTTCCATGCGGGCGCACAGATCCTTGGCAAGATCGATTTCATAACCGTCCAGCGTGCCGTCCGATCGCGTCATGTTGAAGGGCGGGAAGGCGCCTTCCGTCGCAATCGTCAGCGTCTTTTCCTCGGCATTCGCGAATGCGGCCGCCGACAGCGCCAACGCAAAAGCCGCAACCCCACTTACCCATTTCCGCATGATCTCTTCCTTTGAGAGTTACTCATCTTCACTTGAAATCCACGCTCCCGCCATTGCGGTCCGCGAGCTGTATCACTTCCGCGCCTTGACCGAGAGACCGCCTGCAATGGCGCCTGTCCGCATCAAGGGCAAACCGCATGAAAGCGCTACTTTTTCGTCGCGCCGCACGTCGCTTCACCAATCATCCTGAACAGGAGTGCACATTTGCGGGCACATTTATGACATTCGGACAATTTTCTCCGGAAGCCATACAATGCAAGCGCTTTCATGTATGAAGCATCAAGTAACGGGAATTGTCAATCGGCCTCAGCGGTAACTGCGCTGATGGCACACTGGCGAGGCTGTGCCTCGGCGGTCACCGATCTCGAGTAACGCCCGGCAGGGCAGGATCCACACCGGAAAACAATCGGCGCACCGGTGCCTTCAACGGCTAACGGATTTCGCGCGCAAGGCTCTGCAGCCGCCGGAAGGCGTCATAGCGCCTGGCGTGCAGCGCCGCAGTTTCGGCACCGACGGGTTGGTAAGTGCGGTCGGTCGCCGAGAGAGCCGCCATGGCCGCCCCAACATCCGGGAACGCACCGCCGGCGACGCTGCCGAGAATGGCGGCGCCGAGAAGGACAGGCTCTTCGGCTCGCGTGGCGAGCAGCGGCTTGCCGGTGGCATCGGCGAGGAGCTGACGCACCAGATCGAGCTGGCCGGCGCCGCCGCTGATGACGATCTTGTCGATGGATGCGCCGGCCGAAGCCTGCGCATCGATGATCTGGCGCAGGCCATACCCGATGCCGCAAAGGCCGGCGACATAGAGCGAGACGAGATTGTCGAGATCGCGCTCCATACCGAGGCCGATGATGGCGGCGCGGGCATGGGGATCGGCAAAGGGCGCGCGATTGCCGAGGAATTCCGGCACGACATGCAGGCCCTCGGCCAGCGCCGCCACATCCGAAAGCGTCTTTGCCTTCTCCTCGGCAAGCTTCGCCAGAAGCACCGGCAGCGCAAGGCCCCGCGCCTTCGCCAGCGCGGCGGCCTCGCCTGCGGCGGGATGGAAGGACAGGAGCTGCTCGATGGCCGCGCCTGCCGCCGACTGGCCGCCCTCGTTGAGCCACATGCCCGGCACCATGGCGGAGAAATACGGCCCCCAGACACCAGGCACGAAGACCGGTTCGCGGGTCGACGTCATGGTGCAGGAGGACGTGCCGAAAACATAGCCAAGGCTGTTTTCCGGCGGCCCGTCCACACCGACGGTGCCGATCCCGCCCGCATGCGCGTCGATCATGCCGGCGGCCACGGGCGTGCCGACGGCAAGGCCGAGCTCTGCGGCCGCCTGTTCGGTCAGGCCCTTGCCTAGGGGCGTGCCAGGTTCGACGACACGCTGGCCGATGCGGACAAAACTCTCATCGGCGAGGATACCGAGGCCGATGCCGTGGAAATAACCGGGGTCCCAACGCCTCTCATGCGCCAGATAGGTCCATTTGCAGGTGACAGTGCAGGTGGAGCGGGCAAGGTCGCCCGTCGAGCGCCAGGTCAGGAAATCGGCGAGATCGAAGAACTGCCAGGCGGCATCGAAGATCGCGGGACGGTTTTCCTTCAACCAAAGCAGCTTCGGCGTCTCCATCTCCGGCGAGATGATGCCGCCGACATAGCGCAGCACGTCATAGCCACCGGCATTGATGCGCTCGACCTGTTCCACCGCACGGTGATCCATCCATACGATGATGTCGCGCGCCGGGTCTTCCGAAGGGCCGACCGGCAATGGCCTGCCCCCTTCCCCGAGCACGACCAGCGAGCAGGTTGCATCGAAGCCGATTCCGGCCACCTGATCCGGCGCGATATTTGCCTTCCCGACAGCCTCGCGCACCGAAGCGCAGACGGCGGCCCAGATCTCCGTGCTGGATTGCTCGACCATCGCGCCCGGTTCGCGAAACAGCGAAATATCGCGTTTCGCCGAGGCCAGCATGTGGCCCGAGAGATCGAAAAGGCCGGCTCTTGCGCTGCCCGTGCCGACATCAACGCCGACGAGGTAGCGGTCGCCGCCCGCGGGGCGTGCGGAGGAGGGCGTGTTCATGGGTCTCCCCGCTCGTTTAGAGATCAACGCTGTTGGGCAGGATGACGAGGTCGCGGATGGTGACGTTGCGCGGCCGGGTCAGCATGAAGAGCACGGCATCGGCCACTTCCTTCGGCTGCATCAGACTGCCGTTCGCCAGCGCCTCGTCCATCTTCTCCTTCGGCCAGTCGTCGAGCAGCGCCGTGACGACCGGTCCCGGCAGGACGGCGCCGACGCGCACGCCATGCTGCGCCACCTGCCGGCGCGTCGAATGCACGAAGGCCTGCACGGCGAATTTCGAGGCCGTATAGATCGGCTCCCAGACGACGGGCACGACGCCGGCGATCGACGACGTGAAGAGAATGTCGCCCGTCTTCTTCCCGATCATGTAGGGCAGCACCGCATGCACCGAGCGGAAGGCCGCGTTGATGTTGAGGTTCAGCATGCGGTCCCAGGCGTCCGGGTCGCCCTCCGCCACCGGCCCGCCGATATAGGCGCCGGCATTGGCGTGGAAGACATCCAGACCGCCGGCGATCTCGAGGATGCGCGGCAGCATTCCGGAGACGTCGGACGGTTTCAAGAGGTCGACGACGAGCGGCAGGGCATTGGGGCCGAGTTCCGCGCAGAGCTGCTCCAGCCTATCCTGCGCACGGTCGACGAGCACCACCTTCGCGCCTTCGGCCAGCAGCGTCCTTGCACATTCGAGACCGATGCCGGAGGCGGCGCCGGTGATGACGGCGATCTTTCCCTTCATGAGGTCAGCCATGGTCGAAAACTCCATTCCAGTGTTGTTAGGCGCGGCCGTGGCTGACGCGCGAGCGGCGGGCGAGCGAGTCGACGATGACGGCGATGGCAAGGACCCCGCCCGTGATCATGTAGCGCAGCGAGGACGAGAGGTTGAGCAGGGTCAGGCCGTTCGAGATCGCCTGGATGACGATGATGCCGAGGAGCGCCGAATAGGCGCTGCCGCGTCCGCCGAAGAGGCTGGTGCCGCCGATGACGGCTGCGGCAATGGCGTTGAGGTTGACGTCGCCCGTGCCGGCCTGCTGGCTGGAGGAGGCAAGGCGCGAGGCCGACAGGATGCCGCCGAGCGCCGCCAGCGTCGAGCACAGCATGAAGGCGCTCATGTAGATACGGCGTACATTGATGCCCGAGCGGCGCGCCGCCTCCTTGTTGCCGCCGACGGCAAACATCGAGCGGCCCCACTTCGTGCGCGTCAGCGCATAGTTGAGAATGACGGCGAGCGCGACGAAGAGGGCGAACATCCACGGAATGCCGCGGCCAAGATTGAGATAGAAGACGGCGGCCTCCAGCGCGGCCGTCAGCACGGCCGCCTTGAGGATCAGCGCGCGCATCGGCTGGGCCGACAGATTGGCGGCGAGCCGCTGGCTGCGGGTACGAAGGCCGCGGCCGACCATCACCAGGCCGGGCACCAGGGCCAGCGAGTAGGACAGCCAGTCGGGCATGATCAGAATCTGGCCGAAGCGCACCAGCGCGGAAGCGTAGGGCAGGTTGATCGATCCGGTGGGCCCCAGGATGTAAAGCTGCAGGCCGAGCAGGGCGAGCAGGCCGGCAAGCGTGGCGACGAAACTCGGCATGCCCAGGCGATTATAGAGCGTCGCATAGAGCAGGCCGACGCCTGCGCCGACGACGAGGGCGGCGAGGATGGCGCCGACGATGGGCCAGCCCTGGTTGACCCACAGCACGCCGACCATGGCCGAGGCCAGACCGCTCATCGAACCGACCGACAGGTCGATCTCGCCGAGCACCAGCACGCACACGATACCGAGCGAGATGACGCCAACGGTGGCGCAGTCGAAGAGGAGGTTCACCAGGTTGTTCGGCGCGAGGAAGATCGGGTTCAGCGCGGAAAAGACGATGGAGATGACGACAAGGCCGACGGCGACGGGCAGCATGCCGAGGTCGCCGGAGCGCACGCGGTCGACAAAGCCTCTCGCCATCGCGGCGAGGCTGTCGTCGTGGCGCACGCGCTCATCGCTGCGATCAAGCATCGGCTGAGAGGAATTCTGGCTCATGCGGCCCCCCCGTGATGTTCCTGTGCTTCACCGGCCTTGCGGTCGGCGCGGCGCGAGACGGAGTTGTCCGTGGCGCCGGTGATGGCGGAAATGAGGTCCTGGTTGGACGATTCGGGCGTGAAGACGCCGTTGTTCTTGCCAAGCCGCAGCACGACGATGCGGTCCGCCACGGCACGCACGTCCTCCATGTTGTGGCTGATGATGATGACGCCGAGGCCGCGATCGCGCACGCGCTCGATGAGGTTCAGCACCTCGGCCGTCTGCGCCACGCCGAGGGCGGCGGTCGGCTCGTCCAGCATGATGAGCTTTGGATTGAGCAGCAGCGAGCGGGCGATGGCGACGGTCTGGCGCTGGCCGCCGGAAAGCGAGGCGATGGGTTCGCGAACCGAGGGGATGCGTGCGGCAAGCTCACGCAGCAGCGTCCAGGCGCGCACTTCCATCGCCACTTCGTCGAGCGCCCAGGGCGACATTTCATGGCCGAGGAAGAGATTGGCGACGACATCGAGGTTCTCGCAGAGCGCGAGGTCCTGGAAGACGGTGGCGATGCCCATGTCCAGCGCCTTGGCGGGGCTGTCGAGCGAGACCTGCCGGCCGCAGAACTCGATGGTGCCGGACGACGGCTGATGCACGCCGGCGAGCACCTTGACCAGCGTCGACTTGCCGGCGCCGTTGTCGCCGACCAGCGCGACGACCTCGCCGGCTTTCACGTCCAGCTCGATATCCGTCAACGCGGACACGGCCCCGAAATTCTTGGATACGCCGCTGAGACGTATGACCGATTGCCCCTTGGCGGGCAGACTATGCGTGGCTGTCATGGCCCCTAGAACCTTCAGAAAGACCTTACGACGGATCGACATGTCCGGCCGCGGGAGGCCACGGCCGGACACGATGGGCTGAATTAGTTGATGATGCCGAGTTTGCGGCAACCTTCAACATACTCGCCCGTGCAGACTTCTTCCGGCTTGTTGATGCCCTTGTCGAAGATCTCGGCCTTGATGTTCTCCGCCGTCACGACCGCCGGAACGAAAAGCTGCGAAGGCGTTTCGTAGAGCTTGTGGGTCGCCTCCGGGGCTTCGCCCTTGAGCAGCTTGACCGCAACGTTCGCCGCAGCCGCCGCCACGATTTCGGACGGCTTGGAGATCGTGTTGTACTGGTCGCCCGAGATGATGAGCTGCAGCGCCGCGATCGTCGCGTCATTGCCCGTCACCGGCGGCATCTCCTTCACGCCGGCGGCCTTGAGCGCAGCGATCGCGCCACCGCCCGTACCGTCGTTGGCAGCCACGATACCCTTGATCTCGTCGCCGAAGCGGGTGATCTGGCCGGCGGCCCATTCCTGCGCCTTCGGCGGCGCCCAGTCCGGCGTGTCGAATTCTGCGAGCGTCTTGTAGGGCGAGGCGGAAAGTGCCTCGTGGATGCCGTCGCGGATGAGGCCGGCGGCCGCATCGGTCGGCGAGCCGTTGATCTGGAGCACGCCGGCGCCATCGGGAACACCCTTGGCCTTCAGATGATCGACCAGCAACTGCGCAATGGCCTTGCCGATGCCCTGGTTGTCAAAGGAGACGTAGTAGTCGGCCGGCTTGTCCGGGATCGGACGGTCATAGGCGATGACCTTGACATCCTGCGACTGCGCGATTTCGACAAGCGCGGCGGCGGCGGCGGAATCGACCGGGTCGAGCACGATGACCTTGGCGCCCTGCGCGATCACCGAGTTGAACTGCTGCTGCTGGAGCGCCACATCGGCATTGGCGTTCTGGTAGATGACCGTGCAGCTCGGGCAGAGCTTTTCCATCTCCGCCTTGAAGCCGGGGTAATCATGCTGCTCGTAGCGGGTCGAAGCCTGGTCGGGCATCAGGAAGGCGACGGTCGCGTTTTCCTGGGCGAAAGCGGCGCTGCCGAGCGACAGGGCAAGACCGGTCGATGCGAGCAGGGTGGTAAGCGTCTTCATTGGGTTCCTCCACGGTTGAATTTCAGTTCATTCGCCGGCGACCTCAAGCCGCCAAGGGCGACAGGCTCGACCGCCTCCGCACGCCATGAGCGCACGGATCATCGCTCGCCGCGGCGAGGCCGCAACGTCCGGTTCGTCGATGCTCCGTCTGACTCCTCCCTTGGGTCAGCCTTGCTGTTCAGGCAACTTCATCGATTGAGCACATCTGCTCAATCGATGAAGCAAGAATTGCCACCAATCCCCATTGGTGTCAAGGTGGCTTTCGAAACGGAGACTGCATGTGAATAGAACGACGCCCACGAAAAGGACGACCATCTATGATCTGGCGCAACTGGCGGGCACCTCGGCCAGCGCCGTGAGCGCCGTCCTCAACGGCAACTGGAAGAAGCGGCGCATCAGCGCCAAGCTTGCGGAAAAGATCACGAAACTCGCCGAGGAGCAGGGCTACGCGCTCAACATGCAGGCGAGCGTGCTGCGCCGCGAGCGCTCGAAAATCATCGGCATGCTCGTGCCGAAATACGACAACCGCTATTTCGGCTCCATCGTCGAACAGTTCGAAAATCTGGCGCGCGAGCGCGGCCTTTTCCCCATCATCACCTGCACGCGACGCGATCCGGCGCTGGAGGTGGAGGCGGCGCGCGCCATGCTCTCCTACCAGGTCGACTGCCTGATCGCGACGGGTGCGACGGACCCCGACCGCATCGTCGACCTATGCGCCGCTGCCGGCGTGCGCACCATCAATCTCGACCTGCCGGGGTCCCGCGCCCCCTCGGTCATTTCCGACAACTATGGCGGCGCCCTGGAACTGACGCGGCGGGTGCTGGCCAACTGCGAACGGGAATACGGCGTGAAGGCCCCTCTCCTCTTCGTCGGCGGCCGCGGCACGGATCACAACACGATGGAACGCGTGCGCGGTTTCCGCGACGCTCACGCGCAGGCCGGCATCGCGGTCGATGAGGCCCTGGTGCAGACCTGTGGCTACGCACCGGAAAAGGCGGAAAGCGCGATGCGGCAGCTTGCCGAGCGAACGAGCGACCTGCCACGCGGCATGTTCGTCAATTCCACGATCTCGCTGGAAGGCGTGATGCGGTGGATCCGCCGTTCGGGCCACTATGCGGAGCGCATGCCGCATCTCGGATGCTTCGACTGGGACCCCTTCGTCGCCATGCTCGGCGACCATATCGAGATGGTGCGGCAGGATGTGCCGAAAATGCTCGAGGCCGTTTTCGATATCATCGATTCCGGCGCGACAGACCTCAGGATCGTGCAGGTGCCTCCGATCATGGAAAAGGTCGGCTGAGCGCCGGGGGCGTGACAGGAAAAACGGAAAGGCTGGCATTTCGGCAAGCTGCGCCATCCCGGGCGTCAGGATTTCCGCGCCGTCAACGGGATGCCGGAGGCCAGGCAGAAAGCGGCGCCTGACACCAGCCCGAAGCTGGCCCATATGAGGTAGGTAACAGGCTCGACGCTTCCGATTTCGCCGGCAAGGCCCCGCAGGTAAACATTTGCCGTGACGGGACCGATCAGGGCGCACCATGCGCATAACCCGAAGGCGGACAATGCCTGTCTGCGCCGCAGCCAAATCGCGACGGGCACGACAAGCACCCACGTGACCGCATAGGTGAAGGGTAACGCGAAAACGAGCAGGGCCACGAAAATCATGGCAAGATGCGGGCCGGTCGGATCAGCGGTCGAAAGCTCACCGATAATCATGATGGGCAGCATACCCAGCGGTACAACCAGTGGGCCGATCAAGCCCCCGAATGCCAGGCTTCTCTTGTGTTGCAAACTCAACGACTTTTCTCGCCCCATGTCGCCTGACGCAAGCTGCGGCAATGCTATTCCGCCAGCCTATACCCCTCTATGAACATCCCGTACCGGCCCCCCTGCCCGATGATCTCGATTTTCCGGCCTATGCGCAGCTCGGCATAGGCTTCCGCGCTCGCAGCGCAGAAGCTCTGCGAGATTTCGTCGATCGAGAAAGGATAATCGCATTTGATGTCCTTGCCGCTCCGTTCGGTGCTCGCCACGGTCGCGGGCCAGCTCACATCGTCGCGCACCATGAAGGTCAGCATCATCGGCACATACCACAGCATGAGGCCCGCGATCACGCCCATGACGCACAGAAACCCGCCGAACGTCGCCGCCCAGGGCGCGCCCAGCTTGCGAAAGAGAGGAATGGAGGCAAGGGCCAGCACAGCGGCGGCGATCGCCGTCGGGACCAGCCATTTTGCCCACCAATCCGGCGATGCGGTGAAGAAACGGCCCGAGAAAGCGATGTAGGCATAAAGAACGGGCGCTGCGACAATCACCATGGCCAGAAAAATCAGAAACGCGGTTCTACGGGAAATTTGAGGTGCGGCGGCGGCCATCGATAAGGTTCTCCTGAAATTGACTGTATTTAATGCGGTTCTGCCGCGACCCGGCCTAGTCGATGCCCTCGGGCGTCTGAATCCTGATGGCGCCATCAAATGTGACTGTGAGGGTCTGCGTCACCTTCGACTTCTTTAGGCTGCCTTCGATATCGGCGCCCAGCAGCAGACCGGTCACATCATCGAAATAGGCGGTCGCCGTGCTGATGCTGCTGCTGAAACCGTCGCCCGGCGTCTTGTAGCGATAGACGCGAACCGGCTTGCCGTCCCGCTCCTGCTTTGAACATGTCAGGTCGCTCATGCCATCGGTGTTCAGGTAGGTCTTGAACGCTCCGGCCGCCACTTCCTTGCTCTGTGCAGCATCAAGCGCTTCCCAGGGGCTATCCCTGCCGTCCTGAATCCAGCCCTTGTCGCCAAGAACGACCAGGCCCACCATGCCAATGAGCGCATCGGACGAGATGCGCACCGCATTCGGAGGCACCAGTTCGGACACCGTGTTCACGGTCTCCTGCTTCAATGTCGGAACCCAGCGGCCATCGTCCAACAGAGACATCGGCAGCTTGCGTTCAAGTATCCGAACGGCGCCGGCTTCCGGCTTGAAGGCGTTGTCACGCGCGAAGTCGCCCGCGCAATCGGCGCGCGCACCGGACGAAGACAGCAACGCGGATGCCAGGCACAGGCGAGCCAAGTGCCCTGCCGTATTCTTCTTCATGGGTGTCATCATATTTACTCCATTATCCATGTGCTGCGTTCCGCTGGGGCGGGTCGCCCACGCCGACGAGTTCCTGCATCAACGCGAAGAAGACGTGCGGATTGGTGACCTTGCTCATGTTGAGTTCGGCCGTCTTTTCCAGTGTTCCGATGCGAATATGCCGGCAGTCGCTGCCCGCCGAGCCGGTGAGACTGTGCACGAAGGCGATATCGCGTACCGGCATAGGGCGTCCCTTGATGGTCAGAACCTGCAGATTGAGACGTAGCGCCCTGCCGAATTCCAGCTCCTCGCCCCGCCAAAGCTTTTGCAGGGCGTCGGACAGAAGCCGCCCGGCCGTGCGATCGGACAGCAGGGCGATCCATTGTTCGTGGCAGGGCCAAATCGACCAGTGAAGACGGATAGGCCGGCCGGCCCGCAGCACGATATCGGTCAGGTGCCTGCCGTGATCATGGCGCAAACAGGCGACATGTTCGTAGGGGACTGTGCGTGCGTCCAGGCTGAAGGTCGCCGGCCCGAGCACGAGAGCGCCCGGGCCGGTCATCCAGGCCCAGATCGTCGGAAGCTGGAGAATGGCCAGCAGGGGCAGGAAAGACGCAAGAGCAATCAGCCTCTTATCGACAGGCAGGCTGTCAAGAGCGTCCCGTAAGGCGAGCCGATACAGCGCAAACAGCACACCTGCGCCGAGGACGGCCAGCCCGCCGCCCGCCAACCATGCAAGCGCTGCCCAAGGCGGGCGGCTGCGTATCTCCATCGCTTCGGCTGGCCCGTTCGGCCCGCCAGGTTCTGCGGTTGGGGTGGAGAGCATGACAGTGCTCCTTCAGGCCGCTTCTTGCCGCCCGGCAGCCTCATAGAGGTTGCAGTAATCCAGAAATGCCTTGCTGCCGCAGGCGAGGCAGGAGCTGTCGAAGGAGTGGAAGCGGCCGCCGATCGACGTGTAGTTGGTCTTCCCCAAAACAGGGATGGGGCCATCATCCGCGCCGTGGAGCCGGATAGCGGACATGATCGGCAGGAACCCGAGGAACGTTACCGTATGCCAGGAGGTTTCGGCGATCATGGCCCAGGGAACCAGCGGTTGGCCGGTAAAGGCAAGCCCTGCCTTGGATATCGTCACGGCAGGCCGGCCGCCAGCGCGCAAACCCGGCAGCGCGGGAATGATGCTGAGGCAGCTCAAGGACAGACCAACCACGACGCCGGCCCAGTAGCCGATCCGGTCCTCGTCGGCCGGGTCGATGACGGTCAGCTTCCACGCCACCCAGCAGAACAACGCCGCGAAAACGGCGGCAAACAGCGTTCGTACCAGCAGCTTCGGCCATGAATGGTGAATGTCGCGAGGAGCGGCGAGCTGGGCAATGATCCCGGGGGACAATATGTTCTGCGTAGTGGACATGTGTACTCGTCTTCTCGATGCCATGCGCCTGGGGGGTCCGAATCCCGACTTCACCCCCCGTCTCTCGACGGTGCGGGATTCAGGCAAGACTGCCTTCCCGGCAATCAGATGAACTTGGGGCCGAGCCAGATCGAAAGCCGGACGATGACAAGGTCGAGGGCCAGCACGAGCAGGCCCAGGATCAGCATGAGCATCGTGGCGGCAACCACCATGACGATGATGCCGGAGGCGGAGTGATCAAATGACGGGAAAAAATGATTGATCGTCAGAAACACCACGTAGCCGAAGAGAAAGAGCGCCGCATAAATTCCGGTCAGAAATATTGCGGACGTGGGGCGGCTCTCGAAAAGGGTCACCTGAAAATTCCTTGTCTATTAATAAATTATATTTTGAGAGGAATTTCAGAAAATCCTCATAAAGGCAAGCCCTCTCCCCGGCCGTCCAACAGGTTCCGTGGCGGGTCGCCAAACTCGACTCAACGAGAACCCACTCGGCCCTGCTCCCGCTGTGCGGCAGACGCTGGAGGCTGCCTTGCAGCACGTTTCCATCTATCCCGACCCTTCCGGTCGCACACTCTCGGCAAAGCTGGCGGCTCTACCTCAACGTCAAGGAGGGCTTCTTCGCGCTCCTTGCCGGCCGCATGATCGGCATGCTGCTTCCATCACGAAAAGTCCCGCGACATTTCTGTCCGCGTTTTTTGATTTGGTTGCGAAGTACCTGAGCGCACGGAGACTTATTGAAGCTCTTCGTTCCGGGTATCGGCGGTGTGCACGCCGGTGGCGAGCAAGGTAGCGGTTGCGGCAAGCGACAGATGACGGATACAGCCCATTTTCCTCTCCTCCGCCAATGAGACAGACCTCATTGCGAGAGGCAGGGATGCGCGAATAAAGCGGTAACGAGGCAGGCGCTTGGACAGCCGTCAACGGCGCCGTGCCCTCATAAGAAGTCGTCGCGCCGCGGTGTGAACGTGTCGATCAGCAGGCCCTTCCTCAACGCGACCACCCCATGCAGGAGATCGGGCGCGACGATGAAGCTGCTTCCCTGCTCGAGACGGGTTGTCACGCCGTCCACGGTTACGTCGAATGCGCCTTCGGCGACATAGCTGACCTGTGTATGGGGATGGGAATGCAGGGCACCGACGGCGCCTTCCTCGAAACGGAAGGCGACGAGCATCATTTCGGGGCGGTGGCTCAACACCGCGCGATGGTTGCCGGGGGCGACCTCGGTCCAGACGGTGTCTTCGGGCAAGGTATAGTGCTTCATGAGACCTCTCATCGGGCAAGCCAGCCGCCGTCGACGGGCAGGATGGCGCCATGTACGTAATCGGATGCCGGGCTCGCAAGGAAAACCGCAGCCCCGGCCATATCCTCCGGTCGCGCCCAACGGCCCGCCGGAATGCGTTTGAGGATGTCGGCATTGCGTTCGGCATCGGAGCGGAGCGCGGCGGTATTGTTGGTTTCGACATAGCCCGGCGCGATGGCGTTCACATTGATGCCTCGCGCCGCCCATTCATTCGCCAGGAGCCTGGTGATGCCGGCAAGGCCGCTCTTCGCCGCCGTATAGGATGGAACCCGGACGCCGCCCTGGAAGGAGAGCATGGAGGCGATGTTGATGATCTTCGCCGGTCGTTCCGCCGCAAGCGCGGCCCTTGCAAAAGCCTGGCAGAGGAAGAAAACCGATTTCAGGTTTGTGTCGAGCACCGCATCCCAGTCTTCCTCCGTGAAATCCAGCGAATCCGCCCGGCGGATGGTCCCGGCATTGTTGACGAGGATATCCGGCGACGCGCCGGCCGCCAGAGCCTTGCCGATGACGGCCGCGGCGCTGCCGGCCTGGGAAAGATCCACAGCGATGGCGACAAACCGCCGGTCGGCAGCCTTCACATCCGCTGCGGTTTCCGTCATGGCCGAGCGACCGACGCCGACGATATCGGCACCGGCCTCGGCAAGTCCGAGCGCGATTGCCCGGCCGATGCCGGTATTGGCGCCCGTGACGACCGCCCAGCGGCCGGAGAGATCGAACAGGCTCATCGCAGCGTTTCCATCGGCACCTTGTCCATATCGGTAAAGCTCATATTGTCGCCCGCCATGGCCCAGATGAAGGCGTAGCACCCGGTACCGGCCCCCGAATGAATCGACCAGCCGGGGGACAGCACGGCCTCATGGTTCTTCAAGACGACATGGCGCGTCTCGCCGGGTTCGCCCATGAAGTGGAAGATGCGCGTCGCCTCCTGCATGCCGAAATACAGATAGACCTCCATGCGCCTGTCATGCACATGCGCCGGCATCGTGTTCCAGACGGAACCCGGCTCGAACATGGTGAGGCCGACGAGCAGCTGGCAACTCTCGCAGACATCGGGATGCACATACTGGTTGATGGTCCGGTGGTTGGATTCCTCCGCCGAGCCGACATGCACCTTCTTCGCCATGTCACGGGTGATGTGCACCGTCGGGCATGTCCGGTGCGCCGGTGCGCTCAGGACATAAAACAGCGCGGGAGCGGCCGGATCGTCGCTCGTAAAACCGAGCACGCCCTCCCCCATGCCGACATAGACCGCCTCCTGAAAGCCGAGGGGATAATCCTTGCCGCCGATGCTTGCCACGCCAGCACCGCCGATATTGATGATCGCTGCCTCGCGGCGCTCGAGGAAGCGATCGGTTCCGGTTTCGGCGATATGACCGATCTCGAGTTTATCGTCCGTCGGCACCACGCCGCCGACGATCATGCGGTCGAGATGGCTATAGGTGAGATTGACCCGGCCGGGCTGGAACATCCCCTCGATGACGAAGCCATCGCGAAGGCCCTGTGTGTTGCGCTTCGCGGCGTCCTCGGGTCCTACGACCTGGCGTACAGATACGGAAATGGTCACGGCATTGCCTTTCTCGAATGGAATTCAGGTGAGCACGACATATTCGGTGAGCTGGTTGATCGTCGTGTCGGCCTTGGCGACATCGAAGACCTTGGTGCCGTGGCTCATGATCACGAAGCGGTCGCAGACCTGGTAGGCGTGGTAGATGTTGTGCGTCACCAGCACGCTGGAGACGTTCTCCGCCTTCAGCTTCAGCACCTGGTTCAGCAGCGCCTCCGTTTCGCGCACGGAGAGCGCCGAAGTCGGCTCGTCGAGCAGCAGCACCCGCTTCTTGAAATAGACGGCGCGCGCGATGGCGACGGCCTGCTTCTGCCCGCCCGAGAGATTGCCGACGAGCGTATCCGGGGAATCGATGCCCGAGATATGCACGGCGTTCTGCAACACCTCCATGGCGATGTCGCGCATCTCGCCCTGCCGAAGGAAGCCGAAACGGTCCGTCAGTTCGCGGCCCATGAAAATGTTGCGGGTGATGGAGAGGCTGTCAACCAGCGCGGTGTGCTGGTAGATCGTCTCGATGCCGGCATCCGCCGAATCCGAGCGGCAGGTGAAAAGCGTCTTCCTGCCATCGACGCTGAGATAGCCGTCCGTCGGCTTGTGAATACCGGAGATCAGGTTGACCGTCGTCGACTTGCCGGCGCCGTTATCGCCGAGCAGGCCCACCACCTCGCCTTCACCGATATGGAAACTGAGATTGCGCAGCGCCGTAAGCGCGCCGAAGCTTTTGGAAATATTGTGCAGTTCGAGAAGATTGGACATCACGCCACGCCTCGCCGCTCGATGAGATGGTTGAAGATGGCGGCCAGCACGATCAGCGTCGCGATGAACATGTCGAGATAGAAGCCGGGCGCGCGCAGGAGAAGCAGCACGTCGGTGATGGTGTGGATCAGCAGCACGCCAAGGAAGATGCCGACGATCGAGCCGCGTCCACCGCGCAGCGACAGGCCGCCGATGACGCAGGCGGCGATCGCCTGCAACTCGAGGCCGGCACCCTGCCCCGGCTGCACGCTGCCGACCCGCGCCGTGGCAAGAATGCCCGCCATGGCGGCCATGCCGCCGGCAATGGCGAAGGCGATGAGCTTGACTCGGTTCGTGTTGATGCCGATCGCCTCGGCAGCGCCCCGGTTACCCCCCGTCGCGAAGACATGATTGCCGAAGCGATGGCGGTGCAACAGGAAATGGAAGCCGACGACGAAAAACACGATCCAGACAAAGGCGGCGTTGATGCCGAAGACCGTGCCGGCGAAGAGGCTGGTGAAGATCGGTTCGGGATCGAAGCGCACCTGCACCGCGCCGTTGTAGAGAAGCACGGCCCCGCGCCAGAACAACAGGCCACCCAGCGTGACGATGAAGGATGGCAGGCCGAAGCGGATCGTGATCTGGCCGTTGAGAAGGCCGATCAGGACACCCGCAAGAATACCGAGCGGAGCGGCGACGAAGGCGCTGACGCCGGCACCGACGAGGCTCGCCATCAGCACGGCGGTGAAGGTGTAGACGGAACCGATGGACAGGTCGAACTCACCCGCGATCATCAGCACGCCGGCGCCGAGCGCCAGGCAGCCGAGCACCGGTACGGCCTTCATCAGGATCGTCAGATTCTGGGGCGAGAGATAGCGGAACTCATCGGGATAGAGCAGCGCGCCCAGGATGCAGGCGATCTGCAACGCCATGAAGACGAGGAAGATCGCACCGGCGGGCATGCCCATGATCTGTTTGAGGATGGATTGTCTTTTCGTGCGCGAACGGGGCGCGGCACTGTCGGCAAGGATGGGTGTCACGGTCTGGCACTCGATCGCTGGAGCATTTCCGGCAAGAGCGCGAAGGGCACCCTGCTGAAATGCGTAAAAACAAGGAGCTGGAGCGGCCTTTCCATTTCCGGAAAGGTGGAGCCGCTCCTGGGAATGGGGAACCCGCCGGAACGAGCCGGCAGGCTCCCGCAAGTCCGGTCAGCGGAAGCTGCCGATCAGCGGCTTGACCGAGCTGATGCGCGACTTGTCGAGGAAGGCACCCTGCCCCGTATCGACGTCCGTCGGGGTCAGTCCGTACTTCTTGGCAAGCGCGATCTGGGCGATCGGGTAGTAGCCCTGCAGGTAGGGCTGCTGGTCCATGGTGGCGAACATCGCCCCTGATTCCACCGCATTGACGATCTCGACGGCAAGGTCGAAGCCGCCGAACGGGATATCGACGCCGGCATCCTTGATCGCACCCGCCCCGACCGTCGAGGTGACGGAACCCGTGCCGAACAACGCCTTTACATTCGGATTGGCGATGAGGAACTGCGCAATGATGTTTTGCGCTTCGGCCGGATCGAGGCCGGCGCGCACCGTCTCCACCTTGATGCCGCTTTCCGTCATCGCCTTCTCGATGCCGCCGCCACGGGCGACGGCGAAGCTCGCCTCCGGAATTTCACGCGGGTTGAAGACGACATCGCCGGATTTCAGGCCGAATTCCTTGATCATCCGGTTGCCGAGCTCATAACCGGAGGCGAATTCGTCCATGCCGACATAGGCTTGGCGGCAATTGCCCTTGGCGCCGTCGAGGTCATCGTTGTTGAAGCCGATGACGATGATGCCGGCCTTGACGGCCGCGCAGATGCTCTCGTCGAAGGCGTCTGACGAGGAGATCGCAACGGCAATGCCGTCCACGCCGCTTGCGGTCGCGCTTTCGATCAGGTCGTTCTGGCGCACCGGATCGTTGTTGGCATATTGCACGTCAAGATCGACGCCGAACTGGGCGGCGGCGTCTTGCGCGCCCTTCACCACCGGATTAAAGAACTGGACACTCGGATCGAGGTAGATGATCATCGTGGCCTTGACGTCCGCGGCAAGCGCCGTCGACGCCATCATGGTGGCAACGCCCGCGGCCATCGCCGCGGCTTTCAACCTGGTCAATTTCATTTGCGTATCCTCCCTTTGGATGTGCAATGCGGGTCCAAAAGACCCAACAAGTCTCGGCTGGCGGGCTCCGACCAAAGATCACGCCAGCCGAGATTTTCCTCCTCGCGCCACGAAAGCAGCGGATTATGCGAACCAGGGCGCCGGGCGCCCGAGCGTGACATGCACGCCCTTGAACTGCGAATATTCGTCGAAACCGTAGCGACCGAGCTCGCGGCCGAGGCCGCTCTTCTTGTAGCCGCCGATCGGCAGCTCCGGGGTGCCGTCGATCACGCTGTTGATCCAGCAGCGGCCGGCACGAATGCGACGGATGCTCTGCAGGGCGTTTTCGAGATTGCTGGACCAGACGGAGGCCGACAGACCGAATTCCGTGGCATTGGCCATCGCCACAGCCTCGTCCGCCGTCCTGAAGGTCAGTGTCGAAAGCACGGGACCGAAGATCTCCTCGCGGGCAATCGACATGCCGGGCGTGACGCCGGCAAAGACCGTCGGCGCGTAATAGAGGCCAGCTTCCCTGCCAACCCTTTCCCCGCCGAGCAGAAGCTTCGCGCCGGAGGCGACGCCGGCCTCCACATAGGAATGTACCTTCTGCGCATGCGCCTCGGAGATCATCGCGCCGATCTTCGTGCGCTCATTCAAGGGGTCGCCGAATGTGACCCTGCGGGAGATATTCAGCAGCCGCTCCATCAATGCATCGCGGATGCTTTCCTCGACCAGCAGGCGGCTGCCGGAAATGCAGCACTGGCCGGCATTGTGATAGACGCCATAGGCGATGCCGTCTGCGGCCGCTTCCAGATCCGCATCGGCAAAGACGATCTGCGGTCCCTTGCCGCCGAGTTCCAGCCCGACGCGCTTGACGCTGCGTGCCGCGATCTCGCCGAGCTTCGTGCCGACGCGAACGGAGCCGGTGAAGGCCACCATATCGACGCCGGGATCCTCGGCCAGAACCTGCCCGGCGGGATCGCCATAGCCGGTAACGACATTGAAGACGCCGTCCGGGATGCCCGCCTCGCGCGCCAGTTCCGCCATGCGGATGGAGGTGCCCGAGGTGAATTCCGAGGGCTTCAGCACCACCGTGCAGCCAGCGCCGATAGCCCACGGCACGCGCTCGGAGGCGATGATGAAGGGGAAGTTCCAGGGCGTGACAATGCCGACGACACCGACCGGCTCGCGCAGCACGAGGCCGAGGCGGTCGTCGCCGATATTGTTGTGGCTCTGGCCCTCCAGCGCACGGGCCTGCCCGGCCGCGTAGGACCAGAGGTCGGCGCAGAAACCGATCTCGCCGCGCGCCTGCGTGATCGGCTTGCCGACCTCCAGGCTCTCGGCGAGCGCCAGTTCCTCCTGATGGACAAGGATAAGGTCCGCCACCTTGAACATCAGGCGCGAGCGCTCGGCGCCCGACATGCGCGGCCAGGGACCCGTGTCGAAGGCGCGGCGTGCCGCCGCGATCGCCAGACGCACATCATCCGCCGAGGCCTCCGGCCAGGTGCCGACCACGGCACCGGCATGGCCGGGGCTTATACGATCAATGGTCTTTCCCGATGCCGCATCGACCGACTTGCCATCGACAAGCATCCGATAGCGGGATTTAATATTCAGCCGGGGATCATGGGCGTCGGGTGCTATAAAATTGGACAGCAATATCGTTTTCCGGCCGGCAATGTGGCGCCAGCCGCTCCCTGTTGTTCCGGTTTTCAAGCCGCCGGATTTCTGTTGCGCATGAATTGTATGGTACTGTATGGTGGCTCTTATTGGATGTCAACGCATGACGGTGGGAAAAGACGTGAACCTTGAATCCCTGAAGATCGATACCGGCGAAACCGCCGCAGCACAGGTGGAACGGGACCTGCGTGAATCCATCATCCGACTGGAGCTCGCTCCCGGCATGCGGCTTTCCGAGCAGGAGATCGCGACCCGCATGGGCGTGTCGCGCCAGCCGGTGCGCGAGGCGCTGATCGCGCTCGGCAAGTCGAAGCTGGTCGATATCCGCCCGAACCGCGGCACGGTCGTCGTGCGCATTTCGGCGCGCCAGATGATGGAAGCCCGCTTCGTGCGCGAGGCGATAGAGACCGCCGTCGCCCGCCGCGCGAGCGAATCCTTCGACAGTTGGACCCGCCGCAAGATCGATGCGATCCTCGCCCGCCAGATTGCCGCGCGGGATGCGGACGACCACAACGCCTTCCGCCGCGAGGACGAGCAGTTTCACATCGCCATCGCCGAGGGCGCCGGTTGCGGCCTCGCCTGGAACGCGATCTCCGACATCAAGGCGCATATGGACCGCGTCTGCAATCTGCAGCTCCGCCATCCCGATTCCATGACGCGGCTGGTCGCCGAGCACGAAGCGATCATCAACGCCATAGACACGCGCAACGCCGATACCGCCGAAGCCGCCATGCGCCGCCACCTCAACGGCATCCTCACGGACCTGCCGCAGATCGAGGCCGCCAATCCCGACCTCTTCGAGTAGCGCATGATCTAGAGAGGCGCCGTCTTCACCGCCGTCGTGTCCCGCACGACAAGAGGGCCATCGACCTTGATGGTCATCGCGCGCGTCTGCTTGCCGTGGATTGCCATGTCGATAAGGATTTCGGCTGCCTTCTGGCCCATCTCATAGTTCGGCAGCACCAGCGTCGAGAGCGGGGGATGGGTGTAGCGGGCCAGCTCCTGGTCGTCGTAGCCCATGACGGAAAGATCGTGCGGCACGCGCAGCCCCTTCTCCTGTGCCGCTTCCATGACGCCGATGGCCATCAGGTCGTTGCCGCAGAAGATCGCGGTCGGCGGATTGTCCATGGAAAGGAGGTCCAGCCCTGCCTCGTAACCGCGCAGCGGCAACCAGTCCCCGTCGCGCACGAGGGTCTCGTCGAAGGCGATATCGGCGGTGGCGAGCGCCTGCTTGTAGCCCTTGAGGCGATCGATCGCCGCATCCATCCACGGCTCGCCGTTGATGAAGCCGATGCGCTTGTGACCGAGCGCCGTCAGATGCGCCGTTGCCGTAAAACCGCCCGCCACTTCGCCGGGCACGATGGCCACATGCTGGCGCGGCTCGCAATAGCAGTTGAGCAGGACGGTCGGGATGGATTTCAGCGCCTTCGGAACCGAGACCTTTCGCGTGAAGATCGTCGCATAGATGACGCCGGCAATCGACGGGTCGCGCAGCACGGAGCGCAGCACCGCCTCCTCGAGGTCCGGATTGGAGCGCGTCGCATGGGCAGAGACCAGCAGCCCCTGTTCGAAAGCGTAGTCGCGGATGCCGTCGAGGCTGACGACCGGATGGGGGCTGGTGGAGATTTCATCGACGATGAAGGCAATCGTATCCTTCTCGACCGTTGGGGTAGCGGCGACGGGGCTGCGCGTCGCAGGTAATTTATAACCAATTTTATGAGCAGCCTCACGCACCTTCTGCTGCGTCTCCGCCGAAATGCGCGAACCGGACATTTCGTTGAGCACGAGCGAAACGCTGGATTGGGATACGCCGGCTATGCGGGCGATATCCGTCATGGTCGGGCGTCCGCTGCCCTCTTTGCCCGTATTGCGCCCGTTTCCCTTGGCCATGCATCATTCCTCGCCCCGACATGCTTTGCACCGCACGCGATTTTTTTGCAAGTGCTCATAATTTTGGCTCTTGACTGCTAATATTATTAGCGCAAGATTTGCACATGTGAAGCAGGAATTTGCTCACGTCCGGTAGAGGAGTACCGGCCAGAACCAGGGAGGAGAACCCGCTCATGACCACCATTTCCCGTCGCGCCTTCATGCTTGCGGCAACGGCCATCGGCGCTCTTGCCGTCACCGGTGTCGCCATTGCCGAAGTGCCGAAGCTTGAGCAGAAAGACACCTACAAGGTCGGCTTCGCGCAGACCGAATCCAACAATCCGTGGCGCATCGCCCAGACGAACAGCATGAAGGCCGAGGCTGAAAAGCTCGGCTATCAGCTGGTCTACACCGATGCCGCCGGCTCGGCCGCCAAGCAGGTCGCCGACGTCAACTCGATGATCGCCCAGGGCGTCGACGTCATCTTCCTCGCGCCGCGCGAGGAAAAGCCGCTGATTCCCGCCGTCATGGCCGCCAAGAAGGCCGGCATCCCGGTCATCCTGCTCGACCGCTCGGTCGATCCGTCGCTCGCCAAGGCCGGCGAGGACTACCTGACCTTCATCGGCTCCAATTTCGTCGAGGAAGGCAAGCGCGTCGCCGAATGGCTGGCGAAGAACGCAAACGGCAAGTCGAAGATCATCGAGCTGGAAGGCACGACCGGCTCCTCGCCTGCCAACGACCGCAAGAAGGGCTTCGACGAGGCGATCCAGGCCGCCGGCGGCTTCGAGATCGTCGCCTCGCAGACCGGCGACTTTGCCCGCGACAAGGGCCGCCAGGTCGCGGAAGCCCTCCTTCAGGCGCATCCGGATGCCGACATCATCTACGCCCACAACGACGAGATGGCGATGGGCGCCATCGCAGCGCTGGAAGCGGCCGGCAAGGTGCCGGGCAAGGATGTGCTCGTGCTCTCCATCGACGGCGGCAAGGAGGCCGTTCAGGCGGTGGTCGACGGAAAGATCGCGGCGGTCGTCGAATGCAACCCGCGCTTCGGGCCGAAGGCCTTCGAAACGATGCAGCGCCATGCCAAGGGCGAGAAGATCGAGCCAACCCTCGTGAACGAAGACAAGTTCTACGACGCGTCCAACGCGGCCGCCGAACTCGCCAACGCTTACTGACGCAGACTCCCAAGCCCTTTGCGGCCGGGGCGGCACCGCCGTCTCGGCCGTTTTTGAACGACCTCCGCCCGGTGCGGGTGTAGGCTCGTCATGCGGGTGGGATAGAGGAGAAACCCGATGCTTCTGTCCATGCAGGGCATTTCCAAGGCTTTTGCCGGTGTCGCCGCGCTGAAATCCGCCTCGCTGGAGGTCGAGCCGGCGGAGGTCATGGCGCTTGTCGGCCAGAACGGCGCGGGCAAGTCGACGCTGATCAAGATCCTGACGGGCGTCTATCGCCGGGACGAGGGAAGTATCGCCCTTGACGGCAGGCAGGTGGACTTCACCATGCCCGCCGAGGCGCAGAGCGCCGGCATCGCGACGATCTACCAGGAAATCAACCTCGCCCCGCAGCGCTCCGTGGCGGAGAACATCTACCTCTCCCGCGAGCCGAAACGCTTCGGCATGATCGATCACGCCGCCATGCGGCGCGGCGCGGCGGCCGTCCTGCAAACCTTCAATCTCTCCATCGATGTCGACCGTCCCGTCGCGCATTTCGATGCCGCGACCCGGCAGATGGTGGCGATCGCCCGCGCCGTGACCCAGAAGGCCCGCCTGGTCATCATGGACGAGCCGACCTCATCGCTCGACGAACGCGAGGTCGCCGTCCTCTTCGAGACGATCCGTACGCTGAAACGCTCCGGCGTCGCCGTCATCTTCATCGGCCATCGGCTGGACGAACTCTATGCAATCTGCGACCGCGTGACGATCATGCGGGATGGCCAGACTGTCGCCAGGAGCCCGATGGCCGACATGCCCAAAATGGCGCTGGTGCGCCATATGCTCGGCAAGGAACTCGCCGCCTTCCAGGCCATGGCGCCCGATCGGGACATACCCGAACGCCGCGAACGCCTTGCCGTCCGGCATGCGGGCGCGGGGGTGCGCGTGCGCGATGTCAGCCTCGACGTGCGCGAGGGCGAAATCTCCGGCCTTGCCGGCCTTCTCGGCTCCGGCCGCACCGAAACCGCCCGCCTCGTCTTCGGCGCGGACCGGATGCAGCGCGGCACGATCCGGATGGATGGCAAGGAGCGCGCCTATCGCGAACCGGCGGACGCGATTGCCGATGGCATCGGTCTCGTTTCCGAGGATCGCAAGATCGACGGCATCGTACCGGACATGAGCATTCGCGAGAACATGACGCTGGCCCTGCTGCCGAAGCTGAAAAAGGCCGGCATCGTCGACCGTGCCAGACAGGACGAGATCGTCACGCGCTACATCCGCGCGCTCGGCGTAAAATGCGCCTCACCCGACCAGCCGATCAAGGAGCTGTCCGGCGGCAACCAGCAGAAGGTGTTGCTCGCCCGCTGGCTCGCCACGGATCCGCGCGTCCTCATCATCGACGAGCCGACCCGTGGCATCGATATCGGTGCGAAATCGGAAATCCTCAAGCTGCTGCGCAGCCTTGCCGATGAAGGGCTGAGCGTCCTGATGATCTCCTCCGAGCTGGAAGAGCTTCTCGCCGCCGCCGACCGCGTGACGGTTCTCAGCGACGGCACATCGGTCGCGACCCTGCCGCGAAAGGATTTGAACGAGGCGGCCCTCCTTTCCGCCATGGCCCATCAGGTAGAATGACATGACGACGGTTGAGACCCCCGCCCCGCAGCCCTCCGGCACGCTATCCTCCGGCAACCGGCTGTTCACGCTGGCGAGCCGCTACGGCACCCTCGTCGCCTTCCTGACGCTTGTCGTCTTCAATATAGCAGTGACGCCGAATTTCCTGTCCTGGCAGACGCTCAACGTGAACCTCACGCAGGTGGCCACGATCGTCATCGTCGCCACCGGCATGACGCTGGTCATCGCCACCGGCGGCATCGACCTGTCGGTCGGCTCGCTGATGGCGATCGCGGGCGCGCTGGCTCCCATGATCTTCATGGGCCAGTTCTGGCAGGTGGAGAACATGGCATTTGCCGTGCTGCTCGCCTTGCTTGTCCCCATATTCGTCGCCAGCCTCTTCGGCCTCTTCAACGGCTTCCTCGTAACGCGCTTTTCAATCCAGCCGATCATCGCGACGCTCGTGCTCTTCATCGCCGGACGCGGAATCGCGCAGGTCATGACCAACGGCAATCTGCAGGTCTTCAAGAACGAGGGCTTCCAGTTCATCGCCATGGGCCGGATCGCCGGCATTCCGGCGCAGGTCGTGCTGATGATCGTCATCGTCATCCTCGCCTCGGCGATGATCCGCTATACCGTCATCGGACGCCAGATCATCGCCGTCGGCGGCAACGAGAAGGCGGCGCGGCTGACGGGTATCCCGGTCAGGCGCGTCAAGCTGCTCGTCTACATGATCAGCGGGGCGCTCGCCGGTATTGCCGGTCTCGTCGTGGTCGCGCGCAATTCCGCGAGCGACGCCAATCTCGTCGGCCTCGGCATGGAGCTCGACGCCATCGCCGCCGCCGCCGTCGGGGGAACGCTGCTGACCGGCGGGCGGGCCAACATCATCGGCACCGTGCTCGGTGCCTTCGTCATCCAGCTTGTGCGCTACACGCTGCTTGCCAATGGCGTGCCGGATGCCGCCGCCCTCATCGTCAAGGCGGGGCTGATCGTACTTGCCGTCTTCATCCAGCAGCGCGCCGACAGGCATTGAGGAGATCCGATATGCATACCCTCCTCCGCCCCTTCGCCATCAAGTCCTCGGGCGATCTCGCCCGCGCCGGCGTCATCCTCGCGCTTGCGGGACTCATCCTGTTCGGCGCCCTGCGCTACGACAACTTCCTCTCACCGTTCAACATCCTGAGCTTCCTGCGCTACAACTCCATGTTCGCACTGATCGCGCTCGGCATGGCCTTCGTCATCATCACCGGGGGCATCGATCTCTCGGTCGGCGGCACGGCGGCGATGGCAAGCGTGGTCGCCGCTCTGCTCTCGCCCTATCACTGGGCCGCCGGACTTCTCGGTGGCATGGCGGCCGGTTTCGCCATCGGCGCGCTGAACGGCTTCATCATCACGAAAATGCGCATCCAGCCCTTCATCGCCACGCTCGCGACGATGCTGGCGGCCTACGGCACGGGATTGCTGCTTGCGGACAACCAGTCCGTCTCCGTCTCCTACGACACCGGCTTCACCGTCATCGGCCAGGACGATTTCCTCGGCTTCCCCATCCCCGCCTGGATCGGCCTTGGCGCCTATGTCCTTGGCTGGCTGGTGCTGGAAAAGCTTCCTGTCGGCCGGCATATCCTCGCCATCGGCGACGGTGAAGCTACGGCGGGCCTGATGGGCCTCAAGGTCGAGCGGACGCTGGCCGCCGTCTATCTCGCCTCCGGCACGCTCGCCGGCCTTGCCGGCGTCATCCTCGCTTCGCAGTTCGGCGCGGGCCAGCCGACAGAGGGTGTGGGCTGGGAACTGTTCGCCATCGCCTCCGTCGTCGTGGGCGGCACGCTGCTGACCGGCGGCTCGGGTTCCGTCGGCGCAACGCTAGCAGGCGCCCTGCTGCTCGCCATGGTCTTCAACATCCTCAACTTCGAAAACGGCCTCGGCTGGATCTCGCTTTCCGCCTACTGGCAATCCGTCATCCGCGGCACCTTCCTGCTTGTCGTCGTCGTGCTGCAGGCAAAATTGATGGCACGGCATCACGGCACCTGAATGGGCCTGGCTTCATCACTCGTGCGCCCATGCGGGCGGCCGTCATGAGGAACGGCTTCGTATGGGACGCAAGGCCTGTCACTTGGCCTCAACGTCACATGTAACGCCCTTCATCCACGGCATCTGCGCTGCAAGCGCCCTGACATCGTCGCAGTATGGACCCGGACCGGCGAGTTCGATGGCATCTTCGGAGATCCTGCTGACCAATCCGTTGGTGATAATACCCCCGGCTTGCCGGAGAGGATCGTGAATTCCTCGCTGGGCACGAAGGTCAGGGAAATATTGTCGCTGGCTGATAAGCCGTCCTGCGAATTGAACAGGACAAAGCGTCATTACCGACGCCGAGCGCTGCCGGCAGGGCGACCTTCGTGGACGACATGGCGAAATCTCCAAAAAGTCGTCTTTCTTCCCGTAAGGCCAGCCGGATTCAACTCATGGCACAGGTTTATTGCGCCCGCTACACGCCGCCATCGATGATAGGCGAAAAGGGGTGGTGTCACGCCAATGGGATCAGGCATCGGTTGTTTCTGCCGGCAACTCACCGGATGGGCGAAGGATAAGCATTCATCCGCGTTGACTCCAGGACGGATTCGATGATGCGTGACGCGGTGTCGGCGACGATCTGGACGAGGGTGTTGAGGGGCTTGGATGCGTCGATCGCGATGTCCGACGATTGGGGAAGGGCGTCGATCTCGGTCAAAGGGAGGAAGCGCAGAGTACCTTCGGCAAGCTCGGTCGCTGCGTCCAGCTCGGAGGTGAAGGCGACGTAGTTGCCACTGCGGGCGAGGTTCTTGACGAGGTGCAGCGAGTTGGTCTCGACGCGACCGTGCGGCTCGGCGAAAAGCCAGCTATATTGCACCTCCAAGAAGCGGCGGATCAGCAGCGAACGGCTTTGCAGGGCAATGGGATAGGTCACAACATCCTGGAACTTCACATCAGGCCGCGTCAGCAGCGGATGATGCGGGGCGACGATGCAGCCGAAGGGTAGCGGCAGGCTCCAGATCGTACGCATGTCGCTGCGCTGCGGCAGGTTGAAGGCGACGATAAGGTCGGCCTGGCCGGACAGCAGGGCGGCGACCGCCTCGTCCGTCGAGCCGATCTGGATGGAAAGGCCGATCAGCGGATGGGCGGCGGCGATGTCCTGCACCAGTTGCGGCAGGATGGTCGTGGCGTGGCTGTCCATGGCGAAGATGTTCACCTGGCCCTGCTGCACGCCCTGCAATTGGAATATCTCGGCAACGGCATTGCGCTCCTCCGCCCGCCAGCGGTGGACGAGGCGTACGAGGGTTTCGCCGGCCGCCGTCAGCCGCATGCCCTTCGGCATCCGATCGAAAAGCTTCACGCCCAGGCGCTCCTCCAGCCCGATGACCTGTCGATCGATGGCCGAGGCCGCGATGTTCTGCGCGCGGGCGGCAGCCTGGATGGAGCCGGTCGAGGCGACTCGGTCGAAATAATGCAGGGCGGCGGGGATCAGCGAACGGGACATGCGGGCCTCACCATTCTAATTTCGGCAATAGGTTGTTTCATAGTTTGATATAGACGGCAATGCGTTCGGGGCGCACATTATTCGCAGGCAAACCAACCAACAGGGGGCGATGGCGTGGTCCAGCAAGTAAAATTCTTCCTGAACAGCTTTTTCTCGGGGCCGCAGGCACCCTTCTTCCTGGCGGCCGACAACGGGCATTTCTCGCGCCATGGCATAGAGGTCGAATTCACCGAGGGCGCATCTCTCGCATGGTCTGTGCCGGTTCTGGCCGGCGGCGGCTACGATGTCGCCTATGGCGACATGAACACGCTGATCGAGATGAAATCGGTCGATCCGGACAGCTCGCCGCTCGCCGTCTGGGCGATGCACAACCGCTCGCCCTATACGATCGCCGTCGATGCGGACGGCCCGATCCACAGCCCAACCGATCTTGCCGGCCGCAAGCTGGTCTCCCATCCGGAAGACGCCGCCTGGAAGCTTTTCAAGGAATTCGGCATCGCTACCGGCCTCGACATCTCGACGGTCGATGTGGAGGCATCCGACCTCGGCCATGAGGAAATGGTACCGATCATGCGCGATACCGGCCGTTGGGAAGGCATTTTCGGCTTCGTCAACACCGTGCGCGCCCACACGATCGAAGCTGGCCTCGACCCGGACAAGGTGCTGCGCCATCTCGAATTCCGCCATTATCTGCCGGAACTCTATGGCGGCGCTGTCATGGTCACCCGCGATTTCGCCGCAAGGCATCCGCAAGCGGTGCGCGGCCTGCTCGATGCGATCAATTGCGGCCTCAAGGATGCGATCGCCGATCCGGACGCGGCTATCGCGGCTGTCGCCCGGCGGAATCCGCAGGTCGATATCAAGGCTAACCGTGCGCGCCTCGTCGGCACGCTCGGCCTGGAAATGGCGGGCGAAGAGGGTGGGCGCATCGGCATCGGGGATGCGGATGATGCACGCATCGTCGCCGGCGCCGCGCTGATCGCCAAGGCCAAGGGCCTGCCCCGCGTGCCGGCGGCCAGCGAGGTGTTCGATCGCAGCTTCCTGCCGCCGCTCGGCGAGCGCGTCACCAGCCTGGCGAAAAACGCATGAACACGCGGCCGATCGCAGACCTCAACGCGCTGCCGCCGGGGGATTTCGCAGCCGCGTTGGCGCCCGTCTGGGAAAATGCCGACTGGGTGGCGGAGAAGGTATCGCGCGACCGGCCCTTCATGTCGGCGGCCGCCCTGCACGATGCGATGCTGGCACTGGTCAAGGCGCTGCCGGAAGACGAGCTTCTCGCCTTCCTCAACCGCCATCCCGACCTTGGCGGGGCCGATGTGCGCGCCGGCCGGGTGACGGCCGAGTCGGATGCCGAACAGGGTTCGATCCACCTCAACGCGCTAACCGTCGCGCAGATCGCCGAATGGGACGAACTGAACGCCGCCTACAAGGCCCGCTTCGGCTTCCCCTTCATCCTGTGCGTGCGCCGGCACGACCAGGCATCGGCGCTGGCAGCCATCCGCACGCGCATGAACGGTACACGCGACGGCGAGCTGGATGCCGCGTTGCAGGAAATCACCTGGATCACCCGCTACCGGCTTGCCGCGCGAGTGGCCGATCACGGATTTGCAGGATTGTGGTAGCGACGACATAACCGACCTGGTGGACCAGGCTCTACGGGAGGAGAGCGAAATGAAAAGAAGACAGTTCCTTGGAAGCGTGGCCGCGGCAGCGCTTTTCATGAGCATGACGGGCGGCATGGCGTTCGCCGAAACGCCCGCCGATACCCTGGTCATCGCCAGGGTGATCGACGACGCCATTTCGTTCGACCCGGCCGAGTCCTATGAGGATACCGGGACGGAAGTGCTGCACAATGTCTACGAGACCCTCGTCGGCAACGATGCGACCGACATGTCCAAGATGACCGGTCTCATCGCCGAAAGCTGGAGCTTCAGCGACGACAACCGTACGGCCACCTTCAAGCTGCGCTCCGGCCAGACCTTCGCCTCTGGCAATCCGCTGACCGCCCACGACGTCGTCTATTCCTTCACCCGCGTCGTCAAGGCGGGCAAGTCGCCGGCCTTCCTGCTCAAACAGTTCGGCTGGACGGCCGAAAATATCGACAGCATGGTCAGGGCCGTCGACGACGGGACCTTCGAGATGAAGATCGCCGTCGACTACGCGCCGTCGCTCGTCCTGAACATCCTCTCGTCCATCAACGCCTCGGTGGTCGATTCCAAGACCGTCATGGCGAACGAGAAGGACGGCGATTTCGGCCTTGCCTACCTGAAGGACAAGTCGGAAGGCTCCGGTCCCTTCGTGCTGAAGACCTGGAAACCGAACCAGACGATCGTCATGCAGGCCAATCCGGCCTATCGCCAGGGCGAGCCGGCGATGAAGCGGGTGATCCTGCGCCATGTGCCGGAAGCCGCCTCGCAGCGCCTGCTGCTCGAAAAGGGCGACGTCGACATCGCCGACAACCTGCCGGGCGACCAGATCAAGGCGGTGGAGAGCAACCCCGACATCACCGTCCAGCGCGACACCACGGCCCGCAACCTCTATATCGGTCTCAGCCAGACGGTCGAGCCGTTCACCAAGCCGAAGGTGCGCGAGGCGCTGAAATACCTTGTCGATTACAAGGGTATGACGGAATCGCTGCTGAAGGGCGAGTTCACCGTGCTGCAATCCTTCTGGCCCGCCGGCTTCGACGCCTCGCTCGGCGAAAATCCCTATACCTACGATGTCGAGAAGGCCAAGGCGCTGCTGGCGGAAGCCGGCTACAAGGACGGTTTCTCCTTCAAGCTCTCGGTGCGCAATGTCAGCCCAGCCATCGACATGGCCCAGGCGGTGCAGCAATCCATGTCGGCGGCCGGCGTCAAGATGGATATCGTGCAGACCGACCAGAAACAGTTCATCACCGCCTATCGCGGCCGCCAGTTCGAGGCGGTGCTCGGCACCTGGGAACCGGACTTCCTCGATCCACACGCCAACGCGGCGACCTTCGCCTTCAACCCCGACAACGGCCCGGACGCGAGCAACAAGACCGTAGCCTGGCGCAATAGCTGGAAGGACGATGCGGTCAATGCGCTCACAGAAGCGGCGGTGAAGGAACCCGACGAGGCCAAGCGCACGGACATGTACAAGGAGCTGCAGCGCAAGGTGCTGGCCGACGGCCCCTATATCGGCCTCGTGCAGCGTATCCGCCAGACGGCCATGCGCAGCAATGTGGAGGGCTATACGGTCGGCCCGGCGACGATCTTCTACCGGCTGGTCCGGAAGTAGTCCCATGCACAGCCCGGCCAAACGGTTCTACACGGCCCTGCGCCTTGCGACGGGAAGCGCGATTTCGGTCGCGCTCACCCTCGTCGGCCTGATCTTCGTCACCTTCGCGGTTGGCCGGCTGATTCCGATCGACCCGGTCGTAGCCGTCATCGGCGAGAAGGCCCCGCAGGACGTCTACGACAAGGTCTACAAGGAACTCGGCCTCGACAGGCCGGTCTACGAACAGTTCTTCACCTATGTCGGCAAGGTCGCCCATGGCAATTTCGGCGATTCCGCCTTCACCGGCCATCCGGTGGTCCAGGATCTTGCGAGCGTCTTTCCAGCGACGCTGGAGCTTGCGACCATCGGCATCCTGATCGGCGTGCTGCTCGGCGTGCCGCTCGGCGTGATCGCGGCCGCCAACAGCGGACGCTGGCCGGACCAGGTGGTACGCGTGCTCAGCCTCACCGGCTATTCGGTGCCTGTCTTCTGGCTCGGCATCGTGCTGCTTCTCATCTTCTACGGCCAGCTCGACTGGGTGGCCGGGCCGGGACGCATCGATATCGCCTATGACGGTCTCGTCGAGGAATGGTCGGGCATTCTCACCATCGATGCGCTGCGCGCCGGCGACATGGACGTCTTCTACAACGCGCTGTCGCACATGATCCTGCCGGCGACGCTGCTCGGGCTTTCCTCGCTCGCCTACATCGCCCGCATGACGCGCAGCTTCATGCTGACGCAGCTCAGCCAGGAATATGTCACCCTCGCCCGCGCCAAGGGCGCGTCCGAGCGAACGGTGATCTGGCGTCACGCGCTGAAGAACGCCCGCGTGCAGATCATCACCGTCTGCTTCCTCTCCTACGGCTTCCTGCTCGAGGGCGCGGTGCTGACGGAAACGGTGTTCTCCTGGCCGGGCCTCGGTCTCTACATGACCAATGCGCTTTTCAATGCCGATCTCAACGCCGTCATCGGCGGCACGATCCTGATCGGCGCCGTCTTCATCATACTCAACGCGCTGGCGGATATCGTCTACCGCTTCGCAGATCCGAGGACAGCATGAGCACCACCTTTGCCCAATGGCTGACCACCGACCGGCCCGCCAGCCGCGCGCAGGCCCGGCTCGTCCGCCTCACCCTCTCGTTCCGCGCGCTCGTTGCCAACCGGCTGGCGCTTGTCGGTCTTCTCGTTGTGCTGGCGCTTGTCGTCATGGCGCTTGTCGGCCCGCTCTTCGTCGGCTCGCCGACCGAGCAGGTGCTGGCGAACCGCCTGCTGCCGCCGAGCGCCGCGCACTGGTTCGGCACGGATGAGCTTGGTCGCGACATTCTTGCGCGTGTCGTGCACGGCTCGCAGATCACCGTGCGCATCGTCCTCATGGTCTCGCTGATCGTCGGCCCGGTGGGACTGACGATCGGCATCGTCTCCGGTTATTTCGGCGGCTGGGTAGATGCGGTACTGATGCGCATCACCGATATATTCCTGTCACTGCCCCGGCTCGTGCTGGCGCTCGCCTTCGTCGCGGCGCTGGGTACCGGCATCAACAATGCCATCATCGCCATCGCGGTGACGAGCTGGCCGCCCTATGCCCGCCTTGCCCGCGCCGAAACGCTCAGCATCCGCAACAGCGATTTCGTCCGCATGGCCCAGTTGCAGGGCGCCTCGACGCTGCGTGTCCTCTTCAACCATATCGCACCGCTCTGCTTCGCCTCGGTCGTGGTCCGCCTCACCTTCGACATGTCCGGGACGATCCTGGTCGCCGCCGGCCTCGGCTTCCTTGGCCTAGGCGCGCAGCCGCCGCAACCGGAATGGGGCCTGATGGTTGCCGCCGGCCGGCAATATGTGCTCGACCAGTGGTGGGTCGCCACCATTCCCGGCATTGCCATCTTCATCGCCAGCCTCGGCTTCAACCTTCTGGGCGACGGCCTGCGCGATGTCTTCGATGCGAGGTCCTCGTAATGTCCCGGCTCGATATAGAAGATCTGCGCGTTTCCTTCGCCAGCCGCACCGGCCCGGTTCCCGCGCTGCGTGGCATCGACCTGTCGGTCGACGGAGGCCGGCTCGGCATCGTCGGCGAAAGCGGCTCGGGCAAATCCACCATGGGCCGCGCCATCATGGGCCTTCTGCCCACGACCGCCTCGGTCACGGCGCGGCGCTTCGAATTTGCCGGCCAGGACATGCTCAAGGCATCGCCCGCCCAGAAACGGGCGATGCGCGGCCGGCGCATCGGCATGATCATGCAGGATCCGCGCTATGCGCTGAACCCCGTCATGACGGTCGGCGCCCAGATCGCCGAATGCTTCAAGCTGCATCACGGCATCGTCGGCAGGGCGGCGAAAGCCAAGGCGCTCGACCTGCTCGCCGCCGTGCGCATCAACGATCCCGACATGGTCTACGACCAGTATCCGCATCAGGTGTCGGGCGGCATGGGCCAGCGCGTGATGATCGCCATCGCCCTTGCCGGCGAGCCGGAGCTGCTGATCGCCGACGAGCCGACCTCGGCGCTCGACGCCTCGGTGCGCACCAGCTTCCTCGGTCTGCTTGACCAGATCATCAAGGAACGCGGCATGTCGCTGATCCTGATCAGCCACGACCTGCACCTCGTCTCCAATTTCTGCGACCGGGTGGTTGTGATGTATGGCGGACAGGTGATGGAGGAGTGCACGGCCGCCGATCTCGCCAATCCGCGTCACGCCTATACGCGCGCGCTCGCCGCCTGCCGTCCCTCGCTTACCGAGCGGCTGCCCGAACTGCGCACCTTCACCCGTGATCCCGCCTGGCTGGAGGCAAAGTCATGATCGAGATCGAAGCCGTCTGCGTCGATTTCCACACCAGGACCCGCACCGTCCGCGCGCTGAACGCGGTCTCCCTCAGCGTGCCGCAAGGCAGCGTCTTCGGCCTCGTCGGCGAATCCGGCTCCGGCAAGACAACGCTGCTGCGCGCCATGATGGGGCTGACGGCCGCCAGCTCCGGGCGCGTGACGATCGCCGGCGAAGAGGTGCGGCAGAACCCGTCGCTCGCCTTCCGTCGCCGCGTGCAGATGGTCATGCAGGATTGCTACGCCTCGCTGAACCCGGTGCATACTGTGGACCAGATCATCGGCGAGCCGCTTGCCATCCACAGGTTCGACAACCCGGAAAAGCGCATCCTGCAGGCGCTGAAGGATGTCGGCCTCGGCCCGGAGCATCGCTTCCGCTTCCCGCACCAGCTTTCCGGCGGCCAGCGCCAGCGTGTCGCCATCGCCCGGTGCCTTGCCATCGAGCCGCAGGTCATGCTGCTCGACGAGCCGACCTCGGCGCTCGATGTCTCCATCCAGGCGGAAATCGTCAACCTCGTCATGCGCCTGCAGCGGGAGAAGGGGCTGACCCTCTTCATCATCAGCCACGACCTGCCGCTCGTCGCCCATATGTGCGACCGGTTGGCCATCATGCACAAGGGCACGGTGCGGGAGATAATCACCAGCGACGACCTGATCCACCAGAATGTGAAGGACGATTATACCAGGGAACTGCTGTCGGCCTCCCTTTAGGCGTTGGCCCTGCGGGGCCTGCGCAACCGTCCGCAATATCGATTTGTCCCACGCCCGCCCGATAGAATTGAAGGCTGAAAGAGGCTTCCCCCCCGATGCCACCGTTGCATCGTTACCGGCCAATGAGCCACGAGCCCATGACCATCGAGATTTGCAATGTGATGGTATTGAAAAGAATCAAACTATCGACCCGATCTTGACCCGCCCCATGCATATTCACGAACGTGAACTCTATTGCAGGAAATGCCGAAAGCGGCTCAGGGAGAAGACGAACAGAGTTCCACCGATCAAGGACATGGCGACAAGTTGAGGCCAGACCACATCCAGTCCGGCGCCTCGAAACAACACGGCCTGCGCCAGCATGACGAAATGCGTGTTGGGTGCGGCGAGCATGATGAACTGGATGGCTTCCGGCATGCTTTCGCGTGGGTTTATCCCGCCTGACAGCAGTTGCAGCGGCATCAGCACCATCATGAGCAGGAGCCCGAACTGCGGCATCGAGCCGGCGACTGTGGCGAGGAAGATACCAAGGCAGGTCATGGCGAAGATGTCGAGCGCCGCACCGGCAAGGAACAGGACCAGCGAGCCGTTGACGGGTACGGCCAGTAGCCCTTCCACGACGAAGACGACGCTGAGGGCGGATGCCGTCAGCACGACTAACCCCATCGACCAGACCTTGCTCACCATGATTTCGAAGGCCGTCACCGGCATCACAAGAAGGTGCTCTATCGTGCCGTGTTCGCGCTCGCGGATGAGCGCCGCGCCGGTCAGCACGATCGACAGCATGGTGATCGACGTGATGACGTCGCTGATCGCGCCGAACCAACCCTTGTCCAGTTCCGGATTGAAGCGGGCGCGCAGGTCGAGGGAAACGGGCAGGATCGTCTCCGTGCGGTGGCCGGCGAGGAATTCCCCTACCTCGCCCGATACGATCGCCTGCACGTAGCCACCGCCCGTGAAAGCCTGTGACATGCGGGTCGCGTCGATATTGAGCTGTAGGGTCGGCGCACGGCCGGCGAGAAGATCGCGCTGGAAATTCGGCGGGATGTCGAGCGCGAACGTATCGAGACCGGCATCCATGCGGCTGTCCATTTCCTGCTGCGAGATGAGGGAGGGCGCGAGAAAATAGGGTGGATAGAAGGCGCCTGAGATGCGCGCCGACAGGGCCGAGCGGTCCTCGTCGACGATGGCGATCGGCGCACGGTTGAGCGTTTCCGGCATCGCCTTTGAGGCAGTGTAGATCGCGAGCGTGAAGGCATGGACGATCAGGATGAGAAGCACCGGATCGCGCCCGAGGCCGCGCAGTTCCTTGATACCGAGATGGACGATGTTCGCCGCCCGCATCACCGCGCCTGCTTTCTGAGAAAGATCACACCGAGGCCGATCAGGACTGGAACGGCGATGAGGAGCGGCAGGAAGGCACCGGCGAGGTCCGAAAACCCAAGCGCCTTGGAGAAGGTGCCGCGCGCGATGGTGATGAAATGGGTGGTCGGGTAGATCCGGCCGATGAAGGCGCCCAGCCCCTGAAGCGACGTCACCGGATCGATGAGGCCGGAATATTGCGAGGCGGGCAGCATGGTGACGAGCGCAGTCGCGAAGATCGCCGCGATCTGGCTGTTCAGGAAGGTGGAGAGGACCAGCCCCATCGCCGTCGCGACGACGACATAGACGAAGGCCGCCGCCGCGAAGGTGGCGAAGCTGCCGGTGAAGGGCACATCGAAGACGAAGACGGCGAAGGCGGTGAGAAGGATGAAATTCATCATCGCGACGAGCACATAGGGGATCTGTTTGCCGATCAGGAATTCCAGCCGCGTTATCGGCGTCACGTAGAAATTGACGATGGAGCCCAGTTCTTTCTCGCGGACCACGCTCAGAACCGCCAGCATGGACGGAATCATCAGCAAAAGCATGGGAATGACAGCCGGCACCATGGCGTCGAGGCTGCGCACATCGGGATTGTAGCGGTAGCGCACCTCGAGCCTGAAATCGCCCTCTGCGGCTCTCTTGCCGTAGATCTCGCGCGCCTTCTGCGCGAGCCACGCCATGTGCATACCTTCGGCATAGCCGCGGACGGTCTCGGCCCGCGTAGGCATCGCACCGTCGATCCACGCGCCGATGGCAACCGGGCGACCCCGCGCCAGATCGCGCCCGAAACCGGGCGGGATTTCCAGCGCCAGACTGATCTCGCCGCTTTCCATACGCTGGTCCATGTCGGCATAGCCTGCAAGCGGCGGCTTTTCGGTGAAGAAGCGCGATCCCGAAAGCTGGAGACCATAGTCCCGGCTGATGGCGGTGTCGTCCTGATCGAGCACGGCAAAGGAAAGGTTCTCGACATCCATGTTGATGCCATAGCCGATGACGATCATCAGGATCAGGCTGCCGATGGTGGCGAGCATCGCGCGGATCGGGTCGCGCAGCAGTTCGAGCGTTTCACGCCGCGTATAGGCGAACATCCGCCGGAAGTCGAAAAAACGGGCCGGCAACCGGGAGCCTTGGCGTTGCGACGGTGGCGCGTCGGACGGAGGAGCAGCAATCGCTCCGGCCGATACGGCATCCCCCAAATAGCCGACGAAAGCGGCTTCCAGCGTATCGGCGGAGCGGCTGGCGACGATGGCCGCCGGCGTGTCGCTGACAAGAACCTTTCCGGCATGCATCAACGCAATGCGGTCGCAACGCTCGGCTTCATTCATGAAATGGGTCGAGACGAAGATCGTGACGCCCTGGCGTCGCGACAGATCGACGAGGATGCGCCAGAAGCCGTCCCGCGCAACCGGATCGACACCGGAGGTCGGCTCGTCGAGGATCAGGATATCGGGCGAATGGATTGTCGCGACGGCCAGCGACAAACGCTGGCGGATGCCAAGCGGCAAGGCGCCGGGCAGCGCGTCCATATAGCCGGCAAGCGCGAATTGCCGGGCCGCCTCCGCGGCCCGCGCTGCGATCTCGGCTGCCGGAATACCGAAGAGGCGCGCGTGCAAGTCGATATTCTGGCGGACCGTGAGTTCCGAATAGAGGGAAAAGCCCTGCGACATGTAGCCGACGCGCCGCCGCACCGCGATATCGCGCGGATCGATCTCCTTGCCGAACAGCCTCGCCCGGCCGCCGCTTGCCTCCAGAAGGCCAGTCAGCATCTTCATGGTGGTCGTCTTGCCGCAGCCGTTCGAGCCGAGAAAGCCGAATATCTCGCCACGCGCGATGCGGAAGCTCACATCGTCCACGGCCATGAACTCGCCGAAGCACCGGCTGAGATGCTCGGCCTCGATGACGATCTCGCCGTCCATGCCGGCCGGACGCGGCGGAATGACGACCGGGCGATACCCCGCGCGCTTTTCGGCGGGCAACAGGGCGATGAAGGCGGCGTCGAGATCGGGCATGACCGTGCGGCGCAGAAGCTCGGCCGGCGCGTCGCAGGCCAGTACCCGCCCGCCGTCCATGGCCACCAGCCAGTCGAAGCGGGCGGCCTCCTCCATATAGGCTGTGGCAACGATCACGCTCATGCCCTCGCGGCTGCGGCGGATGCGCTCGATCAACTGCCAGAACTGCCGGCGGGCCAGCGGATCGACGCCGGTCGTCGGTTCGTCGAGGATAAGGAGGTCGGGATCGTGGATCAGCGCGCAGCAGAGGCCAAGCTTCTGCTTCATGCCGCCCGAAAGCTTGGCGACGGGCCGGTCGGCGAAGGGCGCCAGCCCGGTAGCGTCCAGAAGATCGGCGATGCGGCGCTCCCGCTCCTGCCGCCCATGGCCGAAGAGACGGCCGAATAAGTCGATGTTGTCGCAAACGGAGAGGGTCGGGTAGAGGTTGCGCCCGAGGCCCTGCGGCATATAGGCGATGCGCGGGCAGACGCGGCGCCTGTGCGTAGACCGCGCCATGTCGCCGCCGAGCACGTCGATGCGCCCCTCCTGGATCGTCCGCGCTCCGGCGATCAGCGACAGCAGGCTGGATTTACCGACGCCATCAGGCCCGATGAGACCCACCATGCAACCGGCCGGAATGTCCAGCGTGACGGCGTCGAGCGCCCGCGTCGGGCCGTAGGAGAGCCCGACATTCTCCAGCCGGGCCGCCCGGCGCTGCGCGGTCGCCTCCGGGGTCATTGCAGGACGGTTCCCAAGGCGGCAGGCCATTCGGCTTTCGGATCGAGACGGATATAGGCGACGCCCGGAAGGCCGGTTTTCACCTGCTGGATATACTTGCGCAGCAGTTCCGGCGCGATCTTCGCCTTGATCCGGAACATCAGCTTCTGGCGCTCCTCCTCGGTCTCGACCGTCTTCGGCGTGAACTGCGCCACATCGGCGACGAAGGTCGCCCGGGCGGGGATGACATATTGCGGAGCGGCATCGAGCACGAGGCGGACCTCCGTGCCAATCGCGACACGGCCAGCCTCGGCCGTGGGGAGGAAGAACGTCATCGAGACATCACCGAGATCAACGAGGCTGAGCACCCGCCCGCCGCTGCCGACCACCTCGCCGGGCTGGGCAACGCGATACTGCACGCGCCCGTCACGCGGCGCCCGCAGCGTCGCATCGTCGATTTCCGTGTCGATGGCCTCGATGGCGGCGCGCGCCGCATCGACGGCGGCCTGCGCATCCACCACCATCGCCCGCGCCGCGTTGATGGCCGCCTCGCTCGCCGCTAGCTGTGCCCCGGCGGCGGCCACCGCGGCGGCGGCACTGCGTTCGGCGGCGCGGCCGTTGTCGAGAATCTGCTGCGAGACGGTGTTGCTGACGGCGAGCTGTTCAGAGCGCGCCAGCGTGCGTTTTGCGACGTCATGCTCTGCCTCGCGCTGCGCCACCACGGCGGCGGCGGCCGTCTTCTCGGCTTCGCGCTGAACGATCAGCGTCTTCGCGGTATCCACACCGATGGACGCGCGCTGCAACTGCGCCTCTGCCTGCCGGCGACGGGCCGCCAGTTCCGCCGTGTCCATGCGGGCAAGAATGTCACCTGCCTTCACGAGATCGCCTTCGTCGACAAGGATATCCTTGATCCGCCCCGGCGATTTCGCCGAGACATCGATCTCAACGGCCTCTATACGTCCGTTGCCGCTCGCAAACCCTTCCGGCAGTGCACCGTTTCCCGCCTGCTGCCAGGCATAAAATCCGGCGATGGCAAGCACGGCCAGCACGACGACAAGCCAGAGACGGCCGATACCGATCATCGCCCCTCTCCCCCAGCCGCTGGGTTGGCACTATGCCCGCTCAATTCATTGCCCATGCCTGGCGATGCGATCATGGCGGCGCTCCATCCTAAAAGCCCTCAAATGAAAATCAGAAGCCCGCCGCCACGACCTTGATCCGCGTCAATGCGGCAAAACGGCGGGCGGCGTTTGCTGGAATGCCTGCCGGAACGAGCCAATCGGATGAAGCAGGGCCGGACGCGGCAGCGCGCCGGCATGCGACGTTCCTGCAGGAAGCGCCGCCGCCCCCTCGCCTCGTTGTGTCGAGGCTTGCATGGAAAAACCGGGGCGACTGCAATGAGACGATTATCCAACGCGAAGGAGATCAATCATGGCCGAAGCTGCCACCAAGATGCCCGTCACGAAGACGACTGCCCCTACCAAGCGCGACGAGCGCCGCCCGCTCGAAAGCCTGCGGCGCGAGATCGACCAGCTTTTCGAAAGCTTCCACCCCTTCGACTGGCGCCTGCCGTCGAGCGTCCTCGGCTTCGAACTGCCGCGCGTCTCGCGCGAGGAATGGCCGGTGCTGCCCGCCATGGACCTTGTGGAGAAGACCGACGCCTACGAGATCACGGCCGAGCTTCCCGGCATCGACGAGAAGAACGTGGAGATCAAGCTCTCCAACCACACCCTGACGATCAAGGGCGAGAAGCAGGAAGAAAAAGAAGAGAAGCAGAAGGACTACTATCTCTCCGAGCGCCGCTATGGCTCATTCCAGCGCAGCTTCCAGCTTCCCGACGGGGTGGACGCCGACAAGATCGACGCCGCCTTCACCAAGGGCGTGCTGACGGTCAAGCTGCCCAAGACCGCGCAGGCAAGACAGGCGGAAAAGACCATCGCGGTCAAGGCTGCGTGATCATAACCGACAGTCCCCGGTGCGCCTGCTGGCGCACCGGATTTCCAGGGAGACGCCCGATGAGTAGTACATCGATAACCCATTTCACCCAGGCTGCGCAGCAGGCACAGCAGTGGGTCAACGAACTTGCCGAGGATCTCGACTGGACGCAGCCGCGCGCCTACCACCTTCTTCGGTGCGTGCTGCATGCCCTGCGCGACTGGCTCTCGCCGGAGGAAATGACGGACCTCTCCTCGCAACTGCCCGTTCTGGTCCGCGGTATCTATTTCGAGAACTGGAAACCTCTCGAGACGCCCGTATGGGACCGCAGGAAAGAGGATTTCATTGCCCGCATCGAGGACGCCTTTGCCGGCGACATGCTGGTCGATCCCGATGAGGCGGTACGCGCCGTTTTCCGCCTGCTCGACAGGCATGTTTCCCATGGCGAGATCATGCAGGTCAGGAACTCGATGAAGAAACCGCTGCGCGACCTGTGGCCGGCGGCGTAACCGTCTTGCACCGCTTCAGGAGGCCGGTGTCCAGCGGAGTCCGCGCCGCACCGCCCTTCCTTTCAAGCTCGGGCGGTTGTATTCTCGCCGCTGGTTAAACCTGTCTTCCCGATGGCGCCCGGGCTGGCGTCCCCGATAGGACCACCATGCCGGCGCGCGACCTACCCGGACTGCAGGGGCGCTTCCTGCAGGCAATCTTCTCACGCCGCTTCGAAGGAAGCGCCGGGTACCTGCTGGCGCTGGTTTCCGTAGCGGGGGTTTTCGGCTTACGCTGGCTGCTCCAGAGCGTGCTCGGCAACACCGCCACATTCATTCTCTTCATTCCCGTCATCCTCGTCGCCGCAATCGCCGGTGGCATGGGGCCAGGGCTTCTTGCCCTCGCCCTTTCGCTTGCCAGCGCGACCTATGTTGCCGGTCCCAATGGGACGGTCTGGCTCCAGGTCGGCATCTTCGCCCTGGTCGGGCTGACCATCACATGGATGGGCGAGATGCTGCACCACGCGCGTCGGGCCATTGACCGGACCGAAGTGGCCTTGAGAACGCGGGAAGCGCATCTTCGCTCTATCCTCGATACAGTACCGGATGCGACGGTCGTCATCGACGAGCGAGGCCTCATCACCTCCTTCAGTGCGGCCGCGGTTCGACAGTTCGGCTATACCGAAGCCGAGGTGCTCGGCCGAAACGTCAACATCCTCATGCCGGAACCCTATCATCGCGAACATGACGGCTACATCGAACGCTACGTCAGCACGGGTGAGAAGCGGATCATCGGGGTGGACCGCGTGGTCGTGGGCCTTCGTCGGGACGGATCGACCTTTCCCATGAAGCTCGCGGTCGGGGAGGTGCAATCTTCGAATGGCCGTTTTTTCACGGGCTTCGTCCGCGACCTGACGGAACGCGAGGAGTCCGAGGCGCGGCTGCAGGAGGTCCAGAACGAGCTGGCACGGCTTGCCCGTCTCAACGAACTGGGGGAAATGGCTTCCACACTCGCGCACGAACTCAACCAGCCCCTGGCGACCATCGCCAACTATTCCCAGGGCTGCATCCGGCTGCTCGACGGCATGACGAAGGAATCGGCCATCCAGATGCGGGAGGCGCTGGAGGAAATCGCGAAGCAATCACTGCGCGCCGGCGAAATCATCCGTCACCTTCGCGAGTTCGTCACGCGCGGAGAAACGGAAAAAACGCCGCATGACATGCGCAAGCTAATCGAGGAAGCCGGTGCGCTCGCCCTTGTCGGCTCAAGGGAGCTCGGCGTCCGGTCGGTTTTCGCCTTTTCGCCTAATACCAAAGCGGTGCTTGTCGACCGCGTCCAGATTCAGCAGGTTCTCATCAATCTGATGCGCAATGCCATGGAAGCCATGCGCGACAGCGGACGACGCGAACTGGTCGTGCGCACCCTGCCGGATGGAGCCGATCACGTCGTCGTGGAAGTCGCCGATACGGGGCCGGGTATTTCCGACGAGATCGCTGCCCGCCTGTTCCAGCCTTTCGTCACCAGCAAGGCGAGCGGCATGGGCATAGGACTGTCCATATCCAAGCGTATCGTGGAGGCCCACCGGGGCGAGATATCGGCGCGGCGCAACGAGAATGGCGGAACGACGTTCCGGTTCTCCTTGCCGGTTGCCGGACAGGGGGCGGACTATGAAGCCTGACAGCTATGTCGTGCATATCGTCGACGACGAGGAGCCAGTGCGCAAGTCGCTGGCCTTTCTTCTGACCATGTCAGGTTTCACGGTGCGCGTGCACGAGTCCGCCACCCATTTCCTCGCCGTCGCACCGACGCTCGCCAATGCCTGCCTAGTAACTGACCTGCGTATGCCGGATATGAGCGGCATCGAGCTGCTGGAGAAGCTCGGCGCAATCAAAGCCCTCCCCCCGGCAGTCGTGATCACCGGGCACGGCGACGTGCCGATGGCAGTCTCGGCCATGAAGGCAGGCGCGGTCGATTTCATCGAGAAGCCGTTTGAGGATCAAGCCCTGATCGACGCAATCATTCGGGCCGCCAGCCGGCTGGAAGACACCATCGAGGTTTCCAGCGATACGGGAGCGTTGCGGGCACGCCTGGACAGCCTTTCGGATCGAGAGCACCAGGTTCTCTCGGCGGTCGTCTCCGGCCTGCCCAACAAGACGATCGCCTACGATCTCGACATCAGCCCGCGCACGGTGGAGGTCCACCGCGCCAACATCATGTCGAAGATGCAGGCGAAAAGCCTTGCCGAACTCGTACGAATGGCCATAGCTCTCAAGGTCGCCAGCACCCGTCATTGAGGCCAGCGGCCAACGGCCGGGCGACCACTACGCATTTTCCCCTACGGACATGACCGAATTTCGTTTCGCAGGATTTGCGCGATGATCTTCCATCGACTCCAGGGAGAAGATCATGACCGTTTATGACGAGATTCTGACATCGTTTCATCGCAGGGCAGCATTCGATCCAGGGATGGCCGATCGTCGGTCGGCAATCGACGCGCCGGCATTCTTTCCCGCCGGCGCGGAAATCTATGCCCAGGGGGAAAAGTGCGGCAGCCTCTATACCGTGGAGTTCGGCGCCGTGCGGGTCTACCGGCTGCTGGCGGACGGACGCCGCCAGATTTCCGCCTTTCACCTTGCCGGGGAGATGTTCGGGTTCGAGACCGACGCCAACCACCATTTCTTTGCCGAAGCCACATGCGCGACCGGCATAAGGATGCAACGCACCACGCTGCTCCACGGTGATCATGCCGGCGCACTGCTGCCCATGGCCCTGCAATGCCTCGTGCGGGCGCAGGAGCATCTGCTCGTGCTCGGCCGGCAGAACGCGACGGAACGCGTCGCCGCCTTCCTTCTCGACATGTCCGAGCGCCAGGGCGGCCTGCGGCTGATCGAGCTGCAAATGGCGCGCGCCGATATCGGCGATTATCTCGGCCTCAGCATCGAAACCGTTTCCCGCGTGTTTTCGAGGCTCCGCCAGAAGGGTGTCATCCGGCTGCCGAACCTGCGCGGCGTGGAGATCGTCAAGAGGCAGGCGCTGCACGATCTCGCCGCCTGATGCACAACGACCGCAAGCAGGTCGTCCATCCGCCGGCCCCGACAACGCGAAAGGGCACGGCCAACAGGGAGAACCACGATGATCCTACCCAATGGCGCGACAGTGGCGGTCGTTGACGGCCACAGATTGCTTCTCTTCAGGAACATGGCCCACGAACCCGGCATCGAACTCCTCGCCCTGCCCCCGCCCCGCCTGCCGGAAGGACATGGCGGCTCCGGCGCACGCCACAGGAACAGTATCGCCAATCCGGACAAGATACGCCTTCTGGAAGACGATTTCGCCGCCACGGTTTGCGCCGCGCTCAACCGGGCGGCTGTCACCGGCGAGATCACCGAGCTGCTCATCATCGCGGACGCACGAACTCTCGGGGAAATGCGCCAGCACTTTCACAGGAGCCTGAAGGAACGACTGCTTGGCGAAATCGTCAAGGACATGACCGGACACTCCAGAACGGAGATCGAGGCTGCTGTTCGAACGGCCTGAGCGCCTTCGCACCCGGCTCCTCGTAGATACGCCTGATGTGGCAACCGGTTTCCACAGCACCCTACAATCAGGATATCGAACTGGCGGTCATCGACCGCGACGGAACGCATACGCTGGTCTTTCCCTGCAGGCGCACGCTGGTCGGGTGGGTGAAATCGGGCACGCGTGAACGCGTCGATGTGTCTCCCACCCATTGGCGGCCTTGGGACGATGGCGAGAAGCCTGCCGGCGGTAGGTAGGCGAGCGTTCAAAAAATGCCGATTTTGACGCCGGTCAACGCTTGCAGGCCCTTCGCGTCAGAGAATGAACAGGCTCAGGGCGGGAATAGTGCCCGCCGGAAGAACGAGGTGAAAGTCATGAATGACAGCACATTGAGACAGGATATCCTGGACGAACTCGACTTCGAACCCAGCATCGACGCGGCCGATATCGGCGTAGCGGTGGAAAACGGCATCATCACGCTGACCGGGCATGTCCCGACCTACAGCCAGAAACTCAAGATCGAGGACGTCGTGGGGCGGGTCAAGGGCGTCAAGGGCATCGCCCAGGAGATCGAAGTACGGCCGTTCGGAACCAACCGCACGGCCGATGACGAAATCGCCAAGCGCGCCATCAATTCGATCGCCTGGAACACATCCGTCCCCGATAACGCCGTGCAGGTGAAAGTCCAGAAGGGCTGGATCACGCTGAGCGGCAAGGTCGACTGGCAATATCAGCGGATCGCAGCCGCCAATGCGGTGCGTGACCTCGCCGGTGTCATCGGCGTGACGAACCAGGTCGAGATCAAGCACCACGTCTCGGCGCTCGACGTGAAGAAGCGGATCGAAGATGCGCTGAAACGCAATGCAGAGGTGGAAGCGCGGGCGATAAAAGTCGCGGTGCTCGACGGCGGCAAGGTGCGATTGGACGGTCGGGTACATGCGTGGTCCGAACGCCGTGCCGCCGAACAGGCCGCCTGGGCCGCCGCCGGCGTCCATGCTGTCGAGGACCACATTTCCGTCGGATAATGTGACACGTCCAACGACAGCCGATGAGGCGGGAGCAATGCTTCCGCCTCACGCTTTTTCAGCATTGCGTAAAGGAGAGGCGCGATGAGGGCAATGGTGCTGGAAAGACCCGGAACGAGGCTGGTCGCGGTCGAGCACCCCGATCCGGTCCCAGGGCCAGGAGAAGTAAGGATCGAGGTCGAAGCCTGCGCCGTGTGTCGCACGGACCTCCACGTCATAGACGGTGAACTCGCACAGCCCAGACTGCCCCTTGTGCCGGGACATGAGATCGTCGGCATCGTCGATGCCGTCGGCCCCGATGTCGCGCCCTCGCGCCTCGGAAAGCGCGTCGGCGTGCCCTGGCTCGGGCATGCTTGCGGATCGTGCGCCTACTGCCGGTCCGACGCTGAAAACCTCTGCGACGCGCCGCAATTTACCGGCTACACCCGCGATGGCGGCTTCGCGACGCATGCGGTGGCCGATGCAAACTTCGCCTTCGATCTCGACCCCGACGCCGATCCGGTCGCACTCGCGCCTTTGCTGTGCGCCGGGCTGATCGGCTGGCGCGCCTTGACAAAGGCAGGCGACGGAAAACGCATCGGGCTCTACGGCTTCGGCGCAGCGGCCCATATCATTACACAGGTCTGCGTCTGGCAGGGGCGCGCCGTCCACGCCTTCACCCGGCCGGGCGACACGCAAGCACAACGCTTCGCGCTCAGCCTCGGGGCCGTATGGGCCGGCGGCTCGGACGCGACGCCGGACGCCCCGCTCGACGCCGCGATCATCTTCGCGCCGGTCGGAGACCTCGTGCCCGCCGCCCTGCGCGCGGTTCGCAAGGCTGGCATCGTCGTGTGCGGCGGCATCCATATGAGCGACATCCCGGCGATGCCCTACGCCACGCTTTGGGGGGAGCGGGAGCTCGTCTCCGTGGCCAACCTGACGCGGCGCGACGCGGAGACGTTCTTTCCGGTGGCGCGTGCCGCCGGCGTGCAGACGCACACCACGACCTATCCCCTCGCCGCAGCCAACGAAGCTCTCGCCGATCTCAGGGCGGGCCGTCTCAACGGCGCGGCCGTGCTCGTGCCTTGATATCCGTACCGATTAGCCGGCGCGCGCACCGAGGGTCCTCATCTTCGTGAGCCATTTTTCGCGCGTCTCGGCGCTTGCGCCATCCACCATGCCGAACAGCGTTTCCCGGACGGGGCTGATGCCCACGAAGTTCAGGATGTTGCGGCGCAGACCCGCAACGCCATGGCCGAGATACCAGAACCGATAGAAAGAGGCCGGCATGCCCATGGTCACGATGACCCGCGCGGAACGCCCCTTGAGCAGCGTTCGCGCAAAACCGCCGCCGCCCGCTTCGGAATAGGCGAATGCGACGCCGGGGCGCATCACCTGCTCCAGAAAGGCTTTCAGCAGGGCCGGCATCGTACCGAGCCATAGCGGGAAGACGAGGACGATGTGCTCGGCATGCCGGATTGCCTCAACTGCAGCCTCCAGCATCACCGGAAGGGGTCGCCGTTCGAACTCCTCCATCGTGCGAAGCAGAGGGAAGTCAAGCGCCGCGACATCGATAAGCTGCACCTCATGTCCCGCCAAACGGGCTCCATCGGCATAGCTGGCGACGAGCGCCCGGCAAAGCCGTTTCGGTTCCGGGTCGGGATGGCCGATGATGATGAGGATGCGGCGCGGCATGGCGATCTCCTGATGAACCACCATCAAACGCCTTTACCGCGCCGGTGCCTTGACCCGGGTCAAACGCGACGCCTTCCTTGCCTGCGGTGACGCTCGCGCGCGAAGAACCAGTATTTTGCCGTTTCCGAAGCCCCCAGATAGGCAAGCGTAATCGCGATCAGGCCACCGACGACCGGTAGCGGCAGGGCGACAAAACCGAACCAGTCCGCGCCGGGCAGATAGGGGATCGCGATGGCAAACACGGCGACGGCCAGCGTCAGCCAGGAAAGCAGCGCGCTCGGACGGCTGCGCCAGAAGGGCGCGCGGGTCCGCACGACGAGAACGATCGCCAGCTCCGTGATGAGGGATTCGACGAACCACCCCGTCTGGAATGCGGAGGCCGTCGCTCCGGCGACAAGGAGCAGGAAGGCGAAGGTCATGACGTCGAAGAACGAGCTGACCAATCCGAACGTCACCATGAAGCGGCGTACGAAGGCAATGTCCCATCGCCGCGGCGTTCGGACCTGATCGGCATCGACATTATCGGTGGCGATGGCAAGCGAGGGCACGTCCGACAGGAAGTTGTTGAGCAGGATTTGTGGCGCGAGCAATGGCAGGAAGGGCAAGGCCAGCGAAGCGAAGGCCATCGAGATCATGTTGCCGAAATTCGCGCTGGTGGTGATGGAAATGTATTTCATCGTGTTGGCGAAGGTTTTCCGTCCGTCGTCGATCCCGCGCAGCAGCACGCCGAGGTCGCGCTGAAGCAGGATCATGTCGGCCGCCTCGCGCGCCACGTCCACCGCACCCTCGACGGAAATGCCGACATCGGCCTCGTGCAGCGCCGGCGCATCGTTGATACCGTCGCCGAGATAGCCGACGACATGGCCGTGCTGGCGCAGCGCCGCGATAATGCGCTCCTTCTGGTTCGGATCGATCTCCGCGAAGATATCGTTCTGGGAGACGCGGCGCACCAGTGCCTCCTTCGTCAGTCGGCTCACCTCGGTTCCTGTGAGGACGCAGCGGTGCGGCAGCCCCACGGTTTCGGCAAGATGGGCAGCGACATAGCGATTGTCGCCCGTAATGATCTTCACCTTGATGCCACGGGATGCCAGCGCCTTCAGCGTTTCCGCCATGCCCGCCTTGGGCGGATCGAAGAACAACAGGAAGCCGGCAAGGACAAGATCGGCCTCGTCCTCGCGGCGATAGCTGTCCTGCTGCGCGAAGCGGCGCACGGCAAGCCCGAGGACACGATACCCCTGTCCGCTCCAGGCCTGCACCTTCTCGTCGATCGCCGCAGCCGCGGCTGCATCGAGCGGCACCGGTGCGCCCCGGGCAAGGACAGAAGAGCAGGCTGCGACAACGGTCTGCACCGCGCCCTTGCAGATCATCAGGTCTTCCGGCTCCCCCGTCTGGCGGACGACGACCGAGAGCCGCTTGCGGATGAAGTCATAGGGGATCTCGTCTACCTTGGCATAGGCGGCAATGTCATCCCGCGCACCCTTTCCGGAGGCGATGGCCTCGTCCAGCGGGTTCGCCATTCCCGTCTGCAATGTGGCGTTCAGCAACGCCCAAAGCCGCACCTGCGGTGCATCGGTCCCGGCAACGTCCAGGCAGGCGTCGAGATGAATGACACCTTCGGTCAGGGTACCGGTCTTGTCCGTGCACAGAAGGTCCATGCTGCCGAGGTTCTCGATGGCGTCGAGCCGACGCACGATGACGCCGCTTGCGGCCATCGTGCGGGCGCCGCGCGCCAGCGTCACGCTGATGATCGCCGGCAGCAGCTCGGGCGTCAGCCCCACGGCGAGCGCCAGGGAAAACAGCAGGGAATCCACCGCCGGGCGATGCAGCAGAAGATTGGCGAAGAAGACGAGGATGACGATGACCAGCATGATCTCCGTCATGAGATAGCCGAAGCGGCGGATGCCGCGCGCGAAATCCGTCTCCGGCGCGACATGGGCGATGGTCACGGCGATGGAGGCGAACTCGGTCGCACCGCCCGTTTTCACGACCGCCATCGTCGCCGTACCGCTACGCACGGAGGTGCCGGTGAAGGCCGCGTTCGTCCGCTGGCTGAGGCGGGCCTCGGGCGGGCAGATGCCCGCCGTCTTGATCACCGGGAAGGTCTCGCCGGTCAGCGCCGCCTCGCTGACATTGAAGTCGCGCGTCTCCAGGAGAATGCCGTCGGCCGGGACGAGGTTTCCCGCCGAAAGCCGGACGATATCACCCGGCACGATCTCCTCGACGGGAAGCAGGGTTTCCCGCCCGTCGCGCAGCACGAGAGCCTTGCGGGCGATGCGGGCGGTGAGCGCCTGCATGGCGCGGGAGGCGCCATATTCCTGCGAGAAGGAAAGAACGCAGCTCGCCAGCACGATGACGCCGATAATGATCGCCTCGCTGCCCTCACCGACGATACCCGATACGATGGCAGTGAAGATGAGGATAAGGACGAGCGGGCTGCGGAACTGCCGCGCGAAAGCCGCAAGCGCCGAACCATTATGCCCCGCCCTGATCATATTGACCCCGACGCGAGCGAGGCGGGTCCTCGCGACCTCGCTCGAAAGCCCGCTTGTGCGGGTATCCAGCCGGGCAAGGAGAACCTCGGCAGAAATGGACCAATAAGCCGGCACCGAATCCACGGCCTGCGGCGGCAACGTTTCCGGCTGCATTTTCGTGTCTCCGCCTGCGGCCGCCTGTTCCAGCCCCGTCAATTCGACATGAAACGGCTTATCCGGATCTCGTCGAGCAGCGATCGGGTCATACCGCCGAATGCCCACTCCCTGAGGCGGCTGTGCCCATAGGCGCCAGATACGACGAGATCGGCGTCGTGCCGATCAACGAGCTCGATCAGACTGTCGGTTTCCCGACCGCTTTCAACAGTTTCACTGCGTGCGGTCACCCCGTGAGCAGCCAGGAAGGATACCACATCGCCCAAGCTCTCGCGGGCCCACTGATCGATGGCCGGAGCCACCGTCGCAACCACGACGTCATCGGCCGCCTGCAACAGCGGCATGGCGTCGGCGACCGCACGCCGGGCTTCCCGCGTATCCTTCCACGCGACGACGATCTTCCGGCCGACGCGGTGAGCCATATCGTTCCCGACCACCAGGAGGGGCCGGCCCAGTTGCAGCACCGCGCTGCCTGGATCAACCCGGCGCGCCGTATCCTTCGTCGCCGCGCCGTCGGCAGCTCCGGTGACGACGATGTCGGCGATCCTCGCCGCTTGGGCCAGCGCATAGGTCGGTCTTTCCTGCGCGACGCGCCAGTCGGTCGCGACAACACCGGCAACCAGCGCCTCAAACTCCTTGCGCAGGTCCTTGAAACGGCGCTCGTCGTCGTCACGCATCTGCCGCCACACCTCCGCCGCCAGTTCCGCACCTTCCGGCCCCGTGACCGGAAGGTAGGCATCGGCCGCGCAGAAGCCGGTCAACCTGGCGTTCCAACGTTGAGCCAGCTCGCTTGCTGCCTTCACGACCGGAACGATCGGCCCTTCGACATCCAGATTAACAAGAATGGATTTGTAGCTCACTGGACTGTCCTCCGTCCTGCTGCCTGTTTGTTGAGAAGATAGTCGTTTGGACGCACGGCACCTTGACGCGGGTCAAACGTGGCCCTCCCGATGCCTCACCCATCCACCGGTTCGATCCATGTTCCGCGTATGCCTGCGATGATCTCCACGGCATCCTCGAGCCGGCCGATCGCGGCCGGCTTGCCGGCGCTGGCGAACGCGATGCCTGCCTCGACCTTCGGCCGCATCGAGCCGGCGGGAAAATCGCCCGGTGCAAGATCCGATGTCCTCACGATGCCGAGAGGAACGGCGGCATCCGTGCCCCAGCCACGATAAACGGCGTCGACATCGGTCAACATGAGAAGAAAGTCGGCATGAAGCTGACGCGCGAGGAGTGCGGAAGCAAAATCCTTGTCGATGACCGCCTCTATGCCGATAAGGCTGCCATCCTCCCGTTCCACGACGGGGATGCCCCCGCCGCCGGCGCAAATAACGATGACACCGCGTTCGACGAGCAGGCCGAGCACCTCCGCTTCGAGGATCGCCAGGGGTTTCGGCGAGGCGACGACGCGGCGCCATCTGTCACTGTCGGGCGCGATCTGCCAACCCCGCTCCGCCGCCAGCCGGCGCGCCGTCGTCTCGTCGTAGACGGGGCCGATGGGCTTCGTCGGCGTTGTAAAGGCACAATCCCGCGGATCGACTCGAACCTGCGTCAGAAGCGTGGCGAACAGCCGATCTTGGACGACATTGCCGAGTTCCTGCTGCAGGACATAACCGATCATCCCGGCACTTTCGGCATCGAGCACATCCAGGGGAAAGGGCCCATCGGGCATCGTTGCCGCCTGGAGTGCAAGCAGCCCGACCTGCGGCCCGTTGCCATGGGTGATCACCAGCGCATGGCCCGCAACGATCAGCTTCGCCAGCACCGCCGCCGCGCGGCGAATGTTGGCGCGCTGGTTCTCTGCCGTCATTGGCTCGCCGCGCCGCAGGAGGGCGTTGCCGCCGAGAGCGACGACGATCCGCATGTCAGCCTCCGATGGTGGCGACGAGGATCGCCTTGATCGTATGCATGCGGTTCTCCGCCTGGTCGAAAACCACAGATGCGGCGGATTCGAAAACCTCATTGGTGACTTCCATGCAATCGATACCGAAGCTGCTGGCGATATCCCGCCCGACCTCCGTCTCCGTATTATGGAAGGCGGGCAGGCAATGCATGAACTTGGCATGCGGCCTTCTCGTCGCCGCCATGAGGTCGCGGGTCACGCGATAGGGCGTCAGAAGTTCGATGCGCTCTCGCCAGGCGCTTTCGTTCTCGCCCATGGAAAGCCAGACGTCCGTGTAGACGAAATCGGCCCCGAGCACCGCAGCGTTCACGTCCTCGTCCAGCCGGAAGCTGCCACCGCTCGTTTCGGCCAGGCCGCGGACGTGATCGCAGAACCCATCATCCGGCCAGAGAGAACGGGGCGAGGCGATCCTCATATCCATGCCCACCTTCGCCGCACCGATCGCCAGTGACGTCGCGACGTTGTCACGCCCCTCACCGACGAAGACGAGTGTCATGTCCGAAAGGTGCTTGTGCGAGAACTCACGCATCGTCATGAAATCGGCGAGCACCTGGGTCGGGTGCGCCTCGTCGGTCAGCCCGTTATAGACCGGCACCCCGGCATAGGCGGCCAGCTCGTCCGCCTGGTGCTGACTGAAGCCCCGGAACTCGATGGCGTCATACATGCGCCCCAGTACGCGCGCCGTGTCCTTCATCGTTTCCTTGTGGCCGATGTGGCTGCCGGAAGGACCAATATAGGTGACATGCGCTCCCTGGTCGTAAGCGGCGACTTCGAAGCCTGAGCGGGTGCGTGTCGAATCCTTCTCGAAGATCAGGGCGATGTTCTTGCGGACAAGCCGCTGCACCTCCGTTCCCGCCTGCTTCGCCGCCTTGAGTTCGGCCGCAAGACGCAGCAGGTAGCGGATCTCCGCGCCGGAGAAATCGTCCAGCGTCAGCACATTGCGACCATGCAGATTTACGGGCATGTCATTTCCTCCTTCGTCAGACCGGGTCGCGCGCGATGGGGCAGGTCATGCAATGGCCACCGCCACGCCCTCGGCTGAGTTCGGCGCCCTCCACGGTGATGACCTCGATGCCGGCGCGGCGCAGCAGCGTGTTTGTGTAGACGTTGCGGTCGTAGCCGATGACCACGCCCGGCTCGACGGCGACGACATTGTTGCCGTCGTCCCATTGCTCGCGCTCCGATTCATAGGCGTCGCCGCCAGTCGAGACGATGCGCAGCGTCTTCAGTCCCATCGCTTCCTTCACCACCTCGACGAAGGGTTTGGTCTCCTCGATGACGTCGACGGCAGCCTCGCCCTCGCCCGGTCGCAGCGAAAAGGTCCGCAGCCGCTCAACGACAGGCGGATACATGGTCGCGAGATCGCGATCGCAGAAGGTGAAAACGGTATCGAGGTGCATGAATGAGCGGTCGCGCGGCATCAGGGCGGCGACGACATGGGTTGCCTCGCCCGCCGAAAACAGGCTGCGCGCCAGCCCGCCGACCGCCTGCGGCGTCGTGCGCTCGCCCATACCGACCAGCACGACACCCCTGCCGACCGGCATGACGTCGCCACCTTCCAGGCTCACGCCGGGACCGGGATTGTCCGGCGAGACGAAAGGCAGGCCCGCATCGCGAAAGCGCGGATGGAATCGGTAGACCGCTTCGACATTCGCCGCCTCGGGTTTGCGCGCGGCCCAGTACATGGCGTTGACGGATACCGAACGGTAGATCCAGCAGGAGCTGTCGCGCATGAAGAGCTGGTTCGGCAACGGCGGCAGCACGAAATCCTGCGGCAAAAGCGTCCTGCCGGTGAGACCCGCCGGCTGGAAGGGCAGTTCGGCGCGGGCGATGCCGCCCACCAGCAGCATTGCGAGCCTGTCGGCCGGCACCTCGTCCAGCCAGCCGCGCAGCTCGCCCACCATGTCGTAGCCGACCACCGAGGCATCGACGCGCCGGTCGAGCAGCCAGTCGCGGGCGTCCGGCAGCGCCATCGTCTCGGCCAGCAGCTCGCCGAACAGGTGCACGGTGACGCCGCGCTCGCGAAGGGCGTCGACGAAAACATCATGCTCCTGGCGCGCGCGCTTCACCCATAGCACGTCGTCGAAGAGCAGCGCCCCGCAATTGTCCGGAGTGAGGCGGCGAAGGCTGAGGTCGGGCCGGTGCACGATCACCTCGCGCAGCCGGCCGACTTCGGAATGGGCGCCAAGAGTGGCCATGATAATTCCTTTCGACGGGTTCACAGGGCGCTGACCGCGCCGGTCCACATGGCGTAGGCGGCATAAATCCCCACCGCGACCAGCGCAACGGCGAGCACGGCCTCGACCGGATGGAAGACCCGATCCTCATTTTCCCGCCGTGCCCAGACGAAGAAGACGATGCCCGGCGCATAGAGGATGGCGCACATGAAGAGGTAGGAGAGGCCGGCCGCATAGACGAGCCAGAGGCCATAGACCGTCGCCAGAAGGCCGATCAGCATGGGACCGTTCCGGCCCTCGCCCTCGCGATAGCTTTCGCCTGTGATCGCAAGCTTTGCCGCATAGGCACCGGAGAAGATGTAGGGAACGAGGATTGCGGCCGAGGCGATGAAGAACAGCGCCTGATAGGTGCTTTGTGCAAACAGCGTGATGACGAGGAAAACCTGCACGAGCAGATTGGTGATGAGCAGCGAGGTGGAAGGCACGCCACGTGCGTTCTCGTGGCCGAAGAACTTCGGCATGGTGCCGTCACGCCCGGCGACATGCGGAACCTCGGCGGCAAGCAGCGTCCAGCTCAGGAAGGCGCCGATGACGGACACCACGAGTGCCAGATTGATGAGCACCGCACCCCACGGCCCGACGACGGCATCCAGAACCCCCGCCATGGACGGGTTCTTCAGGGCCGCGAGTTCCGGCTGGTTCAGGATGCCGAGCGAGAGCAGCGAGACGAGCGCATAGAGCGCAAGGCAGGTGAAGAATCCAAGAACGGTTGCAGTGGCGATATCCTTGCGCCGCTCGGCACGGGCCGAAAAGACGCTGGCGCCCTCAATGCCGATGAACACCCAGAGCGTCACAAGCATCGTGCTCTTCACCTGGTTCATGATCGAACCGAGGCCAGCATTGCCGAGACCGGTGAAATCGGCGTTGAAGACATCCACCTTGAAAGCAACCGCGACGAGGCCGGCAAAAAGCACGATGGGCGCGATCTTGGCGACGGTGACGACCAGATTGACGATCGCCGCCTGACGCACGCCGGCAAGGATGAGGAAGTGGATCACCCAGAGGAGGACGGAAGCGCCGAGCACCGCTTGCCAGGTGTTGCCGTCGCCAAACGACGGGACGAAATAGGACAACGCGCTGAACACGACCACCGCGTAGGAGACATTGCCCACCCATGCGCTGATCCAGTAACCCCAGGCGCTGTTGAAGCCGATGAACGGACCGAACCCGGCCTTGGCATAGGCATAGGGTCCGGCATCGAGATCCGGCTTGCGGGTGGCCAGCGACTGATAGACGAAGACCAAAGCCAGCATGCCCACGGCGGTGATAGCCCAGCCGATTATGATGGCGAGCGGCCCGGCCCCGGCGGCCATGTTCTGCGGCAGGCTGAAGACGCCCGAACCGACCATGGAACCTATGACGAGCGCGGTCAATGCGCCCAGATGCAGCTTGGTTTGCTTTGCCGCCGGAGCGGAGGTGGTGGAAGCGGAATGAACATCTGCGGCAGTCATGGCTGGTCTCCCGGAGTTCGTACACATCGGAAAAGACTGCGCCCCGTCCCCGCGGATCGCCTTGACCGGCGTCAAAGCGCCCCCAGGGCCTGAAATTTCTCGCCGGAAAGCACCGCCGTTGACGGGGGTCAAAGCCTGTTGCGCGCAAACCGCTCATCGTCATTCGCATCCACGATGATTGCGAACCCATGAAGGAGAACGTGATGAAGGCGCTCGTTTACGAAGGTCCGGGACGGAAATCCCTGATGGAACGGCCGCGGCCCCGGATCGACGCGGCGACGGACGTGATCGTCAAGGTCACGCGCACCACGATCTGCGGAACAGACCTTCATATCCTCAAGGGCGACGTGCCGAGCTGCCAGCCGGGCCGCATCCTTGGCCATGAGGGCGTAGGCGTGGTGGAGGAAACGGGCGCCGGCGTGACGCAGTTCGCCAAGGGTGACCGCGTGCTGATCTCCTGTATCTCCTCCTGCGGCAAGTGCGACTATTGCCGGCGCGGCATGTATTCCCATTGCACGACCGGCGGCTGGATTCTCGGCAACACGATAGACGGGACCCAGGCCGAATATGTGCGCATCCCGCACGCCGACACCAGCCTTTATCCGATCCCCGACGGCGCTGACGAGGAAGCGCTGGTCATGCTGAGCGATATCCTGCCGACCGGCTTCGAATGCGGCGTGCTGAACGGAAAGGTGCAGCCCGGCGGCACCGTCGCCATCGTCGGCGCCGGCCCCATCGGGCTCGCGGCGCTGCTGACGGCGCAGTTCTATTCTCCCGCCGAGGTTGTCATGATCGACCTCGATGAAAACCGGCTCTCCGTCGCCAAACGCTTCGGCGCAACGAAAACCGTCCAGGCAAGCGGCGAGGAGGCGGCGCGCAAGGTTCTCTCCCTTACCGGCGGCAAGGGCGTCGACACGGCAATCGAGGCGGTCGGCCTTCCCGCCACCTTCGGGCTCTGCCAGGAGATCGTCGCACCCGGCGGCGTCATCGCCAATATCGGCGTTCATGGGGTCAAGGCCGATCTGCACCTGGAAAAGCTGTGGTCGCAGAACATCGCCATCACGACGCGGCTGGTGGATACCGTCACGACGCCAATGCTCATGAAGACGGTACAGGCCGGCAAGCTCGATCCGAAGAAGCTGATCACACATCGGTTCAGCCTCGACCGGATCGCCGAGGCCTACGAGACCTTTTCCCACGCGGCCGACACAAGGGCACTCAAGGTGATCATCGAGACAGACGCCGTGGAAACGATCCCGGCCAGGACGACCGACAACAATCTCAGTACCGCCCTCATGACCCATACCGGGCTCATGCTGCATGTGCGCGCAGTCAAGCCGGGGGACGAACCGCTTCTGGCGGAATTCTTCCGGCATGTGACGCCGGAAGACCTGCGCTTCCGGTTTCTTGGCGGTGTCCGGGAAGTGAGCCACGACCGTCTGCTCGCCATGACGAAGATCGATCACGCCACCACGGAGCACTTTCTTGCCTTCGCCGGCGGCAGCGACGCGATCGTCGCAGCCGCGATGGTGGCCTGCGATCCATCGACGACAAAGGCCGAGGTGGCGATTTCCGTTCGCGCCGACGACAAACACAAGGGCGTCGGCTGGGAGATGCTGCGCTTGGCAGCCCGCTTTGCGCAAAGCCGTGGCGCAAAGACGCTGGAGTCGCTGGAAAGCCGCGAAAACCACGAGGCCATCGAACTGGAGCGGGAACAGGGTTTCGTCGCCGCCCCCTACCCCGACGATCCAACGCTTGTCCTCATCCGCAAGGACCTTGGGTCCGCCTGAACCGGAGTTTCGAAATCATAACACGAATTCCTGGTCGAGGCGCGGTACCACGCTCTCCCAACCGAGTTCGCGCCCTATGCGCACGCGCAAGGCTTCCGATGCTTCGGCCTCGCCGTGCACGATGAAGACCTTGCGTGGCGGACGCGGGCAGCCGGAAAGCCAGCGCATCAGCTCATCGGCATCGGCATGGGCCGAGAGCATATCGAGATGGGCCACCTCCGCATTGACCGGAATCCAGACGCCATGGATCTTCAGTTCCTTCGCGCCGTCCTGCAGCGAGCGGCCTCTCGTTCCGGCGGCCTGGAAGCCGGCGAGCAGGATCGTATTGCGCGCATCCGGCGCGAAGGCTTTCAGATGATGCAGGACACGGCCGCCCGTCGCCATGCCGGAGGCGGAAATGACGATCTTCGGAACCCGGCTTGAACTGATCGCCTTCGATGCCTCGACGTCATCGGTGTAGTGCGCGATGCTGAACACCTCCTTGCAGTTTTCGAGATCGAGCCGGTGGTCCTTCGGATGCCGGCCCATGAGCCCGGTCGCATCGATGGCCATGGGGCTGTCGAGGAACACGGGTACGTCCCCGAGAACCCCCGCCTGCTTCAGCTTCCAGAAATAATAGAGCAATTCCTGCGCGCGCCCGACAGCAAAGGCCGGAACGACGAGCGTCCCGCCACGTTTGATCGTGCGCTCCACGACCGCCCGCAAGGCCTCTTCGGGGTCGGTCTTGTCGTGGATGCGATTGCCGTAGGTGGATTCGATCATGACATAGTCTGCCCCGACCGGCCGGGCCGGGTCCGGCATCAGCGGATCGCCGTATCGGCCGATATCGCCGGAAAAGACGATCCTCTGCCCACCCCAGGCCATCTCCACCGATGCGGCACCGAGAATATGACCCGCACGATGGAAACGGAACCATGCTCCATTAGAAAGCCGCACGGTCTGGTCGAATGCAACGGTCGAGAAGTGCTCCACGGCGTTTTGCGCATCATGGACGGTGTAGAGTGGAAGAGCCGGCTGGTGACGGGACAGCTTGTGCCGGTTGAGGAATTCTGCGTCCTTTTCCTGCAGATGGCCGCTGTCCAGGAGGATCAGCTCGGCGACATCGCGGGTGGCGGGCGTCGCATAGATCTTGCCACGGTAGCCCTCGCGCACCAGGCGCGGCAAATATCCGCAATGATCGAGATGTGCATGCGTCAGGATCACCGCGTCGATCTCGCGGGGTGACACCGGCAGGGGCGTCCAGTTGAGGTCACGCAGGTTCTTCAGACCCTGGAAAAGACCGCAATCGATCAGGATGCGGTGTCCCCCCAGGGTGAGCAGATGCTTCGAGCCGGTAACGGTTCCGGCAGCACCAAGCGATTTCAGTGACAGCATGGTTCCCTCCTCTCACGGACCGCATTTGCCCACGTCGCCACCGGGCCCGATATGTCTATTGCCGCACATAAGGCCATTTCCAGTCGCGGATCTCGGGCATGTCCTCGCCGTGCTCACGCACATAGGCATGGTGCGCGGTGAGCTTCGCCTTGAGCGTGGCGACGAGGTCCGGTTTCCTCTCGGCAAGAGCCGGCAGGCGTTCGATCGCCTCGATGGCGAGGTGATAGCGGTCGAGCTTGTTCATCACCGTCATATCGAAGGGCGTGGTCGTGGTGCCCTCCTCGACGAAGCCTTTGACGTGGAAATTCGGATGGTTGGTGCGTTTGTAGACCAGCCGATGGATAAGATACGGATAGCCGTGATGGGCGAACACGACCGGCCGGTCTCGGGTAAAAATCCGGTCGAAATCCTCGTCCGAAACACCGTGCGGATGGTGTTGCGGCGACTGCAATGCCATCAGGTCCACGACGTTGACGACGCGGATGCGTAAGTGCGGCAGCGCCCGCCGCAGGAGATCGACGGCGGCGAGTGTCTCCAAGGTAGGTACGTCGCCCGCGCAGGCCATCACGATATCGGGCCCAAGCCCCTCCTCCGTGCCCGCCCAGTCCCAGATGCCAAGTCCGGCCTCGCAATGGGAGGTCGCCTCGTCCATCGTCAGCCATTGCGGCGCCGGCTGCTTGCCGGCCACGATGACGTTGATGCGGTTCCACGTCTTCAGGCAATGATCGCCGACCCACAGCAGCGTGTTGGCATCCGGCGGCAGGTAGATGCGCACGATATCCGACCCCTTGTTGGCGACGAGGTCGATGAAGCCCGGATCCTGATGCGAGAAGCCGTTGTGGTCCTGCCGCCAGACATGGGAGGTGAGCAGATAGTTGAGCGAGGAAACCGGTTTGCGCCAGGACAGCCCGCGCGCAACCTTCAGCCACTTGGCATGCTGGTTGAACATGGAGTCGACGATGTGGATGAAGGCCTCGTAGCAGGAGAAGAAACCGTGCCGTCCGGTAAGCAGGTAGCCCTCCAGCCAGCCCTGACACAGATGCTCGCTGAGCACTTCCATGACGCGGCCCTCCGGCGCGAGGTGATCGTCCGTCGGCAGTCTCTCGGCCATCCACACCCTATCCGTCGCCTCGAAGACACCTGTGAGCCGGTTGGAGGCCGTCTCGTCCGGCCCGAAGACACGGAAATTGCGGTCGGTCGCGTTCAGCCGGATCACATCGCGCAGATAATCGCCGAGAACCTTCGTCGCCTGCGCCTCGACCGCGCCGGGCCGTTCCACGGCGACCGCATAGAGGCAGATGTCCGGCGTGCGCAACTCCTTGCGAAGGACGCCGCCATTGGCGTGCGGACTGGCCCCCATGCGGCGCGCGCCTTTCGGCGCCAGCGCCCGCAGCTCCGGCTTCAGGCGGCCATCCGTATCGAAGAGGTCTTCGGGATCGTAGCTGCGCATCCAGGCTTCGAGGATGCCGCGATGGGCAGCGTTCGTGCGGCACTCGGAAACGGGCACCTGATGCGAGCGCCAATGGTTCTCGACGACCTTGCCGTCGACCTCCTTAGGCCCCGTCCAGCCCTTCGGGCTGCGCAGCACGATCAGCGGCCAGCGCGGCCTGCGGGCGGGATCGTCCTTCGCCGCGACGCGGATGGCCGCGATGCGGTCGAAGGCCCGATCGAGCGCCGCCGCCATGTCCCGGTGCATGGCCTGCGGCTCGTGACCCGCGACGAAGATCGGATCGTAGCCATAGCCGGTGAAGAGATGGGCGAGTTCTTCGTCCGGCAACCGCGCCAGCACGGTGGGATTGGCGATCTTGTAGCCGTTGAGATGGAGGATCGGCAGCACTGTGCCGTCACTGACAGGGCTGAGGAATTTATTGGAATGCCAGGCGGCGGCGAGTGGGCCGGTCTCGGCCTCACCGTCACCCACCACGCAGGCGACGACGAGGTCAGGATTGTCGAACGCCGCACCATAGGCATGCACCAGCGCATAGCCGAGTTCGCCGCCCTCATGAATGGATCCCGGCGTTTCGGGCGCCGCATGGCTCGGAATGCCGCCGGGGAAGGAGAACTGCCGGAACAGAGCCTTCAGCCCTGTCTCATCCTCACCGATTTCCGGATAAATCTCCGAATAGGTGCCTTCCAGATAGGTGTTGGCCACCATGCCCGGCCCGCCATGGCCGGGGCCGCAGATATAGAGGATGTCCGCATCGCGGGCCATGATGATCCGGTTGAGATGGACATAGATGAAATTAAGGCCCGGCGTCGTGCCCCAGTGACCGAGAAGGCGCGGCTTCACATGCTCCGCCTTCAGCGGTTCGCGCAGAAGCGGATTGTCCATCAGGTAAATCTGGCCGACGGAAAGATAGTTGGCCGCCCGCCAGTAACGGTCGAGCAGTGCGAGGTTCCCGGTATAAGGCTCGTTTGCCATATCCTTCACTCCATGCCGCCGGTTTCAGAACGGCAGCCCATGCAGACGGGACGTCGCTCCCAGCCAGTGCCCGTACATCGCCATTCCGATCTTGACTGGCGCCAAAAGAGGCGGATCGGCCCCACGGGAGCGAAGACTGCCGCAATTCGCCCGCATCCATCGCGTTGTTCGCTGACATGGCGAACTTCTTACCCCGTTTGGATCATAACCTTACTCTAGGTGGTTTCGCGCAATGAATCTTGATCTGCGTCAACGGAGGCGGAGACTGCCCTGTATAGGGTGCCGCTCGATCCGCCATCCAGGAGAGCGTGATGCGAATGCGTTTGCTTCAATGCGCACGAATGGACGAGGATACCGGAGGCGCGACACCGATTGTGGTGGAAGCCCTGGACGGGTTGGCGTTGCGCGCATGCGACATCCGAACGGATCGGCCCGCCGACCATGGCCGCGCACCTGCCCGCTACAGGCCGCTTGCCGATACGCCTGACAGCGACGTTTTGCAAAGGTGAAGAGCCGATGGATGACTTCCTCCGTAACCGGACTTTCGATGAGCTTAAGCCCGGGGATACCGAAGCGATCACGCGGCTGGTCGGCCGCGATGACATCGACCTCTTCGCCGCCATCTCCGGAGACCAGAACCCGGCCCCTCTCGATGCGGCCTGCACAAAAACCGGGCCCCTTGGCCATGGGGTCGCCCACGGCATTTGGACCGCCGCCCTCATCTCGGCTGTGCTCGGCACGCGCCTGCCCGGCCCCGGCACGATCTATCTCGGACAGGACCTCCTTTTCCTCAAGCCCGTTGCCCCGGGCGACACGATCACCGCTACCGTCACGGTGAAGGAGAAACAGCCGCAAAAGCGCATCGTCCTGCTGGACACGGTCTGCACCAATCGCGACGGAGAAACCGTGCTGAAGGGGACGGCGACCGTGATCGCACCGGAAGCTCGCGTCGAGTGGCCGCGCACACGGCTGCCAGATGCATCGCTCCGACAGCACGACCGTTACGAGGCCTTCGTGAAAAAGGCGCGCGATCTACCGGCGATCCGCGCCGCCGTCGTGCATCCCTGCTCGGTCGCGGCCATCACTGGCGCACTCGAAGCACGCGAGGCAGGCCTCATGGAACCGGTCCTCGTCGGGCCGGAAGGCAAGATCCGCGCCGCAGCCGAGCTCGCGCAGGTCTCGCTTCAGGGTATCGAGATCATTCCCGTCGCCCACAGCCACGCCGCAGCCGACCGCGCCGTCGAGCTTGCCGTTGCTGGGAACGTTTCGGTGCTGGTCAAAGGCAGCCTTCATACGGACGAGCTTCTCGAGGCCGTCGTCGCGCCCGGCTCCGGCCTTCGCACCGAACGGCGCATCAGCCATGTCTATGCCATGGACATACCCGCCTACGGCAAGCCGCTCATCGTCACCGACGCGGCGATCAACATCCAGCCGACGCTTGAGCACAAGCGCGACATCTGCCAGAACGCCATCGATCTTCTGCGTCGGCTCGGCATGGAGAAGCCGAAGGTGGCGGTGCTCGCCGCCGTGGAAACCGTAAACCCCAAGATGCCGGCGACGCTCGACGCCGCGGCGCTGACCGTGATGGCCGCACGCGGGCAGATAACCGACGCGAGCGTTGACGGCCCCCTCGCCTTCGACAACGCCATCAGCATCGACGCCGCCCGCACGAAAGGCATTGTTTCCCCCGTCGCGGGCGAGGCCGACATCCTGCTCGTACCGGACCTCGAAGCCGGCAACATGCTGGCCAAGCAGCTCATCTACTTTGCCGGCGCGACGGCGGCCGGCCTCGTACTCGGCGCGCGGGTACCCATCGTGCTGACGAGCCGCGCCGATCCGCTCTCGGCCCGCATCGCTTCGGCGGCGCTCGCCAAGATGGTCGCCGCACCCTATCCCGTGGAGGGATTGCCCGCATGAAGACCCTGCTGACCTTCAATGCCGGCTCTTCCACCGTAAAGATCGGCCTGTTTGCGCTTCATGCGGGCGGTCCCGTCCGGCTCGCCCGCGGCGTGATCGATTTCCGCCACGAGCCGCTGACCTTGCGGGTAAGCGACGGGGAGCAGCGGATCGAGGTCGCGCTGGATGCACGGCCGGATGCGGACCTGAGCGGCATCCTGTCGGAGACCGTCGCCATCCTCGGTCGTCATTTCGATCTTGGCGAGGTCGCGGCCGTCGGGCATCGCATCGTGCATGGCGGCGACCACTTCGCCGGGCCTGCCCGCCTCGACAGGGAAAGCATCGCGGCCATCGAGGCGCTGACGGTGCTCGCGCCGCTCCACCAGCCGCAGAGCCTGCGCCTCATCCGCGCGATCGGCAGCGTGCTGCCGGACCTGCCGCAGGTCGCCTCCTTCGACACCGCCTTCCACCGCACGAACGATGCGCTGGTGCGCCGCTTCGCCATCCCGCGCGCCCTCTATGACCGGGGCATCAAGCGGTATGGCTTCCACGGCCTCTCCTACAAATATATTGCCGGCGAACTCGCGCGCCTTGCACTGGAAAAGGCGGGCGGCAAGGTAGTGGTCGCCCATCTTGGCAGCGGTGCGAGCCTTTGCGGCCTCGACAACGGTATCAGCCGCGACACCAGCATGGGCTTTTCGACGCTCGACGGCATTCCGATGGCAACGCGCTGCGGTGCGCTCGACCCGGGCGTGGTGCTGCATCTCCTCGGGCAGGAGGGGCTGGCGCTACGTGCGATGGAAGACCTCCTCTACCACAAGTCCGGGCTCCTCGGGGTTTCCGGCATCAGTGCCGACAGCCGCGATCTTCTGGAGAGCAAAGCGCCTGAAGCGAGGGAGGCGATCGACCTCTTCGCTCTGCGGATCGCCGGCGAGATCGCCCGGCTGGCCGCCACGCTCGGCGGTCTCGACGCCGTCGTCTTCACGGCCGGCGTCGGCGAGAACCAGCCAAAGCTGCGGGCCAATGTCTGCGGCCGGCTGGGCTGGCTCGGCCTCGACCTCGACCCCATCGCCAATGCCGCGAACGCGGCCCTCATCAGCACGCCGGAAAGCCGCATGGCCGCCTTCGTCATCCCCACCGACGAGGAACAGGTCATCGCCGAGGAAACCGTATCGCTGCTGGGAAGCGCAGGAAAATGACCGCAACCGCGCCCAAGAGCACTCTTGGAAGACGGTTGCCAGCAGCACAGCCGACCGCCGTTTCAGCGGGTACGGTCGACCGCAAGAGCAGACCTGCGTAGCGCTGACGAGCCGCCCCAACGCTCTCCGCTATTCCCGACTCTCGCCATTCGCTGACTGAAGATAACGGAGCGATCGGCCCGTCCGTTCCTTTGCCTTGCGTCAATGTGCCGGGAACTGAAGGGGAAGAAAGTATCGTCAATCCCGCACGGATCGAAGGAGGAGTTCCCGATGATGATCCGCGAAATGACGCACAACGAATGCACCGCGACGATTGCCGACCAGCGGCTGGCACGACTGGCCTGCGCCGACGACAACGGCCCCTACGTCGTCCCGATCTGCTATGCCTATTCGGCAAAACGGCTTTTTGTCTTCTCGATGCCGGGCAAGAAGCTCGAAATCCTGCGCGCCAATCCCAAGGCGTGCGTGCTCATAGACGCTTTGGAAACAAGACATCGATGGAAGTGCGTCATCGTGGACGCCCTGTTTCATGAACTTCCCGATACAGAAGACCTGCACGACGAGCGTCTAAGGGCCTGGACACTCCTTGCAAAGGACGTCGACTGGTGGGAACCAGGCGCATTCAAGCCTCAGCCGCAACCAGTGGTGACCACCTCGCCCCATATATTCTTTGAACTCGAAATTCTCGCGATGAGCGGGCGTGAGGCGATGAACGAAATGAGCGAGGTCTCGCACCAACATCCTTAGCGGGCATACGGGTTCACGTCATCGAAGAGCTCTCAGTGCATTGAGGATCACAGCCACGTCGATCGCCTCCTGGAGGATCGCACCTTCGACCGGCTGGAGATATCCGAAGGCTGCCGCAACCATTGCCCCGACGGAAAGCGTAAGTCCGACCGATACGCTCTGTAACGCGATCCTGCGGCTTCGGCGCGCAATTGCAATGGCCTTGGCGAGTGGCGCAAGCTCATCGACAAGGACCACCACGCCCGCAGCTTCAGAAGACGAGGCCGTGCCGCGGGCGCCCATGGCAACGCCGATATCGGCCGCCGCGAGCGCCGGGGCGTCATTGACGCCGTCCCCCACCATCATCACCGGGCCGTTTCCGGTCTCCTTTCTGACCGCATCGACCTTGGCTTCCGGCGTCAGGTCGCCGAGGACGGCATCCATGCCAAGCGCCTGGCCGACGACATGCGCGATCTCCGCGCGATCACCCGACGCCAGCACGAGCCTCTGGACACCCGACGTCCGAAGATCCGCCAGAACCGACATCGCATCTGCACGCACCTGGTCCTTGAGAACGATCATGCCCGCGAGCGCTCCATCGATGGCGACGGCCACGGTCATGGAAGCCCGCATCTCGGGCGTGATCAGGTCATGCGGGTCCTCGCAGCCGGACATGCGTTGCACAAAGCCACTCCCGCCGACAACAATCCGTCGTCCCTCGACATAACCTTCGATGCCGGTGCCGGGCACTTCTCGCACACCCTCCGGCTTCGACAGAGACAGACCGCTTTCGGTTGCAGCACGGATGAGGGCAGCGGCAACGACATGGCCGGAAGCCTGATCCAGGCTCGCGGCCGCCCCTAGCACCGCTTCTGCCGTGAAGGGCGATACCGTCCTGATGTCGACCACCGCCGCCTGGCCATGGGTGAGCGTACCGGTCTTGTCGAGAACCGCGGTCTGCACGCGCCCCAGCATTTCGAGCATGCCGCCGTTCTTTACGAGAACGCCGATTCCGGCCGCCTTCGACATGCCGGAAATGATGGCGACCGGGACCGCCAGAATCAGGGGACAGGGTGTTGCTACGACAAGTACGGCAAGCGCGCGGATCGGATCCTCCGAAAAATACCAGGCACCGCCCGCGATAATGAGGGTCAGAACCAGGAAGCCCACCGCAAAACGGTCTGCCATGCGGACCATGGGCGCCTTGCTCGCCTGCGCGGCCTCAACCAGCCTGACGATCCCCGCATAGGTGCTTTCGGCGGCAGTCCGGCTGGCGACCAGATCGAAGGGCGCGCCCACGCAGGTCGAACCGCTCAGCGCCTCGGCTCCAGATGGAGTGGGCTGCGGCAAAGGTTCTCCGGTCAAGGCCGCCATGTCTAGCGCCGCACCTTCGCCGGAAACGATCCCATCCACCGGCAGCACTTCACCCTGTCGGATCAGCAACCGGTCGCCGGGCTGTATCCGGGAGATCGCGATCTCCTCCAGTCCGCACGTGCCATGGCGCATGGCAAAATGAGAAATGCGCCCCATCAGGGCCGTCATCTCCCGACGCGCGCGCCCTTCGGCAAAGGCCTCAAGGAGCTGGCCACCCGCATACATCAAGCCGACCACGTTTCCGGCAAGCGGCTCGCCGAACACAATCGCGGCCGACATGGAAAGCGCCGCAACGATATCAAGCCCGACATCCCCCCGGCGCAAGGCGCCGAAGGCCTGAAGGGACAGACTGATGAGAACCGCCAGCGTCGCCGCACTCCAGACAAGAGGGGCGTAGCGGGGGTCCTGCCACGACAAGACCAGACCGATCACCAGCCCCCCGGCGGCAATACCGACCAGGATGATGCTCGACCGTCTCTGCCAGATGCCTTCGCTCGCTTGCGGCACGTTGCCCTCCCTATCGACAGGATGCCACTGAATAAGCCCGCAAACGGCCGCTCCCACCTTGCGCAGGATCAATTCCGGAAGCGTCGTTTTCTCTAGAATGGGAATGAATACCGCCGCGCCTGGTGCCGACTGGGCCTTTCCCGATGGTTCCATCAATGGACACGCTCATAGCCAGATTGGGTATCGCGCTATCGATCGGCCTTCTGGTCGGGCTTGAACGCGGCTGGCAGGAGCGAGATGCTCCCGAAGGCAGCAGAACCGCCGGCATACGAACCTTCGGGATATCGGGGCTTCTTGGCGGCGTGCTGGCGGCGGTCGCTCATACCCTAGATTATCCCGTGGTGTTTCCGATCACATTTCTGGGCTTCGCCGCCACGCTGGCTATCTTCAAGCTGCGCGAAGCACGTTCGGATTCAGACTATAGCGTGACCACCGTCATGGCGGGTCTTGGCGTTTTCGCACTCGGCGGCCTGGCTGTCGCCGGCGACGCGCAGGCCGCGGCGGCGGGAGGGGCAGCACTCGCCGCCACGCTCGCAAGCCGCAACGTCCTGCATCGCTTTCTGAAGCGCTTGACCTGGGTAGAACTGCGCTCCGCGCTGATGCTGGCTGTCATGACGGCGGTTATCCTTCCGATCCTGCCGAACGAAACCATAGATCCCTGGGGAGGACTCAATCCGTGGAAGGTTTGGTTCTTCACCGTCCTGACCGCAAGTCTTTCGTTCCTCGGCTACATTGCCGTCAGGATCTTCGGAGCCAGGAAGGGCTTCATCCTGAGCGCGATTGCCGGCTCGCTCGTTTCATCCACAGCCGTTACCATGGTTCTGGCGCGAAGCGCGAAAGGCTCCGCCGATCCGCTTCCGCTTGCCGGGGCCGCAGCGCTCGGTGCGGCCGTGTCCATCCTGCGCGTGATGAGCCTGATCCTGCTGATAGACCCGGCCGCGGTCATTCCCACCGGTCCGGCCGCCGCCGCGGCCGCTGTCGTCTTCGCCGGTTCCGGGTTCCCGCTGTTCTACCGGCCGCAAGACAGACCCTTCGCGGACGTGCCGACCAGCAATCCCTTCGAGATAGGCCCGCTGCTGGTCTTCGCGGCGATTTTCGCAGCAGCCACCATCGCCAGCGCGGTTCTTGTCTCACATTTCGGCAGCTCCGGACTTTTGGCCACGACCGCCCTGACGGGCGCGGTCGATGTGGACGTCGCCGTGCTGGCCGCCCTGCAAGCGGGCCGGGATGTCTTGCCACTCGACGTCATCGGAAAGGCAATCCTTGTCGCCATGGCAACGAATGCCCTGTGCCGCGCCGGCATTGCCATCCTGCTTGGGCCGCCGTCTTTCAGCGCGCCGTTTACCGCCCTCACGGTCGCCGCCGGCACTGCGGCCTTTGCCGCCCACATCGTTCTTCCCATGCAGTGAGGAACACTTTCACCGGCGCGGGCCAAGCGAGCGCAGGATGGAACGATCAGCCGACCGTCATCCGCCGAAGCACATTCGTCTTCCAATAGAAATGATGCGCCAACGCCCCCAGGACGTGAAGCCCCACAACCGCCCACAGAACGGCTTTGAGAACGTCGGCATGGAGGTCGCCTGCGCCCTCGTATCCGAGATAATAGGCGGCGGCGCCGCTGAGCGGCATCGCGAGCAGGAGGAGATAGAGCGTCCATTCGGATATCTTGGCTACCGACCTGAATATCGCTGGTTCGCCCGCGGGCGCAGCCGGCACGCCCTGGACCTGTCGGAGCAGAAGTCGAACGGCGACGAGAACAAGGATCGCGATGCCGGCATAGGCGTGGATATTGGCACTTGCGACCTGTTCGGCGCTCGCCGCACCGGTTTGCTTCATGCTCCGGTTCCAGGCATTCATGCCGTCCGGGAACAACAGGTTGAAGAAGACGAGCCCTGCCGTGAGCCAGTGCAAGACACGCTGCGGGATGGAAAACGAGAGCGATGGGGTCGTAGCCATGGACGTGTTTCGCCTTCTTTCGTGTGGCGGCGTCAGGAGGATGCAATCACTTCGTCACCGTCAGCAGGGTGTGCATCCCCGCCTCGTAGTGGCCCTTGATGTTGCAGAGCAGGAGATAGGAACCCGGGGCAAGCCGCGCCTTCAGCTGGCCGTCCTTGCCCGGCTTCAGATCCGCGACTTCACCAAGACTTTTCAAATGTTTCTCGTCCACCCGATGCTTGGAGGCGACGACATCGACCTTCTGATCGGCTGACTTCAGCTTGACCAGGACCATTTCGTGCTCTTCCGTGAGCGCATCGTTGTGCACCACGAAGGTCGTCTCACCGGCCTTTATCGTGGGCCGGTCGAGCGTGAGGGTCATCGGACCACCGCCTTCGCCACTTTCGATGACCTTGACGGTATTCGCGGCCCATGCCGGCGAGGTGATTGCAACGATAGCAAGCGCTGCGAGGATATTGCGACGGATGTTCATGTCGGCTTCCTTCTGCTGGAGATGCATCCGGCAATAAGGCGCCATGCTGACAGATGCCTGAACGGCGCGAAAACGACCAGGGATCAGGATGCGCCCCGATGCTCACAACGCATCGGGGCGCTCCAACTCTCACCGCACCATGAAGACAGGCACGTCGCAGGTCTCGAGGATCGAAGCGGTGACGCCCCCGAAAACGCGCTCGCGCAGGCGCGAATGACCGTAGGCCCCCATGACGATCATGTCGCAGCCGAGTTCGAGCGCATGCTGGCGGATCACGTCTTCCGTCGGTCTCTGGCCGCTCGCGATCTGCTCGATCACGACCTTTGCGCCATGACGCGACAGGAAGGCCGCGATGTCCGCGCCCGGCTCCCCGCCATTCTCGAAGTACGAAGAATCCGGATCGACGATGACGAGGCGGACGGTATCGGCACCTTTCAGCATCCCAAGCGCTGCCTTTGCGGCACTGGCCGCCTGCGGGCGCGAATTCCAGGCCAGAAGGACGTTCTTCGGCTTCAGGGTGGCGCGACCTGCCTTCGGCATCAAGAGCAGAGGCGTACCGGCGTTGAAGGCTGTCGCCGCGATGGCTGCCTTGCGAAGCTCGGAATCCGAACGGATTCCTTCCCCGGCGACGACCAGATCGGCGTACATCGCGCGGGTGCCGATGTTGCTTTCGATGATGAAGCAGTCATCGTAGATATGGTCGACATCGAATGACAAGCCACCTTTCCTGCAGCGCTCGTCAGCGATGCGTCGAACATCCACCACCTCGTCGATTTCCTTTTGGCGCTCGTTCAGCCAGGCGGCTGCGGCAGGGTAATCGGCCCCGAATGGCGAAATCGCGGTTCTCAGCGCCATGACGGAGAGATGCCCGTCGATTTCCGCCGCCAACGTTACAGTCTTATCGATATCCGCCTCGGTGTTTGTCGTGCCGATGAGCGAGAGTATGGTCTTGAACGGCATGTCTGAACTCCTTCACCAGAATGGTCTTGCAGTGAAGGTAAGCTAGCTCTCGGCACCCATATGCCGCGATGATCTGCGTCAAAAAGAGGATAGTTGACTCCTCAGGCATGGCTGCGTTCCGGTTGCGTGATTGTGTTCGACAATCTTGTGCGCACCCAACGTGTAGGATCGCGATCTACCATGAATAAGCCAGATGCGCGGAAACAAGAGAATTGACAGGCAAATTATATCCGTTAATCTGGATATATGGATAATACTACGGCAATAGCAGCGCTCGGGGCCTTGGCACAGACCACGCGGCTGGAGACTTTCCGTCTCCTCGTGCGACACGAGCCCCATGGCATTCCAGCAGGCGAACTTGCCCGCCTCATCGACGTGCCGCAAAATACCATGTCGGCGCATCTCGCGACGCTTTCGCGGGCCGGCCTGGTCACGAACGAGCGGCAGAGCCGGTCGATCATCTATCGGGCAGACCTCAATGGCCTGCGTGACCTGACCCTGTTCCTTCTGAAGGACTGCTGCGGTGGATCGACGGAACTTTGTGCTCCGCTCATCGCAGAATTGATGCCGTGCTGCACCCCGGAGACGAAGTAGTCATGAACGCAATCCGATTGGAGCAAATTGCCGGGAGCGACGCCGACCTCAAGGCGGCTTTGACGGACGCGTATCTTCCAACCGATGACATCGAGGATCATGGCCGGACCTTCTTCAAGGCACTGTCATCGGATGGCCAAATCGTGGGTTTCTACGGTGTCGAGCGCTGCGGTGCCGACGTCCTCCTGCGTTCGGTTGTCGTGCTTCCTGATCACCGCGGACAGCACCTTGGGATCGCCTTAGTCAAGGAGGCGCTGGCGGGCCTCGATCAAGCCAGCGACGTCTACCTCACGACAACGCGTGCAGCGTCGTTCTTCACGCGCATCGGATTTTCGGAAGTCCAGCGGGACAGCGTGCCCGCGGCAGTGCTGGCGACCCGCCAGCTTTCGACCATCTGCCCATCCTCTGCGACCATCATGAGGCTCACCGCGCCGCCGACCTAGCCACGGACCACGATCATGAGGCCGCGCGTTTCCTCAAGAACCGGATCGCAGCTTTCGGCAGCCTGCCGCTGGCATCCATCGACCGCATGGCGCTTGATGAAGCTTCGTCAGATCGGCACGATGGAAGGTTTCACTTCATTGCAAGGAAAGTCCGCCTGATGTCGACATTCGAGCGTTATCTGACCATTTGGGTGTTCCTGTGCATCGTTGCGGGTGTCGCCCTCGGCCATTTCGTGCCCGGTATCTTCCAGATTATTGGCGCGGCCGAGGTTGCCAAGGTGAACATTCCCGTTGCCATCCTGATCTGGCTGATGATCATCCCGATGCTGCTCAAGATCGACTTCCGCTCGCTGGCGCAGGTCGGCACCTACTGGCGCGGCATAGGCGTGACCCTGATCATCAACTGGGCCGTCAAGCCGTTCTCCATGGCGCTGCTCGGCTGGCTGTTCATCGGCTGGCTGTTCCGCCCCTACCTGCCTGCCGACCAGATCGATTCCTATATCGCCGGACTGATCATTCTCGCCGCAGCCCCCTGCACGGCCATGGTCTTCGTCTGGAGCAACCTCACGCGCGGGGAGCCCTTGTTCACGCTGTCACAGGTCGCGTTGAACGATGCGATCATGGTTGTCGCCTTCGCGCCGATCGTCGGCCTTCTGCTTGGCCTGTCCGCCATCACGGTGCCATGGGCGACGCTGGCTCTCTCCGTCGCCCTCTACATCGTCGTGCCCGTCATTATCGCGCAGGTCATCCGCCGCCGCCTCACGGCTGATGGAACGACGCAAGCCTTGGATGGCGTGCTTGCAAGATTGCAGCCGATCTCGCTGGTGGCGCTGCTTGCGACGCTGGTTCTTCTCTTCGCCTTTCAAGGTGAGCAGATCATCGCCCAGCCGGCCGTCATCGGCTTGCTCGCCGTGCCGATCCTGATCCAGGTCTATCTGAATTCCGGACTTGCCTATCTGCTCAACCGGATGTCCGGCGAGCGGCATTGCGTTGCCGGCCCGTCAGCCCTGATCGGTGCCAGCAATTTCTTCGAACTTGCGGTCGCCGCCGCCATCAGCCTGTTCGGGTTCCAGTCCGGTGCGGCGCTGGCTACCGTCGTTGGCGTTCTCATCGAAGTACCGGTCATGCTGTCGGTCGTCTGGATCGTGAACCGCTCGAAGGACTGGTACGAGGCCGCCCCTGCCGTTTGCCGAACCACCTTCACCGAAAGGCACTGACCATGAACGCCACCATCTACCACAATCCCGCCTGCGGAACGTCCCGCAACACGCTGGCGCTCATCCGCGCTGCCGGGATCGAACCCGTTGTCATCGACTACTTGCGACATCCCCCGACCCGCGGGCAGCTCGCGACGATGATCGCGGACGCTGGATTGACGGTCCGGGAGGCCGTTCGCGAGAAGGGCACGCCCTACGCCGAACTCGGCCTCGACAATCCGAACCTCACCGACGAGCAGTTACTCGATGCGATGATCGCGACGCCGATCCTGATCAACCGTCCCTTCGTCGTGACACCGCTCGGCACCCGGCTCGCCCGTCCGTCCGAAGCTGTGCTCGACATCCTGCCGGACAGCTTCAAGGGACCGTTCTTCAAGGAAGACGGTGAGCAGGTTCTCGATCAAGAAGGAAAGCGCATTGCCTGATACGTTCCCCGCACTGCAGGACGACCACCTGCACTCGACCGATCACGATGCCCTGCGCCCGGCATTTTCGACACACAAGCCGCGCATTCTGATCCTCTACGGTTCCCTGCGCGATGTTTCATATAGCCGCCTGCTTGCATTCGAGGCCCGCCGGCTGCTCGAACGCCTCGGATGCGAGGTTCGTATATTCGACCCAAAGGGCCTGCCGCTGCCTGACGAAGCTCCCGCAAGTCACCCGAAGGTGCAGGAGTTGCGTGAACTATCGCAATGGTCGGAGGGGCAGATCTGGGTAAGTCCGGAACGCCACGGCGCGATGACTGGTATCATGAAGTCGCAGATCGACTGGATTCCGCTTTCTGTCGGTTCGGTCCGGCCGACGCAGGGCAAGACACTCGCCGTCATGGAGGTCTCCGGCGGCAGCCAATCCTTCAACGCCGTGAACCAGATGCGTATCCTCGGCCGCTGGATGCGGATGATCACCATTCCCAACCAATCCTCCGTGGCAAAGGCCTACCAGGAGTTCGACGCCGATGGCCGGATGAAACCCTCGTCCTATTACGACCGGGTCGTGGACGTGTGCGAGGAACTGGTAAAGTTCACCCTCCTGACGCGGTATGCGTCCGCCTATCTCACCGACCGTTACAGCGAACGCAAGGAACAGGCGGCCGAACTTGAGAAGCGCGTGTCACTGCGCTCAATTTGATAGCCTTGGGCTGGCGACGAGGGTCCGCTTCGTCGCCATCGCCACCGCGACAAACGCCGCAATGCCGACGGAACCGAGCGCGGCGCTTAGAACGAGCGATGTGCCTATGCCGAACCGCTCCATCATCGCCGCGAACGCGAAGGGGGCCGCAGCGCCAGCAGCCAGCCTTGTCGCGGCCATCTTGCCAGTAAGCGCACCATACCCATCCGAGCCGAACAGGTAGAGGGGCAAGCTGCCCTGCGCGATGCTGTTGATGCCGGACCCGAGGCCGAGGCAGATCGAGAAGGCGACCGCGCCGGGAAGCCAGTTGCCGGACAACGCCAGAATGACCACGCTCAGCACCATGAAGGCCGCGGAGAGAACCGCAAGGCCCGGCGGCGCGAGCCGCCTTCCGAAGATCATGTTGATCAGGCGGCTGAGCACCTGCGCCGGGCCGAACAGCGAGCCGATGACGACGGCGGCACTTCCGAAGCCAAGCCTACCGAGCATCGGCACCATATGCGCCAGCATGGCGCCAAGGGTAAAGCTGAGCAGCGCGAATGCAGCGGACACCATGATGACTGTGCCCCGCCGACGCTCACGCGGAATAGCCCCGACGACAGGCTCACGCATCGGTCTTTGTCCGCCGGCCGCGGCAACCTTTCCCTTCCGCATGATCCAGACATGGAGCGGCATGCAGACGACAAGATTAAGCCCGGCATAAACGAGGTAAATTTCCCGCCACGAAAGATAGCCCAGCAGCGCCGTGGCGATGGGCCAGAAGATCGTGGAGGCGAAGCCGGCGATCAACGTGAGATAGGTGATGCTTCGCGATGCGGATCGGGGATCGGCCTCAACCAGCGCCGCAAACGCCGCCTGGTACTGAACCATGCCGGACGATATCTCCAGAAGGACGACAGCCAGCGCAAAGATCGCAACCGATGGCGACCAGGCGCAGAGGATCAAGGTCAAGGCGGAGAGCGCCGAGCCAATCGCCATCACGGTCGATGCTCCGATCCCATCCATCTGCCGACCGACATAGGGGGCCGACAAGCCGCCGACGAAGAGTGACGCGGAGAAGATCGCAAAGACTTGCGCGACCGTGATGCCGAGATCCGCCGCCATGCCGGGCGCCAGGATGCTGAAGCTGTAGTAGAGCGTGCCGTAACCGATGATCTGGGTCAGGCCGAGCGCGGCGACGATATCGACAGGAACACGCGGATTACGCAACAATGCCACCTTCACCCCGGCCAGCGTTCGTCTTGCTGCAGCCTACGGACCGTTCGACCCGGCAATCGATGGACTACCTGCCCAGCGGCATCCACAAGATCCCGCTCTCATAAGCCATATGGTATGAAGGATCCCTTTTCAGGCGTAAACCCAATCCAACTGGCACCTACTTCCGCTCCAAAATCTGATTGAGGAGAACGGCTGTCACGATGAGCAGTCCCCGAACGACATATTGCCAATACTCGGACACGTTCATTAGTGTCATGCCATTTCCGATGAAGCCAAGGAATAGAACGCCGATCAAAGTGCCGGTAATGCGCCCTTTTCCTCCGAAGAGGCTTGTCCCGCCGATTATCGTTGCGGCTATGACATCAAGTTCCATCCCGGTTGCGGTTGTGCCAGTACCCGAGCCGATCTGCGACGCGATGAGCAAGCCGCTTAGTCCCGTTAGCGCGCCTGTGAGCACCAGTGTCGCGGTTTTTACGAAGCCGACCGAGATACCGGACAGGCGAGCGGCTTCCGCATTTCCGCCGACGGCATAGACCGATCGCCCGAATGTCGTCGACCCCATCAGGAAATACATGGCGACGAAGACGAGCAGGAAGATGAAGGCCGGAAACGGAATGCCGAGCCAGCTTCCATTCCCGAAAAACCCGAACCACGATGGAAAACTCGCCAACGGAAAACCATCGGTAATCAGATTTGCCATACCGCGCAGTGCCGTGAAAAGCCCGAGAGTCGTAATGAAGGTCGGAACGTTGAACGCCGCTTTCAGAACGCCGGTGACGGCACCCGCCACCATACAGGCCAAAATCGCCGCTACCGCCCCGAGAAGAACGGAGCCGACATCCCCTATGGAAGGTGAGAGCGCATCGACGATATACGCTGCGATGCAACCCGCAAGGGCGATACCCGCACCGACAGACAGATCGATCTCCGAAGAAATGATGACCGCCGTCATGCCGAACGCGACAATGCCGAGCATGGAAACACTGCGCAGAACGTTGAGTAGATTGTCCGCCGTCGCAAAGCCCGGCGCGATGAAGACAAGCGCGGTCACCAGGGCCAACAGGCAGATTTCCATGATATAGTATTGAAGGCGCACCGCGCCGATGCGGCCCTTCTCCTGTCCGTGCGGGGCTGCGACATCAGTCATCGAGGTTGCCTTTCATGCAATAGCGATAGAGTTCAGCAAGTTTCAGCTGCTTCGGATCGAGGTCGGCCACCAATCGGCCCTGCTGCAGAACGAGAATTCTATCGGCGACATTGTGAACTTCCTCCAGCTCGCTGGAGACGAATATGCAGGACACACCTCTCGCCGCCTGTTCCGCCATGATCTCGAACATCTGCTCCTTCGCACGCAGGTCGATACCGCGGGTAGGCTCGTCGAAGAAAATGATGCGGGGGCGCGTATTCAGCCAGTTACCGACAACAACCTTCTGCTGGTTTCCGCCGGAAAGCCTCGAAACCGAGAGGCTCGGCTCCGGCACCTTGATGCCGAGACCGGCGATCTGGCTGGCCACAAGCTCCTTCTCCCGTCCGTTGCGGATAAAGCCGAGCGAAGAAATCGCGGCAAGGCTGGCAAGAACGAGGTTGCTGCTTACCGGCAACATCTGCACAAGCGCGGAATGCTTTCGATCCTCCGGCGTATAGCCGATGCCAAGAGCCTTCATGCGCCCTGGCGACGGCTTGCCGACCGGCCGGCCGTCAAGCCGGATCTCGCCCTCGTCGAAAGGGTCCGCGCCGAAGATCGACCGCAATATCTCCGTGCGGCCGGAACCGAGCAGCCCTGCGATCCCGAGGATCTCGCCCTTGTGAAGATCGAACGAGATATTCGAGAACGCATTCTTGCGGCCCAGATTGCGGACCTGGAGCACGGGCTCGGCGGCCTCGTATCGCCTGCGAGCGACGCGCGCGGCGGAACGCTCTCCGAACATCATCTCGACGATCTGATCGGGAGATGTGTCCTTGAGTTCAACCGACCCGATATAGGCGCCATCCCTAAGCACGGTGCAGGTGTCGCAAATCTCGAAGAGTTCGTTCATGCGGTGCGTGATATAGATGATCGTGACGCCCCGGGCGCGCAGCCGACGCACAAGCGCAAAGAGCTGTTCGACCTCATGGGCGGCAAGAGCCGATGTCGGTTCGTCGAGCAGCAGGATGGAGGGATCGGAGGCGATGGCCTTGATGATCTCGATGGTTTGCTGCTGGCCGACCGTCAGCCGGCCGACGAGCGTCGAAGCGTCGAGGTCGATGTCGAACTCGTTGAGGAGAGCGGCCGTCTGCCGCTCCAGCTCCGCCCAGTCGACAACGGGAAACCCCAATCTGCGCGTCTTCTTCAACCGGCCAAGATAGACGTTTTCCGCGACCGACAGCGAAGGGACGAGAGACAGCTCCTGATGAACCGTCACAATTCCTGCGGCATGCGCGTCTTTCGGGCTGAAAAACACCGCCTCCCGGCCGTTGACCGTCAGTTCGCCGAGGGTCGGCGAGATCGAGCCTGCAAGAATCTCGATCAGGGTCGACTTGCCTGAGCCGTTCTTGCCCATCAGCGCATGAACCCGGCCAGGCTCGAAGCGGTGACTGACATCCTTCAACGCCAGGGTCCCGTTGTAGGATTTGGTCACCTTCGTAAGTTCAATCGCACCGCGCATTTCGATATCGCCAAGTGGGAGCAAGGAGACGGCCGGCCAAAAGGCCGGCCGCAAGGGAGGCTCAGTTGATTTCCTTGATATCGGCCGCATATTTCTCCAGCGCCGCGGCATCGTCCCGGCTGAGCGGCACGACAGGAACCTCGACATGCTTCTCGACCGGTTTACCGTCAACGGCATCGAGCGCCGCCTTGACCGCTTCCCGGCCGATCAGCTTCGGCTGCGCTGCGGTCGTGGCGACCATCACGCCGTCGTCATCCTGTAGGAATTTGGTGATCTGCTCCGAGCCGTCTGTGCCGAACACGAAGACCTTGCCCTGCTTGCCGGCGCGGCGGACGGCCTGAACCGCGCCCACGGTTCCCCCTTCATTCGCCGCGTAGACGACATTGATCTCGGGGTGCGCCGTCAGAATGTCGGTGACAACGGTCGCGGCCTTTTCCGCGAGCCATGCGTCTTGCTCCGCCTGGATGGTAAGCTCCCCGCCTGTCAATCGGCGTCGTAACGGGACCCCATATCGGCTTGCAAAAGGAACCCCTCCTTCTGGTTGCGTCGGGTCAGCGCGCGTAGGCCCGGAGCCCTCAATTTAGCGCAGGGTCTGCGGGCGCGGGTTG
>Ga0209793_1000181_pt1 | contig 109119 bp, 93 predicted proteins | sample EBPBio122009_DNA_FD_185863 | JGI IMG/M metagenome (GOLD analysis project Ga0209793, IMG submission 185863) | Wastewater treatment Type I Accumulibacter community from EBPR Bioreactor in Madison, WI, USA - Reactor 1_2/2/2009_ DNA (SPAdes) (version 2) | ecosystem: Engineered > Bioreactor > EBPR >... | reverse complement strand
GGTCGAATCCGTCGATGTGGATGGCGTCGTCGGGGTTGCTGCCGACCAGGATCTTGAGCGAGCCGATCGCCAGCCGGATGTCGTCCGCGGTGATGCCGGCGCCGAAGCGCAGGGTGTTGGGGAGGGCAGTGCCGTCGGCATCGGTCTTGGTGCTGGTGTCGATGATCCGGTCGGTGCCGTCGCCGCGGCTGTAGAGATAGGTGTTGCGGCCGCCGTAGCCGATGAGGGTATCGTCGCCCCGGCCGCCCGAGAACGTGGTGTGGCCGTCGGTGGCGACGAGGTAGTCGTCGAGGCTGCCGCCGAACCAGAAGCTCCGCCCACCGCTGGCCGCGCCCATCGGCGTGTCGACGAGGCGGCCGATGAGTTCGCTGTAGCTGAGGGTTTCGCCGTTGGCGAACCGGTAGTGGCCAATGCTGCCCGCCAGGCCGTCCTTGATCAGCAATTGATCGTTGGTGCCGTAGGTGATGAGGAGCGAACCGCCGGAGTTGGCGATGCGCAGGTCGGTTGGCGTGGCATTGCTGAAGACGATGGTGTTGTCGCCCTCGGCATCGACGACGTATTCGACGAAGCCGTCCGCATCGCGCGGGCTGTCGCCGGCGGCGAAGAGATAGATGTCATCGCCGGCGCCACCTTCCAGGTAGTCGGTGTCGGTGCCGCCGATCAGCGTGTCGGCTCCGTCGCCTCCGCGCAGGCCGTCGCTGCCGCTGCCGCCGTCGAGAAGGTCGTCGCCGTCGCCTCCGCGCAGAGCGTCGTTGCCGCTGCCGCCGTCAAGGAGATCGTCGTCGGCACCACTGTCCAGGTAGTCTGTGCCGGTGCCGCCAAGCAGGGTGTCCAGACCGTCGTCCCCGAAGAGCGTGTCGTTGCCCTCGCCGCCGTCAAGAACGTCATCATTGCCCCCGCCGCTGAGGTCGTCGTGACCGGCGCCGCCGTCGAGGGTGTCATTGCCGCCATAGCCGCGCATGTAGTCGTCGCCGGCATCCCCGAAGAGTCGGTCGTCGCCTTGTTCGGTAACCAGTGCGTCGCCGGTATCGCCATGCAGTTCGTCGTTGCCGGCTGCGCCATGCAGTTCGTCGCCACCGCCGTCGCCGATCAAGGTGTCGTTGCCGGCATCGCCTTCGAGAGTATCGTCGTCGGCGCCTCCACTCAGAAAGTCCTCCCCGTCACCGCCCTTCAGCCGGTCGTTGCCGTCGCCGCCCCGCAAGGTGTCGTTATCGCTGCCGCCGTCGATATAGTCGTTGCCGGCACCACCCCAGGCGGCGTCGTTACCCTTGTCGCCCATGATGACGTCGTTGCCGCTACCGGCGGGCCCTTCTTGGTATTGATCGCCACGGGAGCTGGACAGGATTTGTGTGAAATCGAAGATGAAGTTCAGGCCGTCGCGCCTGACATCCCAGACGCCGTAGAGAAAGAAGTCAACATCGCCAAGCAGGAAATCGTCGCCTCCCAGGCCCCCGAGAAAATCGTCTCCCGCTCCACCGTAAATGAGGTCCGAACTGGAGGAACCGTACAAGGCATCATTGCCACCCTGGCCCGAGACGAGGTCGCCTGGCTCGTTGTTTCCGGCTTCCCTGATCTGCACGGCAAGGGTGGCGGCCAGATCGCCGAAGATGACATCGTCGGCATCGCCGCCGGCCAGCAGATCGTCGCCGCCGGCGCCCCCTTCGATGTAGTCGCGCCCGGTGCCACCGGCAACGAAATCGACATTCATCCCACCACTGATCCAGTCGTCACCAGAGCGTTGGGTCATGTAGTTCTGCGTATAGCCTGCGGCATCCGGTACCGCCAGGGCCATGTTGAAGCCATCGCCGAGAATGATGCGGTCGTTGCCCGGGCTGTTGTGCATCAAGTCGGTGGCGCCAGGCGCGGGCGCCGAGGGGTCGCCGACATAGTTGAACAGGTCGTCGTGGTGAAGGTCGATCAGTCGGAGGTCGCCAACGATGGTTCGCGTGACTCGGGAAGCGTCCGGAGCTTGCGCGAGGCGGATCCCGAAGTTGCTTGCCGCAAAGGCTTCCGCGCTGGTGTAGTTGTCGAAGGTAAGCGACGTGGTGTCGTCGAGGGTCAACACGCCGGGGGAGTGAAACCTCATCACGAAGCCATCGTCGCCGGCGAAAGTGTAGTCGTCCGAATCGGTGCTCTTCAGGAACAGTCCGGTTACGAGGCGGCCGTTGTACTTGATGAAGTTCATGCCGGTGTCGACGATGTGATCGTTGCCATCGCCGGTGTTGATGACGTAGGTGTCTTCGCCGTCCCCGCCCACCAGCGTGTCGTCGCCCTGGCCGCCAACCAGCGTGTCGTTGTTGTCGCCGCCCTCGAGGCGGTCGTTGCCCTGGCCGCCGAGCAGGGTGTCGCGGCCGGCGCCACCGCGGAGTTCGTCGGCGTCGGCGTTGCCTTCGAGGATGTCATCGCCAGCCCCACCATCCAGCTGATCGCTGCCGGCGCCGCCGTAGAAAGCGTCCTCGCCGGTTTCCCCAACAACGCTGTCGTTGCCGTCGCCGCCGAAGACGACGCGCGCTCGCGCAGCGGCGCCGGTCAGCGCATGGACTTCTTGCAGCGAGAGGCCACTGGCTTCATCTTTGAAGTGGCGCAGGCCAGTATCGAGGGTCGTTACGCGCAATGCCTGGCCTTCGCCGGTGTTGGCCAGCCGCGCTTGGGCGAGGCGCGCCAGGAAGGCGGCGCGGTCAGCGAGGTAGCGGTCGGTATAGGTGCCTTCGAGGTTCGCCCGCTGTTCGGGGGTGAGGTCCTGATCGGCTTTCCAGGCGGTGTATTCGGCGGTCCACTGGGCTTTGAGCGCGGCTTCGAGGGTGCTCTCCTGCCCGGGAACGGCTTTCAGCGCGAACGACGAGCCGGTGTGCAGGGTGAGGAAGGCGGCGAAGTCGGATCGGGCGGCGGTGGCCAGGTCGCGGCCAGGAAGGGTCAGGGTGAGCTTGCCTTTGGCCTCCTTGAAGGCCGGGCTGTCGCCAAGCGCCTTGAGCTTGTCGTAGAAGGTCTCGCGCAGGCTTTCGTCCGCCCAGGTGCCACCGGTGAGCAGGCCGTTGCCGTTCTTGGCCTTGCCCTGGCGCAGCTCGGGGTCGTCGTGAGTGAAGACGCGCAGCAAGCTGTCGAGGAGGGTTTCGAGGCCGTCGCCTTCGGCTCGTCCCTGGGTTCCGGTGGTCGATTCGGCTTTGACCACCGAGGCGGCCTTGAACAGGGTTTCGATGTCCGCTTGCGTGGCCGTCGGCGCGAGGGTCTGGAGCAGATGCTGGACGCTGAGGCTGTCGATGAGCAGGACGATGCTGTGGGTGTCGCCGAAGTCGTTCTGGGTGTAGTTGTTGATCGGCATCAGGGCGCCGGTGTCCCAATAGACGCCGGCCGCCGCTTTGCGGATGGTGCCGCGAACCAGCGGTTGATCTTCGATGAAAACGTCGACGTTGGCGCCATGGTGCCATTGCGAGTCGGCGACCATGGCCGTCACCAGGGTGGTGGTCTCGCGACCGACGACGTCGAACTGATTGTCGAGTCGGGGTGCGCCATCGGACTTGCCGAGAACGATGTTGATCGCGGCAGGCAGCAGCGCTTTGGCGGTAGTCTTGAATTCCTGCGCCACGAGCAGGGCCATCTGGTACTCGAAGCGGGCCTGGGCGACGACGCGCTCCGGGATGGCCGCCGGCTGGCCGTCTTTCGTGTCGGTGACTTCGGCGAGCAAGGTGACGGCCTGCTTGATGTTCTTGAGACGATCGAGGGCGAGGCTCAGCTGTTTGCGTTCGCTCGCGAAGCGCGCGAGGCCAACGTCGTCGGTCGCCGCCGCGGAGACGGTGTGGAGCAGGGCGTAATCGTCCGCCGTCGGTGAATGGCCGTCGGACAGGCGCTCGCGCAGCGTTTGGTAGAGTGTGCCCAGGCCAGCGTCGCTGAAGCGGGCGGCAATGCTCTCCGGAGCGGCGCGCAGGGCGTTGAAGTCGTTGATGACCTGACTGAGCGGGAAGCCGACCTGGCCGACGCCGGCGCCGTTGAAGGTGACGACCCGATCGACGTTGCCGGCGCTGCCGTCCTCATGGCGCAGCAGGTTGAAGGCGGTGGCGAGATGGCCGCCGAGGCTGTAGCCGGTGACGGAGAAGTGCTTTCCTTCCAGCGGGCCGCCCGGCTTGGTCAATTGGGCGTACCACGCTTCCATGTCGCTGATCTGGCCGAACGCCCAGCCGAATTCCTTGATCTCCATGGCGTTGGTCGCCACGCTGTCGCGCAGCGTGTCGTCGATGAATTCGGTGCTGCGGATGCTGAGGACGTATTGCTTTTCGGCTTCGTTGTAGAACAACGTGCCGCTGAAACCCGTGGTCGTGTTCGAAAGGTGGTCAATGACGATCCAGTCTTTGACGAACTTCTCCGCTTCGGTCGGAGCGAATCTGCTGGCGTGTTCGTTGCCGGTGGTGAGGATGTCCGGACGTATTGCATCAAAATAGTGTCCCTCTGTGGATATGAGGTCCCCAGGAGTCTGGCTGGGAGTCAATTTGGCTCTAAAGTCGTACAGCGCCTCGGCGGCCAATTGCAGGTTGGCGTACTTGAGCATTTCGGCAGGAGTCGGTGCAGCCATGATCACTTCTCCTTCATCGGAATCAGAATCTGGTCAACGAATTTTCGAGAGCTATCAAGATCGCCTGTCATTTGCATTGTTGGGCAGATCGAATGGTTCAACCACGGCATCGAATGATGCGGAGCGTGGATGTAGCTGATGGCGTAGCGGGTCATCTCGCCCAGCACCTCATGGGTCTTTAAGTCGAGCACTTTGACCGTGCTGCTCGCGACCCACAGCGCCCGCTCGTCAGGAATCACGTGGTCCTCGAAGGTGACCGCGTAGCGGGGCGAGGTCTTGCTTGGGGAGGGGATCTTGTCCAGCGACCAGCGGTAAGTGTTCATGTCGTACGCGGGGTCGTTTTCCAATTCCGCCCGATAGGCATCGGGATTCTTCTTTCCCGCCGCTTTCACCGAGCCACTATACCGATACCGCTGCCCATCCTTCTCATCGATCACCTCGACCCAGCGGTAGCCTGGCAGGCCGCCGGGGTTACGCGTTGTGCCAATGTAGCCGCGCCACGGCGACATTTCTCCATTTTTTGAAGCACGGTATTCGTAGCCAAGGAAGGATGTGATGTAAGAGTCTCCCGTGGCCTCCCGCCCAAACGCCGCCCCCGGCCACATCGGATCGGCGAGTTCGCGGCTGCGGCGTTCGGGGCGGATTTTCAGCAGCAACAGCCCCTCGATGTCCGGCACCGTCCTGTGGATACGGATGCCCGCGACCTTCTCGCATTTCTCGTCGTAGTACGCCTTGGCTTCCTTGATCTTCGCCAGGTACTCGACGCGGTTGAGCGGGTCGTAGGCGTAGAGCGGCAGAGCCGAGCTTGCCGCCAGCAAGGCGACGAATAGCCGTTGGCAACATGGTCCGGTCATGCCGTTTGCCTCCATTGTCGAGCGTTGCCCGCTTGTCCGTAAGAGACGTCGTTGCAGGTTTCCCCAGCAAACGCTGTCGTTCTGGTCGCCGCGAAGGACGACGCGCGCACCGTCGGTAGCGCCGTTGTGACAGGCGGTTTGGCCACCCTCGCTGGCGAGCTGGCCCTCCAGGTCGCCTGGCCTGATGGCCTGCGGGCGCGAGGCACGGAACGCGGCGATCATGTTTGGCAACTCGCGTTGCATCGTGGCGAGACCACCGTCGACGATCTTTCCCATTCTGGCTGACCCGCTACCACATCCCCGATGAACACAGGTGCCGTCCACGCAACCGGCATCCGCAACCTGACAGGTTTCGCGTCTGGCGAAGATGTTTCCGCTGGCGGCCTGCTTGCTGCCGCCAGCACCGGGAGCATAACCCGGGTCGCCGTGGTCAGCCGCCCCGGCTGACGCACTGCCGGCCCGGCGGGAAAGGCAAGAAGAGCAGGACGAACAGGAAGTGCAGCCGATGCAGTAGAAGGCGATCCGGCGCGGGCGACCCGGTCAACGCACATGGCCGGCAACACAAAGCCGAGTATCGATTCAAGGAACTCGAGGCCCATCCGTTTCCCCCTCAAGCAAGCTTGTCGCTCCCTTGGCGAGAGCCCTGCCCTGCATGCGTTGATGCGCAAGCGGCGAACCGGTCCGCCCTTGCCGTGCTGCCTGAGCAACGGTGCGCGGACATCTTGTCGACCCGCTCACCACAGGGGAACCCACGCGCGAGAGTGAGTCATAGCGCGGACCCGTGCCACGGATGTTCTCGCCGACCTCGTCAGGCCGCGACGAGACCGACACGGCGGTAGCAAGAACGTCGCGTGCAGGGGCGCCCGGGGCGCCCCGCCTCCCCCAAGATCCACACAAAACTGTACAAATAAACAGTATCACTGCCAAAAATGCTGCGTCAAGCCGCGTTACTGCTGGCCCTCGAACAGCACGTCCGGCCATGTTCTTAGCCGCTGTTTCTTAGCCGCTGCTGCCAGCCTGCTCGACGTCGCGGGCGAGGCGGATGCCCGAGAATTGCCAACACGCCGATGCCGGGAAGAAGTTGCGGTAGCTGGCGCGCACGTGCGCGTCAGGCGTGACGCACGAACCCCCTCTGAGGACGTATTGATTGACCATGAACTTGCCGTTGTACTCGCCCACGGCGCCGGCTCCGGCGCGAAAGCCGGGATACGGTTCGTAGCTCGAGCGCGTCCATTCCCAGGCGTCGCCGAACAACTGCGCCAGACCGTCAGCGCCAGCAGCTGCGGGGTGAAACTCACGCCTACCGGCAAAATGGCCGGCAAGCGGCAGCGTAGCGGCGGCGTTCTCCCATTCCGCCTCCGTCGGCAGTCGTGCCTCGGCCCAACGCGCATAGGTATCGGCCTCGTAATACGAGACATGCACTACCGGCCGCTGACGATCAAGGGGAACGAGACCGCCCAGGGTGAATTCCTGCCAATCCTCCGGCCGCTGCCAGTACAGCGGCTGGCGGCGGTTCTCCGCCAGCCGCCAGTCCCAGCCCTCGGCCAGCCAATGGACAGGATCGGCGTAGCCGCCGGCCTCGATGAACTGCAGGAACTCGCCGTTGGTGACCAAGCGCGACGCCAGCCGATAGGGTTCGAGGAACACGCGATGGCGCGGTTTTTCGTTGTCGTAGCAGAAGCCGGTGCCGGCATGGCCGATCTCGACGATGCCGCCGGGAACGTCGTGCCAGCTCAGCGCCGGTGCGGCTTCGGCGGCCGCCGGCCTGACCGCGTAGGCCGGGGCCAGGGGATTGTGGGAGAAGAGGTGTTTGAGGTCGGTCAGGATCAGCTCCTGGTGCTGCTGCTCATGGTGCAGGCCGAGGGTGAGCAATGCCGCCAGATCCGCGTCCGCATCCGGATGCGAATCCGCCGCCCTCTCGGCGAGCATGCTCTGCACGCGGCGATCGACGTCGGCGCGATACGCGAGAACGCCGGCCAGTTCCGGGCGCGTCAACAGCCCGCGCTGCGGCCGCGGATGCTTGTCGCCGACGGCGTTGTAGTACGAGTTGTAAAGCACCCGGAAGGCGGCGTGAAAGGGTTTGAAGTCGCGCTCCCAGCGCTCGAGGACGAAGGTCTCGAAAAACCAGGTGGTATGGGCAAGATGCCATTTCACCGGGCTTGCGTCGGGCATCGACTGCACGCAGCAGTCTTCTGCCGACAGGGGGGCGGTCAGTGCCAGGCTGGCATCACGCACCAACCGGTAGCGGGCGGCGAGGTCGTTCGCGTTCATCGAGCCAGCCTCCATGAGGTCTTCAGGGTCGGGCAAGCAGCACTGCAAAGGCGTGCCCGGAATCGGTCCAGCACGAGCGGCTGGCGAAACCGGCACGCTCGAGCAGACCGGCGAAATCGGCGATGGGGTACTTGTAGCTGTTCTCCGTGTGGATGCGCTCGCCGCGGCGAAAGTGCCGGCTACCTCCCGGCCACGTCACCAGCGTGTCGGCGTAGGCCTCCAGATGCATCTCGATACGCGACCTCTCGCGGTTGAAGAGGGCACGGTGTCGCCACTGCGCGAGGTCGAAATCGGCGCCCAGCAGCCGGTTGAGGTGCGTCAGGACGTTCAGGTTGAACGCGGCGGTCACCCCGGCGGCGTCATCGTAGGCCGCCTCGAGCACGGCCGCGTCCTTGACCAAATCGACGCCGATCAGCAACGCGCCATCCTCGCCCAGCAGAGCGCGCATGCGACGCAACAGGGCAAGCGCCGCCGGCGGGTCGAAGTTGCCGATCGACGAACCGGGATAGAAGACCAGCCGCCGATCGGCCGGTATGTCGTCAGGCAGCGCAAGCTCGCCCAGGAGGTCGGTGACCACGGCGCGAACGTCGAGCGCCGGAAAGGCGGCGCGCAGGCCATCAACGGCCTGGTGGAGAAAGTCGGCCGAGATGTCGACGGCGACGAAGCACCCCGGCTCGATCAGCGCGCACAGGCGGCGCGCCTTTTCGCAGTTGCCGGCGCCGAGTTCGATCACCGTCGCGCCGCGGCCGACCTGCCGGCCGATTTCCTCGCCGTGGGCCTGCATGATCGCGCGCTCGGTACGCGTGAGGTAATACTCCGGCAAGCGCGTAATCCGCTCAAAGAGCACCGAGCCCGCGGCATCGTAGAAATACTTCGGGGAAATGGTGGCCGGCGCCGCGCCAAGCCCGGCGGCGATTTCCGTAATCTCTGCGGCAAGAACAGGCGAAGCTGGGGGCAATTCCGCGTTCTCCAGTCGTGTTCAGTGGTGGTTACGGGTGTCACGAACTTCCGGCTTCCGGTGATCCCCGCGCGGCCAGGACGCTGGGCGCGTCAGGCGCGCATTCCGGCACTCTCTGTCCGGTCGCTGCGCACCGGCAAACCTTACAACACTTACGGCCGGACTGGCGAGAAAAGGCAAACGCCGTACACGCGGTGCTGCATGCCGGGTCGACAGCCCCGCCAGGGCACACTTGCAGCCGCCGAGCGATCGCGCTTGACCTATACTCACCGCTCCCCTTGAACCGCCTGACCACCCCCCGCCGCGAGGAGCACGCAATGCCTGATGCTACGCCCCCCGGAGCCGACCCGCTTGCCGCCGAGCTGCAAGCGCGGCTTGCCGGCGCGATTGCCCTGCGCGGGCCGGCCTATGTGCCGCGCACGCATCACCTCGACGCCGACGGCCGCCCGCTGTTCATCAACCGACTGGCGCTGGAGACCAGCCCCTACCTGCTGCAGCACGCGCACAACCCGGTGAACTGGTTCCCCTGGGGTGACGAGGCGTTCGCCGAAGCGCGGCGGCTCGGCCGGCCCGTGTTCCTGTCGATCGGCTATTCGACCTGTCACTGGTGCCACGTGATGGAGGCCGAGTCCTTCGAGGACGAGGCGATCGCCCGCTTCCTCAACCGCCACTACGTCGCCATCAAGGTCGATCGCGAGGAGCGTCCCGACATCGACGCCGTCTACATGAGCGCCGTGCAGCAACTGACCGGCGCCGGCGGCTGGCCGATGAGCGTCTGGCTGACCGCGGCGCGCGAACCCTTTTTCGGCGGCACCTACTTCCCGCCGCGCGACGGCGGCCGCGACGGCCAGCGTGGTTTCCTGCCGCTGCTCGGCGCCTTGTCCGACACTTTCCATCGCGACCCCGAGCGTGTCGGGCAGGCGTGCACGGCGCTGGTGGAGGCGATTCGCCACGACATGCAGGGCGCGTACGGAACGGGCGGCGCCGACGCTGCCATCGGCTTGCCCGCCGGCGACGTCATCGACGCCACCGTCGCGCATTACCGGCAGTCATTCGACGCCCGGCACGGCGGCCTGAGCCGGGCGCCGAAGTTCCCTTCGCACATCCCGGTGCGCCTGCTACTGCGCTATCACCAGCGCACCGGCGATGCCGACGCACTGCGCATGGCGACCCTGACGCTGGAAAAGATGGCCGCCGGCGGCCTCTACGATCAGCTTGGCGGAGGCTTTCACCGCTACTCCACCGACGTCCGCTGGCTGGTCCCGCATTTCGAAAAGATGCTCTACGACAACGCCCTGCTGGTCGTGGCCTACGCCGAGGCGTTTCAGGTCACCGACCGCGCGGACTTCGCCCGCGTCGCGCGCGAGACCTGCGACTACATCCTGCGCGAGATGACGGACGCCGGCGGCGGCTTCTACTCGGCAACCGATGCGGATTCGGAAGGCGAGGAAGGACGCTTCTTCGTCTGGCGCGAGGACGAGATCCGGCGCGAACTGGACGCTCTCGGCGACGGCGACACGACCGAACATTTCCTTGCCCACTATGACGTGCACCCGGGCGGCAACTGGGAAGGCCACACCATCCTCAATGTGCCGCGTCCCGACGAAGCCGCCTGGGAAGCGCTGGCCGCTGCGCGCGCCAGGCTATACGCGGTACGCGCCAGGCGCACGCCGCCCTTGCGCGACGAGAAGATCCTCGCTGGCTGGAACGGGCTGATGATCTCGGCCCTCGCCGTTGCCGGACGGGTTCTCGACGCGCCGCGCTACGTCGCCGCGGCGGTGCGCGCGGCGGATTTCGTTCTTACTCACCTGCGCGGCGCCGACGGCGGACTCCGGCGCAGCTTCAAGGACGGTCAGGCACGGCAAGCGGCCTTCCTGGACGACCATGCCTTCCTCGCGGCGGGCCTCATCGACCTCTACGAAGCCACCTTCGACGTGCGCCACCTGCGCGACGCCCTGGCGCTGGCCGAGACCACCGAGCACCTGTTCGCCGATCCGGCGGGCGCCTGGTTCATGAGCAGCGAGGCGCACGAGAGCTTGATCGCGCGCGAGAAGCCCGCCTACGACGGCGCCGAACCTTCCGGAACCTCGGTCGCCCTGCTCAACGCGCTCCGCCTCGGCGTGCTCACCGACGACGAGCGCTGGCGCCAGATCGCCGAACGCGGCCTGCGTGCCCATGCCAGGGTACTCGGCGAGCGGCCGATCGCCATGACCGAGGCCCTCTTGGCCGTCGATTTCCTGGCCACCACGCCGCGCCAGATCGCCGTCGTCTGGCCGGATAGCGCGGCTGCTGCGGCAGCGCCCCTGCTGGCCGTCGTGGGTCGGCATTTCCTGCCCGCCCGCGCGCTCGCCGCCGCGCCGGAATCGGCTGTCGCCGCGCTGGCGCAAACGATCCCCTTTGTTGGCGACAAGGTCGCGCAGGGTGGCCGCCCTACCGCGTATGTTTGCCGTCACGGACGCTGCAAACTGCCGGTGAGCGATGCGGCAGGGCTGGAGGCTCAGCTACGCGAAGCGGGCTCCTGAGTTCCTGAGGCTCGCGGATTGGCGGATTGCCCGTAGCGCGCATGTCAGCGCGGCGGCGGATGGTTGACGTACGTCACCGAATCGAGGAAGCGCTGAACTTCCTTTTCGGCCTCGGCAGCCTGGAACACCAAGAAAAAGGTGAAGCAGAAGCCCCGATAATAGGGAAACCAGTTCAGCAACTTTACCTCGACGTCCGGCCCGCCCACCTGGGACTTTGGAGGCCTTGCCTTGACGAGCTGGACGATCTTTCCATTCATTTCGACGTCAACGACCGGCCCGACGATCCCGCTCTCAGGCGTGTCCCTGGCGATCGCGTCCCGGGTTTGCTGGAGCCTCGTCGCGTAGTGTCGGCGGCAGGATTCGGCATCGGTGGGTCCATCGACTCGCTCGGCAGCGACACTCACCTTGATGCCGGTGCTCTGGTTGCTCATGCCGAGGAACACGTCGGTGCAGTCCGCCGCCCCGCTGTCGTCAGGCTCGAAGCCGGGCATATCGACCAGCAGGTGCCAGTCCTCGCCTTCGAGGTGGAGTCCCAGCTGGCCCTGCTGGCCCGTCGTGAAGACCAGCTTCTTCCCTGCGCTCAGCGCTGCGGGATTGCTGCAGGTCGCGGCCGGACGAGGGCTCGAAACGGCGAGATCGGCGACCTGAGCCCGGCTGAACGCTTCCGTCATGCGTTGGGCGTCCTCCTTGCTGTCATCGCGGTAGAGCAGCGACAGGCCCATGATCCTCCCGTCGAAGTCGGCCCATCCTTGCCTGTGGTACTCGTAGCTGTGAGGATCAGACGACAGGAACGGACCGACCGAAAGGTCAAAGAAGTAGACGCAAGTCCCCGTCGAGCAGACTTGGCGAACGGGCGAAACGAACTGCATCCTGCGCTCGATCGATCGGCGGTTCGCTTCCACCTCATCATGCAGCGAGCGCTCGCGGACACCGGGGCTTCTCGTGCCGAGGGGAAAGACCAGGAAGGAGGCGATCGGCGTCGACGACGGCAGCAGTTCGGCTCCGCCGACGGGCCCCGGCGGCCCTGGCCGATGGCGGTACTGCCACGCAATCGGAACGCTCAAGCGCATCAACGTACGGCCAGCAAAGCCAAATCCCCGGCTGATCTCGACGCCGACTGGCTTTCCTGGAACATAGGTCAGCGAATCGAAGATCTTCAAGGCCTCTTCCTCGGCGACCGGGCTGGTGACATTGAAATGGATGTCGAAGCAATGGCCGCGATACCAGGGAAACCAGAAGATCGCCTGGCGCGGGCCAAACTGCCGATCCTCCGAATCGAAGACCTGTAGCCGCTTCCCATGTCTTTCGACCTCGACGACCTTTCCGACGGTTCCCCGGTTGCCCACGTGGCGGGCCGTCTGATCGCGGGCTTTGCTGGTGTAAGGTGCGTGCCACTCGCGACACGCTCGCTCGCCGTCGGCGCCGGGCACCTTCTCAGCCAGGATGCTTGCCGTCGTGCCTGAAGCGGGATGCCGCATGAAGAGGAAGTGCTCGGGCATGAAAAACTCCGGCGGCTTGCCGACTTCGGAGATTCGTTCGTAGCCGGGCATGTCGATCAGGAGATGCCAGTCCTCCCCCCCGATGTAGAGGCCCAGTTGCCCAGGCTTGCCGGTGGTGAAGACCTGATTGGGGAAGACTCGGAAGGACGCCGTGCCCGACTTCGAGGCATCCTCTTCACTGGCCCAAGCCAACCCGCAGGCGACACGCAACACCACTCCGAAGAGGAGCGCCAGACGCGTGATCCGGATCGCCCGCGCTGCCGCAGTTTGCCGTGGCCGAATCACTTCGCGGATGTCTCCCAACCAACTCGAGAAGATCATCTCCTCTTCCGCTCCCTTATAGCCGCCGATTTCCACTGGCAGCAAGATCCATCACCGCAAAATCATCCGGCCGGCGCTTCGGCCATCACTTCGGGATTTTCTTCATCAGTTCCTTGACATCCCCGCGCTCAACCTTGTTGCGGAACTCCTTGAGATCGAGCACCTTTGCCTGGGTGATTTTCTCCGTGAGATGATCGGCAGCCGCCGTGCCGCCGTCGCTATACAAGAGGGAGATGCCCACGATGCTATCACCAAGTCTCACGAACCCGTCGCGGTGATACCTGAGCCCGTAGGTCGCGAAACCCTGCGAATACTGGGGTTCGTCGCCACGGATGGTCACATCGTAGTAGCTGAAGCAGACTTCCGCGCTGCACTTGCTGCGCACGGGACTGAGCACTTCGCCCCGTTCCAGCTTGGATTGCCGCCTCTCCTTGGTCATATCGACCGTGTGGTCTTCCGCCGACTTTACTGTGCCGAGCGGAGAGATCAAGAACGAGAAGACCTCACCTTTTTCAGGCTGACGCAGTTCGATTCCACCGATCGGACCCCCGGGCGGCGGCCGAAAGCCCCAGCGCCAGTCGATCGGAACGCTGAGGCGAATCCGGAAGTGGTACAGATAGAACAGGCGCTCGACGTCCGTGTTCCTTGGCTTCTGCGCCAGATAGGTGACGGAATCGAGGATGCGCAGGACTTCCTTCTCGGCGGACGGACTCGATACGGTGAAGTGAAAGTCGAAACAAAATCCCTGGTAATACGGTAACCAGTGGAGTGCTTTCGCGTGGTAATCCGACCCAACGCCAAACTCATACGCCTGCAGAATCTTTCCGTTGGCGCTGAACTCGGAGAGCGGCCCGGTCGTGCCACGGTCGCCGAGTGCGCGCGCCTTCGCCTCATGCGCCTGCTCGAAAGAGGCCGCGTAGTGCCTGCGACAGGACTCTTCGCTGTCGGCGCCGGCTACGCGCTCGGCGAAGATGCTGACCGGTGTCTGCAAGATGGGGTTCGTCATGTAAAGGAACTGAGAAGGAGAAGTGAATGGCCACTCGACATCCACGAAGCCGGGCATGTCGACGCGCAACTGCCAATCCTCACCTTCGATCCACAGACCGATCTGACCGGGTTTATCGGTCCGGACAACCTGATTCGGATAAGTCATCAATGCAGGTGGCTTGCTGCCCGCGGCAATTGACGATCCTTGGCCGAAATAGAGCGAAGTGGCGTGCATCAGCAAGCTGACAGCCAACCCGGCAACGGCTGTTCTGATCAGTATGGCCACCTTTCCGTCCCGGCACGATCCCCGGCCGATCCTCAGCTTGTTGCCAAACATGATTTCCCCCCCTTGAACGTCCGACACCAGGCGGCAACGACACGCTATCCCCCACACCAACGGTGTGGCTATGATTTCAATATAGTCCAGCGCCAGAGGGAGATCCACTCGCGAGTGATCTCTGCCTGCCGGCGCCCAGATGCGGCGCCAGATGCGCCGGGGCGCAGCACAGGCTCGCGTCGCTCGGGATCTCCTTCATCCCGAAAACCAGCAGTCTGTCGGACTTCCAGCTTGCTACCTGCCGCGTGGGTATGAAGCATGATGTCCGTCCAGGCCACCGAGGTCCGCCATATACGGCGTCATCGTCACCGATCGCAAGCTCAACGGCCTGCTGCCGCCTATGGCTACACCACGGGCATTCTCTCCGCCCGCGAGTCGAAGCGGGCGACTCGCCATTCGGTGGCCTGCCGCTTCATTGCCGCCAGAAGCCACTCCAATCACGATGGCCTGGCGACCCTCCGCCGACGTTTTCCTGACGAGCGGAGCGGCCTGTGCCTGCCAGTCCCGGTGATGGCCAGGGACATGCAAGTGCCCGAGCCAGTAGAACACTGGAACGCGCTGTCCGGCCACGGCCATGGTGGGCACACCCGATGCGTGACGAGACCGATCTCGAACGCCATGTCGACCATCTCCACGTCAATCCGGCCAAGCACGGCTAGGTCAGGCAACCGACCGCCCGGCTGTGCTCGCCGCTGCATGCGCCCATTGAATGGGGAATCGTCGGCGCTGACCGGGGGCAGCGTCAATGAAGGCGCGTCGAGAGGGGCCAGGCAACGGCGAATGGTGTTGGGCTTCGTTCCTCAGCCCAACCTACGCCTGGTACGCCTGCTGGATGACTGCAGGCGCCGTTCATTCCCGCAATGGCATTTCAGCCTGCGGCAGAGCCTCCGTCGATCGATGGCCTGATGAGCCGCTCGCCGCAAACCTCGCGAACACACCCGCGCAGCCAACGATGCGCTGGATCGGCATCCATCCGCGGGTGCCAGTGCAAGGAAACCGTGATCTCGGGAGTGGCGATCGGCAGGGGAAAACTGTGCATTCCGGCGCGCAGCTTGGCGGTGTGGCGCTCGGGGACACTGGCGATCAGGTCCGACGCTCGGGCGAGAACGAGCGCTGTCGAAAATCCGCTGACGATCGTGACGATCTGCCGTTCCAGCCCCAGCGGCTTCAGGGCTTCATCGATCATTCCCCTGTCGAACCCCCGGCGTGAGACGAGGATGTGTTTGCCCGTCGCATAGCGGTGAGGCGTCATCTCGCCCTGGCTCAGCGGATGCCCCATTCGCACGACGCCGATGAAACGGTCCCGGAACAATGCCTGCACACGCAGTTCCGGCGCCGTCGCCTTGCCGACAACGCCCGTTTCCAGGTCGACGCTTCCGTCGCGAAGCGGCGCGCTGTTCTTGTTCGACTTCTGCACGAAGCACAGCCGCACGCCAGGCGCTTGCTCGGCAACGCGGGCAATGAGATCTGGCCCGAAATTTTCCACAAAGCCTTCGCTGGTCCGCAGCGTATACATGCGGACCAGCCGTTCGAGGTCGAGTTTTTCGACGGGGCGGAGTGCCGCCTCGGCCGCCTGCACCAGCGGGCCGACCTGCTCGCGCAGTTCGAGCGCCCGCGGTGTCGGCACGAGACCGCGCCCGGCCCTGACCAGCAGCGGATCACCGGTTGTCGCACGCAAGCGCGCCAGCGCCCGGCTCATCGCCGACGGACTGAGCCGCAAGCGCTGGGCGGCGCGCGCGACGCTGCCTTCCGCGAGCAGCACATCGAGGGTGACCAGCAGGTTGAGATCGGCTGTCGACATGCATCGACGATAGCACAGCCTGATCGTGACATGGCGTCAGACACACGAATAAAGTGCAACCGGTGCGTCTTCCGCCATGCCAGACAAGGGCATAGAGTACGTTTCTGACAGCTCCATTTCGGGAGCCAGCAGAAAAGGAGGTCCTCTTGAAGTCAATCATTGCAAGACCCGACGCGGTAATGGCCGGAAGTGCGGAACACCGTCCTGCGGCTCGCTGGGCGCTGGCCAGCCTCTCGCTTTCCATGTTGCTGTCCTCGCTCGGCACGAGCATCGCCAATGTCGGTTTGCCGACGCTGGCACAGGCCTTCGGCGCCACCTTCCCGGAAGTCCAGTGGGTCGTCCTCGCCTATCTTCTCGCCATCACCACACTGATCGTCAGCGTCGGACGACTCGGCGACATCACCGGCCGCCGACGGCTGCTCCTCGCCGGAATCCTCGTGTTCACGGCGGCCTCGCTCCTCTGCGGCGTCGCACCGACGCTTTGGCTGCTGATTGCCGCCCGGGCGGCGCAGGGCCTCGGAGCGGCCATCATGATGGCTCTCACCATTGCCTTTGTCGGTGAGACGGTTGCGAAGGAAAAGACGGGTAGCGCCATGGGGCTGCTCGGAACGATGTCCGCGCTTGGCACTGCTCTCGGTCCATCGCTCGGCGGCGTTCTCATCGCCGGACTCGGTTGGCGGGCCATCTTCCTCGTCAACCTGCCGCTGGGTATCCTGACTTTTCTTCTCGCGCATCGCTACCTGCCCGTCGATCGCCGCAAGCCGAAAACCGATCGGGCCAGCTTCGACCACGTGGGCACGCTGCTGCTTGCTCTGACGCTCGCCGCTTATGCCCTCGCCATGACGCTCGGAGGCCGCGAATCCGCTCCGGTGAACCTGCCTCTGCTGTTGACCGCCGCCTTCGGCCTCGGCCTGTTCGTGCTTGCCGAGACGAGAGCCGCATCGCCTCTGATGCGCTTGGCGATGTTCCGCGATGCCGCGCTGAGTGCCAGCCTGGCCATGAGCGCGCTGGTGTCGACGGTGATGATGGCGACGCTGGTGGTCGGACCGTTCTATCTGACGCGTGCGCTCGGGCTCGACGCCGCTCTCGTCGGGCTCGTCGTGTCGGTCGGTCCGCTCGCCGCCGCGCTGGCCGGCGTGCCGGCCGGTCGCCTTGCGGACCGTCTCGGTGCACAACGCATGACCGTCATCGGGCTGGCCGGAATGGCCGCCGGCGCTTTCACTCTGTCCAGGATGCCGGCGGCGTTCGGCCTCCCAGGCTACATCGCCCCGATCACCGCCATCACCGTCGGCTATGCACTGTTCCAGACGGCCAACAACACTGCCGTGATGACGGACATCCGCCCGGACCAGCGGGGAGTCGTTTCCGGCATGCTCAATCTGTCGCGCAACCTTGGGCTGATCACCGGCGCATCGGTCATGGGCGCGGTTTTCGCGCTCGCCTCGACGACGAACGACATCACCATGGCGCATCCCGAAGCCGTTGCACACGGTATGCGAATGACGTTCGCCGTGGCGGCGATCCTGATCGTCGTCGGGCTCGCCATGGCGCTCGGCAGCCGCAATCGCGCAGGCCGTGCCTCGCTCCATGCAACACCGCAGACGTCGCCACTGCCCTTGACCAACGACCTTGCGCGCCCGGGGAGACTGCGGTAAGGCGGTGGTTCGCCCAGGCCTGACAAGGGAGCGGCGACGAACCGGCGTGTGCGGCGCCGTCGGCGTGCTGCGCTTGACGCCAGCATCACTGTCGATTGACAGTGGCTGTGCCTGGCACGGATACTCGTGACAGCGCAGAGACCAGCAGCTTGAGAGGACCGGCACTGGCTGGAGAAGCGCGCAGTGGTAAGCAACGGGTACACGCCTATGCCAGGGAGGCCTTCATGAAACTGATGATTCGAGTTCTTGCCGTTCTCGCCGCAGTCGCCCTGGCGATTCCCTCCAGCCACGCGCAGACCCTCACCGGTACGCAGGCGAGGAAGTCAGCGCAGGCCGACGCCTTCCTCGCCTACGAGAAGGCCTTGCTCGCCGGCGGGCTCGACGCCGCGCAGCCCTACATGACCGCCGCGAAGTTCGAGGAGTTGAACGGCATGCTGAAGACCTGGGGCGAAGACGGCTTCAAGCAGTTTCTCGACCGGATGCGCGGCGGCGCACAGGGTGAGGCGCGACGCAAGCAGATCGAGAAGGTCGAGCTGACCGGCGGCTACGCCGTGCTCGAGGCACGCGACAGCCCGCAGGTCCTTACCGTTCAGCATCTGACGAAGACGAAGGACGGCTGGCAGGTCGACGTCCGGCGCTGAAGTGGATGACGGCCGGGCCATGGTCGCCACCCTCAGAATGCGCTCTTGATCACTCCGCCATCGACACGCAGTGCCGCGCCGGTGGTTGCCGAGGCCAGCGGGCTGGCGACGTAGGTGACCAGTGCGGCCACTTCCTCGGGCGTGGCGAAGCGCTTGATGAGCGACGTGGGGCGGACCTGCGCGAAGAACGTCTTCTCGAATTCTGCGAACGACTGTCCCTCGGCCTTGGCGAGCGCGTCAACGAAATCGTTCACCCCGCGCGATCGGGTGGGCCCGGGAAGGATGCTGTTGACGGTAATGCCGGTGCCGGCGAGCGACTCGGCCAAGCCTCGCGCCACGGCAATCTGCGCCGTCTTGGTGACCCCGTAATGAATCATCTCGGCTGGAATCTGCACGCCGCTTTCGCTGGAGATGAAGATGATGCGGCCCCAGTCGGCACGTCGCATGGCCGGCAGGCAAAGACGGGCGAGCCGAACCCCACTCAACACGTTGGTCGCGAAGAAACGCATCCAGTCGGCATCGGCAATGTCGGCGAAGGGCTGCGGCTCGAAAATCCCGAGATTGTTGACCAGGATCTCGATATCGGGATTCTCCCGCACCAGTGCCGCCGCGGCATCGGCCGTACTGAGATCGCCGGCGAATCCCAGCACGTCGCTGCCCGTCGCCGATCTGATCGCCGTCACCGCCGTGTCAACGGCGGCCTGGGTACGGCCATTGACGATGACCCGGGCGCCTTCGCCGGCGAGAGCAGCGGCAATTGCGTAACCAATTCCGGCCGTGCTGCCGGAGACCAGCGCCAGCCTGTTCCTGAGTTGCATGTCCATGTGGTGTGCCCTTTCAGTGATGACATCCCCGTTTACGGGTGGAGAGGAAGATGCGCGGCGCTCGGCGGTGAGCCTGACGAAAACCGCGCATAGCGGCTGAGTGTAACCAACCGACGGACAAGAGCACAGGATTCTTGCGTACCGCCCGCCCAGAGTCGCGCGCAGCATAAGGATAGAAAAACTTTGTCTTTGCATGACCTTGCGGCGCCGCTAAGGTGAACGGCTAGCCGCTGAACTTGCGGGTCCAGCGGTGCAGCCGCCGGTGTCCCCGACACCTTTTCCCCGACACCATTCCACCTCAGGAGATTCGCAGATGTCCAACTGGTACGCAGACAACTCCCTTTCGATCGGCCGGACGCCGTTGATCCGGCTGAACCGCGTCGCCGACGGCGCCACCGCCACCCTGCTCGCCAAGATCGAGGGACGCAACCCCGCCTACTCGGTCAAGTGCCGAATTGGTGCAGCGATGATCTGGGATGCCGAGAAGCGCGGCCTGCTCGGGCCCGGCAAGGAACTCGTCGAACCGACGAGCGGCAACACCGGCATCGCCCTGGCCTTCGTCGCCGCCGCCCGCGGCATTCCCCTGACGCTCACCATGCCCGAGACCATGAGCATCGAGCGGCGCAAGCTGCTGGTGGCTTATGGTGCCAAGCTGATCCTGACCGAGGGCGCCAAAGGGATGAGCGGCGCCATCGCCAGGGCCGAGGAAATCGCCGCGGCGGACCCGGAGCGCTACGTGCTGCTGCAACAATTCAAGAACCCCGCCAACCCCGCGATTCATGAGAGCACCACCGGTCCCGAGATCTGGGATGACACCGACGGAGCGATCGACATTTTCGTATCCGGTGTCGGTACCGGTGGCACCATTACCGGCGTGTCGCGCTACATCAAGACCACACGCGGCAAGCCGATCGTCTCGGTAGCTGTCGAGCCCACGGCCAGCCCGGTGCTCACCCAGGCCCGCGCCGGCGAACCGCTGAAACCGGGCCCGCACAAGATCCAGGGGATTGGCGCCGGCTTCGTGCCGCAAGTCCTCGATCTCTCGCTGGTCGATGTCATCGAACAGGTGTCGAACGAGGAAGCCGTCGATTACGCCCGGCGCCTCGCCCGCGAAGAAGGAATCCTCTGCGGAATCTCCTGCGGGGCGGCCGTGGCGGCGGCGGTGCGACATGCCCGGAAGCCGGAAAATGCCGGCAAGACGATCGTCGTCGTCCTCCCGGACTCCGGCGAACGCTACCTGAGTTCGATACTGTTCGACGGCATTTTCGACGCCAACGGCCAGGCGCTGTAGCGCCCCGTACCGGGGCGGCGTCGGCCACCCCGGTGCGACACGGGCAACCGGCAAGGACCGGCATCGGCCCGGCCTCCTCGCCCTCGTTGCTCATCAGCCGTATTCTCGCTGGCCGCTGACGGCCTCGCCCTGCCGGCCGCCGACACGAACCATGCCGCCAGTCATCCGCCACTGATCTGACCGTCAGTGGCCTTGACTCGGCTACTCGCTTGCCGGCCTCAGCCGATGTAGCGAGGCACTGCCTCGACACTCGCGTGCCCGCGGGGTTGACGGCGATGACCCCGCGCGGAGCACCGCGCGACCCCCCCAAGCGATTTCCCGTGACCACCCGCCGCCAGGCTGTGGTTCGTGGACTGCGCAAATAAACTGAATGAATGAGCTTGCATTTGTGAATACGAATGGTTATCATTTGCGGCAATTGTTCTACGAAAGGAAACGGCAAGCGTGGAAGCTCCTGGACGCTCCGCGGCACTGGAGGCCACCAACGCCGCCGTGCTGATCAAATTGAATGAACTGTACAAGGAAGCCATTGCGCACGACGGATTTGCCGAGATCAAGGTGGAAATCCGCATCCTGCGGCGAGGGCAGAAGGAAGTCATTCTGCATTGCGGCAAGCAGTACCGATTCGTGGTGGACTACGCGCCCGGCAACTGAGGGCGCCCAAGAAGCACAGATTCCGGCCGGGGCGAGCCTGGCGGATGGCACAAGTCACAGGCTGGCGACGCGGGGTCGCAGCGAATTCCTCCGGAACGATCCGGAATTTTCGTGAAAAACCTGGTGCAGGAGTTCCCACGGGGAGGGAATCCGAGACCATCTGCTAGGAATTTACTCATGTTGAACAAACTCATGGCCATGACCAAGGCCGAACTGAAATCCACGATCCAGGCGATCGACGCCACCGCTGTCAAGGGCCGCGCCCTGCGCCGACAACTGGCAAGCATCAAGAAAAAGGAGGGCGGCTTCACGCTGCTCGAACTGCTGGTGGTCGTCGCCATTCTCGCGGCCATCGCCGGCACCGCCACGATCATGTTGCAGGACACCGACCGCAAAGGATCTGCCGCGGCGCACGTGGCGATGATGGACGAACTGTCGAAGGGCATCCAGACCTTCCGCGTGCTGAACGGCGGCAACTACCCCGACAACTTCGATTCGCTGCTGAAAAACGCCACCAACACGCTGGCTGGCGCCACCGGCCTCGCGCCCTTGCTGAGCGCCGATCTGCTGGGCAATCTGACGCTGTCGACGATCACCGCGGCCGATGTGGCCGCGCTGAACAGCGTCGGCATCACGACGGCCCGCGTCATCGACACGACAGCAACTCCGGACGGTGGCACCGCTACCGATTGCGCCACCGGTGCGGCGATTCAGGCCTTGCTCGCCAGCAAGGTCGGCAACACCACCCCGCAGAATATCTTCCGTCCGGTGGCGGCCAATGGTTGCGGGTTTGCTGCCAATGCCACGCTCACCGCCGGCGATGTTGCCTACGTATGGGCCAGCGCCGGGAATCTGCGGGTCAACGCCGGGGCTGCCGACAAGCTCGTCGCGTTCGGCGTCGGTCCGGACTCGACTCTGTTCAATCCGTCAACCATCGGTGCGCTGTCGAATACGCCGGTCTATCGGCACGTGGCGAACACCGAGTACAACCGCTTCATCGTGCTCTGGAACGTTTCCACCACCGGTGGCCAGGCTACTTTCCAGGCCATCGTCGACGGCGCTGGCGACACCAAGGACGAAGAACTGGGTGAAGTCGACAACGTTCGCCGCACTTAATCAGGTCTGACCTGAGTTTGACCGGGGCGGGTGACCGACCCCGTTCGCTCCACTCGGAGGGCGTCGAGCACACGCCGGCGCCCTCCCTCTCTCCTGGATCACGAACCGAGAATTTTCCATGGCGCTGTCCAAGGCAGGTGATCTGCGCGACTGTGGCTTCACGCTGATCGAGTTACTGGTTGTTTGCGGCATCCTGGCCGCGCTGTCCTATACCGCCTGGGGTACCTACATCGGCATTCAGGAAGGCGCCGAGGATGAGATCGCGCGCGCCGAAATGCAGCGGCTGGCCGATGGCCTGAGACGCTTCAAGGCCGATACCGGCTACTACCCCGGGCAAGGGCCGTTCGTGCTGTCCTCCCCCGGCACACTCGAAACTGCCGTTTCCGCTACCCGCATCGACTGCACGCCGGTCGGCGGCATCCTGCGCACCTGGGCGGCGCCGAATCTCGATGCCGACAGGGACGCCTGGTTCGCCTCGCCGGTCAATCTGGCCCTGCTGCTCGAAGCGCCGGCGCTGTGCGGCAATCACCCACTGGCCCATCTCAACCGCTGGAGCCCGGACGCCCGGCGTGGCTGGCATGGCCCTTATCTGGACAGCAAGTCGCGCTTGTGGGTAGACCACGGCGCGGATTTCAACGCCAGCACGGTGGTCTTCACGGCCCCGGACGGCACCGGCAGCCCGCTGGCCGGGGCCAAGCTGCTCGACATCCCGGCCTTCGGCGTCGGTCCTCGTTACCGTGCTGCCGGACCAAGCTGGAGCACGTGCAGCAGCCAGGCGGCAATCACCGGCAACTGCATGCTCGGCTGGCGCGAGGTCACGCGCGAAAGCATCGGCTACGACGCCAGCCGTCACGAACTGCCGGCGCGGGCTCGCCCCTTCGCCGTTTTCGGGCTGGCCAACGGCGACCACCCCCGCATCGTCTATTGGGGCCGCGACGGCCGCTACGGTGGCCGCAACACGGCAGACCCCTGCCGTCCCAACCTGAGCCATCCGGATGACTACGGCGATGACGATCAGGTTCTCTGCCTGAACGATTGATTGGACGAGGAAGACCCGTGCAAGCATCACCTTTCCTGCAAGTCCCCGCCCGCGCGGCTGCCCGCCTGGTCGTTGGCGTACTGCTGACGAGCCTGGCGTCCGCCAGCCTTGCCGTCGACGCTTCCCCGGCTGGCCGTGCCGCGCTCACCGCGGCACCGAGCAGCGACCCTGCCGCCAGCTACAGGGACGTCGACCTGAAAAAGCTGGTTGCCGGATCACGCACGGAAGTGCCGGGCCAGCGCGTCATCTTCGCACCGTCACCCATCAAGTTCCGGGCAACTCTGGCGGCGTTGCCGGCGCCGCAAAAAGCCGATTACCTGCTGGCCGCCCTGGCCATGATGAAGATCAGCAACCCGCCCAAGGTGAGTCAGCGCATTGGCCTCGATTACGGCGGCGACAGGGCGTTGGCTGCCTACATCGACGACGCGATTGCCGACCGCCTGGCCAACGAGGCGAAACCCGGTCAGGTGCTCACCTTCTACGCCTTTCACGTCTACAACCACTCCCGCGGTCCGGCGCTGCTGGTCACTTCGTTCGCGGACTGATCCTGACAATGATGCACATCTCCGCCACGCCGGTTCGTTCCGGCGAATCCATCGAGTCTGTCAGATCCATCGGTCGCGGCTTCACGCTGATCGAATTGCTGGTGGTGGTCGCCATCCTCTCGGCAGCCTCGCTGCTGGCCTTCGGCATCGTCACGGAGGACCGGGCGCAGATACGTTACGACGACACCCGGCTGCGCCTGCAAAGCCTGCGCCGCGCCATTCTCGGCCAGCTCGGGCCGGTGAATCCGGACGTCGTTGGCGGCTTCGTCGCCGACAATGGCGACCTGCCGAGCGATCTGGCGACGCTGTTGCGGTCCGGCAGCCTGCTTGCACAAGGCGTCCAGAGCCCGCTCTTCGACCCGGTTCCGGATGCCGCCACCTGCGCCAACAATGGCGGCGAGACGCCCCTGAGCGATAGCGGCGCCGTCCTGGTCAAAGGTCACCGCGGCGACTATCTCGGTGGTCTGAGCTTGAACGGACGCTTCCGCGACGGCTGGGGCAACGAGAGCAGCGACCCGGCTACCGACGCGCTTAACTTCGGTTGGTCGCTAGAGGGCGCCAGCCCTAGTCTGACCGTGGCCAGCCTCGGCAACGACAACGCCGCTGGCGGCAGCGACTTCGCGGCCGACCGCGCCCTGCGCATCACCGCGAGCGACTGGCAGGTACCCTTGCAGGGGTGGAGCGTGCGTCTGGTCGCGCGCACCGACATCCCGGCCACCCAGCCCCTCTCGGTCAGCCTGCTGGTTTTCCGCAACACCGCCGCCGGTGGCCAATGGCGACGTTACTCGACGCCGCTCAGCAGCGTCTGCCTCGACGGCAACGGCGACGGTCTGGTCGGCGGATCGGCGTGCCCGCAGAGTTCGGTGACACTGAGCTTCACCGCCAACTGCAAGGCAGGCGACACCAGCAGCGGCGACACCTTCGTTCCGCAGGGCCGACACCTCTTGCTGGTGACTGGCCACACCGGGGCACTGTGGAGCAGCGGTGACTCGCCGTACTGGGACACGCCGATCAACACCAGGCAGTCGGTTGCGCGCATCGACGCCGTCGCCGGCATGGCGCTGCCGGAAGCTCGGCTGGAGCTGCGATGACAGGCATCTCCGAGGACCGTCGGCCTGCGGCCAGCGCTCACGCGGTGGCGGTGGCGGACGGCAAGCCGGTGCCGCGGCGATGGTTGGCGAAGGCGAAGGCTCGGGCCAGCGCAGCGAGGGCTCGCCTGGCGTCGCTGCGCGCACGTCTTGGCGCCGGCGAGCAGCCGTGGCTCCTGCTGGCCTGGGATATCGCCAGCCTGAAGGCCGCGGTTCACGTCGGTGCGGCAGGCACGAGCCGCATCGTGGCCACCGCCGAATCGAAGCAGGCCCGCTTTGCCGATGCGCTCGACGAGGTCCGCACTCTCCTCGCAGGCCAGTCGGGCGTCAGTCCGCGCCGGGTTGCGCTGGCCGCCAGGACTCTCCTGCCGGGCGTCATCGACCTGCCGGTTGCCCCGGACAAACCCCGCCCGGCAAGACAGATGCGCGAACTGCTGCAGAGCGAGCTCGAACCGATCCTGGCGGAGTTCGGCGGCCTGTGGTCGCTCGGCGCCCTGCTGGAAGCGCGCGGCCACCTCTCCCCGGTTGACCGCGAACGGGTGACGCTGGAGGAAGCCGTGCGCCGGGAGGGGCGCCGGACGCCGCTGCGCTACGGCGAGACAGCGCTCGAAATGGCGCTGATCGACCGTGCCGGCCTCGACGAGTGCCTTGAACTGCAGGGGCATCTGCAGAACCTCGACGGCGATGTCGTTGCCGGCTGGCGCGGACGCTTCGCCGCCGGCCGTCCACTGTGGCTGGGCTGCGGCGTCGCCGCCGGCAACCACCGGCACTGGCGGGAAGCGCTCGCCGAGCGCAATCTCTGCCTCACCGTCTGTCTGCCGCTGGCGTGGTTGGTGAGCGAACCCACGAGCAGCGGCGAAGACCGGCGCGACGGCGCCGTCGCCACGATCTGCCTGGAGTTGCATCGCGAAGAGGTGGTCGCGGTGCACCGCCAGGACGGCGCGGTGCTGGCGACCCGCAGCGAGGGCCGTCTCGAACGCCGTCTGCGGCCCGACTGGCTGGCACGGCTGCTGTCCGAGTGGAACAGCGAGACACGTTGCAGCCTCGAGCTGGTCTGCCTGCATGCCGACGACGAGGCGGCAGCGCAGGGTATCTGCGACGACCTGAGCCTGTGCACCGGCTATCCGGCGCGTCTGCGAACGGCTGGCGAAACCTGGCAGGGCGTCTGGTTCACGCTCGCCAGCGAAGCCGCCAGTCAGGCCTCGCGCCTGCCTCGTATCGTCGAACGCGAGCTCCGCGACTCCCTCTGGAAAAGCCATGACTTCCGCCGCCTGGCGGGCATCGGCGTGCTCGTCGCCGCACTTGGCGTCATCGAGGGCGTGCAACAGTATCGGCTCTACCGGCTGAACGCGACGGTAGCCGAGAGGAGTCGCCTGGAAAGGGAAAAGTCGCAGACCTCCCAACGGGAATCGCAGTTCACCGCGGAACTCAACGAGTTGGCCGCCAGCCTCGACGCCAGTCGAAGGCAACTCGAACCGCTGGTCAACGACCGCGAGCGTCTCACGGCCATCGTCGCCATGCGTCAGAAGCTGCCCGACCTGCTGCAGCTGCTGGCCGAAGCGGTCGGTACCGATGCGGTTCTCGACAGCCTGCGCAACAGCAAGGTCGGCAGCAACGCCACCTCGGTCCAGGTCGTCGCCTGGTCGGCCAGCTATACCGGCGCCCAGGCCTTTGTCGGTCGAATCGCCGAACGCACCCACGCACTGGGCTACGCTGTCGCGCAGACCGAGATCGTCGAACGCAAAGGGCGCAACAACAAGCTCGGCCACGAAGTGAGCTTCTGGCTGGTGCCTGCAGGCGACGATCTGGAGAGTGCCCTGCCACCGGCGCAAGCGGCCACCGGCAAGCCGCCGGCCAACCCGGCAGGCGGCATTTCCGCCGGCAGCACTGCCGTCCGTCCCTGAGCGCGCGATGCAGGAAAACCAGACCCGGAAGACGCTTCGGCTGCGCCTGCGGCATCTTCGCGCGACGCTCCGAAGACTCTCCGACAAGGACAAGAACACCTACGCAGCGGTCGCCGCGGCGCTCTGCCTGGCGCTCTACTTCGGGCTGATCTGGCCGCGCGGCCACACCCGCCTGAGCCAGCTGGCGTACGAACTGGAGAAGCAGGCGACTCGCGACAAGCTGGCCGCCAAACAGCCGGCCAGGCCGCCGGCGCCGCTGCCCAGCCTGGGAGGCAAGAATCTCGTCGAAGCCCGGCGGGAACTCAGCGAACTGCATCGGCAAGTGGACGAAACCCGCAACGAAGTGGCGCGCCTGAATGGCAGCTTCGTTCCCCTCGACGACAGTCTGGCGATGAACGCCCTGAAGACCGGCCTGACCAGTCTGGCCGAGGCCGGCGACATGGAAGTCCTGGCGCTGGAGCACGTGTACCTGCGCAACGAGGACAAGGAGCGGGCGCCGACGTCGCAGATGGTGCACGAGGCCGCACAGGGCAACCCCTTCAAGCGCCCGCTGATCGTCATGCGCGCGCGGGCCAGCTACCACGGGCTGATGCAGTTTCTCGACGGCCTGTCGCGACTGCCCTACGTGGCGGCACCGGTGAGCAGCGACATCTCGGTGCAGGTCGAACGCCATCCAGAAACCCGGGCACCAGTGCGGCAATGGCTGGACGTCCAGATCAGGTTTGCCGTCTGAGCCATGACGCACGCAAGCCTTTCGCCAGCGAATGCGCACGCCGCTCTTGACGCCTTGCTCGCCACCGTCGTCGACAAGCAGGCGTCGGATCTCCACCTCGCGGGCGGGCGGCCACCATATTGGCGGCTGCACGGTGCCGTGGCGCCGATGTCGGCGACGGTCTGGCCGCACGCAGCCATGCACGAACTGCTGACGGCCCTGCTGGCCGCCGGCCAGCAAAGGGATCTGGCCGACAAGGGCAGCGTCGACCTCGGCTACACGTCGCGCGCCGGCGAGCGCTTTCGCATCAACGTCTTCCGCAGTCTCGGGGAACTGGCGCTGGCGGCGCGCCACCTGCCGGCGCGCTGCGCCAGCTTCACCGAGCTGCGCCTGCCGGAAAGCCTGCGCGACCTCGCGCATCTCGCCTCCGGCCTGGTGCTGGTGACCGGGATCACCGGCAGCGGCAAGAGTACGACGCTGGCCACGCTGATCAACGAGATCAACAGCACCATGCCAGCCCACATCCTGACCATCGAGGATCCGGTGGAGTTCGTTCACCGTCCGGCGCAGGCGATCATCACTCACCGCGAACTGCATACCGATGTTCCCGACTTCGCCGGCGCCGTCCGGGCGGCGCTGCGCGAAGACCCGGACGTCATCCTGGTCGGCGAGTTGCGCGACAACGACACCATGCGCGCGGCGCTGATGGCAGCCGAGACCGGCCACCTGGTCTTGTCGACGCTGCACACAGCGGACGCGACCGGGGCGGTCGAACGCTTCGTCGGTGCCTTTCCCGGGCAGGAACAATCGGTCGTTCGCCACCGCCTGTCGCTGGTCCTCAAGGCGGTGATCGCCCAGCAACTCCTGCCGGCCGTCGGGCGCGCCGGACGCGTCGCCGCCGTCGAGGTGCTGCAGGTGACGCCGGCCGTTGCCAACCTGATTGCCTCCGGGCGTACGGCGCAGATCTATTCGGCGATCGAATCGGGTCGTGACTCGGGTATGCAGACCTTCGACCAGGCGCTGGCCGGCCTCGCCCGCGACCACCTGATCGCCGTCGATGACGGCCGTCGCCTGGCCCGCGATCCGTTGGGTTTCGATCGTCTGCTGCGTAACGGACGGGGCGCCGGATGATCGTCAACGAAGCCGCGTTGATCAACGCGGGTCTGCAGGCGGGGCTGTTCGACCGCGAACTCGTCAACCGCCTGCGCAGCCAGGCCCGGATCGCGCGCCAGTCCTTGCTCGACGCCCTGTCGCACGAATTGCGGCTGCCGCGGACGTCCTTCTACCTGGCTCTGGCCGAAGCCCACGGGCTGCCCTATGCACCGCTCGATACATGGATTCTGGACCGCGCCAGCGCCACCCGCCTGCCGGGCACGCTCATCAAACGCCACCCGATGGCGCCCATGCGCACGCCCGAGGGAACGCTCTACCTGGCGATCAGCGATCCGGCAGACCAGATCGGCGTCGATACTGCCCGCCGCATCCTCGGCGCCGGCACACCGCTGGCTGTCGCCGAACCCGAAGCGATTGCGCCCTTGCTCGCGCAGTTCGCGCCGGGCGAGGCCCGCGATACGACGGGCGACGAACCGGTAGCTCTGTTCGAACGGTTGGTGCGCGAAGCGCTGCTGCGCCGCGCCTCGGACATTCACATCGAGAGCATCAAGGAGGGCACGCGCGTACGCCTGCGGGTGGATGGCCGCATGCAGGCCTGGGGCGCCTTGCTACCGCGCCAGCTCGGCGAAGGGATGATCTCGCGCATCAAGGTGCTTGCCGGCATGGACATCGCCGAGTCGCGCGCACCGCAGGACGGCGGCCTGAACTATCCGGCGAACGACGGCAGCGACCCCATGGAAATGCGCGTCGCCTCGGTGCCGGCGAAGTTTGGCGAACGCCTGACGCTACGGGTGATGCAGAGCGATCCGGAGCGCCAGACTCTCGCTGCGCTCGGCATGCCGCCAGTCATGGTGGAACGTCTGCAGAAGGCGCTCGCCCACCCGCATGGCATCGTTCTGGTCACCGGGCCGACGGGATGCGGCAAGAGCACGACGCTGTATGCCGTGCTGCGCGAACTCGATGCCAATGCCCTCAACATCCTCACCGCCGAGGACCCGGTCGAGCAGGTCATTGCCGGCATCACACAGGTCCAGGTCAGCGGCAAGGTGGACTTTGCCGGGGCACTGCGCAGCTTCCTCCGCCACGATCCCGATGTCATCCTGGTCGGCGAGATCCGCGATTTCGCGACGGCCGATGTCGCGCTCAAGGCGGCCACCACCGGCCACATGGTGTTGTCCACACTGCACACCAACACCGCCGTCGGCGCCATCACGCGGCTGGCCGACATCGGCTGCGAGCGCTTCCTGGTCGGCGCGACGCTGCACGGCGTCATCGCCCAACGTCTGGTACGCCTGCTCTGCACGCATTGCCGCCAGGCGCGCGCGCCGACGGTGGACGAGGGGCGACTGCTCGGCGTCAGGGAACGCGACGGCTGCCACATCCACGAGCCGAATGGCTGCCCGCGCTGCCTGGGTACCGGCTATCGCGGCCGGGTCGGGCTCTTCGAAGCGCTCTGGTTGGACGGCGAACTGGCCGAACGGATCGCCAACAGCGCCGGCGAGCGCGAACTCGCACAGGCCGCCGGCGGCTACTGGCGTCTGGCTGACGATGCCCGCGACAAGGTCTTGCGCGGTGTCACCAGTCTGGCCGAAGCCCGTCCCTATCTGCATCCCGGCCTCTGAAAGCGAACGCATGGCGACCTTCAGCTACATCGGCCTGAACCCCCAGGGCAAGGAGTTGCGCGGTCAGATCGAAGCCGGCGATCTGGCGCAGGCACGCCGCGTCCTGCGCGACCAGGGGCTGCGCGTTCTCGAACTGTTCGCCGGCACAAGCGGCGGCCGATCGCCGCGGGAACGGCTGTGCGAGCTTTGGCGCCTGTTGCGAAGCGGGCTATCGGTGCGCAATTCCGACCTGATGTTGTTCTACCGCCAGATGCAGTTGATGCTGCGTGCAGGCCACACGATTCTCGAAGCACTCGAAGCGGCGGGGCGCCTGTCGGCGCGGCCCCGTCTAAGCTCGCTCCTCGACCGCTGTGCGCAGCGGATCAGCGCCGGAAGCAGTTTCTCGGCCGCCCTGGCCAGAGAGTCATCGACCTTTCCGCGCCTTGCCGTCAAGCTCGCCGAGGCCGGCGAGGCGAGCGGTGAACTGGATGCGGTCTTCGAGCGCCTGGCCGTCTTGACCGAGAAGCGGGCCGACGTGCGCCGGCAGATGATGACAGCGCTGACTTACCCGGCGATCGTCACGCTGGTGTCGATCGGCGTGATCAGCTTTCTCGTCGGCTCGGTGGTGCCGCGCTTTGCGGTCTTCCTGCAGGCGCGCGGCAAGGCGGTACCGTGGGCGGCGAGAACGATGATGGAGATGGCCGACTGGCTTGGGCGCTGGGGCTTCACGCTGGTGATGGCGCTGCTCGGGCTGGTCGTCGGCTTCATCGCCCTGCGCCGACTGCCGGCGGCGCGGCTGCTTGTCGACCGCCTGATGCTCAGCCTGCCGGTACTCGGCGGCACGCTGATGGCTGCCAGCCTGGCGCAGGTCGCCTGGACCTTCGGCTTGCTGCTCAAGAGCCGACTCACGGTTCTCGAGGCGCTGCGCTCGGTGGCACAGGTCGCCGGCAACGCTGCGCTCACGCGCGCCCTGCAACTGGCGGCCGAGCAAGTGCTCGAAGGGCGCGCGCTGACCGTGGCGCTGGCGCGCGCGCCGATACCGCCACTGCTGCAGCACATGGCGGCGATCGGCGAGCGTAGCGGCGAGATGGAAGCCGTCATGGAAGCGCTCGGCAACCACTACCAGAAGGATCTCGATGCTCGCGTCAAGCTTCTCTCGTCGCTGATCGAACCCCTGTTGACGCTGCTCATCGGGGGCATCGTCGGCTTTGTCTACTACGCCTTTTTCCAGGCGGTCCTTGCCGTTTCGACCGGCGGCGGCTGAGCCGGGAATGGGCATGCACGGATTCATCATGCACAAGTATGTTCTCCTGCTTCATGTTCTGGCCGCGACCGTGTGGACCGGTGGCCACCTTGTCCTCGCTCTTGCGGTGCTGCCGCGCGTACTACGCGAGCGCTCGCCCGCCGATCTGCTTCGCTTCGAGTCCGCGTATGAAAAAGTGGGAATGCCGGCACTCGTAGTCCAGGTCCTCAGCGGCGTGTGGCTGGCGTGGAATCTCGTACCGGACCCCGGCGCGTGGTTTGCTGCCGACAACTTCGTCACCCGTCTCATCGGCTTGAAGCTGGGCTTGCTGGCGGCAACGCTTGCCCTGGCGACGGACGCCAGGCTGCGAATAATCCCGCAGCTATCGACCGACAATCTCGATGCCATGGCACGCCGTATTCGGCTGGTGACGGCCTTGTCGGTGCTTTTCGTCGTCGCCGGCGTGACTTTCCGCACCGGCGCCTGGGCATGAAACCCGCCGAGCCACTCGGCCAGGTCGGTGCGCTGCTGCTGCTGACGCTGAGCGCGCTCGCGCCGGCAGCGCATGCCCAGAATCGGGCGCTCGACCTGGCCCACGACAAGACGACCGACCTGCACCCGACCTTGCGTGCGGGTCTCGGCACACTGGGCCGCTACGCCGACACCGTCACCCGGCAGACCAAGGCGGTTGCCGGCAGCCACCAGGGCGAAGCGCCGTCGTCGGAGCGCGCTGGCCAGGTGCTGCCGCCCGCACCGGCACCGGCAGGCCGTCGTGGCGAGCCTGGCAACGACCCGTTCGAGGTCTCTCCGCAACTGCGCGAAGGCCGTAGCACCAACCGCTTCACCGGCCTGCCGGGTGCGAGCATCCTCGAACTGCAAAAACAGGTGCAGTTGCGGGCGCTGATCATCACGCCGCAAGGACGGGCCGTTCAGCTTTTCGTGAGGGGCGCGGAGACGATCACCGTGATGGACAAGGAACTGATCGATCTCGGCAGCCTCGGCACCTTCCTCGTGCACATCGAACGCGACGGGGTCACGCTCTACAACCCGAGCCTGCCGCAAGGGAAGAAGGTGGTCCTGCGATGAAGCAAGGCTTTCGTGCGGCCCCTTTCGCCGCCCTTTTCGCCGCCCTCGCCGCCGCCCAGCCACTGGCGTTCGCCCAGACGGCGGGAGCGAGCACCGGGACGCTGCCGACGCGCACCGCAAACCCGGCAGCCGTGCGGCCATCGCCCTTGCCCACCGGCATTCTCGGCGACATTCAGTTGACCCAGGTACGGCTTGCCGACGCCGCACGCATGCTGTCGCAGGTTGGCAAGACCAATGTGGTGGTCACCGGCAAGGTTGCCGAGCAGATCGTCTCGCTCTACCTGCGCGACACAACTGTCGAGAACATGGTACGCAACCTGTGCCGAGCGGCTGGCGTCTGGTATCGCTTCGACGCCACCTCGAAGACCTATGTCGTGATGAGCGGCGACGAGTACCAGAAGGACCTGGCGATCGTCCGCGACGAACAGACCGCGGTCTTCTCTCTCCGCCATCACAACGTCGTGGCGACCGCCAACGCGCTCAAGGCGCTGTTCGGCAACCGTGTTTTCCTGTCGCTGCCGATCGAGGAGATGCCCCCGACATCCCTGGGGAGCGGCACGCGCACCAGCAACAATACGGGCAACCGCGGGACGCCGACGACCCGTGGCGCCGGCAACCGTGCGAACACCGGCAACAATGGCGATACCGGCAGCACCTTTTTTGGCGGCGCCTCCTTCGATCAGGGCCCATCTGCCGGTAGTGCCGGCCCACTTGGCAGCTCCCGCGGGACAGCGGCTGGTGCGGCCGGCTCGGCAGCGAACTACGATCCAGCGTCCGATCTCGGCCGCATGAGCCAGGACCGCCTGGGCGGCCAGCTGCGTCTTGATGCCAACGGCCAACCCCTGCTCGGCATGGCCGAAATCCAGGACATGGCGGGTCGCCAGGGTCCGCCGGTGTATATCACCTACAACAGGCTGAACAATCTGCTCCTGGTGCGCACCGGCGACGAGCAGGCCCTGAGGCAGATTGCCGAACTGGTCGGCCAGATGGACAAGCAACCCAGGCAGGTCCTGCTCGAAATGAAGATTCTCGAGGTCAGGCTGGACAACGGTTTCCGCTCGGTGTTCGACATCGGCTTTGCCGGCACCAGCAAGAGCACGGGACCGCTGCCGGTCGGCGTGCTGCCGACGACGGTGCCGGACCAGTACGCGCGCAACGCAGGCACCACCGGCATGTTCGACATCGAGCAGGACGCGACCATGCTCTGGCAGTACATGAGCAAGTCGCTGAGCCTGCGCTTCCAGTTGCTGGCGCAGGAAAACAAGCTGAAGGTCCTCTCTTCGCCGATGCTGGTGGCTGCCAACAACCACCCTGCGCGGCTTTTCATCGGCGACGAGCGCGTGTTGACGGTCGGTGCGTCGTCGCAAAGCATCACCGGTACCACGGGTGCGACGAACACCCAGATCACCGTCGAAACCGAACGTCGGGATGTCGGACAGACGCTGTCGATCCTGCCGCGCATCAACGGTGACCGTTCGGTGACCTTGACCATCGACCAGGACAGTTCGACCGTCAGGCTCCGCGACGGCACCATCCCGATCGCTACCGGCACGGGCGGCGTGGTGTATTTCCCGATCGACACGGTGAGTACGGCAAATCTGCAGGTGACTGCGCACGCCCAGGACGGAATGACGGTAGCCATCGGCGGGATGATCCGCGACAGCCTCGAGCGCGATGAGGAGAAGGTACCGGTACTCGGCGACATCCCCGTGCTTGGCTACCTGTTCAAGCGCGATGTGCGCGCCTCGATACGCTCGCAGATCGTTCTGCTGATCACCCCGCGAGTACTGGAAAGCCCGCTCGAAGCGAACAGCGTGGCGCAGGTGAAGACGCAGGATTTCAACGCCCTGACGGCGACCATCCCAAGTACGCCGGTCATTCCGGCCCTGGTCAACAATCCGCCCGCGGTGCCTCCCTCGGCAATCGCCGGTGGCCGTGACGGCGATGTCGCGTTCGCCGGGCTGGCGCGCGCCGCTGCCGCAGCCGTGCGCCTACAGGATCCGACGGCGCCGCCCCCGGAAGGCCTGATCGCGGTTCCGTTGAACGACCATGGGCGCCTGTCGCTGGCGAACGGCATGGAAGCCAGACCGAGCGCGTCCTGGCAACGTGATGGGCTGTACGTGACCGCCCTGCAGGTGATCAGCATGAGCGCACAGCCCAGCACGCTGGCGCCGACCATGATCCCTGGCCGCTGGGCAGCGATGGTACTGGAAAGCTCCAAGCTGACGCCGGCCGGTAGCGCGGGTTCGTGGACCTGGGCCTACGCCATCTCCCGGCGGCCCTTCGAGCAGTCACTGGGGCAACCATGAAAACGCCGCACCTTGGCGCCTGGCGAGTCGTCGTCGCCCTGCTCGTCAGTCCACCGGCGCTTGCCGATTTGTTCGCCTCTGGATCGATGGTCGTATTCACGGCCGACGGTCAGCGTGAGATCGCTCTGGCGCCGGCACCCGCACCGACCCTGACGGTTTTCACCCCGGACGGTACGCGCGCCGTGACGATCGACGCCGACTGGCCGCGTATCCAGGGTAATGGCTACCTGAATCTGTCGGCCGGCTATCGCCACGACAAGCTGAGTTTCAACATCGCCGCGGATCGCCGCGGGGGCGCGACGCCGAACGTCCTTTCCGAGCTGACCTGGGAGATTCCTGCCGCGGAACTCCGCCTCGGCGGCGGCTGGACTCACGCTTCCGGCTTCACCGCCAAGGCTTACCTTGCCTACGCGCGAGCCTCTTCCGCCGGCAAGGTGCAGGATTCCGACTACGCGCTGAACGACCGTCAAGGTGAGTTCTCGCGCTCCTATGCCGACCCGCGTGACAGCCGGATGCTGGATGCCTCGTTCGGCGCCGGCTGGCGCTTTCCTGTCGGTGGACTGTCGTCGATCACGCCGATGCTCGGTATTGCCCGTCAGGAAAGTGAGCTGCGTTCGCGCCAGGGCCGACAAGTCCTTTGGGACAGCGACCAGGCCAAGCGGGTCGGCATTGCAGGTAGCGTTCCGCTCGGTGAGTTTGCTGGGCTCGACAGCAGCTACCAGCCGGTCTGGGAGAGCGTATGGGTCGGCCTGGACGGCGAATTCAGACCCTCGGAGCGCCTCTCCCTGCGCGGCGGCGTGAAACAGCACTGGTTCCGGTACCAGGCAGAAGCCGACTGGAACCTGCGCGACGATCTGTCCCACCCGGTGAGCTTCCGCCATCAGGGCGAAGGCACGGGCTGGCAGGCCGAAGTCGCCGCCGACTGGCTCGTCGTGCCCGGCCACAAGCTGACGGTGAACCTGTCCGGCGGCAAATTTACGCTCCAGGACGGCAGCGACACGACCTATTTCCGCAACGGGCGAAGCGTCGAGCTTCGCCTCAACGAGGTGATTTCCGACACCTGGTCGGCACGCCTCGGCTACCAGATCGACTACTGATGAGGAGTGCCCGAGATGAACGATGCATCCGAAAGACCCGTGCGCCACTGGCTACCCGTCGCCGTGGGAATCCTTGTCGCGGCGCTTCTCGCCCTTGGCTGGGCCGTATGGAAAACCGAGTATGCCTGGCGCGATGCTTACGGCGACGGCGACCTGAGCGAGTTGCGCGCGGCCGACCCACGGGCCCTGACGGCCGGCGACATGACCACCTTCCACAAGGGTTTCAAACCTTTCGGCCAGGCGGCGGAGAATCTGCCCTGGCAGTATGAAAAACTCTTCGACGACGGCGACGGGCTTTTCGAGCGCCCATTCCAGCCGGCCGTCAGGGAGATACGCTACAACACCCGCGATGGGCTGGGCCCGCTCTACAACGCCACGGCCTGCGGCGCCTGCCACTTCCGCGACGGCTCCGTCGAGGAGCCCTACACCAGCGGCCAGGGCATGAACGGGATCTTCCTGCGCCTGAGCGTTGCCGACGGCAAGGGCGGCTGGGCCGCCCCGGCCGGCTATCATTCCCAGTTGCGCGACAAGGCCGTGGCCGGCGTGCCGCCCGAGGGATTAGGCGTCATCGACTGGCAGGAGATGCCGGGCAGCTTTCCCGACGGCGAGGCCTACAGCCTGCGCAAGCCCAGCTTCCGGGTACTCAACCCGGGCTACGGGCGGTTGCCGGACGGCGTCATCTTCGAGGCGCGCAGTGCACCGCGTTTGCCTGGCATGGGCCTGCTCGAAGCGATCGACGAAGACACCCTGCTGGCCATCGCCAAATCCCAGGCGAACCACTCCGACGGGGTCTCCGGCCGCCCCAACTGGGTGACCGACCCGGAGACCGGCAAGCGGGTGATCGGCAAGTTCTCGCTGAAGGCCAACGTAGCGCACTTGCGCGCCCAGGCCGCGGGTGCCGCTTTCAACGACATGGGACTGACTTCGCCGCTGCATCCGCGTGAGCTGTGCCTGGCCGGGCAGAGCGCCTGCGCCGAGGCGCCGGCCGGCGGCACGCCGGAAGTTCCGGAACTTTCCGAAGAGCAGCTCCAGGCCTTGACGATCTACCTGCAACTGCTCGCCGTTCCCGCCCGCCGCAACCTCGACGACGCCGATGTGGGACTGGGCGGCAGACTGTTCGCCGAGGTGGGTTGCGGCGTCTGCCATCTCGACACCGTGCGCACCGGCAACAGCCACCCGATCAAGCGCCTGCGCGGTCAGACGATTCATCCCTACTCGGACCTGCTGCTCCACGACCTGGGCCCCGATCTCGCCGGCCGGCCGGACGGCGAGGCCAGTGCGCAGGAATGGCGGACGCCGCCGCTTTGGGGAATCGGCCTGACCAGGAAGGCAAACCACCACACCGTCTTCCTGCACGACCAGCGCGCACGCAGCCTGCAGGAGGCCATCCTCTGGCACGGCGGCGAGGCGAGCCCGGCGAAGGCCCGCTTCATGGCGCTGAACAAGGCCGGCCGCGCCGCCCTCATCAAGTTCCTCGAGTCGATCTGACCGGCTCCGGTGACCGTCTCGCGTCCCTTATCGCGTCCCTTATCGCGTCCCTTATCGAGCACCGTCGGCGGGCGCCCGCCGGCAGATCGGGCTGTCTCGTCCTGTGCCATCCACCTACCCCAGAAAGGTCCCGTCATGCCGCTCGCCAACGCTCCCACCGACTCTCCCCACCAGGCCATGGCCGCCGTCAACGCCGTGCTGCTCGGCAAGAACGATGTCGTCAGGCTGGCGATTGCCTGCCTGATCGCCGGTGGCCATCTGCTGATCGAGGATCTGCCCGGAATGGGCAAGACCATTCTGGCGCTGGCGCTGGCCAAGACGCTCGGCCTGTCGTTCCGGCGCGTGCAGTTCACCAATGACATGCTGCCCGGCGACCTCACCGGGGCGGCTATCTTCGTCAGGGAGAAAGGCGAGTTCGTCTTTCATCCCGGACCGTTATTCACGCAACTCCTGCTGGCCGACGAAATCAACCGCGCGTCGCCAAAGACGCAGTCGGCATTGCTCGAAGCGATGGAGGAACGCCAGGTGTCGAGCGACGGCATCACGCGTCCGCTGCCCGAGCCGTTCTTCGTCATCGCGACGCAAAATCCCGTTGACCAGCTATCGACCAACCCACTGCCGGAAGCGCAACTGGATCGCTTCTTGATGCGGCTCTCACTCGGCTATCCGGACGCCGCCGCCGAACTGGCGATGCTGCGCGGCGAAGACCGACGCCATCTGCTGGAACGTCAGGCGCCGGCGCTCACCATCCAGCAGTTGCTGGCCTTGCAAAAGGCGGCGCGCGCGGTCCACGCCAGCGACGCGCTGCTCGCCTATATCCGCCAGCTCGCCGAGCACACCCGGCACAGCGCCGGCCTGGCCTATGGCCTGTCGCCGCGCGCGGCGCTGGCGCTGCTGGCGGCCGGCCGCGCCTGGGCGCTCCTGGAGGGTCGCGAGCATGTGTTGCCGGCCGATATTCAGCGTGTCTTCCCGGCGGTAGCCATGCATCGCCTCGACCGCGGCGACGCGCGCGCCGCCGACACCGCTGCGGCGGCGATCCTGGAAGCGGTAGCGCTGCCATGATCGGTCGCTACGTGCGCGTTCGCTCGCTGCCACTGTTGCCGACCACGGCCGGCACGTACTGGCTGCTCGCCGTACTGGCCTTGCTGGCAACGGCGATCAACTACGCCAACAACCTGATATTCGCGCTCGCCTTCATGCTGCTTGCAGTCTGGCTGCAGGCGGCGGCAAGTTGCCGGCGCAACCTGGCGACGGTCGGCTGGCAGGTCGATCTGCCAAGGCCGGTTTTCGCCGGCGAGTCCCTGTCCATCGTGGGAGCCTTGACCGATCGCCGCGGCCACCGCCGTTACGGCATCGCCCTGAGCACCGGCAAGGCGAACAGTCTGCCGGTAGGCGTCGCTGCCGACGGCGAGGCGACGCTGTCCCTGGCCCTGCGGACCGATCGCCGCGGCGCGCTGACGATCGCCGACCTGGCCCTCGTATCCTGCCACCCCCTGGGTCTCTGGCGTGCTCGCCGCGCCTTGCCGGCGGTCGAGGCGCTGGTGTACCCGGCGCCCGGCGGGGCCTCGCCCTTGCCTGCCCGAGCCATGCGCTCGGCGCACCGCCAGACCGCCGCTGACGACTTTCAGGGCGTCCGTGCGCATGTCCCGGGGGACCCGCTACGGCGCATCAACTGGCGCGTCTTCGCGCGCAGCGGCGAAGCGGTGGTCAACGCCTTCGACGGCGGGCACGGCGGCGACGCCTTGTGGCTGGAGTGGGAGACGTGCCGTGGCGACACGGAAACCCGACTGGCACAGTTGACGCGCTGGGTACTGGAGGCCGAGCGTAGCGGCCGCGAATACGGACTCCGCCTGTTCGGCAAAGTTCTGCCACCCGCCCGCGGCCACTTGCAGCGCGAGAAGTGCCTGACCAGCCTGGCGCTGTGCGAGGTCGATTCGCAGGTCGGCCGGCGATGAGTTCCCCGTCTTCCTTGAACGACGCCCGGTGGTCTGCGGCACACCCGGACGGCAAGCCCCCGACGCCCGGCGCCAGCGGCCTGACTGCCCCGGCTGCCTGGCCTCTGGCGCTGACCGCGCTCGCCCTCCTGGCGCACGCGCCGATGCTGCCGCTGCCAGCCTGGCTACCGCTCGGGCTGGCGTTGGCCAGCCGTCGCCTGCCCCGCCGACCCTGGGCCGGTGGCCTCCGCCTGGCCGGTCTGCTGGTTTGCTGTACGGTCGCCGGACAGGTCTTCGGGTGGTTGAGCAGCGATGCCTTGCGCCTTTCGCTGCTCGCCACTCTCGCCCTCAAGTGGGCCGAGAGCCGTAGCCAGCGCGAATACGCCCTCGTCGCCGCGGCGGCCTGCGTCGCCGTTGCCGTCGGCCTGCTGCACTGGAGTGGAGGCGTCGGCCTGCTGTTCGTGGTGCTGAGCGCCTGCTTGCTGGTTGCGGTCTACAGCGGCTTCAGCCCGCCCGATGGCAGCACGACGCCGCTTCACAAGGGGCTTGGGATTCTGCGGGAAGCCGCACAACGCTTGCTCGTCACCCTGCCGTTGGCGGCCGTGCTGTTCCTGTTTTTCCCCCGCATTCCCGGGCCGCTGTGGGACATCGGGATGACGTTCGGGCTACCGCTACCGGCCAGCATCGAGAAATCGAACCAGGGCCTGGGCATTTCAGGCCGTCTGAAACCGGGTCAGACCCAGACCGGAGCGAGCGACGGCCAGGCCGTGCTGGTTGCCGAGTTCAGAGACTGGGTACCACCGACCAGCCTGCTTTATTGGCGTGGGCCGGTGTTCTACGACTTCGACGGCCAGGAATGGCGACTCGACGCCGACTACACGGCCGGCAACGGCCGCCGGATCATGCAGGCGGGTTGGCGGCGCTCCGCGGATTTCCGTGCCGGTCTTCAGTCGGCTAGCCAGGAAGTCCATTACCGGATCCGCCTGACACCCCACGGCGGTCTCTGGCTCTACGGGCTGGATCTCCCGGCGCGGCTGACCACCGAGTCGTTCATTGCGGCGGACTGGCAGGTACTGGCGCACCTGCCGGTACGAGAGGAAATCAGCTATGAGCTGAGTTCGTGGCTGGAATGGACGGCCGGCGGCGAACTGCTGCCGGCGCTGCGACAACGCGCCCTCGCCCTGCCGCAGGACAGCAACCCACGCCTGCGTGCGTTCGGCGCCGCGCTGACCAGCGCCGGCGACACCGATACCGTACTGCAACAGGCACTGGCCACGCTGGCCAATGGCGGTTACCGTGTGCGCGACCGCTTCACGCCACCGACTGGTGCCGATGCGCTGGACACTTTCTGGTTCGAAACCAGGGAAGGCAACGCCGAATTCTTCGCGGCTTCCTTCGTTGTCTTGATGCGCGCGGCCGGAATCCCGGCCCGCCTGGTGACCGGCTATCGGGGTGGCAAGCTGATGGCGTTGACCGACTACGTCCTCGTCAAGCGCAGCCATGCGCATGCCTGGGTCGAGATTTGGGATCAGGGCAAGGGCTGGCGGCGCGTCGACCCGATCGACATCGTCGCCCCGGAACGTTTCGCCAGCGGCTCGACGTCAGCAAAGCCGGCGCCGCCGACCTCGCCCCGGGCGACGCCGGCCGCCGCCCCGCGATCGCCCGCCGGCTCGCCGACACCTTTGCCGAGCGGGAGCTTCGCCTCCACCGGCGTGCCACACAGCCCAGCCGACGCCGGCTGGACGCCTGCCGATCTGGCCGGCTGGTTGGGACGCTGGGCGTTTCACCTTGACGGCGAACGTCAGCAGGCGCTGCTCCCCGGCAAGGGTGGCGGCCTCGCCTGGATCTGGCTGCTGGCCATCGCCGCCGGCGGCAGTGCCGGGGTCTTCGCCGTCGGCCTGCTCTGGGGACGCTGGCGAGAACAGCGCCGTTGCCCGCTGCCCCAGCGCGCCTGGCAGCGGGCGTGCCGGCGACTGGCCAGCAAGGGCTTGTGCCGTGGGTCAGCGGAATGCCCCAGCGACTTCGCCCGCCGCGTCGCCGGCGAGCGACCGGCCTGGGCGGCAGCCATGACCCGGCTGGCCGACGCCTATGGCGCCTGGCGCTACGGGTCGACCCCGGACGCTGTCGCCGCCGACGTACCAATTGCCGCACGCCATCTGATCAACCGGATTCTCGCCGAATGAAGTGGCGGCAACACCACTGCCGCTCGATGGTGGCGCGCAGCCTGTTCAACTCCCCCCAGGACAACCATGATCCCTCGTCGACTCCTTGCCTTCCTGCTTGCCGTGCTGGCCATTCTCGGCACACCTTCCGGCGCCGCCGCGGCGATCGACGGGGCCGCCGTCGCCGCAGAAATCAGCCGCCGCGGCGATGCTGCCGTTGCCGCCTACGATCCCGCCAACCGCCTGGCGACAGCCAGCGAACTGTCCAGCCTCTACTTCGCGGTCTTCGAGGGTAGCGGTATGGAAGTCGATCTCGGCATAAGGTCGCCGAGCCTCAAGAACGAACTCGAGGTGCTCTTCGGCGTCGTCAATGGCCAGGCCATGCAGGGCGTCGCCGCGGCAGATCTGCAGTCTTCATGGCTTGCATTGCGCGACAGGCTGAACGTCGCCGCAGCCCTTTACGGCACACCCGAAACGGACGGATTCCTGCCGGCACTGCTGAAATCAGCCCTGATCCTGATCCGCGAGGGAGTGGAAGCAATGCTCGTCGTCAGCGCGCTCACCGCCTACCTGCGGCGTGCGGGAGCCGCCGACCGTGTCTGGGTCCTCTACGCCGGAGTCGGCGTGGCGATTCCGCTGTCGCTGTTGACCGGCTGGGCAATGACCAGTGCCATACGCGCGGCCGGCGCATCGCGAGCCGTTGTCGAGGGCGCGACGATGTTGCTGGCTGCCGCCGTTCTCTTCTACGTAAGCTTCTGGTTGCTCTCGAAAAGCGAGTCCCGACGCTGGCAGGCCTGGATTGCCGGCCGGGTCGACAGTGCCATCTCGCGTGGTTCGCTGATCGCCCTGGGCGGTGCCGCCTGTCTGGCGGTCTATCGCGAAGGCGCTGAAACGGTTCTCTTCTATCACGCCCTGTTGGCCAGCCACGCCGATCACGGCGGGGCCATCATTGCCGGGATCGGGTTGGCCAGCGGCTTGCTGGCACTCGTCTATCTGGTGCTGAACCGAATGGCGCTACGCCTGCCCCACGCCACCTTCTTCGCTGTTACCGCGGTCCTGGTCTATGGCATCGGCCTTGTCTTTCTTGGCCAGGGAATCATCGAACTTCAGGCCGCCGGGAGGCTGGCAACCACACCACTGCCCGGCTTCCCTCGCGTTTCCTGGCTCGGCATAGGCCCAAGCCTGCAAGGTGTGACGGCACAGGGAGGGATGATCCTGCTGCCCTGGCTGGCCTGGACGTGGCAGCGAACCCGCCGTCGGGTCTCCTGATGGCGCAAGCGACCGGAAACAGCGGAGCGATGGATGACGACCGACTGCCCCGGTTGACAACGGTACGACGGCGCTCGCCGGCCAAGGCCAACGACAGGGAGGACCTCTGTTACCATTCGCCAACGGACGCCGTGCCGGCGACGAAGGGGCGCCGCCTCGTCCCGTCCCCCGGCGGCGCTCCCGGCGCGCCACCTTTCATCGAGATTCGCTGCCTTCTTCATGACCGCAAGTTTTGTCACACGCACCCACTGGCGCTGGCTTTTCTGGCTGACGGCGCTCGCCGTGCTCGTGCTGTCGCTGCTGCCACCGAGCCCTCACCTGCCCGACACCGGTTGGGACAAGAGCAATCACCTGCTGGCCTTTGCCGTGCTCGCCGTGCTGGGGCTGCGTTCGTATCCGGGCAGCCGGGGCCCGCTGCTTGCCGGCCTCCTGGCTTACGGCGGCCTGATCGAGGGACTGCAATCGCTCACTCCCGATCGTTTTGCCGAGTGGGCAGACCTGCTGGCCGACGCGGTAGGGCTTCTTCTCGGTTGGGGCCTGGCGACCGCCTGGTCGCGCTGGCGGTCGACCGGCTGAAGACCATCGCTCGCGGCACCCCCGGCGGCGAACAGGCAGGACGCGGCGCCTACTCGGTAGCGCTTGACAGGCGGTCGACGCCGCTTTCCTCGTTCCCTGCGCCGGCGGCACCGACGACCCGGCCAAAGCTGGTGACGCCGGCGCCCCGGACGAAGACGCATGGCTTGCCCGTCCTTTTGCACTGCTCCTTCACCCGCCAATAGGCGTTGTGGCTGATACAGCCGGCCTGACAGACGACGAGGTCGGCAGCGGCAAGTGCCGCGTCGATTCGGTTGAGGTTCTCCTCCAGCCCGCCGTCGTGATGCAGGAAGCTGCCGCCGCGTTGTTCGACCATCTTGCGGTAGGCGTCGACCGACCCTGAACGACCGCCGACGCAGAGGATGCGTTTGCCGGCAAGGTCCGGCGGCGGCTCATCGAGCACGGGGCGTCCCTGACCGGCGGCGCTTGCTTCGGCGGCGAGCAGATGCTCGATGGTTTCCTCGGCATGCTGGACGAGCCGGCCGAGTCGTTCGACCTCGCCTTCCAGACCGGCAACGCTCGCCCTCAATGCCGTCGCCCGCGCCTCCGCGTCGCTGGCGCGACGGGCCAGCGACTGGCGGGCCTTGAGCTCGGGCAGGCTTTGTCGCAAGGTGTCGAACTGCCCGGTCACGGTGGCCAGCATGCCTTCCTTGCCAGCCAGGCTGGCGCGCAAGTCGGCGATCTGGCGAACGAGGATCTGCGCTTCTCGCGATCTTTCCAACCCTTGCGCTTCGGCGTCAGCGCGCGCTTCGTGCAACTGCTTGCGCAGTTCGGCGTTCTCCGCCTGCACGGCCTGCAGTGCCGCCAGATCGGCACGCGTGCCGCTGCCCACCTGATGCTGGATCATGTGGATGTCGGCATAGATCTCCTGCGCCAGCGACGCGTCACAGGCGGGATGCGTCCAACTGGCCCAGAGCGCGCCGGGAATATCGCTGCCGGTCTTGCAGGACTCGCGCCACAGGGCGCGCACACCTTCTGCGCTCCTGGCGCCCGAGAAGCGGCGGATCGCCAGAGGAAAGCGTCGCTCCAGATACTTCTGCAGCACCTCCGACAGTCGGCTACGCGTTTCGCAGGCGCCGACGGCGGTCGTATGCAACATGAAGTCCGTCGTCTCGCGCGGAAAATGCATGATCCGGGAAATCAGCGTGCGCAGTTCATTGACCTCGAAACAGACACCAACCACCGGGCAGTGGAACTTTGCCTGGAGATCCCATAGCTTCCGACGCCGCGACCCCAGGGACGCATTGTCCGCGGCCACCGGCCGAGGTGCGTGCGGCAAGCCGGCAAGGGCGTCCCGTCGGCCTTGCTCGGTGGCGATGTCGGCCGCCGCGACGCGCAGAAAAGGAACGTCGGACATGCCCGACTCGTTTCGGCAGGGGCGCGAGGCGGCCACCGCCGTCAAGCCCGCAGGGGATCGTGCTTCGGGCGGGCCGCGCTGAGGCGCCCGCTGGCGCGCTCGCATAGGTTGCGGGTATCGGCATCGAGACCCTCCATCTCGCACAGGCGATCGAGCAGACGCGCGGCATTGAGGGCGGAATGCGGGCACCCCGTCTCGTCGTGGATGAGAACGAGGCTCAGGGCCCCGGCCCAGAGATCATTGGCTGGCATGGCAACTCCCGGTTGGTTGAACGCTAGATTCCGGCCATTACTAGCCAGAGAAGCAGGCCGGCCAGGAAGGTATTGAAGAGCAGACTGCGCATCGGTCGTTCCTTCTGTCGAGAAGCGCCCCCATCATATAGGCTCTTTGCTGAATCGTAAATAGCAATCATTCGCATTCTGTTCGACACCTGACTTGCTGCCCCTGCCGCTTCGCGGCGGCGCGAACCTGCGTAGCGACGAATTCACCCGCCCCTGCTTACATGACGGAGTTGCGTGCGAAGGCATCGCCGACCGCTGAGCGCATCCTCGCAGCGCAAACACGCAGTCTGCTGTTGGCCTGGAGTCTCCCGAAAACACTGGTAATACGAATGATTCGCATGTATAGTAACAGCGCCTGGATCAGGGTTGTGGGCGAATCTGCGACTTGGGCAGCGTCCCAGCGGAGCGACACGCTCCGCGCACGCTTGTTGGCGCGCCGGCAAACGGCGACGTACTGGAAGAAAGGAAACAGATTTCATGAGTTCGATGGACTTGATCACCCTGTTTGACCTGCCTACCGGCCAGGAAGGGACAGTACGCAGCGGACCCGTCGCCGCTGACGGCGAGACGGCGGACCACGAATTGGCGCTGCGACTGTTCGAAATTGGCTTTATCGAGGGCGAACGGGTGCGCGTCGTTGCCCGCGGCCACCCGGGCGGCGACCCCGTCGCCGTACGCGTCGGCAACACGATGTTCGCCTTGCGCCGGTTCGAGGCCGAGCGCGTCCTGGTCGCGCCGCTGCGTGGGGTGGTGGCATGAGTACGGCCAATGGAAGCTTGCGGCTGGCCCTGCTCGGCAACCCGAACTGCGGCAAGACGGCGCTCTTCAACCTGCTGACCGGCAGCCGGCAAAAGGTCGCCAACTATCCTGGCGTGACTGTGGACCGCAAGGAAGGGCAACTGACGACGCCGTCGGGCAAACAGTTTCGCGTACTCGATCTGCCGGGCGCCTATAGCCTCAATGCGGTCAGCATCGACGAGGAGATCACGCGCGATGTCGTGCTCGGCATGCTCGGAGGCGAGCCGCGACCTGACATACTCGTTTGCGTGAGCGACGCGACCAATCTCAAGCTCAACCTGCGGCTCGTTCTCGAGGTCAAGCGTCTCGGCCTGCCCATGGTTCTGGCCCTGAACATGAACGACCTGGCGAGCAAACGCGGTATCGAGATCGACGTGCCGGCACTGGCCCGCGAACTGGGCGTGCCGGTTGTCCGCACCATCGCTGTCAAGCGGGGCGGGGCGAGCGAGTTGATCAGCCAGCTCGACACCGCGCTGCCCGATGACGTAGCGCACCCACCGGTCTGGTTGCCGCCCGATGTCGCGGACGTCACCGCCACGCAGCGCGAAGTGCGGCGCATTCTTGCCGCGACGGTGCGCGAGCCGGCGCTCGACACGCGCTTCGACGAGCGCATCGATCGCGTCGTCCTGCACCCCGTCTGGGGAATGCTGATCCTCGCGGCAACGCTGTTTCTGATGTTTCAGGCGGTGTTCAGTTGGGCCAGTGTACCAATGGATCTGATCAAGAGCGGCGTTCAGGCGTTCGGTGTGTTTCTCACCGAGCAGATGCCCGACACCATTCTGCGCAGCCTGCTGGTCGACGGCATCGTCGCCGGCGTCGGCAGCGTGCTGGTATTCCTGCCGCAGATCCTGATTCTCTTCCTCTTCATTCTGGCTCTCGAGGATTCGGGCTACCTGCCGCGCGCCGCCTTCCTGCTCGACCGCCTGATGGGGACCGTCGGGCTGTCCGGCCGCTCGTTCATTCCCCTGCTGTCGAGCTTTGCCTGCGCCATTCCCGGCATCATGGCCGCACGCACCATCGCCAACTGGCGCGATCGGCTGGCAACGATCATGATCGCGCCACTGATGACCTGCTCGGCGCGCCTGCCGGTCTACGCACTGATCATCGGAGCGTTCATTCCGGAGAGCACGGTGGCCGGCGTCTTCAATCTGCAGGGGCTGGTCCTTTTCGGCCTCTACGTGGCCGGCGTGGTCAGCGCCATGGCCGTTGCCGGCGTACTCAAGTTGACGGTCGCCAAGGGATTGCAGCATCCGTTGATGCTCGAGCTGCCATCCTACCGCTGGCCGCATGGCCGCAATCTGCTGTTGGGCCTCATCGAACGCGCCCGGATCTTCATCATGCGCGTCGGCAACATCATCCTTGCGCTGATGGTGGTGCTGTGGTTCCTGTCGTCGTTCCCGGCGGCACCCGACGGCGCCGTAGGCCCGGCGATCCAGTACAGCTATGCCGGCATGCTCGGCCAGGCGCTCGAAGTGATCTTCGCGCCGATCGGCTTCAACTGGCAGATCTCGATCGCCCTGGTTCCCGGCATGGCAGCCCGGGAGGTCGCCGTCGGCGCGCTCGGCACGGTCTATGCGCTATCCGCAACCGGTGATGACGTGGCTGAACAACTGGCGCCGATGCTGGCCGCCGGCTGGTCGCTGCCGACGGCTTTCTCGCTCCTCGCCTGGTACGTCTTCTCGCCGCAATGCTTGTCCACGCTGGCGGTCGTCAAGCGCGAGACCAACTCCTGGCGTTACCCGCTGCTGATGGCCGGCTACCTGTTTGCCCTGGCTTATGGTGCGGCTTTCGTTACTTACCGCGTTGCCCTTGCTCTCACCGGAGGCTGACATGTTTGAGGAACTGGTAGCCTATGGCGCTGTACTCGGCGCCACCACCTACGCCACTTGGCGGCTCATGCCGGGTGCTCTGCGGGTCGCGCTGGCCGAACGTTGGGCGACCCTGGCCCCGCGTTTTGGGTTTGCCGACGCCGCTCCCGACCCCGCCCGTCGACAGGCCAGTGCGAGTGGCAGCAGCAGCTGTGGCGGCTGCTCCGGATGCGCCAGCAAGCCGACGTCAATCAAGGTAGTCGTCGTCACCAACAAGAACACAAACGCCCAGTAACCATGTCTATACCGACGCACAAACTCAAGACCCTCGCTTCCGCGCTGCTGCTCTCATCTTTTTTCGGGCAGCCGCTGGCCGCTCTGGCGGCCACCGACGAAGCGGACGCCACCGACGACACGCCGAACTGGCAGGAGACGACGCTCACCGGCGACTGGGGCGGCGCCCGCAAGCGGCTCTACGACTCGGGAGTTCAAGTCGACCTCATGTACACGGCCGACTACCTGCGCAACAACGCCGGTGGCTTGCAGCACGGCGGGGCCTACATGGGCCATACCGACCTCGTCCTGCAGTTCGACGGCGAGAAACTCTTCGGCTGGACAGGCGGTTCCGCCTTTCTGCAGTTGATCAGCAACACTGGCGGCAGAGTCAATCTCAACTATGTCGGCAGCCTGATGGGCGTCGATAACCTCGAGGCACCGGTCAACCGTACCGGCGTCTTCAAGGCGTGGCTGCAGCAAGCCTTCCTTGACGACAGGGCATCGCTTCGGCTTGGTCTTTACCCGATCGACAGCGAGTTCTACGTCACCGACGCCTCGGGAGTCTTCCTGCATCCGTCGTTCGGGATGGCGGCGGAAGTGGCCAACTTCGGCAGCCTGGCCGGCCCGTCGATTTACCCGACCAGCACCTATGCGGCACGCCTGCGTATCGATCCCGATCCTGCCTGGTACGCGATGCTGGCGGTTTCGCGCGGGATTCCCAGCGAGCGGATAGCCACCGCCGGCCCCAATGTCAGCTGGCCGAAGGGTACCGGCAGCATGCTCATCGGCGAAGTCGGTTTCAGTCCGGCCAAGGCCGGACTGCTGCGCGAGAGCACGCCGGCCGAGGCCAAGGACGACTTCGTGCCGATCAGCAAGCTTGCCGTGGGCATGTGGCGATTCTCGCCGCGCTTCCCGCAACTCGTTGCCGTCGATGCCGCCGACGAACCGCTGTTGGCAACGCACTGGGGCGCCTATTTCCTCGCTGAGCAGACGGTGTTTCGGGTTCCGGAATCGAACCGTGACCTCGCCGCTTTCGTCCGCTACGGTTTCACCGACGGCCGGACCAACACCCTCGACTACTCGCTCAGCGTCGGCTTCAGCTTCCGGGGTCCGTTCGCCGGACGCGAGAAAGACACCTTCGGTATCGCCGCGACGCGTGCGCACGCGGGTCCGCAGGGGCGCGCGCAGTTATCGGACGAGCTGGGCGAGCCGCTGTCGTCGGCCGCGGAAACGGCCGTGGAAATGACCTACCGGGCACAACTGGCCCCCGGGGTGGTCCTGCAACCGCTCGTCCAGCGGATCTTGAACCCGGGTCTGTACTTGCCGAACGCCACCGTCGCCGGGGTGCGCTTGCAGCTGGCGCTGTGAGCGTGCGCGGCCGGGACTCGAACTTGGTGGTGGGTTCCCGAAAACAATGGCGGGTAGCCTTGGCCTCAATCAGCCCTGATTGGTGACGGCGCACACCAATTGCAGGCACGACCTCTGTTTAGCGCTAACTATTGGAGAATCAAGATGAGTGACTTTGACCGTGACGAAGCAGTTGCCGTTCTCAATCAGATCATGGAGCTTGAACTGGCTGGTGTCGTGCGTTACACGCATTACGCACTGATGGTTTATGGCTACAACCGCATCCCGATCGTTGACTGGATGAAAAAGAACGCCGAGGAGAGTCTGGTCCATGCCGGGCGCGCCGGCGAACTGGTGACCTTGCTGGGTGGTCATCCGTCCTTGGGAATCGGGCCCCTGCTGGAAACGTATCAGCACGATACCGGGGATATCCTGCGCGAGAGCCTGGAGCATGAGACTCTGGCCCGAGCCGCCTACTACAGGCTGCTTGAGATCGTCGCGGGAAAGAACATCCTGCTCGAAGAGTACGCGCGGGACCTGATCGTCGACGAAGAAATGCACGCCGACGAAGTCAACAAGATGCTGCGCAGGCCGGGGGACACCGAGGCAGTCCGCGCGGTACCGTAACAAAGGGGCGGCACCGTGCGAGCGAGGTTTCTGCCTGTTGCCGGATGACGCCCACCGTATAGTATAGTTGACTCTGTTTGGGTGCCTTGCTCCACGACCGTGGGGCGGGTGAAACGGGAAGCCGGTGACTCTGATCCTTCAGACAGTCCGGCGCAGCCCCCGCTGCTGTAAGCCTGACGACTCCGCAAAACGCCACTGTGCTCGCGCATGGGAAGGCTGCTGGAGAAGACTGAAGGCAAGCCAGAAGACCGGCCCAAATCAAATGTAGCGCCAATCCCCGGGGTAAAGGGAGAGGTTGCGTCGATTCGCCGTCAGTCGGTTGTCGTCGCGCGGCTTGTCTTCCGATCTGTTTGCTTTTCCCCCAAATGGCGCATCTGGTCATTTCTCACTGTGGGAGAGAGTCATGCATATCATGGAAGGCTTCTTGCCTATCGAGCATGCTGTGGGCTGGTCCGTGGCATCCGCGCCGTTCGTCATCTACGGCATTCACGCCGTCAAACAACACATCCAGGAGAATCCCGAGCAACGAATGCTGCTCGGTGTGGCGGCAGCGTTTACTTTCGTTCTCTCGGCGTTGAAGCTGCCGTCTGTGACTGGCAGTTGCTCGCATCCCACCGGCACCGGGCTTGGCGCCATCCTCTTCGGCCCGGCGGCGATGGCGCCGATTGGCATGGTCGTGCTGCTCTTCCAGGCGCTGTTGCTCGCACACGGCGGCCTGACAACACTCGGTGCCAACATCTTCTCGATGGCTATTGTCGGACCATTCGCGGCTGCCGGTTTGTTTCGCTTGGCGCGCAGCCTGAAGCTGTCGTTCGCGGTCAGTGTCTTCATCGCCGCCAGCATGGCCGATCTGCTGACCTACGTGACCACCTCGGTCCAACTGGCCTGGGCCTTCCCTGATCTGGAAGGCGGCTTTGTCGCCTCTTTTGTCAAGTTTGCCGGAATTTTTGCGATCACCCAGATCCCGCTGGCGATCAGCGAGGGCTTGCTGACGGTGGTCATTTTCAACGCCTTGATCCGCTTCAACCCACAGGAATTGCAAAAGCTGAAACTCCTTGGCGGCAGGGAGGCGCACGCATGAAACACCATCAAAACCTCATCCTTCTGATTCTGGTTGTGCTGCTCGCCGTTTTTCCGCTGTGGCTGGTGGAGAAGCCGGCACCGGCTGCAGATGGCAAAGCGGTCGAGATTTTCGCCGGTGCGGACGACAAGGCGAAGGATCTGATCGGTGACATCAGTCCGAACTACACGCGATGGTTCGAGCCGCTGATGGAACCCGCTAGCGGGGAGATCGCCTCTCTATTGTTTGCTCTGCAGGCTGCTCTGGGGGCGGGCTTCATCGGCTACTACTTTGGCGTTTCGGTTACCCGTGAGAAGTATGCCGCGCGCAGGAAGGCGGCGGACGAAGGTGCCGGTGCCTACTGATCGAGCAATCGGCCTACACCAATCGCTGGCGGCGGGTCTCGCCAGTGGTCAAGGGAATCTTCGCGCTGTGCGGGCTCGGCGCGGCCTTCACTGCGGGGGTACCCGTCGCGACGACCGTCGTCCCTCTACTGATCGCCGCAGTGACGCTGGCAGGTGCCGGAATACCGAGCGGACGCTATCTGCGGGTAGCGACGCCGGCGTGCTCGCCATGGACCCCGAGTTGCTGGTACTCGACGAGCCGATGGCCGGCCTGAATCACAGCGCGCAGGAGGATCTGTTGGCGGTATTGGGCGAGCTACATGGCCGGGGCATTGCTCTGCTGCCGGCGACGCACGAGATCGACTTCACCTACCGCTGGGCCGACCGGTTTCACTTGGTGACGGGCGGTCATTGTGTGGCTTCGCTGGACGCGGCCAAGCTGGCCGACGGCGGGGAATGCCTTGTCGGCAGTTGGGCTGCCATAGCCCGGAGTCGTCGAGCTACAGCACGCACTTGCTGCCCGCGGGCAGGTCTCGGATGCGGGCAAGCCGCGAACGATCCATGAACTGTTGGCCATGCTGGCCAAAACAAATATGAAGGAGCGATAAACAATGTTGATAGCCAGAAACAAGCTGACCAACCTCCTCGGGGCGGCGCTGCTCGCCTCTTTTCTTGGTCAACCGCTGACTACTCTGGGCGCTGCGGCCGACAATCCCGCCGACCTTGGCAAAGTCATAGCGGCCGGCAAAGCCCCCGAAGGAGATTCAGTAGCGGCAAGCGATGCCACCGACGACACCCCCAACTGGCAGGAAAGCACCCTCACCGGCGACTGGGGCGGCGCCCGCAAGCGGCTCTACGACGCAGGCGTCCAGGCCGACCTCATGTACACGGCCGACTACCTGCGCAACAATGCCGGCGGCCTGCAGCACGGCGGGGCCTACATGGGCCATACCGACCTCGTCCTGCAATTCGACGGCGAGAAACTCTTCGGCTGGACAGGCGGTTCCGCCTTTCTGCAGTTGATCAGCAACACTGGCGGCAGAGTCAATCTCAACTATGTCGGCAGCCTGATGGGCGTCGATAACCTCGAGGCACCGGTCAACCGTACCGGCGTCTTCAAGGCGTGGCTGCAGCAAGCCTTCCTTGACGACAGGGCATCGCTTCGGCTTGGTCTTTACCCGATCGACAGCGAGTTCTACGTCACCGACGCCTCGGGAGTCTTCCTGCATCCGTCGTTCGGGATGGCGGCGGAAGTGGCCAACTTCGGCAGCCTGGCCGGCCCGTCGATTTACCCGACCAGCACCTATGCGGCACGCCTGCGTATCGATCCCGATCCTGCCTGGTACGCGATGCTGGCGGTTTCGCGCGGGATTCCCAGCGAGCGGATAGCCACCGCCGGCCCCAATGTCAGCTGGCCGAAGGGTACCGGCAGCATGCTCATCGGCGAAGTCGGTTTCAGTCCGGCCAAGGCCGGACTGCTGCGCGAGAGCACGCCGGCCGAGGCCAAGGACGACTTCGTGCCGATCAGCAAGCTTGCCGTGGGCATGTGGCGATTCTCGCCGCGCTTCCCGCAACTCGTTGCCGTCGATGCCGCCGACGAACCGCTGTTGGCAACGCACTGGGGCGCCTATTTCCTCGCTGAGCAGACGGTGTTTCGGGTTCCGGAATCGAACCGTGACCTCGCCGCTTTCGTCCGCTACGGTTTCACCGACGGCCGGACCAACACCCTCGACTACTCGCTCAGCGTCGGCTTCAGCTTCCGGGGTCCGTTCGCCGGGCGCGAGAAAGACACCTTCGGTATCGCCGCGACGCGTGCGCATGCGGGTCCGCAGGGGCGCGCGCAGTTGTCGGACGAGCTGGGTGAGCCGCTGTCGTCGGCCGCGGAAACGGCCGTGGAAATGACCTACCGGGCACAACTGGCACCCGGGGTGGTCCTGCAACCGCTCGTCCAGCGGATCTTGAACCCGGGTCTGTACTTGCCGAACGCCACCGTCGCCGGGGTGCGTTTGCAGCTGGCGCTGTGAGCGTGCGCGGGTAGCCGAGGCGCGGGCCGCAAAACATCTTACCGGCGCTGCAACCACTCAGCCTGACAAGAGTCTGAGAGCAAGGAAGACACGACCTGCTTGCTGCTTCGGTAGGGAGGACTGGTGACGCCACACCGGTTCGACGCCTCGTCTTCGCCACGGCGCCAACCTGTAAGGAATGAAAATGAGCAATTTCGACCGTGAGAAAGCAATCTCGGTTCTCAATCAGATCATGGAGCTTGAACTGGCGGGTGTGGTCCGCTACACGCATTACGCGCTCATGGTGTATGGCTACAACCGCATCCCCATCGTCGGATGGATGAAGAAGAACGCCGAGGAGAGCCTGATGCACGCCGGGCGCGCCGGAGAAATGGTGACCTTGCTGGGCGGTCATCCCTCGTTGGGAATCGGCCCCCTGCTCGAATCCGACACGCACGATGTCGGCGACATGTTGCGTGAGAGTCTGGAGCACGAAACGCAGGCCAGGGAGGCTTATGGCCGCTTGCTGGAGATCGTGGCAGGGAAGCACATCCTGCTCGAAGAATACGCGCGCGAGCTGATCGTCGATGAGGAACTGCACGCCGATGAAGTCAACAAGATGCTGCGGCGGCCCGGGGAGACCGGGGCTTTCCAGTTCTGACTGTCGCGCTGCCCGCGGGGGGCACTAGCTGAGCAGAACGGGCTCCCTCGCCTGCTCGGAAATCAGCCGCGACAGCGCTGCCATCAATTCCTCCTCGCTGCGCGTGTCCTGCCAGCAACTGCCGTCCCAGCGGTAGTGAAACCCCCCCGACCTGGCGGCAACCCAGATCTCTTTGGCGGCATCGTGTCGATTGACGATGATCTTGCTGCGATCGGCAAATTCGATTTCGAGCACGCTGTCGCTGACCATCGCGAAATCCAGATCGGCACCGCTGCGTTCGAGCGCCGTTTCGATCTGCGTCAGCGTTGCGTCGGCAAGCTCGTTGAATTCGTTATCATTCATCCTGTGCTACCATCCCCGGTTTTGACGTCCAGATCCATGCGGCAACATTTTCTCGCGCCGGCTTTGCTGGCAACCTTGCTCCTTGCTGCCTGCGGCAACCGCGGCGGGCTGTTCCTACCCCCGCAGCCGACAGCGCCGGTCGCCGCCCAAGCCAAGCCTGCGGACGCCGCCGCGCAGCCGGCGACTCCCGGTGCAACGCCAGCAAAGGATTCTAGCACGCCCGGAGACCCGGCCCGATGACCGCCTTCGCTCGCCGGAACGGTGTGCTGCATGCCGAATCCGTCTCCTTGATCGATCTCGCCGCACGCTTCGGCACACCGTGCTGGGTTTACTCGCGCGCGGCGCTGGAAGCTTCACTCGCGGAGTTCGAGCGCGAACTCGCCGGCCTCGATGCACTCGTTTGCTATGCCGTGAAGGCAAACTCCAACCTGGCCGTGCTCGACGTTTTCGCCCGACGCGGCGCCGGCTTCGACATCGTTTCCGGCGGCGAACTCCGGCGCGCTCTGGCCGCCGGTGCCGACCCGCGGCGGATCGTTTTCTCGGGCGTCGGCAAGACCGCTGCCGAAATGGAACTGGCGCTCGCCGCCGACATCCTCTGCTTCAACGTCGAATCCGCTCCCGAACTCGACCGTCTCAGCGCTGTCGCCGGCCGTCTCGGCAAGACGGCGCCGATCAGCCTGCGCGTCAATCCCGACGTAGACGCGAAGACGCACCCCTACATCTCGACCGGCCTGAAAGAAAACAAGTTCGGCGTCGCCTACGAGGAGGCTCTGGCGCTGTACCGGCACGCTGCCAGCCTGCCGAATCTCACGATCAGCGGCATCGATTGCCACATCGGTTCGCAACTGCTCGATCCGGCGCCGTTTGCCGCAGCGCTCGACAAGATTCTGACGCTCGTCGATCAACTCGCCGCCAACGGCATCGTTCTGCACCACATCGACCTCGGTGGCGGCCTCGGCATTCGCTATCGTGACGAGGACGCGCCGACCGTTCAGGCTTACCTGCAGCCGATGCTGCAGAAGCTCAGGGACAGGCACCTGCAGGTACTGCTCGAACCGGGACGCCGCCTGGTGGGCAACGCCGGCCTGTTGTTGACCCGCGTCGAATACCTTAAGCCTGGCGAAGTGAAGAATTTCGCCATCGTCGATGCGGCGATGAACGACCTTGCACGGCCTGCGCTGTACGGCTCATGGCATGACATCGTCCCGGTCGTTGCGCCTCAGGGGGCGACCAGGCCGTGGGAAATCGTCGGGCCGGTTTGCGAATCCGGCGATTTTCTCGGCCACGGGCGCGACTTGGCTCTGGCCACCGGCGATCTCCTGGCGATCATGTCGGCCGGAGCCTACGGGATGGCGATGAGTTCCAACTACAACAGCCGGCCGCGGGCTGCCGAAGTGATGGTCGATGGTGCCGACGTCCACCTCGTTCGCCGCCGCGAGACCGCCGAGGAACTCTACGCCCTCGAGCAGCGCCTGCCTTGACTGATCGCGCATCGCGCCGGCGACTACCCCTCGCCACCGCCGAGCGCGCGCAGCGGCCACGGGGGTCGGCGCCGACCCCCGTGGCCGCCCTCAAACCGTTGGCGTTACCTGACGACCAGCACGCTTTCGTCCCACTTGGCGTGCTTCTCGAAACCGAGAAGGTTGGCGATCGTTGCGGCGATGTTGGATAGACCCGCGGTTTCCGTCTGTGTCAGGCCCAGCTTGCCGCCGCTGGCATTGTCGTAGAGGATCAGCGGCACGGGATTGAGCGTGTGCGCAGTCTTCGCCTTGAAGGAGCCATCCGCATTTGTTGCCGGCTGCTTGGTCTTCTTGTCGATCTCGTACATCTCGTCGGCATTGCCGTGGTCGGCGGTGATCAGTGCCACGCCGCCGAGCGCATCGATGACCGGCAGGATGCGCGCCAGCTGCAGATCGACCGCCTCGATGGCCATCGTCGCGGCGCGAAAGCTGCCGGTGTGCCCAACCATGTCGCCATTGGCGAAGTTGCAGCGCAAGGTCCGGTACTGGCCGCTCTTCAGAGCTTCGATCATGGCGTCGGCAATCTCGGCGGCCTTCATCCAGGGGCGCTGTTCAAAGGGTACGACGTCACTCGGCACTTCCTGGTAGGTCTCGCCGTCGAACTTGTTTGACCGGTTACCGTTCCAGAAATACGTTACGTGTCCGAATTTCTGGGTTTCGGAGCAGGCGAACTGCGTGATGCCGGCTTTCGCGAACCACTCGCCCATGGTATCGAGAATGGCCGGCGGATCGACCAGGAAGCGCCGTGGAAGCTTCAGGTCGCCGTCGTACTGCAGCATGCCGGCATAGGTGACGCTCGGCACGCGCACGCGCTCGAACTTGTCGAAAGCCGCATCCTCGAAGGCGCGCGTGATCTCGATCGAACGGTCGCCGCGGAAATTGAAGAAGACCACCGAATCCCCGTCCTCGATCGTGCCGGCGGGCTTGCCGTCGCGCGCGATCACGAATGGCGGCAGATCCTGGTCGATGGTTCCCGGAAACCTGACGCGTAGCGCCTCGATGGCGGCGGCGGCACTCGCGAACTGATCGCCTTCGCCCAGGACGTGTGTATGCCAGCCTTTGTCGACCATGTTCCAGTTGGCCTCGTAGCGGTCCATGGTGATGTTCATCCGGCCACCGCCCGAGGCAATCCGCGCGTCGAAGCCTTCGCTGCTCACTTCCGCGAGGAAGGCCTCGAAGGGCAGCACGTAGTCGAGAGCGCTGGTCTCGGGGACGTCGCGCCCGTCGAGCAGGATGTGAACACGCACCGCCTGGACGCCTTCTTCTCTGGCGCGAACGATCATCGCCCGCAGGTGATCGATGTGGCTATGGACATTGCCGTCGGAGAACAGGCCGATGAAATGAATCACGCCACGCCCGGCTTTGGCGCCGGCGACGATCTGCTGCCAGGCGGCGCCTTGCCAGATCGAGCCGGAGGCGATGGCGTCGGCAACCAGCGACGCGCCCTGGCTATAGACCTGGCCAGCGCCGATGGCATTGTGCCCGACTTCGGAATTGCCCATGTCTTCGTCGGAAGGCATGCCGACCGCAACGCCGTGAGCGCGCAAGGTGATGTTCGGGTAGGTCGCGAAAAGCCTGTCGAGGGTAGGTTTGCGGGCAGCGGCAATGGCACTGCCGACGTCGGATTTGGCGATGCCGTAGCCGTCCATGACGATCGCGACGATGGGGCCCTGAATTCCAGGGAAAGAGGCAGATTTCTGCAACATGATGGATTCCTGGGGAAGTGGAGTGGTGGGAGCGGAGGCCGCGATGAAGCGATACCGAACGGCGTCATCTCCAGTATACCTCAAGCCAGGTCCCTGGCTCCGCAATGCAGGCCTTGCCGCCAGGGCAATCGCTTACGCAGAGTTCATACAATTGATGGACGTCCGGTCGGAGAAAGCCAAAGCGATCAATGACTCGCGATAGCTCTCGTTTCGGTCGGCATGAAGACGGCGGCGGTTCAAGCCCATCTTGCAACCCTCTTCTTTGCGCAAGGTGGTCAGGACAAACTTGCGCAGAACGGAGAGGTTCCGCGCTGAGTTCCCCAGGCGGGCCCGACACTGATCTTCGCGAAAGACCACATCAAGTGTCCAGTGCAAGCCATTCTCGATGCCCCAGTGGCTACGGGATGCCTTGGCAAACATTTCGACCGTTTGCACACCGCAGGAACCGATCGCGTAACGCTGATCGACACTGACCTTGTCGCCGATCTGCCGTATCGACTCGATCATGCCGACGCCGCCGAGTTTCTTCCACGCCGCACGCATGGGCCTGTCCATCCAGGTGACGTCATTAATCCAGGTGTAACGACGGGTCTCGATGCGGCCATGATCCTTCTCGGTTTCCTCAAAATGCTCGACCGTGAGCCGACCAAACCCGGCGGCGGCGCCTGTGTCAAAAAACTCCCGAAGGGCCTCGGCCAGATTCTTCTGGTTGTCCTTGACCTGAAGCACGTAATCTCCCCCGCGGGCAACGATCTTCTCGGCCAGTTCGGTCTGGCAACCCAGCGCATCCATGGTGACGATACATCCCTTCAGGACCAGAACATCAAGCAACGCCTTCATCCCCGCTAGCTCGTGTCCCTTGCCGCAAGTGCCTTCCTGTGCCAGACACAGGCCGCTTTGCACCGCGTACGCCGTGACCATATGCAAGAGCTCGTTACTTCCTTTCTTGCCAGAACCCCGCAAGGTTTTCCCATCGATCGCCACCACACCGTCGATCACACCGGCCAGCTCACGGATCCAATCCCGAAAACGTGTTTCGAATATGTGAGCATCCAGCACCCGAAAGAGGTCGCCAAACGTGTCGTGCGATGGCGTGCCTCCTTCCAGTGGCCAGCGGAATCGCTCACTCAGCCACTCCTTGCGATCCTTGCACCAGTCAGCCACCTCAACCCAATTGTCCGCTCCGCACAGGATGGCGCACACTGCCATGATTAGAATCTGTGCCAACGAGTAGCGCTGTGCCGGACCTTTCCGTCCGTCCGGCAGCCCGGAAAATGCCTCCAACAGTGTCATCCCGCCGTCCTCCCGAAAGAGGAGAGTAGACGAGATTCTTACAAAAAATACAATACCCTGTCATAACTGACTGATTGTAAACCACTATTATCAGGAGTTTACGACATATGCGTAAGCGATTGCCCTGGCCTTGCCGCGAGTGGTCCTGCGTGCCTTCGTGCCCGCCTGCTCAGCGACGCTCGGCTAGCTTTCCTGCGGGCTGGCCGCCGGAGGTCCCGTGATCCCCGCGGCCGGTACCGACTTGTGTCGGGAGCGCGAGCGAGAGCGTTTCACCTTCAGTCGCGTCGGCTGGCTCGCTCGATGGCTATGGTGCCGTCTCTTGTGACCTCGCCGGGTGACGACAAGCCAGGCAATCTTGCCGACGATCAGGAAGAACAGGATCACCCAGAGCAGTGGATACTGAACGACCTCGATCAGCAGGCCGACGAATTCGCGCGCTGGGTTGAAGCCACCAGCCGACGCGACCGGCTCGGGGTTGGGCGACGCCGTCGCAGGCACCGGCCGGGCAGCCGGGGTGTCGCTGCCGTACTGAACGAAGGTTACAGCGGTGTTGTCGAGGCCCAGCGTCACTCTGCCCGCTGCCGAGACAACGTGAAACCCTTCCACGCCGGCGACCGAGAAGTCCACGCGACCGTCCTTGCCGACGCGTACATCAAGCGCTTCGGCGATCACCTCGACAACCGACTCCTGCAGTTCGTTCAAGGCAGCCGCGGCATCCTCGCCACGGTCTGCTGCGGCCGTGGCGGCGGATCGGACAGCACGCGCCGGGGAAGCCGTGGCGCTCCCTTGAAACGCACCATCGGCAACCGAGCGTCGCAGGCCGGGCAAGGGATCGGCGTCGTCGACACCGCCCGTGATGGCGCTGACATTGATACCGGGTTGCAGCCTGGCGAACGCCGGAACCGCCAGATCGCTGCCGCGCGCCAACGGGTCCGCCAGGACGGCAGAACGATCGTCGTAGCTGGTCGGCGCGGGCGGAAGGCCACGAACCCGCTCGCTTGCCGACGACGCCTGGCGCGCCAAGGCGGTTGCGTCGGAAATCCCGTCGGTCGCTCGTCGCACATCGGCCTGTTCGGCATCGACCTGCAGCGTCCGCTCATCAGGAACGACTGGGTGTGCCAAGACCTTGCCGGCGACCAATATCGCCGGCAACAGCCCCAGCCAGAAGCGCCCGCCGAGAGAGCGTGAAAACATTTCAGGACTCCGAGATCAGTTTGTTCTTGCAAGCAATATTCGTGCTATGGACACGACACTCATTAAACCATGGGTGTAATCCTCCAGCAACGATTCACTGTCCGGCGCAGTGTAAAATTTTCCGACAGCATCTGCGCGATGAGCCGTCGCGCACCCGCGAATTCCGCCGGGCCCTTCACCGACAATCGCGGGACTGCCGCCGCTGGGCGTTAGAATGAGGCCGGCAATGGTCAAGGCTTGGGAGAAACCGGTGAACCGCCAGCGATGGGCATGCCGTTTGAGAACACCAACATGTGCGCTACCGCACACCGCCTGCACAAGCACGGCACCAGCTTGCCGGCGTCGGCCGGTCTGTTGCAGACGATGAACGAACAGGGTCGCAAGCGCATTGCCTGGCACTACCTTGCCGCCGACGAGGCGGCGGCCAGACTGGAGGCCAGTTTCAACGACGGGCTGGCGGAAAGCGAGGTGCTCAGCCGCCGCGCCATACACGGCGAGAACCGGATCACGCCGAAGCCCGGCAAGGGCCCGTTGCAGCGCTTTGCCCTGCAGTTCGTGCAACCCCTGATTCTGGTTTTGCTCGCCGCCGGCGTGGTCACCGCCGCGCTCGGCGAATGGGTCGATTCCGGGGTGATCCTCGGCGTCACCCTGATCAATGCCCTGATCGGCTTCATCCAGGAAGGACGTGCCGAGAGCGCCCTGGCCACCCTGGCACAGTCAGTGCCCAGCGAAGTGACCGTCCTGCGCGGCGGCTGCAAGCAGCGGCTGGCATCGACGGCGCTGGTACCCGGCGACGTGGTGCTGCTGGCGGCCGGAGACAAGGTTCCCGCCGACCTGCGCCTGTTCCGCGCCAAGGACCTGCAGGCGATAGAGTCGGCGCTGACCGGCGAATCAGCTGCCGTCGCCAAGCACGGCGAGACACTGCCGGAAGATACACTGCTCGCCGACCGCGGCAACATGGCTTACGCGGGCACGGTGATGATCAGCGGGCAAGGCGCCGGGGTCGTCGTCGACACTGGCGATCGCACGGAGACCGGCCGCATTTCGCGCCTGATCGCCGAAGCGCCCGACCTGACGACGCCGCTGACATGCCGGATGGCGGCTTTCAGCAACTGGCTGCTGATCGCCATCGGCGTTCTGGCGGCACTCACTTTCGCGGTCGGCCTCTGGCGTGGCGAATCGGCTTTTGCCATGTTCATGGCCGCGGTGGCGCTGGCCGTCGGAGCGATTCCGGAGGGATTGCCGGCAGCGATGACGATCACTCTGGCCATCGGCGTGTCGCGCATGGCCAGACGGCGGGCGATCATCCGCAAGTTGCCGGCGGTCGAGACGCTCGGCAGCACGACCGTCATCTGTTCGGACAAGACCGGCACCCTGACCGAAAACCAGATGACGGTGCGCGAGATCCACACCGGCGGCAAGCGGACAGTCGTCAGCGGTAGCGGCTACTCGCCAAACGGGAAGGTCGGCGAGGGCGAAACCATCGCCGGCGCCTTGCGCGAATGCCTGCTGGCCGGCGCGCTGTGCAACGACGCCGGGCTCAACCGTGTCAACCGGCACTGGGAGGTCGTCGGCGACCCGACCGAGGGGGCGCTGCTGGTGGTGGCGCGCAAGGCCGGGCTCGACGAGCGAACTCTGCAGAGGCTCTTTCCGCGCCTCGACGAGATCCCATTTGATTCGGCCCGGCAATACATGGCGACCCTGCACGAGATCGAGGGCCAGCGGATGGCCTATTACAAGGGCGCGTTCGAACAGTTGCTGCCGCGCTCGCAGAGCATGCTCGATGCGAACGGGCAGTCTGTGCCGGTACGCCGGGTCGAGATCGAGGTCGCCGCCCGCGCTATGGCGGCGCAGGGACTGCGCGTCCTCGCCATTGCCCGCCTCGCTGCCGACCCGGCGCTGACCCTCGAGGCGATGGGTGCCGATAGCGGACTGCAGTTCGTCGGTCTGGTCGGCATGATCGACCCGCCGCGCCCGAAAGCGATTGCCGCCGTCAGGACATGTCACGCCGCCGGCATCACGGTCAAGATGATCACCGGTGACCATGCGGTCACGGCACTGTCGATTGCCCGGCAGATCGGCATTGCCAGGGCGGGAGAAACGGCGCTCAACGGCCGCGAACTGGCGGCGCTCGACGACGAAGGCCTGCGCGGCGTGGTGCGCAGTGTAAACGTCTTCGCGCGTGTCGAGCCGGAACAGAAGCTGCGCCTGGTGCGGGCGTTGCAAGCCAACGGTGAAGTGGTGGCGATGACCGGCGACGGGGTCAACGACGCACCGGCCCTCAAACAGGCGCATATCGGCATCGCCATGGGACTGGGGGGCACGGAAGTGGCCAAGGACGCTGCCGACATGGTGCTTACCGACGACGACTTTGCCAGCATCGAGGCGGCAATCGAGGAGGGGCGGGGCGTTTTCGACAACCTGGTGAAGTTCATCACCTGGACACTGCCCACCAATTTCGGCGAGGGTCTGGTCATCGTCGCGGCGATCGTCGCCGGCGCCACCCTGCCGATCACGCCACTGCAGATCCTCTGGATCAACATGACGACTGCCGTGTTCCTCGGACTGATGCTCGCCTTCGAGCCGATCGAGCACAACGTGATGCGTCGCCCGCCGCGCCCGCCAGGCGCTCCAATTCTCGACACCGGACTGGTCTGGCGCATCGTGCTGGTCAGCGTACTGCTGCTGGCGGGGTCCTTTGGACTGTTCCTGCGCGAGTTGGCGCAGGGCGAATCGCTCGCCGAAGCACGTACCGTTGCAGTCAACGTCTTTGTCGTCGTGGAGGCGATGTATCTCTTCAATTGTCGGTCGCTGACGCGTACGGCGCTGGGTATCGGCCTGTTCTCGAACCCTGCGGTGTGGTACGGCGTGCTGACGATGGCCGTGCTACAGGCGCTGCTGACCTATGTACCGCTGATGAACCGCCTGTTCGCGACCGCGCCGATCGGCCTGCACCAATGGCTCGAAATTCTTGCTGTCGGCGTGCTTGCCTATGTCGTGGTCGGCATCGACAAACAGTGGCGTGCGCGTCACTGACGCCCCTCGATGCAGATCTGGGTCGATGCCGACGCCTGCCCTGGCGTCATCAAGGAAATCCTGTTTCGTGCCGCGCAGCGCACGCGGATCATGACTACCCTGGTCGCCAATCAGATGCTGCGCGTGCCCGCTTCGCCCTGGATCCGCAGTTGGCAGGTGCCGACGGGTTTCGATGTCGCCGACCAGCGCATCGTTCAGGAAATGCAGGCGGGCGACCTGGTGATTACCGCCGACATCCCGTTGGCCGGGCAGGTCATCGAACGTGGCGGCTACGGGCTGAATCCGCGCGGCGAATTCTATAGTCGCGAAAATATCCGCGAGTGCCTCGCGATGCGTAACTTCATGGAGGAACTGCGCAGCAGTGGCGTCGCCACCTCGGGGCCGGCGAGCCTCAGCCAGAGCGACCGGCAGGTCTTCGCCGCGCAACTCGATCGCTTCCTCGCCAGGCAGCGCTAGACCTGACTGCGCTGGCGACCCGTTTCCGTTTACCATCACGCCTCGATCCGAACAGCAAGGAGGAACAGATGGACGTGGAATGGGTGCTTGCTACGCTCAACGATGTCATGGATGCACTCGAAGACGCCGTTGGCGAGCTGGAGAGAAGTCCGCAAGCGGTTGATCTCCTGTTGCCGGAGGTGATGCCGGCAATCTACGCCAAGCTCAACTACGCGTGGAACAGCCGCGAGTTGGGTCCCGAAGCGCTGGACAAGATCGACCACGACGCACTGGTCGGCTTTCCGAAGGACTTGCCGATGTGAGCGTACATCTGCCAACGACGATCGGTCAGGCAAAGCCCGTCTGCACGGCGTCCGGCGTTGACCCGCGCGGCGGTGGCGGGCGCTGGACGCGAAATACGATCCGCGCGATGCACCCCGACGGCTCTTCGCCATCCGCGTGGCGGGTGTTCGGACGCAGGCTGGCTGCCGCCTGATGCAGCTCGGCGATCTCGCGAACGATCGCCAGGCCGAGGCCACTCCCTTCGCCGTCTGCACCCTCCACACGGTAGAAGCGATCGAAGACCTTCTGGGAGTCCTCGTCGGCAATCCCGGGGCCGCTGTCCTCGATCTCGAGCACGGCAAAGTCGCCCTGCGCCACAACTCGGGCCGTCACCCGCCCACCGGCAGGCGTATAACGCAGGGCGTTATCGAGCAGGTTGTTGATCATCTCGCGCAGGAGAAAGGCATTGCCCTCGATGAGTACCGCTCCGGCCGCCTCGTAGCCGAGATCGATGCGCTTGTCGAGGGCCCGGACCACCCAGGTTTCAACAATCTCGCGCAGCAACTGATCGACATCCAGTGGCAACAGAGGCTGCTGCGCGTCCCCGCTGGCTTCGGCGCGCGCCAGCGCCAGCATTTGATCAACGAGGTGAGAAGCGCGATCGACTCCGCTCAGGATCTGCCGGAGAGCGTGTCGCAATTCTCCCGGATCGCTCTCGCGCATGGCCAGTTGCGCCTGCGTTTTCAAACCCGTCAGCGGTGTTCGCATCTGGTGCGCCGCATCGGCGATGAAACGACGCTGCGCGTCGACGTTGTGCTGCATTCTGGCGAGCATGGAGTTGAAAGCCTCGGTCAGAGGCCGCAGTTCCTCGGGGACCCGCCGCAGTGCGATCGGCGAGAGGTCGGCCTCGCGGCGAGCCTGGATGCGGTCTCGCAGACGCGTCAAGGGACGCAAGCCTTGCGACAGCCCGAACCAGACCAGCACCACAGCGAGCGGAATGATCACGAATTGCGGCAGGATCACGCTGGCTATGATCTTGTTTGCCAGTTGCGAGCGCTTCTCGGTCGTCTCTCCGACTTCGATCAGCACCCAACGCGCCGCTGACGCACCCGGCTCGAAGAGATACAGGTAGGCGACGCGCAAGGCCTGTCCGCGATACTCGTCGTCACGAAAAAGAACTTCGCCGTGTTCGCTCCGCGGCAACCCTTGCGGGTGTCTCGGTACAGGCAGTTCCGTATCGCCGACAATCAACGAGCCGTCGACATCGAGAAGATGGAAGTAAACATTGTCGATTTCGTCAGATCGCAGGAAGACCTGGGCGATTCCGGGCAGTGCAAAATGCGGTTGTCCGTCGACGAAACTCACCTGCCGCGATACGGCAGCGACATGTTCACGCAGCGACTGATCGTACGGGAAACTGGCCACACTATTGGCAAAATAGTGTGTGAAGGCAATGCTGATCGGCCACACGAAGAGCAGCGGCGCCAGCATCCAGTCGAGAATCTCGCCAAACAGCGAGCGCTGGACGTCAGGACTTTGTCTCTTCCGCAGGTTTCTCAAGGTAATAGCCGAGGCCACGCACGGTGATGATATTGACGCCGGTCGCTTCGAGCTTCTTGCGCAGACGGTGGACGTAGACCTCTATGGCGTTGTGACTGACCTCCTCGCCCCACCCGCACAGGTGATCCACCAACTGGTCCTTGCTGACCAAACGTTTGGCGCGCAGCAGGAGGATCTCGAGCAGGCCCAGTTCGCGCGCCGAGAGATCGAGCATTTCGCCATTGACGAGGGCGCAGCGATCGGTCTGATCGAAGGTCAGTGAGCCGCACTGGATCATCCGTGAGGTTCCCGACGAGCGACGGCTCAGGGCGCGCACGCGCGCCTCGAGTTCGGCGAGTTCAAAGGGTTTGGCCATGTAGTCGTCGGCACCGAGATCCAGCCCCTTCACCCGATCGTCGGTACCGTCGAGTGCCGTCAGGATCAGGATCGGAGTGCTCGAATTCCGAGCCCGCAAGCGACGCAGCACGTCAAGCCCGGGCAGTTTCGGCAGGCCCAGATCGAGGATGACGAGATCGTAGGTGTTGGTCATCAAAGCCGTGTCGGCATCGAGTCCGTTGTAGGCACAATCGATCGCGTAGCCGGCCTGCCGCAAGGAACGGCACAGACCATCGGCAATGATCCTGTCGTCTTCAGCGAGAAGGATGCGCATGATTCGCTGATCCCGGCCCGGCGCACGTAAGCTGTCTGTAAGCCGCTGCTCTTAAGCTACGCACGCTGTTCTCCTTTATGGTCTTTGGAGTTCCGGTTTCGGCCCGAACTCGGGGAGCGCCTTAATACTGCACTGGGCGCTCCCCGCCACTTTTTTGGATGGGGCGCGGCGCGCGAGCCGCAGATCCACGCCGCTCTCGGCGAGCAGCAACGTGCCGGCAAACCGTCAAACGCTGTGAGTCTAGCAAAAAAACGGCGGCCGTCGCAGCGTTCTCCGCGCCGCTCGGCGATCTCCTGCTGTCACCGACGCTCGGCGATCAGCGCGCAGCGGCCGGCATCCCGGTCAGCCGCGGACTGTCGCGGCCTCGCCGCGAAGCGTCGTTGCCACCAGCCTGACCCAATAGCTCACGCCGATCGGCAGGATCTCGTCATTGAAGTCGTAATGCGGATTGTGCAGAGTGCAGCCGCCCGTGCCGGGCCCGTTACCGAGCCAAACGTAGCAGCCTGGTCGTTCACGCAGCATGTAGGCAAAATCCTCGGCACCCATCGACGGGAGTTCGTCTTCACGAATCTTGCCGGGCCCCAGCAGTTCCCTGGCGACACGCCGACATACCTCGGTTTCGCCAACGCTATTGACGGTCGGCGGATAGCGATGATCGAAACGCACCGAGATCTGTGCCCCGAAAGCGCTGGCGATACCATTGCACAATCGCTCGACGGCGCGCTCGACCAGTTCCTGGGTTTCCACCTTGAAGCTGCGAATGGTGCCGCGCAGGATGGCATCGTCCGGGATGATGTTCCACGCCTCGCCGGCGTGTATCTGCGTGACGCTGACGACTGCCGACTCGCAGGGATGGACATTGCGGGCAACCACCGTCTGCAGCGCCAGAACCAGCTGGCTGCTGGCGACCAGCGTATCGACGCCTTCCTGCGGCATCGCCGCATGGCAGCCGTGCCCGCGTACCGAGATCTCGAAGGCGCAGGTACCCGCCATCACCGGACCCGGCATCACGGCCATTTCGCCGACCGGTATGCCCGGCCAGTTGTGGAGGCCGAATACCGCGTCCATCGGAAACTGGTCGAACAGTCCGTCGGCGATCATCACTGCCGCCCCACCTTCGGATTCCTCGGCGGGCTGGAAGATGAAGTAGACGATCCCGTCGAAATCCAGCTCGTCGCGGTGTGCCGCCAGGTAGCGCGCGGCACCGAGCAGCATTGCCGTGTGGCCGTCATGACCACAGGCATGCATTCGCCCCTCGTGTCGCGAACGATGCGGACAGTCGTTCTTCTCTTGCAGGGGCAAGGCATCCATGTCGGCGCGCAAACCGATGGCGCGCTGACTGCTGCCTTTGCGCAACACGCCGACGACGCCGGTCCTGGCGAGGCCGCGGTGGACCTGTAGTCCGTAGCTGGTCAATTCGCGGGCGACCAGATCGGCGGTGCGCGTCTCCGCGAAGGCGAGTTCCGGATGCGCGTGAATGTCGCGCCGAATGGCGACGAGGGCAGCAGCAAAGGAGAGGTCGAGAGTAGCCATGGGCCTGCCATGCAAAGTTGAGACGATAGTGTATGCGAGACTGACTTGTTCCGGAGCGATGCATCCGTTATGCTCCATGACATGCATCTCGTTCTCATCAGCGGCCTGTCTGGCTCCGGCAAGTCAATAGCCCTCAAGGTTCTTGAGGACGCCAATTACTATTGTGTCGACAACCTTCCTTCCCAATTGTTGCAGCCGCTCGTCCGGCACCTGGGGCAACAGGGATACGATCAGGTCGCGGTGGTGATCGACATCCGCGCTGGCGACAGCGTGGCCATGCTGCCCCGACAGCTCGACGCCCTGCGCGCCGCGGGCGACCTCGAGTTGCAGTTCCTGTTTCTCGACGCCCAGGATGAAACACTGATCAAACGCTACTCGGAGACGCGTCGCCGGCATCCCCTGGCCAGCGACCGACTGACCCTGACCGAAGCCATTGCCGAGGAACGCGTTCGTCTCGCCGGCCTGGCGGCTCTCGGACACCACATGGATACCAGCGGCCTCAAGGCGAGCGTGCTGCGGGAGTGGGTTCGCCAGTTCATTGCCGCTGGTGTTGGCGCGGACCCCTGCCAGGGGTTGACCCTGCTGTTCGAGTCCTTCGGCTTCAAGAACGGCATTCCGCTCGACGCCGATCTCGTTTTCGACGTTCGCTGTCTGCCGAATCCGCATTACGATCCGACCCTGCGGCCGCTGACCGGGCGCGACGCGCCGGTCATCGACTTCCTCGAGGCTGAACCCGAAGTGCTGCGCATGCGCGGCGACATCACCGGGTTCATTCGCGCCTGGCTTCCCTCGTACGTGCAGGACAGTCGCAACTACCTGACGGTGGGCATCGGCTGCACCGGCGGCCAGCATCGCTCGGTATACCTGGCCGAATGGTTGGGACGCAAGTTTCGCGGCTGCGCACGCGTCCTGATCCGTCACCGCGAACTGGCTCCGGTCACCGGCGACGCGCGCGAAGGCCAGTAATGCTCTGGCTCACGCTGCTGAAGCCGGGCGACTGGCTGATGATGGCGTCGGGTCTGGCGATCTGTGTCGTCTCGTTTCCGCTGGCCTGGCAGGCGGGTGTCGCTGAGAAGGCCGTCGTCAGGCTTGCCGGCGAGGTCTTTTCCGAACTGGATCTGTCGCGCAATCGTCGACTGGAGGTGCCAGGCCCGCTGGGAATCACGACCATCGTCGTCGACAAACGCCGGGTACGCGTCGCCGCCGACCCCGGACCGCGCCAGTATTGCGTACGCCAGGGTTGGCTGGCGCGTGCCGGCGAGATCGCCATTTGCGCCCCGAACCAGGTGAGCGTCGAGATCCGGGGAAGCCAGCGGCCCTACGATTCCTTGTCTTACTGAATGCAGCGTCCCATACGCTTCCGGGCGACGCACACGGATTTCTTTGCGCAGCAGTCTTGCAGCAACGACTTATCGGTTATACTTGAAAGTCAATCCGAGGAGCGCTGCAGGGCCGTCGATCGACGGTTTCAGGCTCGGATTCCTTAAACGGCGCTCATCCGACCAACCCGTGCCGGGTGTGGGAAGATGGGTGGACGCCGGCTGAGAACCTCCAGCCCCCGCATACACCGCGGCTTCGCTATCCCGGTCACAGTCATGATGGAGCCTTACTGTGATGGATGCTATTACCCAGACTCAAGATTACGTGATTGCCGACCTCGGGCTCGCCGAGTGGGGCCGCAAGGAAATCCGTATCGCGGAAACCGAAATGCCCGGCCTGATGGCGATTCGCGAGGAATTCGCCGCTGCCCGACCGCTCAAAGGAGCGCGGATCACGGGTTCGCTGCACATGACGATCCAGACGGCCGTGCTGATCGAGACGCTGACGGCGCTCGGCGCCGAGGTGCGCTGGGCGTCGTGCAACATCTTCTCCACCCAGGACCACGCCGCGGCCGCCATCGCGGCCGACGGCGTACCGGTCTTCGCTGTCAAGGGCGAATCACTGGCGGATTACTGGGACTACACGCATCGTATCTTCGAGTGGTCCGACGGGGGTTACAGCAACATGATCCTCGACGATGGCGGTGACGCGACGCTGCTCCTGCACCTCGGCGCCCGGGCGGAAAACGATCCGTCAGCACTGGCCAGCCCCTCTTCGGAGGAAGAAACCATCCTCTTCGCCGCGATCAGGGCCAGACTGGCCAGCGATCCGACCTGGTATTCGGTGCGCTTGGCCGCGGTCAGGGGAGTCACCGAGGAAACCACCACCGGCGTTCATCGCCTCTACCAGATGCACGCGCGCGGCGAACTGCGGTTCCCGGCGATCAACGTCAACGACTCGGTCACCAAGTCGAAGTTCGACAACCTCTACGGCTGCCGCGAGTCGCTGGTCGACGGCATCAAACGGGCCACCGACGTGATGATCGCGGGCAAGGTCGCCCTGATCGCCGGCTATGGGGACGTCGGCAAGGGCTCCGCACAAGCCATGCGCGCCCTCTCCGCGCAGGTGTGGGTCACCGAAATCGACCCGATCTGCGCCCTGCAGGCGGCGATGGAGGGTTACCGCGTGGTGACCATGGACTACGCTGCCGACAAGGCCGATATTTTCGTCACCTGTACGGGCAACTACCATGTGATCAACCATGAACACATGCGCAAGATGAAGGATCAGGCCATCGTCTGCAACATCGGCCACTTCGACAACGAAATCGATGTGGCGTCGATCGAAGCCTATCCGTGGGAGGAGATCAAGCCGCAGGTGGACCACGTGATCTTTCCCGACGGCAAGCGCATCATTCTGCTGGCCAAGGGTCGCCTGGTCAATCTCGGCTGCGGCACCGGGCACCCGTCCTACGTGATGAGTTCCTCGTTCGCCAACCAGACGATCGCCCAGATCGAGCTGTTCACGCGCACCGGCGACTACCCGGTGGGGGTCTACACGCTGCCCAAACACCTCGACGAGAAGGTCGCCCGCCTGCAACTCAAGAAGCTGAACGCGCAGTTGAGTGAACTGACCGACCAACAGGCCGCCTACATCGGCGTAGCGAAGGCAGGCCCCTACAAGTCCGAGCATTACCGCTACTGATGCCATATACCAACAGGGGGCTGGCATGCGCCTGATCCTGGTCTGGCTGGTCAACGCCTGCGCGTTGCTCGCCGTCGCTTACCTGCTGCCATCGATCCAGGTGGCTTCGTTCGGGTCGGCACTGGGCGCGGCGCTGGTCCTCGGACTGGTAAATACCCTCCTGCGCCCCCTGTTGGTTTTGTTGACGCTGCCGGTCACGGTCCTCACGCTCGGACTCTTCCTCCTTGTGCTGAACGGCCTGATGTTCTGGCTCGCCGGCTCGTTGCTCGACGGCTTCGTCGTCGGCGGCTTCTGGCCGGCGGTTTTCGGCGCCATCCTCTACAGCCTGTTCTCGTCTGCCCTCTCTTCGCTGTTGCCGACCGGTGAGGCCAGGTAACAACCTCGTGATGACCAAAGACACTCGCACCTTCAGCCTCGAACTCTTTCCCCCGCAGACCGCCGAAGGCGCCGAGAAGCTGCGCGCGACGCGCGCCCAGATGGCGCTCCTGAAGCCGAGGTTCTTCTCAGTGACCTTTGGTGCCGGCGGTTCGACGCGGGACCGCACGCTCGAAACCGTTCTCGATATCCAGCGCGAAGGGCACGCGGCGGCGCCGCATCTTTCGTGCATCGGTTCGACACGGGAAAGCATTCGCAGCATTCTCGAGCAGTATCGCGCGCACGGAATCCGTCACCTCGTCGCGCTGCGCGGCGACCTGCCTTCGGGCATGGCCCAGCCAGGCACCTTTCGCTACGCCAACGAACTGGTAGAGTTCATCCGCGCGGCAACGGGCGACTGGTTCCACATCGAGGTGGCCGCCTACCCCGAGTACCATCCGCAAGCGAGGAGCCCGCTGGACGATCTTCTGGCGTTCCGGCGCAAGCTCGAGGCCGGCGCGAATTCGGCCATCACCCAGTATTTCTACAATTTCGATGCCTACGCGCAGTTCATCGACCAGTGTCGAAGGATCGGCATCGAGGTGCCGATCGTCCCCGGAATCATGCCGATCTCGAGTTACAGCAGTCTGGCACGCTTCTCGGACAACTGCGGCGCAGAGATCCCGCGCTGGATACGAAAGAAGCTCGAAAGCTACGGCGACGATTCAGCGTCGATCCGCGCCTTCGGCCTCGACGTGGTGACGCAACTGTGCGAGAAGCTGCTTGCCAGCGGAGCGCCCGGTCTCCACTTCTACACGCTGAACCAGGCGTCGCTGACCAGTACGCTGTGGCAGCGGCTCGGACTGACCTAGCGTGCAAGACCACTACGCCGTTCTTGGCCTGGCCAGCGATGCGTCGGGCGAAGAGATCAAGCGGGCCTATCGGCGGAAGGCCTTGCAGTATCACCCGGACCGCAACGCCGCCGCCGAAGCGACCGACAGATTCCGCGCCGTGCAGGAAGCCTACGAGACGCTGTCGGATGGCAACCTGCGCCAGGCGTACGACGAGAATCGACGCCGCAATCTGCTCGAACGGCCACTGGAGACCGCTCGGGAGATCTGGAAGAACTACCTTGAAGGAGTACTGCATTGAGGCTGTCGCGATTCTTCGAAGAACTGAGATCGGCCTATGAGGCCGAGCTGGACGATCTGATGACCGATTCCGGCGGGCATGACGTCCTCGCCGAGCGGCTGAAGGCCAAGCGCGCGCAGGTTCCTCTGCTCTTGCCGATGATCGGGTGCAATCCGGAAATGGTCGCGGTCGCCTTCCACGGTGGAATGCGTTTTCACAGTCCCGACGTAATGCGCGACCTCGCCGCGCAGGAACCTGAAGACCTTCCCGCGTGGTCGGACCTGCTGAGCGCGGTCGAGCTTGTACCCTGGGCAGAGAAACTGGCCGCAACTGTCCTCCAGAACCCGGACGGCGACCAGTTCCTGGTCGTTACCGCCTGCCTGGAATATCTGCAGGGCAAGACCGGCGCAAACCCGGAGCGTCCGCCAACCGACGATGCCGACGAGGACGAGGACGAGGAAGGCGACGATCGCGATCTCGACGAGGCGGGGGCCGACTGGCTCTCGGAGCAGGGCTTCGATCGCCGAGATCGATTCTCCGGAGATTGAAACCATGAATCATCCTGTACGCCTGAAGGCCGAGAAGCTGATCCGCGCCGGCGACATCGTCGGCGCCGAACACGCCCTGGCATCGCTGGTCGAAACCGAAGGTGATGATTCCCTGGTAGTCGTCCTCGACGATTTCCCCGCCAAGGATCTGCTGGCTGTTCTTCGCGATTTCGATTCGTCGCGGGAATCGGTGGTCAGCTTGCTGGTCTCACCCGAGCAGTTCGCCCGGGCGATCGTTCTCGAAACGCGTTACGGCGATCCGAGTCACGAGCGCCTGCGCGGAATGATCAATGCCGTCATCTTTCGGGCGGAAAGTGACCCCGGCGAGTTCCTCGAAGCAATCGGCAACCTGGACGGTGGCTGTGATGCATTCGCCGACTATCTGTGCGACCGTGGCGAAAGTCTCGAACATTTCTTCCGCAACGGCACCTTCGACCTTTTCGACGAGGGTGGCGGCGATGCGCTGGCCGGCCTGACTGACGCGGAGCGCCTGGACGCCCTGTCCGATCCGGATACCAATCGGCCTGTCCTGAACCACAGTGAGGTCAACGATCATGACTGGATGGAACTGGTCTGGCTGTTGCGCTATCAGCAGCCGGAGGTCTTCCGCGACGTGCTGCTGATCCTGCGCGCACGCGCCAGCGCCGAAAGTGCTCAGCAGGCGGCCGCGGATGGCCGACCCGCGCAGGAGCAACGGCCATCGGGCGAGCCAGAGGAAGAGTCTGCCCTGTAGGCCGCGCGTCGATCGAGTCAACCGCCACGGACCTGCACACATGTCAGACCTCACGCCGAGCGACAGCCGCCAGGTCGCCGTTTTCGACGATCGACCGTTCTTCGAGAAAGCGCTGATCTACGGCGTGCGAGAGCGGATCGTCGAGCCGCAGCGACTGGCCGCCATACTCGACGACGCAGCGAAAGGAATGGTGCAGATCGCCGAGTATTTCGGTACCCCGTACCTGCGCCCGAATATCGAGGAAGCCCGTACTCGCATCGTCAACCTCGTCAGCCTCTACCTCGAGGAAGGCTGTGGCGGGGATCTCGCCAAGGCGGCGCGATCCTTGCGCGACAACACGTTTCTCTCGCATTCCCGTGGCGGATCGGAGATGCTAAAGCGTCTCTGGGCAATGCCGGAAGACGGATCGTACGGAATGCTCGTCCGCCAGTCGCAGAAGCAGTTCCTCGCCGAATGGTCGCTACGCACTCCGGCCGACTACCGACAACTCCTCGAACAACGCCAAGGGTATCAGCTGACGGTTTCAGCCGCCCTCTGGTTTGCCGAAGGGCTCGGCGTACCGGCATCCACCATCTCGACCGTCTCTGTGGAATCGATCATTCGTACCGCGCTGCTCGTTAACCTCGCCGGGCAGGCGGCGGCCTCGGTTCCGAACGCCGCCGAGTTCGCAGCCACGCTTGCCGTCATCCGGAAGAAGGGCGTGCCGGGCAAGGGTCGAAAACGGATCCGGGAGGTTTTCCAGAGTCTGCCCGACGCCTATCATGCGGTCGCCGAACGCGAGTTGAAAAAGCTGGAAGCCGAGGATCTGCCAAAGATCCTTGACGCGTCGCTGCCTCTCGAGGAACTGGTGCAAGAACTCGAACCGCTCTACTTCCTGCGCGACTTCGGCCCCGAAGATGCAGGTCAGTTGGACGCCATGATTTCGAAGGACTGGCACAGGATCACGCGTGGAAAGACGGACGACAGTTCCTTGCTGACGGTCTTTGTCTGCCTGGCGGCCGATACGCCGCCCAGACCGGTGCTGACGCGAACAGCCGCGCGCACCCTGATCCGGAAACTGCGTGCGGACGGATTTCAGCGGCCGCCTGTGCTCGTCTTCATCAGAGGCTTTGCTCCCTACGCGATGCAGGCTGACCTCGAAACCCTGTGGAATGAATTCTTCCCCGAGGCAGAAGCCTATCTGCTCGATGCCTCCGACACTACGCTCACCCAGGCATTGGCGTTCCTGAAAGAAAACTGCGTCGTCGTGTAGCGACCGGCGTCTGCCTTGTCAGACCGGGAAGCCAGCTGCCGGGAAACTCCTGCAGGCCTGCCTGCCAACGCGCTCCCAACCTGCTCAGCCACCGCTCCGGTCGCTGCCGACGCGTCCCGAATGCAGGCCGGGGCTTGCTGCAAATGCCGCCGCAGGCTAAAGTGCCGGATTGTGAAATTCTCGCGGGAGACAACGTGTTTTCCATCGTTCAGGCTGCTGGTTGGCCGATCTGGCCCTTACTGCTGGCGTCGATCATTGCCGTTGCATTGATCATCGAGCGCCTGGTGGCTCTGCGGCGCGCCAAGGTTGTTCCCCCCGGCCTCCTGCAAAGGGCAGTCGCCGAGTACCGGAAGAACGGTACGACGCCGGACCTGATCGCCAATCTCGAGGCCGATTCGCCGCTCGGGCGCGTCCTCGGCGCCGGGCTGCGCAACGTTGCGGCATCGCGCGAGATCATGAAGGAGGCGATCGAGGAAGCAGGCAGCGTGGTCTCGCATGACCTCGAGCGCTACCTCACGACGCTTGGAACCATCGCCTCGATCAGCCCACTGATGGGCCTGTTCGGTACCGTGGTCGGCATGATCGAGATCTTCGGCTCGCAGGCGCCGAGCGGCAGCAACCCGATTCAACTCGCGCACGGCATTTCGGTGGCCCTCTACAACACCGGGTTCGGCCTGCTCATCGCCATCCCGAGCATGATCTTCTGGCGCCACTTTCGCGCCCTGGTCGACAGCTTCGTGATCGAGATGCAGCAACAGGCCGTGCGTCTGGTCGAGGTGCTACACGGCGAACGCAAGTCCTGACCTGAGGCGCGGGCAATGAATTTCCGACGCGGCCGTGGCGCTGACGCACCCGAGATCAACCTGATCCCGCTGATCGACGTACTGCTGGTGATCATCATCTTCCTGATGCTCACCACCACCTACGCCAAGTTCTCGGGGCTGGAAATCAACCTGCCGACCGCCGATGCCAACAAGCAGCCAGACCCTCCCAGCGAGGTGAACGTGGCGGTGACGGCCAATGGGCAGGTACTGGTCAACAAAGCGCCGCTGACGACTGTCACGGTCGCAGCGATCAGCGAGGCACTGCGCCGCGCTGCGGGTGACGCCAAGGAGCCGGTGATCGTCATCAACGCCGATGCCAAGGCCACCCACCAGAGCGTCGTCGATGTCATGCAGGCGGCACAGACCGCCGGTTATCCGCGGATTTCCTTCGCCACGCAATCGCCGCACTGATGGCGGCTTCCGGGATTGCTCAGCGCCTTCCCGGCTGGTGGTACCAGCGCCGCCTGGCGCCGCCGCTCTGGCCTCTGCTACCCCTGGCATGGCTGTTCGGCCTGCTGGTTGGCTTGCGGCGAACCTTCTACCACTACGGCCTGCTGCGCTCGTATCGCCTGCCGGTACCGGTGATCGTGGTCGGCAACCTGACCGTCGGCGGCAGCGGCAAGACGCCGCTGGTGCTGTGGCTGGTTCGCTGCCTGCGTTCGAGCGGCTGGCGACCGGGAATCATCAGTCGCGGCTACGGAGGCAGCGCCCGGCAAGCACAAGAGGTTGGCGAGGACTCCGCGTTTTCGGTGGTGGGTGATGAACCCGTGCTGCTCGCCAGGCGCAGCGGCGTGCCGGTCTTTGTTGGTCGCGACCGCGTCGCGGCGGCGCGAGCCCTGCTCGCCGCTCACCCCGACTGTGATCTGATCGTCTCCGACGACGGGCTGCAGCACTACCGCCTGCAGCGTTCGGTCGAAGTGGTCGCCTTCGACGGACGCGGTATGGGCAACGGCTGGCTGCTGCCCGTCGGCCCGTTGCGCGAACCGCTGCGGCGCCTGTCGGCGGTATCGGCGATCGTCTGGAACGGTCCCCGGGACAAGGCGCTCGAACATGCTGCGCAGCGCTTGCCACAGTTCGACATGCATCTCGTCGGGGACAGCTTTGTCGCCGCCACCGGCGAACCCCGTCGCTGTGGTGCCGGCGCCTTGCGCCAGCGCCGCCTGCATGCGCTGGCCGGCATCGGCGACCCGCAGCGCTTCTTCCGCCAGCTCAGGGCGCTGGGACTCGAATTCGAGGAGCACCCTTTCCCCGACCACCACCCCTACCGTGCCGCCGACCTCGCCTTCGCGCAAGACGGCGTGCTGCTGATGACCGAGAAAGATGCGGTAAAATGCGCGGCGATTGCCACCGGAGAAGCTTGGGTACTACCGGTTGAAGCAGCAATTGGCGGACCGCCGGGCCATGCTGGTCTGTTCGAGATAATTCTGGAGAAACTGCATGGACGCACGCCTGCTTGACATTCTCGTCTGCCCGATCTGCAAGGCCAACCTCGAGTACCGCAAGGTCGAGGCGGAACTGGTGTGCAAGCCCTGCCGACTGGCGTTTCCGGTTCGCGATGGCATCCCGATCATGCTTCAGGACGAAGCCCGCCCGCTCGCGGCAGACGAAATCTGAGAACCAGCGGCCTGCGGCATGCGCTTCAAGGTCGTCATTCCCGCGCGCTACGCCTCGACACGGCTGCCCGCCAAGCCGCTGCTCGACCTCGGAGGAAGGCCGATGGTCGTTCGCGTGGCAGAGCGCGCACTGCTGTCGGGTGCCGACGAAGTCCTGGTCGCCACCGATCACGCCGAAGTTGTCGCCAGTGCCGAGCACTACGGCCTGCGGGTGCTGCTGACGCGGGCCGACCACGCGAGCGGCACGGATCGTCTGGCAGAAGTCGTCGAACTGGCAGGCTGGAGTGACGACACGATAGTCGTCAACGTGCAAGGCGACGAGCCCCTGATCGATCCCGCACTGATCGCCATGACGGCAACCCGCCTGGCGACAAGCGGCGCCGAAATCGCCACGGTGGCGCACCCCCTGACCGATGCGGCGGATTTCTTCAACCCGCACATCGTCAAGGTCGTCTGCGCCGCAGGCGGCGACGCGCTGTACTTCTCCCGCGCGCCCATTCCCTACGCCCGCGACCACTTTGCCCGCGAAACCGGCGGTGAGACACTGCCGGCCGATATGCCGGCTTTCCGGCATATCGGCCTGTACGCCTACCGTGCCCGCTTCCTGCGCACCTACTCCCGGCTGACCGCATCACCGCTGGAGGCCCTGGAAGCGCTGGAACAGCTGCGCGCCCTGTGGCACGGTTTCCGCATCAGTGTGGCGATCGCCGATCACCTGCCAGGCGCGGGCGTGGACACTCCCGAGGATGCACGAAGAATGCAGGAATGGTTCAAAAAGGTTTGACCGTGCGCGCATTTGAGGGTAAGTTTCCGCCTGATGATCACGACAACGTGCTGCAACCGCGTCGGACGTGAGCTGCAAGTGTATGAAATACTGGACAAACCTCGGGATTTTTTGTTCTTCGAAAGCAAACCATGAAGCTCATACTTCTCGGCGCGCCAGGCGCCGGAAAAGGCACTCAGGCCCAGTTCATTCGTGAACGGTTCGGCATTCCGCAAATCTCCACTGGCGACATGCTGCGCGCTGCCGTCAAGGCGGGGACACCGCTCGGCGTGGCAGCGAAAAAGGTCATGGACGCCGGTGGGCTCGTTTCGGACGAAATCATCATCGGTTTGGTGAGCGACCGCCTACGGCAGGACGACTGCCAATCCGGTTATCTTTTCGATGGTTTTCCACGCACCCTGCCGCAAGCCGAAGCCATGAAGGCCGCGGGCGTAGCCCTCGACTACGTTCTTGAAATCGATGTCGCCGACTCCGAGATCATCGAACGGATGAGCGGTCGGCGCGTCCATCCCGCCTCGGGCCGAACCTATCATATTCGCTTCAACCCGCCAAAAGCCGCCGGCAAGGACGACGTGACCGGCGAGGATCTGATCCAGCGTGACGACGACCAGGAAGAAACGGTGCGGAAGCGACTCCAGGTCTATCACTCACAAACCAAGCCTTTGCTCGAGTATTACAGCACCTGGGCGGCCAGCGGTGACCCGCGGGCGCCCAAGTGCCGCAAGATCGCCGGCGTCGGGGGCGTCGACGATATCCGGAAGGCGGCTTTCGACGCCTTGCAATAGTCGCCTGCAGCCCCCGGCACGACTCTTACGGAGGTAACACGACTGGCACGAGAGCCCCCGCGGGAACGCAAAGTTCGCCACGCCGGCGTCTGGCTGCGGTAGCGCCACGAACGCTACCGGCGGCATCCGGCCGTGCCTGGATGGCACGACGTACCTAGTGAGCGGCGGACAGTGGAATACGTTTTGCTGGCCATCGCTTGTTTTTGCAGGTCCAGTTGTGAGGCAAAATCCGACCCCGGGGAACATCCCGAGGGAGCGGGTAACTTTAGAGAGGGAGGTTGCTTATGTCGTCATTCTTGGTCTTCGCACTCGTATGTGCGGTCATTGCGGTGCTCTACGGAGCGGCAATGACAAAGTGGATTCTCTCGTTGCCGGCCGGCAACCCACGCATGCAGGAAATCGCCAAAGCCATTCAGGAAGGCGCGTCTGCGTATCTCGCCAAGCAGTACACAACGATCGCCCTCGTCGGCGCCGTGCTTTTCGTCCTCATCTGGTTTGCACTCGGCAAGTTGATGGCCTTTGGTTTCCTGATCGGTGCTGTCCTGTCCGGGGCCACCGGTTTCATCGGCATGAACGTGTCGGTACGCGCCAACGTCCGGACCGCCGAAGCAGCGCGCAACGGGATTGGCGCGGCGCTCAATGTCGCCTTCAAGGGTGGCGCGATCACCGGCATGCTGGTCGTCGGTCTGGGCCTCCTGGGTGTCGCGGGTTACTACGCATTTCTCAAGGGCTCCGGCGCCGACTTTCAGCATAGCGTTGAACCACTGGTCGGTCTGGCGTTCGGCGGATCGCTGATTTCCATCTTCGCCCGTCTCGGTGGCGGCATCTTCACCAAGGGCGCAGACGTCGGCGCGGATCTGGTCGGCAAGGTCGAAGCCGGGATTCCGGAAGACGATCCACGCAACCCGGCCGTCATTGCCGACAACGTCGGCGACAACGTTGGCGACTGCGCGGGCATGGCCGCCGACCTCTTCGAGACCTACGCGGTCACCGTGGTGGCGACGATGGTGCTCAGCGCGATGATGCTCAAGGGAGTCGCCGGCGCCAACGACAACCTCATCGTCTACCCGCTGGTCCTCGGCGGCGTATCGATCATTGCCTCGATCGTCGGCTGCTTCTTCGTCAAGTCGAACGACGGCGGCAAGATCATGAACGCCCTCTACCGCGGCCTCGCCGTCGCCGGCGTGCTGGCGCTGATCGCCTTCTATCCGGTGACCACCATGCTCCTGGGTAACGGCGTGACACTCGCCGACGGCAGCCTGATCAGTTCGATGAGCATTTTCTGGGCAGCGGCAATTGGCCTCATTCTCACCGGCTTGCTGGTCTGGATCACCGAGTACTACACCGGTACCGACTTCGCCCCGGTCAAACGCGTCGCCGAAGCGTCGACCACCGGTCACGGCACCAACATCATCGCTGGCCTCGCCGTCTCCATGAAAGCCTGTGCGCTGCCGGTGCTCTGCGTTTGTGCGGCGATCTACATCACCTATGCGCTGGCCGGTCTGTACGGCATCGCCATTGCCGCCACCTCGATGCTGTCGATGACCGGCATCATCGTCGCACTTGACGCCTACGGTCCGATCACCGACAACGCCGGCGGCATCGCCGAGATGTCCGGATTGCCGAAGTCGGTGCGCGACGTCACCGATCCACTCGACGCCGTCGGCAACACCACCAAGGCGGTCACCAAGGGCTACGCCATCGGTTCCGCCGGTCTGGCCGCGCTGGTTCTCTTCGCCGACTACACGCATGCGCTGGAAGTCAATTTCGGCGGCGGCCTGCGTTTCGACCTCTCCGACCACATGGTGATCATCGGCCTCTTCCTCGGCGGCCTCATCCCCTACCTCTTCGCCGCCATGGCCATGGAAGCGGTGGGTCGGGCAGCCGGTGCCGTGGTCGTCGAGGTGCGTCGGCAGTTCAAGGAAATCAAGGGCATCATGGAAGGCAAGGCCAAGCCCGACTACTCGCGGGCGGTCGGCATGCTGACAATAGCGGCGATCCGGGAAATGATCATTCCGTCGCTCCTGCCGGTGCTCGTCCCGGTTCTGGTCGGCCTGCTGCTTGGCCCGAAAGCGCTTGGCGGACTGCTGATGGGAACGATCATCACCGGCCTGTTCGTCGCCATCTCGATGACCACCGGCGGTGGTGCCTGGGATAACGCCAAGAAGTATATCGAGGACGGCCACTTCGGCGGCAAGGGTTCCGATGCCCACAAGGCTTCGGTGACCGGCGATACCGTCGGCGACCCGTACAAGGATACCGCGGGTCCGGCGGTCAATCCGCTGATCAAGATCATCAACATCGTCGCCCTGATGATCGTGCCGCTGATGGTTCCCGCCTCAACCGCCAAGCCCGTGGCCGCCATGCCCGCAGCGACCGTGGCCATCGCGGTCGTTCCGGTAGCCAAAGTCTATTTCGCCACCGGGTCGGCTGAACTGCCGGCTGACGCGACGAAGACGCTCGAAGTCATTGTCGTCCATGCCAAAGCCAATCCGGGTGCCAAGCTGGCCATTTCCGGCTTCCACGATCCAAGCGGCAGCCAGGCGGTCAACGAGGAAGTCGCGAAAAACCGGGCCAAGGCCGTACGCGATTCACTGAAGAACGTCGGCATTGCCGAGGAACGCATCGAGCTGAGAAAACCCGAGGTGACAACGGGCGGCGGCGATCCTGCCGAGGCGCGGCGCGTCGAAGTCAGCGTGCAATAGATGTCTCCGCCCGGCAGCGGCGGGAACGCCGCTGCCGGCGAAGAAAGGCAAACGGGCCGCAGCAGCGGCCTGTTGCTTTTGAAGGGGATCGAAAATCCAGAGGGCTGTCCGCCACGACCCGCCGAACGGTCACTGGCACGCGTTCTGGACATGTGAGCCAGCGGTTCTCTCGAACGTCGGATGACCGGCCCTGATGACTTTGCGGACGTTTGCTCGACAAGAAGCGAGGAGCCTCATCTGGGTGAGCCGCCATTGCCCGCCGCGATAGCACTGTGCCTGTTGGTCGTTTGCCGGGCCCGATCGGCCGGTCGGCTGGGCCAAGGTATGGTCGACGAGTGCTTGCTGGGAACCGTATGGGTGCAGCGTTGGTGTTCCTGGTGCGGCCAAGGGGGCCTGGACGACTACCTTGCCCCCTCCGGGGGGATCTACTTCCTTCCCTCGCTGTCTGGCCGGCTGCCGACTCTCTGAGAACTGGCGCCGTCATGCCGGACGTCAAGGGTTCGCGCCTTGCTCTCCGTGCTGCTTGCTGCAGTGTCATTGAAAGCCAGCCGGCCGGGCCAGTCCACGCTATTTCCCGTACGGGCTGGAGCGGCTGAGGACAAGACCAGAGGCTTGCCCGTATCCAAAGCTGGCGTGGCGCACTGCCCATGCTGCGGCTCTTTACCGTCCCTGTCCGAACAGGTCGATTTCGCCGGCTGACAACGTCGATCGCTAAACTCGACGCGGCCATTGACCTCGCATCTGAACAACGAACCGGCAATGGTCGGTTGGCAGACCTGCAACCCCAGAAATACCACGAAGATGCTCCGCAATTTCACCGATGACTCCCATCTCTGTCTGTGGAATGACTACGGGATTGATCTTCGCACGCCTCAAGCAGCGACCCAGTGTGGAAAATCACGGTCCAGCGCATCTGCCGTGCAAGGAGCTTGCCCATGGCGACCAGGTTCCGCCAGCCGACACCTCAAGTCGGTGGATGAAGCCTCCAAAACGAAAACGGGCATCTCGTCCTCGCGCTTGGCGCGTCCGCGCTTGCTGCGCAGAGTGCGGTCACGACCTTCTCATCGCCTCGTCGTGACAAGGCCGTGCCACGGGTCCGGCGTGCGGCACCCGGCCGATGGTCGAAACCGCCGCCCGTCATCCTGCTGTCGAAGCCCCTGACACAAGGACTCGACGCCGTCGACGTCAGGGTCCGCCGCTCTCTACTACGGCTTCAGCGATGGATTGAGCGTATATGTGCCGGTCAGGCTCGCCTGCGCCAGGATGTGTCCCTGGATTGCCGCACGCACCTGCGGCCCTGTCAGCTTGCCATCGACGTCCAGCCGGCCGACGTCCAGCGCGAAGACCGTGAACACGTAATGGTGGACGATCTCGTCATTCCAGGGCGGGCAGGGACCGTCATAGCCGTAGTAGTCGCCACGCATGTCGTTGTCACTGTCAAACCAGCCGGTGTAGTCATTGATCCCCTGCCGCGCGTCGTGCGGGGCGTGCGGGCCCGGCTTGCCACGCGGCGTGACATCGCTGGAGAATTCGCCTTCGCTGATCTCGCCGAGGCTGGCCGGGAGATCGACCAGCACCCAGTGGAAGAAATCCACGCGCGGCAGCGATGCCGGAACGGTGCGGTCTTCCTGGTTGACGTCGTCGCCCTTGCTCGGCACGTCGGGATCATGACAGATGATCACGAAAGAGTGCGTACCGGGTGGCGCATCACTCCACGCCAGATGCGGGTTGAGATTGCGGCCGAGACAGACATGGTGTTCCGGGTCAGCGAGACAGAACGCAAAGTCGCCTGGGATCGGTTGTCCGTCTTTGAAACTGTTGCTGGTCACTTTCATCGATAGTCCTCCTGATTGTTTACTCGGCCGCACTACGCTTGAAGTCGTGCAAGCGAAAACCTGCGACCCATAGTGTAGCGAAATAGACGCTCGCACCAAAGGCAACGACCAGCGATAGTCGCAGCAGCCGTTGCGTCAGGCCCCCGGCCAGCCATTCAGCCGCTTCGCCGGTGACGAACCAGAGCGCCGCCCCCATGCTCAGCATCGCCAACCCAAGTCTGGCGTAGAACAGGAGCCAACCCGGCTGCGGGACATAAATCGCGCGCTGCCGCAGGCCGCGATAGAGCAGGCTGGCGTTGAGGATCGACGCGAGGCCGATGGACAAGGCAAGACCGGCATGCTCGAACCAGCGGATGAGGATCAGGTTCAGCATCTGCGTCACGAAGAGAGTCAGAAGTGCGATCCTGACCGGCGTCCGGATGTTCTGGCGCGCGTAGAACCCGGGGGCCAGCACCTTGACCAGGATCAGGCCGAGCAGACCGAGGCTGTAGGCGACCAGCGCGTCGCGTGTCCGGAATACGTCAGTGGCCGTGAAAGCACCATGGTGGAACAAGGTCGTGATCAGCGGTACGGCAAGCAGAGCCAGCGCCAGCGCCGCGGGAGCGGCGAGCAGGAAGGTCAGCCGTAAACCCCAGTCGAGCAGTCGTGAGTACTCGTCGGCGCGACCGGTGGCATGACACCGGCTGAGCGAGGGAAGGAGGATGGTGCCGAGAGCGGCGCCGAGCAGCCCCGCCGGGAACTCCATCAGGCGGTCAGCGTAGTAGAGCCAGGAGACGCTGCCGGTACTCAGGAAGGAGGCAAAAATGGTATTGAGCAGCAGGCTGACCTGTGCCACCGATACGCCAAGGAGGGCCGGCGCCATCAGGCGGAAAATCCGCCGCACACCCTCGTCACGCAGGTCGATCGAGAACTTGGGCAGCATGCCAAGGCGCCGCAGACTGGGAACCTGGAAGGCGAGTTGCAGCGCACCGCCCAGGAAAACGGCCCAGCCGAGGGCGATGATCGGCGGATCGAAGAGCGGCGCCGCGAAGAGCGCCATCAGGATGAACGAGACGTTGAGCAGGACCGGGGTGAAGGCCGGTACGGCAAACCGGCTCCACGTGTTGAGAACGCCACCGGCCAGCGCCACCAGCGACATGAAGAGAATGTAGGGGAACGTGATGCGCGTCAGGCTGACGGTCAGCGCGAACTTCTCGGCCTCGTCGGCAAAACCCGGTGCCGAGACGTAGACCAGAACCGGCGCCGCCGCCATTCCCAGCAGGGTGACCGCCAGGACGACGAGAAAAAGCAGGCTGGCAACCCGGTCCACGAGCTGCCGCGTCTCCTCCGGCCCGCGCTTGTTCCGGTATTCGCCCAGCACCGGGACGAAGGCCTGCGAGAAAGCGCCCTCGGCAAACAACCGACGCAGCAGATTGGGCAGCTTGAAAGCGACAAAGAAGGCGTCGGTCAGCATACCGGCACCGAAAGTGCGCGCAATCACGAAGTCGCGCACGAAACCGAGAATGCGCGACAGCAGGGTCATGCTACTGACGGTGGCGAGTGATCTGAGGAGGTTCATCGGGAATCCGGGCGGTGCGGCAAACGCAAGGCCTGCCATGATAGCCGCTCGGCGGCGGCGAGTGAGAACGTCAGCGCCGGCATGCCGGCGAAGTTGCCCGGATTCACCCGCATTCACCCGCATTCGCCTGGATTTGCCCGGCAATCGTTGGCGAGAATGCGACAATCGGATAGAATCGGGCTGGCCATGGACTCCCTTTCACTGATCCGCGAATTCCTGCAAGGCCGACTCGGCGTCGAACCGGAGAAGATTGTCCCCGGTGCCTTCCTGGACGAACTGGGCGTCGATTCACTGATGGTTCTCGAACTGATGTTCGAGTTCGAAGACCGATTCGGAGTCACCCTGGCGAAGGACCTGAAGACTCCCCGCACGATTGGCGAAATGGCAAGCCTGATGGATCGGCTGCGCAGCGAAGAACAGTCTTGAGCCATGAACCGCTGTCGTGTTGCCATCACGGGGTTGGGCCTGGTCAGCCCGTTCGGCAATAGTCTTGCAGACTTTTTCCAGCGCCTGCTGAACGGGGAATCGGCGGTTCGCCTTCTCCGTCTCGACGACCCACCGCGGGCACTGGCCATCCCTTTTGTCAGCTGCCCCGGCTTCGCCGCCGAGACGGTACTCGGCAAGGCGCTGGCGGGAACGATGGATCGCTTCGCGCAACTCGGAACAGCCGCTGCTTTCGCCGCCTGGGACGACGCGGGTCTCGGCCGCCGACCGGGGGCAGAAAACCGCGAACGCTGGGGAGTCACCTGGGGAACGGCGCTTGGCGGCACCCTCGCCTACGAGAAGGGTTACAGGGAACTGTGGCAGAAGGGTCGCGAGCGCATTTCGCCGCTTTCCGTCATTCTCGGCATGAATAACGCGGCCAATGCCCACATTTCGATCCAGCTTGCTCTGGGCGGCGTCAGCATGAGCTACACGGTAGCCTGCGCCTCGTCGAGCATCGCCATCGGCGAGGCCTTCCGTCGGGTGCGCAGCGGCGAGGCGCCGATCATGCTCACCGGAGGGTCGGACGTGCCGCAGGCCTATGGCGTTGCGCGCGCCTGGGAGGCCCTGCGCGTCCTGGCCAGTGGCGACGAGACGACGTCCGCCACTGCCTGCCGTCCGTTCAGCGCCGACCGCAGTGGTCTCGTCCTCGGCGAAGGTGGGGCGGCGCTGGTGCTCGAGGACTGGGAGCATGCGACCGCGCGCGGGGCACGCATTCACGGCGAAATGCTCGGCTACGGGACCACTTGCGATCATGCACATCTGGTGCGTCCCGAGGTCGACGGGCAGATGCGTGCGTTGCGCGCGACGCTCGTCGATGCGGCCCTGAACCCGGACGACGTCGACTACATCAACGCCCACGGGACGGCAACCGTCGAGGGCGACCCCGTCGAGGTCGACGCGATCCGCGCGATCTTCGGCAGCGGCCGCAAGAAGCCAGCGCTCAGTGGAACGAAGTCGATGCACGGCCATCTGCTCGGCGCCGCCGGCGCCATGGAGGCCATCGTCACCATCCTCGCCTTGCGCGAGCAAGCCCTGCCGCCAACCGCGCATCTCGACCGGATCGATCCGGCGTGTGCCGGCGTCGATCATGTCACTTCGGCGCGGTGCGGCGGGTCGCTACGTACCGCACTCTCGAACTCCTTTGCTTTCGGCGGCAGCAACGCGGTGCTCGCGTTCCGCACTGCCGCGTCCGGATAACTCCACGGAACAGACGCAATGTCTCAAGACACCAGCCCACTCGCAGACGACGTCCTCCTCGCCGAGGTCGCCGAATTGATCGTCTCGGCGCTCAACCTGGACCTCAACCCGAGCGAAATCGAACCGGATGCGCCGCTATTCGGAGAAGGACTCGGACTCGATTCGATCGATGTCCTTGAAATTGCATTGGTCGTATCGAAGCGCTACGGTTTCCAGCTACGTTCGGACAATGACGACAACCTGCGCATCTTCTCCTCCCTGCGCAACCTGGCGGCGTACATCGCAAGACAACGAACGAAATGACCGGAATCACCCCGGCCACGCTGCTGCGTGGCATCGCCGCGGCCGGGCTGGTCATTGCCTGGGGATGGCTGGCGCATGCCGCCAGCTCCGGCGAAGGGGATTCAAATCTGGCAGTTGCCGTGGCCAGCGCACCGCTGCTGGCCATCGTCGTCATCCTGCTGTGGCGGGTGGGTCGCAAGTGGTGGCTGATCGCTGGTGCGCTGGCCGTCGTCGGCACGCTCGCCTGGCACTGGCAGGCACTGCGGCACAACGTCGCCCTGCTCTACTGCCTGCAGCACGTCGGCACCAACCTGGCTCTTGGCTTGCTGTTCGGTCGCAGTCTTTTCGGCCCTGGCGAGTCGCTGGTCACCCGCTTCGCGCGTCTGGCTCACCATGGCGTCCTTTCTCACGCGCAGTTGCGCTACACGCGGCAGGTGACCATCGCCTGGACGGCCTTTTTCGGGGCGACGGCGGCCGTATCGACCACGCTCTTCCTGTTTGCTCCGCCGGCCGTCTGGTCGATCTTCGCCAACCTGCTGACCATACCCCTTTTGGGCTTGATGTTTGCCGCCGAGTATCTGGTTCGTCAGCGCGTCCTACCGCCGGCAGAGTGTGCCGGGATTGCCGACAGCGTCCGCGGCTACCGTGAAACGATGCGCCAGCGGGGTTCTCGGGCGAGCAACCGATGAGCCGCGTGCCGCTGCTCGGGCACGCCAGCCTCGACGACATCTTCGCCTACCTGCCAGCGGGTCCGACGACGGTACGCCGCTTCCTCGCCACGGCGTCGGCGCTGGCCAAGCGCCTGCCGGCGGGACGCCACTTCCTAAATCTCTGTCAGGACCGCTATCGCTTCAGCGTCGGCCTGGCGGCCGGCCTGCTCGACGGGCGCACCAGCCTGCAGCCGGCGTCGCAATCGGTCGAAACGCTGCGCCAGATCCAGCGCCAGCATGCGGATGTCTTCTGCCTCTGCGACGGCGCCTTCGACAGCCTCGACCTGCCGCGTGTCGACTTTCCCGACCTGTCGGCGCTCGGGCTCGAGGCCGTGGCCGGCATTCCGGACATCCCCGGGGAACTGGTCGCGGTCACCGTCTATACCTCGGGATCGACCGGGCTGCCGATGGCGCACGACAAGTCCTGGGGGGCGCTCGTCCGCAATGCGCGGGCGGAAGCCAGCCGCCTTGGCCTGCTTGACGGGGCGCGGCACACGATTGTCGGCACCGTGCCGGCACAGCACATGTACGGATTCGAATCGACGGTGCTGCTCGCCATGCACGGCAATTCGCCGTTCTGGTCGGGCAAGCCCTTCTATCCGCAGGACATCGTCTGCGCGCTGCAGGCCGTGCCGCGCCCCCGACTGCTGGTCACCACGCCCTTTCATCTCGGCACGCTCCTCGCCGCCGACGTCGAACTGCCGACGCTTGACCGCCTGTTGTCGGCAACCGCGCCGCTCTCCAGGGAACTCGCGGCGGCCGCTGAAGCGCGCCTGGCCGCCCCGTTGGAGGAGATCTACGGGTGTACCGAAAGCGGCCAACTGGCCAGCCGCCGCCTGTTGATGGATGCGGCCTGGCTGCCGCTCGACGGTGTCTGCCTGGAACGCGACGGCGACCGGATCATCGCCTCCGGCGGCCATATCGAGGGTCGCGTACCGCTCGCCGACGCGCTCGAACTGTTGCCCGACGGCCGGTTCATGCTCCTCGGGCGCAACACCGACCTGATCAGCATCGCCGGCAAGCGCAGTTCACTGGCGTATCTCGACCACCAGATCCGGGCGATACCCGGTGTCGTCGACGGCGCGTTCTTTCAGCCCGACGAAGCCTCGCCGCAGGCCATCGTGCGCCTCTGCGCCTTCGCCGTCGCACCGGAACTGAGCGAGCGACAACTGCTCGCCCGACTGCGACAGCGGGTCGACGCGGTCTTCCTGCCGCGACCGCTGTTCCGCGTCGAATCGCTACCGCGCAACAACACCGGCAAGCTGCCGCGCGCCAAGTTGCAGGCGCTCTACGAGTCCCTCCGCCAGAAACCCCGCCATGCGCCGCGTTGATTTCGAATGGCGCGTCCCGGCCGACCACCCGGCCTTCGCCGGCCATTTTCCTGGGCGGCCGATCGTCCCCGGTGTCGTTCTGCTCGACCGGGCGCTGCTCTGCGCCGAAGCCTTGCTGGGCACGCCGGCGATCGTTTGGCAGATCGCACACAGCAAGTTCTTCAGTCCGGTCGGCCCCGGCGAGACGCTCGTTTTCCAGTTGCAGGCGGCAGCGGGTGGGAGCATCGCCTTTTCCGTCCGCGGCGGTGGCCGCGAGGTGGCTGCGGGCAGCCTGAAGCCCGGCCGATGAGCAGCGGCGAGCAGGCCACCAGCGGTTGGCGACACCAGCAGGAGCGCAGCAATCTCGCGATCCTGCGGCTGATGGTGTGGATTTCATTGACTCTCGGCCGACGCATCGGCCGTCTCGTCCTCTACGGGATCGCGCTGTACTTCCTGTTCTTTTCGCCGCAGGCGCGACGCGCCAGCCGAGCGTATCTCGGCCGGGCACTCGGGCGCTGGGCCGAGTGGTCAGACGGCTACCGCCACGTCCTGTCCTTCGCCAGCACGATCCACGACCGGGTCTACCTGCTCAATGGCCGCTTCGATCTTTTCGACATCGAAGTGCACGGCGCCGAAGCCCTGCACGCGGCGTTGGCACGCCAGCCGGGCGCGCTGCTCATCGGCGCCCACCTCGGCAGCTTCGAAGTCCTGCGCGCGGTCGGCCGTGGGCGAGCGGGGCTCAAAGTAGCGATGCTCATGTACGAAGACAATGCGCGCAAGATCAACGCGACCCTCGAGGCCATCAACCCGGCCGCCGGCGAGGACATCATCGCGCTCGGCCGCCTCGAGTCGATGCTCGAAGCGCGCGACAAGCTCGACAGCGGCTACCTCGTCGGGCTGCTGGCCGACCGCGGCCTCGCCGACGAGGCGACCAGGGAACATGCCTTCCTCGGGCAGCCGGCGAGCTTCCCGATCGGGCCCTTTCGCATTGCCGCCATGCTTCGCCGACCCGTCTTCTTCATGACCGGCCTCTATCTGGGCGGCAACCGCTACCGCATCCACTTCGAACCGCTGGCCGATTTCTCGCGCGTCGAGCCAGGCGCACGCGACGCCGCCATCGTCCAGGCGCAGGCGCAGTATGTCGCACGCCTCGAACACTATTGCCGTCTCGCGCCCTACAACTGGTTCAACTTCTTCGACTTCTGGCAGAAGGTGCGATGAAGCGACTGCTCGTCGGCCTGCTGCTGAGCGTCCTGGCCATCCCCGTCCTCGCCGCCTGGGATCTGGCACAGTTGATGGACGATCTGGCCCGCACCCGGGGTGGCAAGGCGCGTTTTGTCGAAACCAAGTACATCGCGCTGCTCGACCGGCCGGTCGTTTCGAGCGGTGAAATGAGCTTCACGAGCCCTGACCGGCTCGAAAAGCGAACGCTGACGCCGCGCCCGGAAACCTTGCTCCTCGACCGCGACCGCCTCACCATCGAGCGCGGCCGGCAGAAGCTGAGCATCGACCTGACCAACCAGCCGGAAGCCCTGGCCTTCGTCGACAGCATCCGCGGCGCCCTCACCGGCAACCGGCAGGCGCTCGAGAAAAACTACGCACTCCACCTCGCCGGTAGCCGCGACAACTGGAAGCTGACGCTGCTGCCCAGCGAGCAGGCGATTGCCGCGATCGTCCAGAGGATCACCATCACCGGCCAGCGCAACCGTATCCGCGGTATCGAGTACCTGCAGGCCGACGGCGACCGTGCCGTGATGACCATCGAGGCGCTGAGCGAACAGTGACTGCCGCCGCCCGCCGCACCTTCCTTCTCTGGTTGCTGGCCATGCTCGCCGGAGCGGCGATCGTCTGGAACAGCCGTTTCTCGGCCGACATGTCATTCTTTCTGCCCGCGCACCCGAGCGCCGAGCAGCAGGTGCTGGTCGACCAACTCCGCGAAGGCTCGGTCACCCGGCTGCTCATGCTCGCCATCAGTGGCGGCGATGCGCAGCAGCGCGCAGCGCTGTCGCGCGAACTGCGCGCACGCCTGGCCGACGGGCCGGAGTTGGCAACGCTGCGCAACGGCGACCAGCACAGTCTCGACGCCGATCGCGAGTATCTGTTCCGCCATCGCTACCTGCTCAGCCCGGCGGTCACACCCGAACGCTTCACGGTTGACGGCCTGCGCTCGGCGATTGCCGAGAGTATCGATGTTCTCGCCTCGCCCGCCGGCCTGCTGGTCAAGCGACTCCTGCCGCAGGATCCGACCGGCGAACTGCTCGGCCTGCTCGCCGGACTCGATGCCGGCGCCCAACCGAACAGCCGCGCAGGCGTCTGGGCTTCGCGCGACGGCGAACGCGCCCTTCTCCTGGCGCAGACCACCGCGCTCGGCTCCGACACCGATGGCCAGGCCGCCGCCATCGACGCCATTCGCGAAGCCTTTGCGGCGGCCCGCGCCGCCGCCGGAGTCAGCGGAGCCAACGCAGTCACCGGATTCGCCGACGCGAGCCTGCAGATCGCTGGTCCCGGCGTCTTTGCCGTACACGCCCGGACGACGATCAAGGAGGAGGTGGCGCGGCTGTCGATGATCAGCACGCTGGGCATCGTCACCGTACTGTTCTTCGCCTATCGCTCGCTCACACTGATCAGCCTCGGCCTGCTGCCGGTGGTCAGCGGCGCGCTCGCCGGCATCGTCGCCGTCAGCCTGGCATTCGGTACGGTCTTCGGCATCACCGTCGGTTTCGGCTCGGCGCTGATCGGCGAGGCCGTGGACTATTCGATCTACTATTTCGTGCAGTCCGAGCGCGGCGATGCGGCGGCCTGGCGGAGCCGCTTCTGGCCGACCATCCGCCTTGGCGTCATGACCTCGATCTGCGGTTTCGGCGTTCTCCTCGGCTCCGGCTTCCCCGGCCTTGCCCAACTCGGCCTGTATTCCCTGACCGGCCTGCTCACCGCCGCCGCGGTCACCCGCTTCGTCCTGCCGCAACTGGTGCCGGCCAACACGCCGCAACGCGAGCTTGGCGGGCTCGGCGAGGCCTTCCTGCGGCTCACCGGCCGGCTCGAGCGCCTGCGCTGGCCGCTAGTGCTCCTGGCCAGCGCTGCCGCGACGCTTCTCGTCGTCGATCGCGACGAGTTGTGGAACCGGGAACTCTCGGCCTTGAGCACCGCCACCGCCGAGGACCTGGCCACCGACGCGGCGTTGCGCGCCGACGCCGGGGCCCCCGACGCACGCCTGCTGATCGTCGTCACGGCCGCCGACCGCGAGCTGGCGCTGCAAGCCGCCGAACGCGCCGGTGCGCAGCTTGACGGTCTGGTCACCGCCGGCGTCATCGGCGGCTACGATACGCCGGCCCGCTTCCTGCCCAGCGAGGCGACGCAAGAGGCACGCCGCGCCAGCCTGCCGACCGCGGCCGAACTGCGCCAGAGCTTGCCGCTGGCGCTCGCCGACTCGCCGCTCGCCGCCAGCAAGCTCGAACCTTTCCTGCGCGACGTCGAGGCCGCGCGCACGGCGCCCACGCTCGGACCGGAAGCCTTGCGCGGAACCAGTCTCGCGCTGGCCGTCGACACCCTGCTGCTTCCACGACCCGCCGGCTGGAGCGTCCTCCTGCCGGTGCGCCCGCCTCCGGGCGAGGGCCTGCGCACGCTCGACGCCGACACCCTGCGTTCGGCTCTGGCCGGCTCTGGCGCGCTGTTCATCGACATGAAGAGCGAGCTCGACGCCCTCTACGCGCACTACCTCAACGAAGCCAAGCTGCTCGCGCTGGCCGGCCTCGCCGCCATCGTCGGCCTGCTCGCCGTGGCGCTGCGTTCGCCAGGGCGTGTGCTCACCGTCGTCGCGCCACTGCTGCTCGCCGTTCTGGTCGTCACCGCCAGCCTGCATCTCGCCGGCCAGCGCCTGCAGCTGCTGCACCTCATCGGCATGCTGTTGATCGTCGCCATCGGCTCCAACTACGCGCTTTTCTTCGAGCGCCTGGGCAGCCAGCTGCAGCACGAGCCGCGCGCCGTCGCCTCACTGCTGGTCGCCTGCCTGACCACCGCCATCGGCTTTGGTACGCTGGCGACTTCGCAGGTACCGGTCCTGCAGGCGCTCGGCATCACGGTCGGCCCGGGAGCCGTCCTGGCGCTGTTCTTCTCCGCCTGTTTCGCGGCATCCCCGTCGCCCCGACCATGAGCCCACGCCTGCCCACCGTCGGCCGGACCAGCGGCGCTCCGGCCTTGCTGGTGCTGCTGCCCGGCGCCTACATGAGCGCGGCCGACTTCGTCAACGCCGGTTTCTTCACCGCCGTCACGCGCCGCCGCCTGCCGCTCGACCTGCTGGCAGTCGACCTCGACCTGAGCCTGATCTCCAGCGGCGAGGCCTTGCCCGCGCTCCAGGAGAACGTGCTGGCGCCGGCTCGCGCGGCAGGCTGCCGCCACATCTGGCTGGGCGGCATCTCGCTCGGCGGACTGCTGGCGCTCTGCCACTGCGCCGACGCGCCGGGCAGCATCGACGGCCTGTGCCTGCTCGCGCCCTACCCGGGCAGCCGGCTGACGGCGCGTGCGATCGCCCAGGGCGGCGGCCTCGCCAATTGGCAACCGTCTGCCGAGGAACTCGCCGACCCCGAGTTTCGCATGTGGCGCTGGCTACAGAAACCGCCGCCCGACTTCCCGGTTTTCGTCGGCTACGGTGCCGAAGACCGCTTCGCGGCCGGCATGCGGCGAATCGCCGATTGCTTCCCGCCGGCGGCAAGTCAGGTCGTTCCCGGCGGCCACGAATGGCCGGTCTGGCAGATTCTGTGGAACAACTTCCTCGACCGTCGACTCCTGCCTGTGTGAAGCGCATGCCACAACGCTGGAAACCCTCGCCCACCATCCAGATGTCCTTCGCCGTGCACGGCGCGGCGTCGCTCGCCGTCCTGGCAACCCCCGGCCACTGGCCGTGGGCGCTCGGCGCGCTCGCCGCCAACCACCTCGTGCTCACCGCCGCCGGCCTCTTGCCGCGCAGCACCCTGCTCGGCGCCAACCTCAACCGTCTGCCGGCAGCCGCCAAGGCACGCCGAGAAATTGCCCTGACCATCGACGATGGTCCGGACCCCGAAGTCACGCCGCGGGTACTCGACCTGCTCGACAGCGCCGGCACCAAGGCCAGTTTCTTCTGTATCGGCAGCCGCGCCCGGCGATCGCCGGCGCTCTGCCGGGAAATCATTGCCCGCGGTCACCGCATCGAGAACCACGGTGACTCGCACTCGCGGGCTTTCGCCACCTTCGGGCTGCGCCGGATACGTGCCGACATCGCCGCGGCGCAGCACACGCTGACCGACATCACCGGCCAGGCGCCGCGCTTCTTCCGGCCGACGGCCGGTCTGCGCAATCCGCTACTCGACCCGGTGCTGGCGCGTCTCGATCTGCAGCTCGCGTCGTGGACGCGCCGCCCCTTCGATGGCCGCGAGGGCGATCCGCAGCGCGTCTACCGACGCCTGACTTCTGGTCTCGACGCCGGCGACATCCTGCTCATGCACGACGGTTATGCCGCGCGCACGCCGACCGGCGAGGCGGTCATCCTCGCCGTCCTGCCGCGGCTGCTGCATACGATCGCCGCCCATCGCCTCAACCCCGTGACGCTGACGACTGCCCTGACATGACCACACCCTTCCTGCCCACCCTGCTCGACGACGCCAGCCGCCCCTTTCGCGCCAGCGGACATTTCGCCTACCACTATGCGCGCGGCAAGCTGTCGAGCGACTGCATCTTCCGCGAACTCCTCAAGCGCGGCGTCTTTCCCGCCGAAGCACGCTTTCTCGACCTCGGCTGCGGCCAGGGCAGCCTGTTTTCCTGGCTGCTGGCCGCGCGCGCGCTCTACGAGAAGGGTGTCTGGCCTGGCGACTGGGCTGCCGCCCCAAAGCCGCTCAGCCTGCGCGGCTATGAACTGATGGCGAGGGACGTCGAGCGCGCCGCGCTGGCCTTCGGCAGACCGCACCCGATCGTCGACATCCGGCAAGGTGACATGCGCGCAGTCGACTTCGGTGCGGCCGACGTCGTCACCATCCTCGACGCGCTGCATTACCTGCCCCACGCCGACCAGGACGCCGTTATCGACCGTATCCGCAAGGCGCTGCCGTCCGGTGGCCTGTTCCTGACGCGTGTCGGGGATGCCGGCGCCGGTCTGCCCTACCACATCTGTAACTGGGTCGATCACGCGGTCACCTTCGCGCGCGGCCATCGCCTGCCAAGACTCTTTGGCCGCAAGCTCACCGAATGGGTCGGCCTGCTCGAGAGCCTGGGCTTCGTCGTCCACAGCGAACCGATGAGTGACGGCAAGCCCTTCGCCAACACCATGCTGGTCTGCCGAGTACCGGCGACAAGCCCGTGCCGCTAGGCCTGCCGATCGTCACCGGCGTCGCTTGGCGACCGTGACAATCATCCTCTGCTAATATGCGATCCAGACGATCCGGAGCCCCAACTTGACACCGCTGCTTGTTTCCGCCTGCACCCTGACCACCTGCCTCGGCCGCGGGCTGGCCGTCACGCTGGCGAAGCTGCGTGACGGGAGCAGCGGTCTCGTCCCCTGCGCCTTCGAAACCGTCGAGCTCGACACCTGGATCGGCGAGGTCGCCGGGGTTGACGAGCAGCGGCTGCCGCCAACGCTGGCGCACTACGATTGCCGCAACAACCGCCTCGCGCAACTTGCTCTGACGGCCGACGGTTTCACCGAACGGCTTCTGGCGGCAAGGGACCGTTACGGCCGGGACCGCGTCGGCATCTTCCTCGGCACCAGCACGGCCGGCATCCTGCAAGCCGAACTCGCCTACCGCCGGCGTGACCCGCACAGCGGCGCGCTGCCTGACGATTTCAGCTACTGCGGCACGCACAACCCCTTTTCGCTGGCCGCCTTCGCGCGCGAGCTTTTCGCCCTCGCCGGCCCGGCGGTGGCGGTGTCCACCGCCTGCTCGTCAGGCGCGAAGACCTTTGCCGCGGCCGCGCGTCAGATCGCCTGCGGCACTATCGACGCGGCCCTCGTCGGTGGCGTCGATTCACTGTGCCTGACGACGCTCTACGGCTTTGCTTCGCTCGAGCTGACCTCGAGCGACCCGTGCCGGCCGTACGACGTGGCCCGCAACGGCATCTCGATCGCCGAAGGAGCCGCCTTCGCGCTGCTCGAGCGAGCCCCCGCCGAAGCGACACCCGGCGCGATTCTCCTGCTCGGCTGTGGCGAATCGAGCGACGCCTACCACATGTCGTCGCCGCACCCGCACGGCCTCGGTGCGCGGATGGCGATGGCCGCGGCGCTCGACTCGGCCGGTCTGGCCCCGGCCGACATCGACTACATCAACCTGCACGGGACCGCCACGCCAAGCAATGACGCGGCCGAAGGCAAGGCGGTGGCGGCGCTCTTCGGCGACGGCGTGGCGTGCAGCTCGACCAAGGGAGCGACCGGCCACACGCTCGGCGCCGCCGGCGCCGTCGAAGCCGTCATCTGCGCGCTGGTGCTGACGCACGGCCTGCTTCCCGGCAGCCCGCATACGCTGACGCCGGATCCGGCGATCCCCCTCGACTACCAGTTGCGCGCGCGTGCCGGCCGGCTGCGGCGGGTACTCAGCAACTCCTTCGGTTTCGGCGGCAGCAATTGCAGCCTGGTTTTCGGCCTGACGCCATGAGACCGCCCCCACTCAGCGTGTGCATCGAAGGCGTCGGCTTCCTCGCCCCCGGCCTGCCGGACTGGCCGACGGCGAGCGCCGTGCTGCGCGGCGAACAGGCGTACGCGGCCGCGCCCTCGCTGCTGCCGGTGCCGAGCCTCCTGCCGGCGGCCGAGCGTCGGCGCGCCAGCCGTGTCGTCAAGCTGGCGCTGGCGCTTGGACTGGAAGCCGTCGCCCATGCCGAAGCCGACGTCGGCACGCTGGCCACCGTGTTCACGGCCTCCGGCGCCGACGGCCACAACTGTCACGCGCTGTGCGAGCAATTGGCGACCGACGACCGCCGGATTTCGCCGACCCGCTTCCACAACTCGGTGCATAACGCCGCCGCCGGCTACTGGGGGATCGCCACCGGGGCGATGGCCCCGTGCCAGGTGCTCTGCGCCTTCGACGCGAGCTTCGGCGCCGGTCTGCTCGATGCGCTGGCGCAGGTCGTCGTCGACCAGCGGACGACCTTGCTGATCGCCTACGACAGCGAGTATCCGGAACCCCTGCACCGCAAGCGGCCGGTGAGCGATTGCGCCGGCGTGGCGCTGCTCCTGGCGCCGGTGCAGAGCGTCCGCTCGCTGGCACGCATCGCCGTCACGCCAAGCAGCGACGCCGCCGCCAGGCTGGCCGATGGCGAACTGGAAGGCCTGCGCACGACGATTCCGGCGCTGCGCAGCCTGCCGCTGCTGCAGATGCTGGCCAGGCGCGAAGGTGGCAGCGTCTGCCTCGACTACCTGCCGCCGATGCAACTGCGTGTGGAAGTCGTCCCATGCTAGACCGTCGCTGGATCGCCGAGCACGTCCCCCACCATGGCGCCATGTGCCTGCTCGAGGCGGTCGTCGACTGGTCGGCGACGACGATTTCCTGCCGCGCCACCAGCCATACCGACCCGGCCAACCCGCTGCGCGCCGAGGATCGCCTGGGCGCGGCGAGCGGCATCGAGTACGCGGCGCAGGCGATGGCGGTGCATGGCGCGCTGCTGGCCGACGCTGGCGGCCGGCCTCGCCAGGGCTACCTGACCAGCCTGCGCGGCGTGACCCTGCACGTCGTCCGCCTCGACGACCTGCCGGGGGATCTGAGCATTCAGGCCGAGTGCCTGTCGGGCGACGGCACCAACGTTCTCTACCACTTCTCGGTCAGCCACGCCGGCCATTGCCTCGTCGACGGACGCGCCGCCGTCGTCCTCGACGCCGCAGCGGCCAACGTGCAAGGACGGCAGTGAAGCGCGCGCTGGTCACCGGCGGCAGCGGCGGCATCGGCGCGGCGATCTGCCGCCGCCTGGCCGCCGACGGCTGCCACGTGATCGTGCACGGCAACCGCGGCCGCGACAAGGCCGCGGCGGTCGTCGGCGAAATTCTCGCCGGCGGCGGCAGTGCCGAAGCGATCATATTCGACGTCACCGAACGCGAGCCTACCGCGACGGCGCTGGCGGAATTCCTCGCCGCCGGCCCGATCCAGATCCTGGTCAACAACGCCGGCATCCATGCCGACGCGGTCTTTCCCGGCATGTCCGGTGAGCAGTGGGACAGCGTCATCGACGTCTCGCTGAACGGCTTCTTCAACGTCACCCGGCCGCTGATCCTGCCGATGATCCGCACGCGCTGGGGGCGGATCGTCACCGTCTCGTCGATCGCGGCCATCACCGGCAACCGCGGCCAGGTCAACTACTCGGCGGCGAAGGGTGCGCTGCATGCCGCGAGCAAGTCGCTGGCCCTGGAAGTGGCCAGCCGCGGCATCACGGTCAACGCCGTGGCGCCGGGAATCATCGCCACCGGAATGGTCGACGGCGCTTTCGACCCCGCGACGATCAAGGCGCTGGTGCCGATGCAGCGCGCCGGCAGGCCCGAAGAAGTCGCCGATCTCGTCGGCTTCCTGGCTTCGGATCAGGCCGCCTACATCTCCGGTCAGGTGATCTCGATCAACGGCGCGCTGATCTAGAAGAGCCTCAGACGGTCATGGGATGCTGCAGCGTAAACGCCGACTCACGCTGCCCATGAGTAGTTTCGCTCCCCGCTGCCTTTCCATTGACCTGGAAGTCGGGCTGCGCGATGGGCGGATTCACCGCTTTGCCGCCGTTCGTGGTGACCAGCCGGAGACCTCGCTGCGTTTCCGGCAGGGCAATCTGCTGGCCGCGCTGGAGCAACTCGACGCGCTCGCCGAAGGCGCCAGCTTCCTGCTCGGCCATAACCTGATCGCTTTCGACCTGCCACATCTGGCCGCCGCCAAGCCCGACCTGCGGCTGCTGCAGTTGCCGGTGGTCGACACGCTGTGGCTCAACCCGTTGGCCTTCCCGCGCAATCCCTACCACCATCTGGTCAAGCATTACCAGGATGGGCAACTGCAGCGCGGACGCTTGAACGATCCGCTGCTCGACGCGCAACTGACGCTCGAGGTCTTCCGCGACCAGCACACGGCGCTGGCCGAAGCGTCACCGAGTCGGGTTCTCGCCTGGCACTGGCTGACGACCGTGCCGAGCCGGAAGTCGGGGCTGGACCGCTTCTTCATGTCCTTGCGCCACAAGGCACGCCCGAGCGATGACGAGGCGCTCGCCGCCATTCGCCAGCAACTGGCCGGACAAGTCTGCGAGACACGGCTTGGCGATGTGCTGGCCGATGCCGCCAGCCAGGGCTGGGCCCTGGCTTACGCACTGGCCTGGCTGTCGGTAGCCGGTGGCAACTCGGTGATGCCACCGTGGGTGCGCCATCAGTTTCCGCAGGCCGGCATTCTGATCAAGCGCTTGCGCGACACCGCCTGCGCCAACCCGGCTTGCCAGTGGTGCCGGGAACGGCACGATGCGCGAAAGGAGCTCGCGCGCTGGTTCGGCTTCGCCGAATTTCGTGCGGAGCCGGCCGATGACGAAGGCCGGCCTTTGCAACAAAGCATCGTCGAAGCAGCAATCCGCGGCGAGCATGTTCTGGGGATTCTGCCGACGGGAACCGGAAAGTCATTGTGTTACCAGATCCCCGCGCTCTCGCGCTTCGACAAGACCGGTGCGCTGACCGTCGTCATCTCGCCGCTGGTGGCCTTGATGGCCGATCAGGTGGCCGGACTGGAAGCCCGCAACATCAGGAGTTGTGCCGCGCTCAACGGGCTGCTTTCGATGCCCGAGCGCGCCGACGTACTCGATCGCCTGCGCCTGGGCGATATCGGCATTCTCATCGTTTCCCCCGAGCAACTGCGCAACCACACGCTGCGCAAGGTGCTGGCGCAACGCGAAATCGGCGCCTGGGTACTCGACGAGGCGCACTGCCTTTCGAAATGGGGGCAGGATTTCCGCCCGGATTATCGCTATGTCGGGCGCTTCATCCGCGAAAAGGCCGGCAATCAGCCGATCCCGCCCGTCCTCTGCCTGACGGCCACCGCCAAACCCGCTGTGATGGCCGACATCCTGGATCATTTCAGGGACAAGGTCGGCATCGAATTGCGCTGCTTCAATGGCGGCGCCAGTCGTGCCAATCTCGATTTCTGCGTCGTCCCGACCAGCCCGGCCGAAAAGTTCTCGCACATTCATCAGATCCTGGAGGCCGATCTGCCGCCTGAGCTGCCCGGCGGGGCCATCGTCTATTGCGCGACACGCCGTCAGACCGAGGAAATCTCGCGCTTTCTGCAGCAAAAGGGCTGGGCGGTCGACCACTATCACGCCCGGCTGCCGCCGGAAACGAAAAAGAACACGCAGAAGGCGTTCATCGAAGGCGATCTGCGCGTCATCGTCGCGACCAACGCCTTCGGCATGGGGATCGACAAACCGGATGTGCGTCTGGTCATCCATGCCGACATTCCGGGCTCGCTGGAAAACTACCTGCAGGAAGCCGGTCGTGCCGGGCGCGATAGCCAGTCGGCACGCTGCGTCCTGCTGTACACCGTCGAGGATGTCGAACGGCAGTTCGGCATGTCGGCGCGCTCAAGGCTATCGCGCAAGGAAATCCAGGCCATCCTGCACTCGCTGCGCAATCTTGAGCGGAAGAAGCGTAGGGAGGGTGGCAAGGAGGGAGGAAAAAGCAGCGACCTGATCGCCACCGCCGGCGAGATTCTCGCCGAGGACGAAGACGGGGCTTTCGAGCGCGATTCGGCCACCGACGACACGCGCGTGCGCACCGCCGTGTCGTGGCTGGAAGAAGCCGCGCTGCTCACGCGCGAGGAAAACCGGGTACAGGTTTTCCCGTCCTCGCTGCGCGTCGCCTCGCTCGACGAAGCGCGCAAGAAGATCGAGAGAAGGGTCATCGCGCCGGAGTATCGGAAAGGGCTGCTGGCGATTGTCGGCGCGCTGATCGGCGCGCCGGTCGATGAAGGCATCTCGACCGACGAGCTGATGCTCGTTTCCGGGCTTTCCCCCGAAAAGGTCCGCGCCGCGTTCTACGACCTCGAAGCGCTGGGACTGGCCAGCAACGATACGGCGCTGACCGCCTACCTCCACGTCGGCGTCGAGAGGTCGTCGAAGAAGCGCTTCGCGCAGGCCGCCGCACTCGAATCGGCGTTGATCGGCCTGCTGCGCGAGCAGCACCCGGACCTGAGCCGTGGCGAATCGTCGATACTCCATTTGCGCTACGCCAACCAGCACCTGAAGGATGCCGGCCACGCCGACGCCCTGCCCGAGCGCCTGCGCCAACTGTTGAGCAGCCTCGCCGCCGACGGCCGCGACGAGGAGGGCGGCCAGGGCAGCATGAAGCTGCGGCGTGTCGATGTCGAGTCGCTGGGCATCGAACTGCAACGCGAATGGTCGGCCGTGGAAGCCACCGCCAGACGCCGCCGAGCCGCCGCCGGCTGCCTGCTCGACCACCTGCTCGCCTGTCTGCCTGCCGGCGCCCGCGGCAACGATCAACTGGCCGAAACGACGCTGGGCAAACTGCTGGCCGCGCTGGAAGCCGACCTCCTGCTCAAGGCAGAAAGGACGATCACGCCCAAGCTGCTCGACCGCGCGCTGCTCTGGCTGCACGAGCAGGAGATCATCCGCCTCAACAAGGGACTTGCCGTCTTCCGGCCGGCCATGACGATTCGCCTGGAGCCCGACTGGAAGCGGAAGTTCATGCCCGGGGATTTCGCGCCGCTGCAGCTCCACTACGACGAACAGGTGGTGCAGATTCACGTCATGGCCGAGTACGTGCAACGCGGGCTCGAGGCCATGGCCGAGGCGCTGCACCTGACGATGGACTACTTCAGCCTGCAACGCGACGAGTTCATGCGCCGCTGGCTGCCCGATCGCGACAAGGAACTGGCGCGCCAGACGACGCCGCAATCGTGGCATGACATCGTCGAGGTGCTGAACAACCGGCAACAGCGCGAGATCGTTGCTGACGAGCGGGAGAGCACCAACGTGCTCGTCCTGGCCGGCCCCGGCTCCGGCAAGACGCGCGTGCTGGTGCATCGCATCGCCTACCTGATTCGCGTCCGCCGCGAAAATCCTCACGGCATCCTGGCGCTCGCCTACAACCGCCACGCCGCCGTGCAGATTCGCCAGCGCCTCGGCGAGTTGATCGGCGACGATGCCCGCGGCGTGGCCGTGCTCACCCTGCACGCGCTGGCCATGCGCCTGGCCGGCGCCAGTCTGGCCACGCAGAACGGCGGTACGGATGGCGACCTGTTCAAGGACATCATCGACCAGGCGGTCAACCTCCTCAAGGGCAAGGATCTGCCGCCCGAGGAAGCGGACCAGCAGCGCGAGCGCCTGCTGGTCGGCTTCCGCTGGATTCTGGTGGACGAGTATCAGGACATCGCGCCCGAACAATACGAACTGATTTCGGCCCTGGCCGGCCGCACGCGGCCCGATGAGGACGGCCGCATCAACCTCTTCGCCGTCGGCGATGACGACCAGAACATCTACGCCTTCAAAGGCGCCTCGGTCGAGTTCATCCGTCGCTTCGAGGCCGACTATGCCGCCAAACCGTCCTTCCTGACCGACAACTATCGCTCGACGGCCAACATCATCGAAGCCGCCAACCGGCTGATCGCCCCGGCGGCGAACCGCATGAAGCAGGCGCACCCGATCCACATCGATGCGGCGCGCAAAGCGCAGGCCGCCGGCGGCGAATGGACCAGCATCGACCCGGTCGGCCGGGGGCGCGTGCAGATCCTGCCGGCCGGCGACAACGAGCGGACCCAGGCCCTTGCCGTGATCACGGAATTCGAGCGCATGGCGCAACTGGCACCGGCGTGGGACTGGGCGCGCTGCGCCATCATTGCCCGCAACTGGCGGTCGCTCGACCCGGTGCGCAGCTATTGCGAACTGCAGGGTATCCCGGTGCAGCAGGCCGATGAAGACAGCAGCGGCTTCTGGAGTCTGCGCGAAACGCAGTCGATGATCGACGGGTTGCGGACGCGAGGCAGTGCGCTCATCGACGTACCGACGATTCAGCAGTGGCTGGCGATGCAGCCTGAGGGTCGGCCTGACGCCCACTGGTGGAGCTATCTGCGCGAGGCGGTGAGCGAGTATGCACTCGATGCCGGTGACGCCGAATTGCCGCTCGACCATTTTGTCGACTGGTTGGCCGAGTGGGGCCGGGAGGCGCGTCGGCGGCAGACCGGCCTGCTGCTGCTGACCGCGCACCGGGCCAAGGGTCTCGAATTCGATCACGTCGCGGTCCTTGATGGCGACTGGCTGCGGAGCGGCGCCAACGAGGATGCGGACGCCACGCGCCGCCTCTACTACGTGGCCATGACACGTGCCCGCAAGACGCTGGCGCTGGCGCGCTTCGATCGCGGCCAGGCCTGGCTCGACGCGTTGGTGGGAGGGCCGGCGGACTCGTCGTCCCACTCGTCGTCCCACTCCTTGTTCGACTCGCCGGCCTTCCTGCGTCGCCACGCGACGCCGCTGCCAGTGCCGCCGCCCGAACTGGCGCGTCGCCATCGGCGACTCGGCTGGCGACAGATCGACCTCGACTTTGCCGCACGCCATCCTCCCGGCCACGCCATTCACCGGGCACTGGCCGCACTCACCGCAGGCAGCCGGATCGCGCTTCGCCAAACATCGGCCGGCGCCTGGCGACTGTGCGATGCGCAAGGGGTCGACGTTGGCGCGCTGTCGCAGCACTTCGAACCGGAAGCCGACATGCACTGCATCGAAGCCCGCGTCGCTGCCATCCACGTGCGCCGACCGAGGGACGTGGCGGAGGCATACCAGTCGCGGATCAACGCGCAGAGTGAATCTTGGGAGATGGTCGTTCCCGAGCTGGTGTATGCACCAGACAGTTGACGAGGTTTCCGGGGGGCAGGTAGTCGGGTCATCGGCAATGACACGCTCGGCGAGCAAGTCGAATCGCTCACGCTGCTCGTCGTGGACCTCGAGTTGCGAAAGATCGCCTTGGTGGCGAATGGCGGGCGTGAATTTCCCCTATCGCAACTCGTACCAGACGCCCCTGCCGGCGCCGTGCTGACCCAGGCGGCCTTGCTCGACCAGCGCCCGGAAATGCTGCTTGAGCGTGTTGCGATTGCCGCCGGTCAGTCGAATCGCATCGCCCATCGTGATGCGACCATGCTCGCGTGCGAACTCGACAATCTGGAGCGACAGTTCAGGTAGCGAGGCCAATACCAGCTTTTCACGCTCGACCTTGCGATTGAGACGACGGACCTGTTCGGCGAGCGTGCGCAGGAAGAACGTCAGCCACGGTTGCCAATTCGGCGAAGTCGTACGGATCGTGCCTTGCGTTTGCCGCAAGGCCAGGTAGTAGGCCTCCTTGCTTTGCTCGACCACGCTTTCCAACGAGCTGTAAGGCACGTAGGCATACCCGGCCTGCAAGAGCAACAGGGTTGTGAGAACCCGGCTGAGCCGGCCGTTGCCGTCCTGGAATGGATGGATCTCGAGGAAGATCACGATCCAGATACCGATGAGCAGCAAGGGGTGAAGCTGTCCTGCCTGACGTTCTGCGTTGAACCAGGTGATCAGTTCAGCCATCAGGGATGGCGTGTCGAATGGCGTCGCGGTTGCGAAGACGACGCCCAGTTGTTTCCCGTCCTCAGCAAAGGCCACTACGCTGTTGGCAGTCGTCTTGTAGTTGCCTCGATGCCATGCATCCTTCTCGCTGTAGGTCAGGAGATCGCGGTGCAATTGCTTGATGTGGTTCTCGGTCAGCGCGATGTCCTGCCAGGACGAAAACACCAGTTCCATGACCTCGGCGTAGCCGGCTACCTCTTGTTCGTCCCGTGTGGCGAAAGACTTGATCTGCAGATTGGACAGCAGGCGCTGGACTTCGCGATCGGACAGCCTGCTGCCCTCGATGCGGGTGGATGAACCGATGCTCTCGATGGTGGCGACCCGCCGCAGTGCGGCCAGCCGATCCGGCGCCAGCGTACCGAGCGCGCGCCAAGCTCCCTTAAACTCATCGATTCCGGCGATGAGACTGAGGATTTCCGGGGTTATCTGAACGGCATGCGAGGCGATCATGCCGACAATGTTACATCCAATTACACCCATTTCAACACAGGCCCAAGAAGCGCGCAGAACGTAACTTTGCGCCATGGGGCAGGTCGTCGGGGCAGAGCTGACGCAGTTGGCAACGATGATCATGCTCAGCGCCTTGGTCTGCAGCAGCCAGCCGATGATGCTGGCCTCGCCCGGTGCCCAGTTGGGCAGGCGGCCAGCAAGGTGCGCGCCGAGCAGCTTGCCGCTGACCGACACGCCGAGCAGGATGCCGGCGGCGACGAATACGGCCTCACCGCCGAGCGTCCAGTTGGTGCGCAGGCCGGTGCTCAGGAAAAAGACTGGCATGACGACCAGCAGCACATGGTGGCGCAACAGGTCCATGCACTCCTGATCGAACCCACTCGGTGTCCATGATCGCTCCCGCCAGGAAGGCGCCGGGCAACTGGCGCTCACTCGACCCGCTCCGCAGCTATTGCGAACTCCGGGGTATGCCGGTGCAGCAGGCCGATGAAGACCGCAGCGGCTTCTGGACTCTGCGCGAAACGCAGGCGATGATCGGCTGGTTGCGAACGCGCGACAGTGCGTTGATCGACGTACCAACGATCCGGCAGTGGCTGGCACTGCAGCCCGAGGGTCGGCCTGACGCCCATTGGTGGAGCTATCTGCGCGAGGCAGTGGCCGAGTATGCGCTCGATGCCGGTGACGCCGAACTGCCGCTCGACCATTTCCTCGACTGGTTGGCCGAGTGGGGCCGGGAAGCGCGCCGTCGGCAGACCGGCTTGCTGCTGCTGACCGCGCACCGGGCCAAGGGTCTCGAATTCGATCACGTCGCGGTCCTCGATGGCGACTGGCTGCGAAGCGGCGCCAACGAGGATGCGGACGCCACGCGCCGCCTGTACTACGTGGCCATGACACGCGCCCGCAAGACGCTGGCGCTGGCGCGCTTCGATCGCGGTCAGGCCTGGCTCGATGCTTTGCCAGGAGGGCCGTCCGACTCGCCGGCCTTCCTGCGTCGCCGCGCGACGCCGCTGCCAACGCCGCCACCCGAACTGGCGCGTCGCCATCGGCGACTCGGCTGGCGACAGATCGACCTCGACTTTGCCGCACGCCATCCTCCCGGCCACGCCATTCACCGGGCACTGGCCGCACTCACCGCAGGCAGCCGGATCGCGCTTCGCCAAACATCGGCCGGCGCCTGGCGACTGTGCGATGCGCAAGGGGTCGACGTCGGCGCCCTGTCGCAGCACTTCGAACCGGAAACCCACATGCACGGCATCGAAGCCCGCGTCGCTGCCATCCACGTGCGCCGACCGAGGGACGTGGCGGAGGCATACCGGTCCCGGATCAGCGCGCAATGCGAATCGTGGGAGATGGTGGTTCCCGAGCTGGTGTATGCGCCGGGTAGCTGACGAAGCTTCAGCAGGCAGGTCATCCGGTCATCGGCAAGCACCGTAACGCTCAACGAGCCAGCCCAATCCTTCCAGCCACTCGTCGTGAATTGCGGCGCGAGGTGCCCTGCAGACGTGAGGAGTTGACGCTCAATTCCCGTGGCAAGGCGAGAGGATGCCAACAATCACTGAGAGGCGATCAAGGAACCACTGCGAACGATCGCCTATCAGCCATAACGGCCGTTGGCCTGTGTAGCTCAATCAGGCAGCAATCTACCGCTTACCTGCCGTTCAACCTTGATAGGTCGCGAACGGCAGCTTGCCTTTCTGGCGAATGCGCACTCCCGACCCATAGCGGTCATTGAACTTCACCAACTTCCGACGACCGGTACCGCCCCTACTCCGGACATTCGCTTTGCATTGAGGCGACGCTTGCTTCGTGGGTGAGCCAGTATCGCCGCCACGCCTAGAGCCCGAGCGCCCCGCTCTCGGAGATGCCGGGCGCCACCCTGGGCGAGGACGAACCCAGCCCCAACCGGTGCGGAAGTGCGAATCCGTCGAGCGCATTGCTTGGTAGAGGTGATGTGTTGGGGAGCGTGCAGGCGCACAAGCGCAAAGCTCGATGCCAATGCCAGACGAGCTCCCATTGCCCGTCGTGAGAGGACTCGTCCCCGGCGAATGGCCCCTGGCGCTGAGCGGGGCGGGACTCGTATGACTTTTCACGGGCTCCCCGGCCCAAGTGCGAGATTGACGCCGTTTGATGAAGGCGCATATACTCTCGTTGGCACCGTTGGATCTCTTATCCTTCCAGTCCTACCGAGAACGAATTCGAATCAACCCGTTAGCTGTCTTGCGTCAGGCTGAACTGATCGGAGCAGAGATGAAACAGCTATTGGCTACCATCTTGCTGGGAGCAGGCAACGTCGTTGCGATCACCCTGCTCAAGCATCTGGAGAGCCGCCAGGTGGAAAGCCTGCTGGCCGTCATTGCCAGCGCTTGCGTGGGGATCATTCTCACGAAGGCTGGCGAATACCTGTTACTGGAACTGCCGCTGAGATTTCGTCCGCTGAGACGATTGCTGGATCCGCGGGCGGCGCTGGAGGGACGCTGGCTCGAACACATCCCCGGCTTGCCCGGGAATCCCTACACCGTCCTCACGATTTCCTACAATGCGGAATCCAAGTCGTACTGCATGCACGGACGAAACTACGACATCAATCGTAATGAGCTCCGCACCTTCGACAGCCAGCACGTCAGCATTTCCAGCTCACTCAATCAAGTCCTCTATACGTACACTGCCCATCAGAGCCTTGAGAACCAATCCGACGCCGCCGGCGTCTGTTGCATGGACTTCCGATCGAGCAACTCCGGCAAGCTCGATAGCGGCCAAGGATTCTTCTTCAACCGCGATCCCCAGGCGACCAAGTTCTCCTTCTCCTTCAAACGGGTCGCCGGACGCGACGCGGAAAGCGACCAGAGCATCATTGATCGAATGACGCCGGCACCAGCGTTGCCCATCGCCGTGCATCAATGACCGCTGTCGCCTACGGCCAGATGGTCGCAGAACTCGTGGCCGGACAGGTCACCAGCTTGATGGACCACGCCTTGTCGGAGGCCGTGCTGCGACGGTTGGCTCGTGAGCTCGATGCGTGCTCCGCCTTCAAGACGACCATCCCTCATCTGCTCAGTCAGTTTGCCCGTAACGTTCCGCGGACCTACGACTGGAACTGTGGAAGTCTGCTGCAGCACGCGCCAGCGGAACCTCTGTTCTCCTCCATTCCTGCCGACGGTGCGCTGCGGACCCGACTGCGCGAGTCCATCGGGTTGACCTGGTGTCTGGGGCAGTTCTTGCTTCGAGACCAGCGCATCATCGACTTCTTGGAGGAAACGGTGGCCCTCGCTGACAACCCCCAATCCTGGTGGAGAGCGGCATTCTCCCTGGAACGGATCGGGCTGGTCGAGGCTGTGAGTTATTTGAAAGCTGCCCTGAAGTACCAGGGAGTCCCCGACCTTGACCTCTGTCTGAATTCATTGGGCAACGAGAAATCCCGTATCGGAATCCTCTTGCAGAGCGACTCACGAAACCTCGAAAAAGCGATCATACCTCGCCTGCGCGCCGTCGTGGGAAGCAGGAGCAGCATCAGCGGCACCAAGGAGGACCTGCTGGCGGCGGTATGGTTGCTGGCTCGTTTGAATCACCACGACCAGCACATCCGTGCGGCGCTAAAACGACTGGCCCGAGACCAGGACTATGAGATCCAGTTCTATTCCCTGCACGCGATCTCACGCCTCGGATCCCCTCACTTCGTCGATGACCTTCTGGAATTTCTGCGCCATGACACGCCCCATCTCCGGGTAATCGCCGCGGAGGGGCTGGGCAGAATCGACCTACCCCGAAGCGCCGAAGGGCTACGGCAGCGCCTCAGGTTGGAGATCAACGACGAGGTAGTTGGGACCATTACCGAGTCGCTGTATGCGCTGACCAACTATTACAGCCGCCAGAACTCGTTCATCGCCCGCACCGTGGGCGCGAGCGAGAACGGCATGATCGTCGACAAGGGCGACAAGTGGTACGGCAACCCGAGTATCTATCATGAGTTCAGCGCCTGTCAGGACCCGGAAAACGTATGCTTTGGCTTGCTTCAGCATCTGCTGGAGGGCGCGGAGATCGTGAATCCGATCGACCTCGGCAGCGGCACCGGCCGCCTGGCCTGGTACTTCCTGGAGCACTTCGCGTTCGAAGGGCAGATGTTCTGCCTGGATGTCAGCGAGGAGATGTGCCGCTTCCTGAACCAGCGCGCCACACGAGAGTGCATTGGCAGCGATCGCATCGTGATACGCCAAGGTGCCATAGAGGCAGCGGCAAGCGTCGTGGGCGAGCAATCGAGCTCGCTAGCAGCCTGTCGGACTTTCGGCTTGCTCCCCACCGGATATGCTATAATCATGCCTTTTGAAGCAACCGAGGGCCGGCATGTCCCACTTCATCGTCACCGACCGTAAGACCGACTACCTGCTACCG